>Ga0210334_10805469_pt1 | contig 23538 bp, 22 predicted proteins | sample S306metaT_FD_164440 | JGI IMG/M metagenome (GOLD analysis project Ga0210334, IMG submission 164440) | Metatranscriptome of estuarine sediment microbial communities from the Columbia River estuary, Oregon, United States - S.306 (Metagenome... | ecosystem: Environmental > Aquatic > Marine >... | reverse complement strand
GCCAGCTTGCGTGCGCCCGTGTCCTGGGCATAGCGCGCCTTGTTGGCCTCCATGTCCTTCTCGCGCCCGGCATAGATCACGCCCTTGCTGTCGCAGACGAAAACGTTCTCCCGCTTGAGGCCCAAGGTGACCATCATGTCCAGGCAGGCGATGGCGGAGGCCCCGGCCCCGGAGCACACCAGCTTCACGCTGCCGATGGCCTTGCCCACCACCTTGAGGCCGTTGATCAGCGCCGCGCCGGAGATGATGGCGGTGCCATGCTGGTCGTCATGGAAAACCGGGATCCTGATCCGCTCCCGCAGCTTGCGCTCCACATAGAAGCACTCGGGCGCCTTGATGTCCTCCAGGTTGATTCCACCGAAAGTGGGCTCCAGCGAGGCGATGATGTCCACCAGCTTGTCGGGGTCGCGCTCGTTGACCTCGATATCGAAGACGTCGATGCCGGCGAATTTCTTGAACAGCACGCCCTTGCCTTCCATCACCGGCTTGGCCGCCAGGGGCCCGATGGGTCCGAGGCCCAGCACCGCGGTGCCATTGGTGACCACGGCCACCAGGTTGCTGCGGGCGGTCAGGGATCCCGCCTCGGCGGGGTCGTCCACGATGGCCTCGCAGGCCGCCGCCACGCCGGGCGAATAGGCCAGCGCCAGGTCGCGCTGGTTGGTGAGGCCCTTGGTGGCTTCCACGGAAATCTTTCCCGGGCGCGGAAACCGGTGATATTCCAGGGCGCTCTTGCGCAATTGCTCGTCCATCTTGTCTCCATCCTTTTCCGGAAGGCCCGCATTATACTCGCCCGGGCGGCGCCCCTCCGCGCGGTGCTAAACTAGCCCAAGCTGCGGAAGCCGGAACAATTTTCCTGGAGGAGGACGATACCCGTGCGCCTGCTGACATTCACCCTGCCCGGCGACAACCGCCACCGCACCGGCGCCCTGGACGGCGCCGACCGCGTCATCGACATCGGCGGGGAGGCGGAGCGCGCGGGGATGCGCCTTCCGTTCGACGCCTCCAGCCTGCTGTCGCTGGTCGAAAGCGGCCGGGCCGGGCTCAATGCCCTGCGCGACCTGCTGGCCGAAGCGCGCTCCGGAACCCTCGAGCAGGGGGCCGTGCGCATCCTGGCCCCCATCCCCCGCCCGCGCAAGAACGTGATGTGCGTGGGCTGGAACTACCTGGAGCATTTCCAGGAGGGGGAGCGCATCCGCCAAAGCGGCCAGGAACTGCCGTCCCACCCGGTTTTTTTCACCAAGGCGCCCACCGCCGTCAACGGACCCCACGACCCGGTGCCCCTGGATCCCCGGGTCTCCGACAAGATGGATTGGGAAGTGGAGCTGGGCGTCGTCATCGGCAAGCCCGGGAAAAACATCGCGGAGGAACTCGCCTACGATCACGTGTTCGGCTACACCGTGGTCAACGACATCTCCGCCCGGGACCTGCAGCGCGCCCACGGCGGACAATGGTTCAAGGGCAAAAGCCTCGACGGCACCTGTCCCATGGGCCCGTGGATCGCCACCGCGGATTTCCTGGACCCCAATGACTTGCGGCTCACCTGCCGGGTGAACGGCGAGATCAAACAGGACTCCAGCACCCGCTTCATGTATTTCAAGATCTCCCGGCTGATCGCGGAGTTGTCACGGGGCATGACGCTGGAGCCGGGCGACATCATCTCCACCGGCACCCCTCCCGGCGTCGGCTTCGCGCGCAACCCGCCCGAGTATCTCAAGCCCGGCGACGTGGTGGAGACGGAGATCGAAGGCATCGGCCGCCTGCGCAACGTGATGGGAGACGGCTGAAACCCGGTTCAAAAGGCGGAGCCCGGCTCCTGGAGAAATTCCCGCTCTTCAGCGGTGCTGGCCCGGCCCAGAATCCCGTTGCGGTGGGGAAAACGGCCAAAGCGCTCTATGACGCGCAGGTGCCGGTGAGCGTAATCGATGACATCCTCGTAGCCGGGCAGGCCGCGGAAGGCCGTCACCAGCGCCACGCAGCGCCGCTGGTCCTCCAGGTTCTCGCTATGCTCGAAGGGAAGGTAGACGAACATCCGCTGCTCCGGGGGAAGGCGGGCGTCGTAGGCGCGCTCGACCGCCAGCCGCGCGGCCGCCAGGGCCCGGGCGTCCCCGGAAAAGGCCGCGGGCGAGTTCCGGTACGCGTTGCGGGGAAACTGGTCCAGCAGCAGGATCAGGGCGAGGCAGTCGTCGGGGTTCTCGAGCCAGTCGTCCAGCGCGCCCGATCGGGCGCGGTCCATGTCAACCGGGAAACGCTCGCGGATCTCGGAATCGAGGGCGGGTTCCTTTCGGAACCACGCCTTGCGCCGCCGGCCCCACTCGGCCCCGGCGGGTCCGCCAAACCAGAATTCCAGGATCTCCCGGCTCCGCCGGGGCTGCACGGCGTTCCCCGTCAGGCCGCGGCCCGGGTTCTGCCCTTGGGCGCCCGCGCCGCCTTGCGGGGCTTCACCAGCTCCTGGTGCAGGGCCACGAACTCCCGGGTGACCTTGTGCCCGGCGGCAAGATGGATCAGGGGACGCGCCTCCTCGTGGGATTCGCGAATCTTCACGGATGGCGAAATGGTGGCGGACAGCACGGGCAGCCCCTCCTCCCGCAGTTCCTTCACCAGTTTCTGCGGGAGCCGGGCCCGGGCCTGGAACTGGTTGACCACGATTCCGTCCACGCGAAGTTCGGGATTATGGTCCTGGCGGATCTCCTGGACATTCTCCATAAGCGCGTAGAGGGCGCGGCGCGAGAAATCGTCGCAGTCGAAGGGAATGATGCAGCCGTCGCCGGCAATCAGGGCCGAACGGGTGAAGAAATTCAGCGCGGGCGGGGTGTCGAGGTATATGGCGTCGTAGCCATCGAGGGCATCCAGGGCCTCCCGCAGCTTGTAGATCTTGTAGCGGGACTCGAGCTTGCCCTGAAGGGAGTCCAGTTCCGGATGCGAGGGCATGATGTCCAGGTTCGGAAACGGTGTCGCCCGGACATACTTGGAGGGTTCGCTGCCGAAGATGCTGAAGCTGAGCATTTCGCCAAAAAAATCCGCCAGGGTCGGCGATACGCCGTCGGCGCCTTCCCCCAGCAGGTACTGGGTGGAATTGCTTTGGGGATCCAGGTCCACCACCAGGGTGCGGGCTCCGCTGGCGGCGCTGATGGCCGCCAGATTGCAGGTGATGGTGGATTTGCCCACGCCGCCCTTCTGGTTGAAGATCACTCTTTTCACGCGCCATCCCTCCCGTGATTTTTCGTCGCGGAGATTAGATCACAAAGGCGATGGCCAACCAAGGCCGGGTTGCGCCCCTCCGGCGGCCCGATACACTAAGCTTTCGACCACAGCGCGGAAACCATCCATGAAATTCCTGAAGGCGGTGCGCCTTCCCGAGCGGGACGCCGCGTTGTTCCCCGACGACGAGTTGATCGGGGATGGCGAATGGGTGGTCTGCGGGGGATTTGCCATTTGCGATCCGGCCCTGGGGGAACACCGGCGTCCCGGATGCCGTTGCCATGTCTCGTTTGCCGGCCTCGGCCGCCGGCGGCGCTGCAGTGTCGCCGAGGTGGTGGGCATCGACGCCGCAACCTTCCGCGATCACGTGGAAACCCTCACCCGTCAGCTTGTCCAAGACTGGGGCGCCCCGTCCGAGGAGGCTGCCCGCGCCGCAGCCGAGGAGGAAGTGTCCTGCACGGCCGACCTCTGCGAGGGTTTCGCCACGGGCGTCTGGATCACCGTGCAGCGGACGGCAGGCGACGGCGGCGTGAAGGAGCAATATTCGATATTCAAACGGCTCATGATCGGGGAACACCCGCTTTGATGCAAAACGAAAAGCCAGGGGTCCTATTTCATCCCAATGTTGCGCATCGCCGGCGGCCTGCTGGTGCCGACGGCCCGGAACCCGTCCCGGCGACATGCCGGGGCCGCGGATCGAAAGACAGGATCCCGCCGTTGGCCGCGCCACGCCTGCGCCTGATGTGGAAGCGCAGCCCCGGGGGCGGACGGAGCAGGTCTGCAATGTCGGGCAAGGGGCTCTGGCCGTTATGGCTGGTGGGCGCCCTTCTTCTCGCGGGCTGCACGGGCCCGGCGGACAGGCCGGCCAAGGAAGTCGAGGACACTGTCCAGCTTTACTGGCCGGCGCCACCGGACCGGCCGCGATTCAAGTATGAATTCCGCCTGCGAAGCCCATCGGATATCGAGGAGTCCACCGAGGAGCAGCGCCTGAAGCAACTTCTCGCCGGCGCGCCGCCGGGCACCGAACCGGCCTTTCAGAAACCTATCGCCGTGGCGGCGCGCCAGGGCCGGGTCTATGTGGCCGACACCGTGGGACGCACCGTCGTGGTCTTTGATGTTTCCCGGCGCAAGGTTTTCCGGTTCGGCCTGCGCAATCCCGGCACGCTGACAAAGCCGGTGGATATCGCCATCGACGGGAAGGGTCAGGTTTATGTGGTGGACGCCACCCACCGCGGGGTATTCGTCTACGACAATCTCGGCCTGTTCGTCCGGAACATCGGCGGCCCGGGAGATCTGGAACGCCCCACCGGCGTGGCCGTGGACCGGGACGGCGAGCGCATCTACGTCATCGACCGGGCCAGCAACGAAAGCGACCAGCACCGGGTGATCGCCTACGGCAAGGATGGAGAAAGGCTGTTTGAGCTGGGCAAGCGCGGGCAGGGAGAAGGCGAGTTCAACGTGCCCCTGCAGGGCGCGGTGGGAAGCGACGGCACGCTTTACGTGCTGGACGCCGGAAACTTCCGGGTCCAGGCCTTTGCCCCGGACGGCCGCTTCCTGCGCGCCTTCGGCAAGGTGGGAAACCAATTGGGAGATCTGGCGCGACCCAGAGGCATCGCCATCGACGCCGGGGACAATCTTTATGTGACCGATGCCAATTTCGGCAATTTCCAGATTTTCAGCCGGGAAGGTCAGTTGCTCATGGCGGTGGGAACGCCCGGAACCGAGGATCGTCCGGCCCGCTATGGGTTGCTGAGCGGAATCGCGGTGGACGAAACCGGAAGGGTGTACGTGGCCGACCAACTGTTCAACAAGATCGAGGTGTTCCGCCCGGTATCCGAGGACGAGGCCCGGAGCGTCATGGCCGGGGAGGGCTCACCCTAGGCAGGCGGAGCGTGGCACGCAAATTGCTCGTTTCAGCCCTGCCATGCACAAAAATATTCCTCCTGCATCCCGTTTCGCTGCGGCGTGCCTGCTCCTGGCGACCACGCTTGGCTGGGTTTGGGCCGGAGATGACCGCCCCACCAAGTTCACCAACCAGGGGAGCATTGCCAACACCCGGCACAACATGACCCAGCGGGTCCCCGGGCTGAACAGTGCAACCATGGACCCGTCGCGGAACGACTACGGCGAGGTCTGCGTCTATTGCCACACCCCCCACGGATCGTCGAACGTGGCTCTGCCGCTCTGGAACCGGACCATCAAGAGCACCACCTACACGACATATGACGCCCTCAACTCCGCGTCGCTGACCCAGCCGATCACCCAGCCGGGCATCAACTCCCTGGCCTGCCTCTCCTGTCACGACGGACAGACGGCCATCGACTCCATCATCAACATGCCGGGCAGTGGCCGGGTCAACCCCAACCAGGCCACGACCCAGGACAACGCGTTCCTGGATACCTGGCCCGGCTCGCTGGGTGGCCACGGGGGCCTCGATTCCGGAGGCGGCGGCGTGGCCTGCCTGAGCTGCCACTCCCCCGGCAACCAGCCGGCGGCGACGGATTTCACCGCGTTTAATCTCGGCACGGACCTGAGAAACGATCACCCGGTGGGCATCACTTTCCCCGCCGCTGCGGGGCCGGGAACGGAGTTTAACGAGCCCGGTGCAACCCAAGGCAACCTGCGCTGGTTTGATCTGGACGGGAACAGTCGCGCGGACAAGCAGGAAGTGCGGCTCTACGACACGGGTAACGGCTTCGAGGTGGAGTGCGGATCCTGCCATGATCCTCACGGGGTTCCCACAGCCGGTGCCGGGAGCACCTTCATTCCCACCTTCCTGCGGGTTTCAAACACGGGCAGCGGGCTTTGCCTGACCTGCCATAACAAGTAGACGGCTCGAACCAGGGCCCGGTTAAGGCGGCAAATCAGGGAGCGGGCGCTTTCCCGGAAATGGGAAGGCGCCCTTGTTTTTTTCCGATAATGGGAAAGAAAGAAGGGGCTGGCGGGACCTGGTAACGGGACGCCGGTGCCCGCAGGCCGCCTCGACGGACACCGGGTCACCGTCCCGGACCGTCGCCAGCTGCCGGGGATCCCCCAAGAACCTGCCCAGAACATTGACCTTGGCCACCAGCCGGCACTCGTCCCCTTGGGAAACGGGGGTGCGGCCGAAGGGAAGCGCCAGGGAACTGCCCTCCACCCAGAAGCAGACGGTCCCGGGATCCACCACCTGCCGCGCGTCAGGCTCCAGGGATGCCTTCACCGGAACCGAAAAGTAAACCTCCTCCCCCCAGGTATTTGCCGGCGAAGTGCAAGGCAACTCCGCCAAGAGCTTCCTGGCGGTAGGGGTGTCAAGCAGCTCTGCTTCGAGGTGGCCCTTGGGCCAGCGGACACGGATGCGGGACATGGGCGCCATTGTAGCGCCTTCCCCGCTTAGGCGCGGTCCTGGGACACCAGCCGGTTCAGGCGCTGATGCTCGCTCAGCACCTTGCGGCTGTAACGGCGGTCGGCATCGTTGAGGGCGCCGTTGTACATCTGCAGGGCGGCGCTCATATCCCCGGTCCGGTTCAGGTATTCGCGCAGGATGGCCGCACCCACCAGGACATTGGTGGCGGGATCAAGCACGGCTTTTTCGCCGCCATGCTCCTCCAGCTTGTCCAGGTGGAACCGCGGGATCACCTGCATCAGCCCTTTCGCCCCGGCACCGCTCTCGGCGATGGGATTGAAGCGGGACTCCACCGCCACCACCGCCAGGATCAGCAGGGGATCAAGGCGGTGCCGATTCGCCGCCTGGTGGGCTGCCGCCACCACCGTTTCCACGGCCTCCGCCGACACCAGATACCGTTTCGCCAGGTGGCGGGCAATGCGTTGCTGCCCAGGATCCGGCGATTCAATGGCTTCAGTTGGCTGGTTCGCCTCGGAAGATAGCTCCTCGGCGGCGGCAGCGGAAGCCGCTTCCACGCCGTCTTCCGACCCGGCGCTTGCCAGGGAAATCGGGCCCATCTGGGCCAGAGACTGCACCAGCAGCGTGAGGCCCAGAACCGCGGCGGCGGACGCAAAAAACAAAAGGTTGCGCCGCTCCTTCCGCAGGCGATGGGCCGGAACCTGCACCACGATCAAACGTTTCAGGAAGTTCGCCATTTGCTCACTCTCCTTTCGCTCCAGGGTCGCCGGCCCCTCCTTCGCCACCCTCTTGGGGCGACGAATCGGGACACCGGCAGCCGGTTTCAGGGAAGCCTCGCCGAGGCCGCTTCCTCCCCATATCCCTGCCGAGGGCCCATGACGGCATCCCGGCAGCCTGCGCCGCCGACACCTCCCGCCTGAAATCAAGCTGAAGACTGACGATTTATATTGCAGCGCAGCAATAGGCGCATATTATATATTGATCAATATGTTGTCAATCATTGGCATATCTATGCCAATTGGGTGTCCCGTGTCGCACCATGACTAGGGAATCCCGCTGCGGAATGTGCCGTTGTTCCGGTTTCCTTGCCCGGCAAGTGGCCTGCCGCCTATACTCGCCGGACCGCCGCGCACCGGCGGGGACCACAAAAAGACAGCCCAGAGGAGATTTTGTTCATGCCGAAGTTCGCCACCGACTCCCTTCGAACCCTTGCCCTCGTGGGGCATGCCGGGGCCGGCAAGACGACGCTGACGGAATCGCTGCTGCACCAGTCCGGCGCCATCGGGACCATGGGGAGCCTGGAGCGCGGGTCCACGGTGAGCGACTTTGATCCACTGGAAAAGGAGCACGGCCATTCCCTGAACGCCGCCATCGTCCATTTTGAAACCGCGGATACCCGCGTTCACCTCATCGACACCCCCGGGTACCCGGATTTCATGGGGCAGGCCATGGGGGCCCTGGAAGCGGTGGAAACCGCGGCGGTGGTCGTCAACGCCCAAAACGGCATCGAGATGATCACCAGCCGCATGATGCACTGGGCCCAGAAACGCAATCTGTGCCGGGTGGTGATCGTGAACAAGATTGACTCGGAAAACCTGAACCTTCCGCAGCTCCTGGACGACCTCAAGGAGGCCTTCGGCAAGGAGTGCCTGCCCATCAACCTGCCGGCGGGCGGCGGTACCCGGGTGGTGGACTGCTTCTTCAACCCCGCCGGGGATTCGGATTTCTCGTCGGTCGCGGATGCGCACCGGGCCCTCGTGGATCAGGTGGTGGAAGTGGACGAGGAGCTCATGTCCCTCTATCTGGAGCAGGGCGAGATCGCCCCCGAGCAGCTCCATGCGCCGTTCGAGCAGGCCCTGCGGGAGGGGCACCTGGTGCCCGTCTGCTTTGTCTCTGCCAAGACCGGCGCGGGGATCAGGGAACTGCTGGACGTCATCGTGAAGCTGCTGCCCAACCCCACCGAGGGCAATCCGCCCCTGTTCGTCAACGGCGAGGGAGACTCGGCCGTGGAATTCCGCTCCGAGCCCGACCCGTCCAAGCACGTGCTGGCCCATGTGTTCAAGGTCACCGTGGACCCCTACGTCGGAAAGCTCGGCATCTTCCGCATCCATCAGGGAACCGTCACCAAGGACACCCAGCTTTTCGTCGGGGACGGCCGCAAGCCGTTCAAGGTGGGACACCTTTTCATGCTGCGCGGAAAGGAGCATGTGGAGGTGGATGCCGGGGTCCCCGGGGACATTTGCGCCGTGGCGAAGGTAGAGGAGGTTCATTACGACGCCGTCCTCCACGACGCGGCGGACGAAGCCCACATTCACCTGCGCCCACTGGAGTTTCCTAAGCCCATCTTCGGCCTGGCCGTGCAGCCCACCCGCCGCGGGGATGAGCAGCGACTTTCCGAGATCTTGCGAAAGCTCGAAACCGAGGATCCCTGCTTCAGGGTCGAGCATTCAGCCTCCACCAACGAAACCATCGTCCGGGGCCTGGGCGATCTGCACCTGCGCTGCATGCTGGAGAAGATGCGGATCCACTACAACATGGAGATCCAGACCCGGCCGCCGCGCATCGAATACCGGGAGACCATCACGGCCAACGCCGAGGGCCACAGCCGTCACAAGAAGCAGACCGGCGGCGCCGGCCAGTTCGGGGAAGTGTTTCTACGGGTCGAGCCCCTGGCCCGCGGTGCCGGCTTCGAATTCGTGGACCAGGTGAAAGGCGGCGTGATCCCGAACCAGTTCATCCCCGCCGTGGAGAAAGGCGTGCGCCAGGTGCTGGAAGCGGGCCCCATCGCCGGATACCCCATGCAGGATGTGCGGGTGACCGTCTACGACGGCAAGAGTCATCCCGTGGACTCCAAAGAAGTGGCATTCATCTCCGCCGGCCGCAAGGCATTCCTGGACGCCCTCGCCAATGCGCGGCCCATCGTCCTGGAGCCCATCGTGAACATCGAGATCACGGCACCTGAAGCCAACATGGGCGACCTCACCGGCGACCTCTCGGCGCGGCGCGGCCAGGTGAACGGCACCGACTCCATGCGCGGGGGCATGATCAAGATCACCGGCGTCGTGCCCATGGCCGAGGTCAGCAATTACCAGTCCCGGCTCAAGTCCATCACCGGCGGCCACGGCTCCTATTCTCTGGAATTCCGCCACTACGAGGCCGCCCCGCCGTCGGTGCAGCAGCAGCTCGCCAGCGAATACAAAGCGAAGCGCGAAGAAGACTAGCGGGGCCCGCGGCGGTGGCTGGCGGATGGCCGGGCGGACCTATGCCGGGCCCTGTCCCCGGATGGCCGAAAGGGTCGGAGAGTGGAAATCCCGCCAGTAAAGCACCGCCACCACCAGGGTGGTCACGGCCATGAACACCCATGGCTGGATGAACCAAGTCACCGCTGCGATCCCGAAGTAATACGCGCGCACACCGCGGATAAACTCGTCCCCCGCGTAGCTGCTGATGCGGGACGCCCTGCGCACGAACACCTCCTCCCGGTCCGCTGAGGCGCCGGGGGCCGGGGCGGCTCCGATGAGGATCGAAAGCACGATGTACTGGCGCAGCGACCAGGTGAACTTGAAAAACCCGTAAAAAAATATGGCGATGAGGAGGAAGAGCTTGAACTCCCAGATCTCCCGGGTGGTCTGCCGCGCCAGGGGCAAATCGGCGGTAATCTCGATGGCCCGTTCGCCGTAACCCAGCACCGTCAGCAAGCCGCCGAGAATCAGGATCGTGGTGGACGCGAAAAAGGAAACGCCCCGCATCAGGTTGTTCACGAGGGCGGAGTCCACGATCCGGTTGTCGCGGCGGACCGTTTCCCGCATCCATTCCTCGCGATGGACATGTACCTTGCGCATCAGGGCCTGACCGCCGCGCTCCGACTGGTCGCAGAGGTAGGCGTAGCCCAGCCAGCAGAATGCGAACCAGGAAAGCGCCACCGCGTCGACGATGGATATCATCGTCGCCCCCTAAGAACCGCGAGCCGACTACTCCAGCGCCTCGCGCACAATTTCGGCAAGCAGCCGTTCCACCTCGCCCAGGGCCTGGGCGCCGCGGGAGGAAGACGGCGCGAGGGGCTTCCGGTAGGAGACATGAACCACGCCGGGCTCATCGGGGAGCACATAGACGGCAATGGCATAGGGGCAGAACGCGATGGTATGGGGATCGGCCTCCATCGCCCGCCGCGACAGGGAAGCGCTGCAGAACTCCAGCACGTCCGCCTTGGCGAAAACGCGCTTCGTGGCCCCCAGGTCACGCCCCGTCCGATCCAGCATCTCCCCGACGTGGGAAACGGTGTTGATGACGAGGCCGCGGTTCTCGATGGCGAACACCACCGCGCCCTTGACGTCCTCGAAGGATCCCCGCTTCGAGCGGAGAACGATCTCATCCGCCGCGGCGCCCGGCGGAAAGAAACTGCCGGCACCGACAAAACCGGCCAGGATCAGGACCAGAACAGCCCGCCGAAAACTCAATCAGTCCTCGATCCGGGGAACGCCTTCTTCGCCCGGAAGCCCCGTATCGGGGTCGATCCAGTCAGAAATTCCGATCTCGTCCTCGGCCTGCTCCAAGGTCTCGCCCGGCTCGTAATCGGAGTCGGCGCTGTATTGCATGTCCTCCACCGCTTCGAGCAGGGTCGAGAACGGGCCGTATTCGGCCGCGGTGTCCTTATCCTGCCAGTAAAAACCGTCGGGGCGCTCAATGATTCGTGCCTTGTCGTATTCCGGCGGGGTCTCAGGAAGGGATTTGTTCATCTCGCCCTCCAATCAATTTTTTACGACACGTTCATTCTACATCAATCCCCCGGGCGGTGATCCTGGCTGCAGGCCAAAATTCCGGGGGCGCTCCGGCCGCAGCCAACTCCAGTCAGGATTGCCTGATGCGCCGCTGGGCCGAAAGAAAAGCATCCCGGAGCGCGGCGTAGTCCCGGGTGACCGGAAACTGCGGAAACTCCCGCACCACGTTCTCGGGAGGGCAGAACAGGATGCCGGCGTCGGCCTCGCCAAGCATGGCCGTGTCGTTGTAGGAATCCCCCGCAGCGATGACCCGGAAATTAAGCCCGTGAAACGCCTTCACCGCCTGCCGCTTCTGATCCGGCTGGCGCAAATGATAGTTCACCACCCGCCCCGCGCCATCCACCCCCAGGCGGTTGCACATCAGCGTCGGAAAACCAAGCTGGCGCATGAGGGGGGCCGCAAACTCGTAATAAGTATCCGACAGGATCACCACCTGGAACCGCTCCCGCAGCCAGTCCAGGAATTCATTGGCCCCCGGGAGCGGTGACATGCCCCCAATTACCGCCTGGATGTCCGGCAGGCCCAGTTTGTGCTCGTCCAGGATGCGCAGGCGCTGGCGCATCAGCTGATCGTAGTCCGGGATGTCGCGGGTCGTGGCCCGCAATTCGGGAATTCCGCTTCGTTCCGCGAAAGCGATCCAGATCTCCGGGATCAGGACCCCCTCCAGGTCAAGGCAGGCGATTTCCAAGCGCGCTCCTGGGATGTGTATGAAATCTTCGCGTTTGAGAGCCGGCGATGCGGGGGCGCGCCGGGCTTCAGATTATATCGCAGTTTCTTCGCTCCACCGGGCCGCCGGCCCGCCGCCGCCACCTCAGCCGTATACTTTTCACCATGTGCACCCGTTCACCGCGCGAGTTGCATTGATGGCCGCTGGTACCCGCCCTGCCCGGCCCTCCGCCTGCAGTCCGGTCACCGATTTCGATCCGGAGCGGCGGGATGCCCCGCTTCTCGTGTACGACGGTGACTGCGGGTTCTGCGCCTACTGGGCCCGGCGCTGGCAACTGATAACCGGCGACCGGGTGCGATTCGCTCCGTACCAGGCCGTCAGGCAGTTCTTTCCCCGCATCCCAGAGGCCGAGTTCAAGGGCGCCGTGCAGCTCATCGGAACAGACGGCGGCGTCACCAGCGGCGCGGAAGCCTGTTTCCGGGTCCTTGACCGCGTTCCCGGAGAAGGCCACTGGCTCTGGCTGTACCGCCACGCCCCGGGCTTCGCCCTGCTTTCCGAGACAGGCTACCGGGGAATCGCCAGCCGCCGTCCCTTCTTCGCCCTGCTGAGCCGGTTGTTGTGGGGCGCTGACGCGGAGCCCCCGCGTTACCAACTCACCGCAAACCTTTTCCTGCGGCTGATCGGCGCCATTTACCTGGTTGCGTTCCTGTCCCTGGGTTCGCAGATACTGGGCCTGGTCGGGAGCCAAGGCATTTTGCCGGCCAACGCCCTCTTCCATCCCTCCGGCGGCGAAGGATGGTTCCGGTCATGGCTTGCCCTGCCCAGCATTTTCTGGCTGGACGCCGGCGACGCCGTCCTCGAGGGCGCGTGCTGGGCGGGGGCCGCCACGGCCCTCGCCGTGGTGATCGGGCGCTTCACCGGGCTTGCACTTCTTGCGTGCTGGATTCTCTATCTTTCCCTCTTCCACGCGGGCCAGATCTTCCTGAATTACCAGTGGGACCTGCTGCTGCTGGAAGCGGGGTTCCTGGCCTGGTTGCTCACCTCGGGTTCGCGCATCCCCATTTACCTGCTGCGCTGGCTTCTGTTCCGTTTCATGTTCCTGTCCGGAGCAGTAAAGCTTGCGAGCGGCGATCCTGCCTGGTCATCCCTGCGCGCCCTCAACTACCACTTCGAAACCCAGCCTTTGCCGACTTCCCTTGCCTGGCAGGCGCACCAGTTGCCGGACCCGCTGCTTTCCTCCCTCGGGGCGGCGCATTTCGCCATTGAACTGGTATTACCGGTCCTGGTGTTCCTTCCCCGCCGCCCCCGCTTCGTGGCCGCCGCCGGCTTTCTTGCCCTGCAACTTGCCATCATCGCCACCGGCAATTACGGCTATTTCAATTTGCTCGCCATCGTCCTCCTGATCCCGCTCCTGGATGATCAAGTCCTGCACAGGGTCATTCCGCGGGCAATCCGCGGGAGCACGCCGGAGATACCGGTTTCGTCGCGTCCCCGGCGCACAGCGGCCCTTGCCGCCTTCGCCGCATTCACGGCCGTGGTGGGCAGCGTGCAAATGGCGAAGCGGCTCAACCTACAGCCCGATACTGCCGTAGTTCCGGCGCTGGAGCCTTTTCATCTCGTCAATCCCTATGGCGTCTTTGCATTTATGGTCCGGGACCGGCGCGAGGTCGTCGTCGAAGGCACCCGCGATGGCGTGCACTGGTGGGAGATTGAATTTCCCTGGAAGCCGGGTCGGACGGACCGGGCGCCGCGATGGAACATACCGCACCAGCCCAGGCTTGATTGGCAGATGTGGTTCGCGGGTCTCGGTGATCTGCGGGAAAATGACTGGATGGTGCCCTTCGTGGAGCGGGTTCTTTCCGGATCCCCCGCCGTCCTGGGGCTGCTGGCTTCTCCGGCCCGCCCCGGTGATCCGCCGCTGATGGTGCGGGCCACGCTCTACCGTTATCGGTACGCGAACCCCGAGGAGCACCGGAAGGGGCAGTGGTGGGTCCGTGCGCCGGCCGGCGAGTACCTGCCGCCGGTTACGCTCGGAACCGCGGCAGGCGTGCTGCGCCGGAGCGCGCCACCGGAATCGTTCATTCGGTGGCGCTGATGGCAAGAGGATCGCGACAGACGGCGCAGACGGCCAACACCCCGACGCATTCGGTCACGCGGCGCGACTTCCTGCGCGTCGCCGCGGGCGCTCTCGCCGGCGCGGCGACCGGCGCCCTCGCCGCAGGTGAAAGCGTAGCCAAGCGCGCCGCGGGCGGGCCCACCACGGTGTTCCATGATCCCGCTTGCCTCGGGCATCTGGCGGGGCGGCAGGCCGGTGAGCAGCCGGCGCGGCTGGAAGCGGTGCTGGCGGCGGTCAACTCTCCCTCCCTCAAGGGCCGCGTCGTCCTGATGCAAGGCCGCCCGGCGCGGGAGGAGGACATCCTCCGGGTCCATGACCGGGACTATCTGGCGCTCGTGAAACGGGAGGTGAAAGACGGACGGGCGACCTTGAGCACCGGCGACACCACGCTCTCGCGGGAGTCCTACTCCGCCGCTTTGGCCGCGGCGGGCTGCGTGATCACCGCGGTGGACGAGGTAATGGCGGGGACCCGCAACGGGTTCTGCGCAGTGCGCCCCCCCGGGCACCACGCCTCGGCCGGGCGCGGCATGGGTTTCTGCATTTTTAACAACATTGCCATTGGCGCCCGTCATGCCCAGGCCGTACACGGGGTGAAACGGGTGCTCATCGCGGATTGGGACGTGCACCATGGCAACGGCACCCAGGACATTTTCTGGAGCGATGGCTCGGTCCTGTTTTTCGATACCCATCAGTCGCCCTGGTATCCGGGAACCGGCGATGCGGGGGAAGCCGGCAGCGGCAAGGGCCAGGGGCTCATCATCAACCGCCCGTTCCCGGCCGGCGCGGGACGCCGGGAAATTCTCGGCGCCTTTGAGAGCGTGCTGCTGCCCGCCGCCGAAGATTTCCGTCCCGAGCTGATCATGATTTCCGCGGGCTTCGACTCCAGGATCGGAGACCCCCTGGGCCGCTTCACCCTCACCGACCGGGATTTCGCGGATCTTACGGACCTGATGCTGGGAATCGCGCGCAGACACGCGGCGGGACGCGTGGTTTCGGTGCTGGAGGGAGGTTACGCGCTCAAGGGACTGACGAGCGCCGTGAGCGCCCATCTGGAAAGGCTCGCCGCGGCCGGATAACCGCCTTACAAAGGGATTACGCTGCGGGCCCCGGAAACCGAGGCCCTAGGCCGGATCGTCGCCGCCGTCCCGCCCCGGGGGCTTCATCTGGCGCACCACCCACCAGATCCCGAGCCCCGCCACCACCACGTTCAGCACGATGCCGATAATCCAGAACAGGCTCAATGGCGCACCTAGAGCTTCCCGCGGACCCAGTCGGCGACGGACTCCAGAGCGCCCGCCAGGCGGCCGGGCTCGGTGCCTCCGCCCTGGGCCATGTCCGGCCTGCCACCGCCCTTGCCGCCCACCTGGGAAGCAACATGCCCGACCAGATCGCCGGCCTTGATCCTGGCCGTGAGGTCCTGGGTCACTCCGGCGATCAGCGTCACCTTGCCGCCCTCGGCCGAGCCGAGCACGATGGCCGCGGACTTGAGCCGGTCCTTGAGCTTGTCCACCGCTTCCCGCAGGGCCTTGGCATCGGCGCCATCGATGGCTGCGGCCAGAACCTTCACGCCGTTGGCGTCCACGGCCTGGGCCGCCAGATCGCCGCCCTGCCCCGACGCCAGCTTGGAGCGAAGCCGCGCGATTTCCTTTTCCAGGGACTTCACGTTATCCACGATCTGGGCCATCTTCTGCCCCAGTTCGGCCGGCTGGGCCTTGAGCAGGGAAGCCATGTCGGCGAGCTGCGCCTCCCGCTGCTGGACGTAATCCAGGGCGCCGTCTGCCGTGATGGCCTCCACCCGGCGCACACCCGCGGCGACCCCCGATTCGGCCACGATCTTGAAGAAACCGATGTCGCCGGTGCGCCGGACGTGGGTGCCTCCGCACAGCTCGGTGGAGAACTCGCCCATGCCCACCACCCGCACCTCGTCGCCGTATTTTTCCCCGAACAGGGCCACCGCGCCGTGCTTGATGGCCTGGTCGTAGCCCATGACACGGGTTTCCACCGGGACATTGCGCCGGATCTCCTGGTTCACCAGCGTCTCGATGCTGCGGATCTCGTCCGCAGTGAGGGGCCCGTGGTGGGAAAAGTCGAAGCGCGTGCGAGCGGCATCCACCAGGGACCCTTTCTGCTGCACGTGATTCCCCAGCACCTTGTTCAGGGCCGCGTGCAGCAGGTGCGTCGCCGAGTGATTGAAGGCGGCGCGCGCCCGCGTCACCGGGTTGACCTTGGCCAGCACCTCGTCTCCCACCGCCAGCCGGCCGCTGCTGAGCAGTCCCTTGTGCCCGAAAACCTCCGCCTGGATCTTCTGGGTGTCGGCGACATCGAATGTGCCGCCGGTCGCCAGCAACTCGCCCTGGTCCCCCACCTGGCCACCCGATTCCGCGTAGAACGGTGTCTTGTCCAGCACGATGACCGCCTCATCCCCGGCCTCGACAAACTTGACCGGCGACCCATCCTTGTAGATGGCGGTGATGCGTCCCTCCTGCTCGAGCGTGTCGTAGCCGCAGAACTCGGTGCGGCTGCCCGCGTAGTCCACGCCCCCCTGCATCTGGAACTTGGAGGCGGCCCGGGCCCGTTCCCGCTGCTGCTCCATGGATTCCTGGAATCCCTCCATGTCCACCTTGATGCCGCGCTCGCGGCCGATGTCGGCCGTGAGGTCCACCGGGAAACCGTAGGTGTCGTAGAGGCGGAACACGGTCTCGCCGTCCAGGGTTCCGCCGCCGCGCTTGAGGGCGGTCTCCAGCACCTGCATCCCGTTCTCCAGGGTCTCCGCGAAGCGCTCTTCCTCCTGTTTAAGCACGCCCATGACCCGCTGCTGGGCCGCGGGCAGCTCGGGATAGGCCTCGCCCATGATCTGGGAAAGCACCGGCACCAGCTTGTGAAAAAACGGCTCCTTCTGGCCCAGCTTGTAGCCGTGGCGGATGGCGCGGCGGATGATGCGGCGTAGAACGTAGCCGCGCCCCTCGTTACTCGGGATCACCCCGTCGGTGATCAGGAACGAGCAGGCGCGAATATGGTCCGCGATCACCCGCAGGGAAGCGCTTCGGGCATCCTCGGCGCCGGTGGCCTCCGCCGCCGCCCGGATCAGCTCCTGGAACAGGTCGATTTCGTAGTTGGAGTGAACACCCTGCAGCACCGCAGCGATGCGCTCCAGCCCCATCCCCGTGTCCACGGACGGCCTGGGCAGCTTGTGCAACTCGCCTTTCTCGTCCCGGTTGAACTGCATGAACACCAGGTTCCAGATCTCGATGTAGCGGTCGCCGTCGGCTTCCGCGGTGCCCGGCGGCCCGCCGGGGATCCCCGGACCGTGGTCGTAGAAGATCTCCGAGCACGGGCCGCAGGGGCCGGTGTCGCCCATCTGCCAGAAGTTGTCCATGGTGGGAATGCGGGTGACCTTCGCCGCAGGAACCCCCACCTCGTTCACCCAGATGTCGAAGGCCTCGTCGTCCTCGGCATAGACCGTGACCCAGAGCCGCTCCGGGGGCAGGTTGTAGACCCCGGTCAGCAGCTCCCACGCGTAACGGATGGCATTGCGCTTGAAATAGTCGCCGAAGCTGAAATTGCCCAGCATCTCGAAAAACGTGTGATGGCGCGCCGTGTAGCCCACGTTCTCCAGGTCGTTGTGCTTGCCGCCGGCGCGCACGCAACGCTGGGACGACGCGGCGCGCACGTAGGGGCGCTTGTCCTGGCCGAGGAAAACATCCTTGAACTGGACCATCCCGGCATTGGTGAACAGCAGCGTGGGATCGTTGCCGGGGACCAGGGAACTGGACGGGACTACGGAATGACCGTGGGATTCGAAAAATTCCAGGAACCTCCGCCGGATCTCACTGCTTTTCATGTTTCCTCACCCATTCAAATCTCATCCAGCCGCAACAGGCGGCGAATCACGTCCAGGCCGAATCCACGTCCCTGGAGAAACCGCGCTTGCCGCGCCCGCTCCGCCGCGTCCTTGGGGGAATGCCCGAATTTCTTGCGCCATACCAGCCGGGCCGCCTCCAGGTCTCCTTCCCGCAACGCGGGCAGCACCGATTCCACGGCAGCCTCCGACACGCCTTTTTGCCGCATCTCCTGTGCGATGCGCGCCGATCCGAATCGTTCCCGGCGCACGCCGGCCAGCTGCTCCGCGAACCTGGCCTCGGAAAGCCAGCGTCGCCCTTCCAACTCGTCGAGCAAGGCGTCGATCTCGGCGGGATCATTCGCGTGAGGTGCCAGCTTCCGGGCCAACTCCGCGCGGGTATGCTCGCGCCGCGCCAGGAAGCCAAGCGCGCGCTCCTGGAGCGTGCGCTCCCGCTTCACCCCGCGGCCGCGGCCTGGGGCTGGGGCGACGGGACGCCCGCGTTGGCGCGGATCTTGGACTCCACGTCCATGGCGATTTCCGGGTGCTCCTTAAGGAACTCGCGGGCGTTGTCCTTTCCCTGGCCGATCTTGTCGCCCTTGTAGGCGTACCAGGCGCCGGACTTGTCCAGCAGCTTCTGCTGCACGCCCAGCTCGATGATCTCACCCTCCCGGGAGATGCCCTCCCCGTAGAGGATGTCAAAGTCCGCGGTCTTGAACGGCGGCGCCACCTTGTTCTTCACCACCTTCACCTTGGTCTCGCTGCCGATCACCTCGTCGCCCTTCTTGATGGAGCCGATGCGCCGGATGTCCAGGCGCACCGAAGCGTAGAACTTGAGGGCGTTGCCGCCAGTGGTGGTCTCGGGGTTGCCGAACAGCACGCCGATCTTCATGCGGATCTGGTTGATGAAGATGACCAGGGTGTTGGAGCGCTTGATGTTGGCCGTGAGCTTGCGCAGCGCCTGGGACATGAGCCGCGCCTGCAGGCCCATCTGGGGCTCGCCCATCTCGCCCTCGATCTCCGCCTTGGGCGTGAGTGCGGCCACCGAGTCCACCACCACGATGTCCACCGCCCCCGAGCGCACCAGCATGTCCGCGATCTCCAGGGCCTGCTCGCCGTTGTCCGGCTGGGAAATCAGCAGCTCGTCCACTTTCACCCCCAGCTTGCGGGCGTACTGGGGATCCAGGGCGTGCTCGGCGTCGATGAACGCCGCGGTGCCTCCGAGCTTCTGCATCTGGGCGATCACGGACAGGGTCAGCGTGGTCTTGCCCGAGGATTCGGGCCCGTATATCTCCACCACCCGGCCCCGGGGCAGGCCGCCCACGCCCAGGGCGATGTCGAGGCCCAGGGACCCGGTGGGCACCACCTGGATGTCCTTGGCCACCTCACCCTCGCCGAGGCGCATGATGGAGCCTTTTCCGAACTGTTTTTCGATCTGCGACAGCGCCGCCGTCAGTGCCTTGGTCCTGTTCTCGTCCATGATTTTGTCCTCTGATTTGAGCGCCGGATTATGGCACAAAAGGCCCCAACGCCGAAGTCGGCCGCACGGCCTACATCGAGAGGGAAGGGGCGGATTTATGAGGGGTTTTTGCCCACCAGGAGGTCGAGCAGGCCGGCCAGCGCGGCGGCCACGGTCTGCCTCCGCACCGCCTGCCGGTCACCGGTGAAATGGCGGGTCAGCGCCACCGGCGCCTGGCCGCCACGCGCCCAGGCAAGGCAGACGGTCCCCACCGGCTTCCCGGGCATGCCTCCGGTGGGCCCGGCGATCCCGGAAACCGCCACCGAACAGTCGGCCCGGCTGCGGTCCAGGGCGCCTTGGGCCATTTCCAGAACCGTGGCTTCGCTCACCGCACCATGGCGCTCCAGGGTTTCCGGCCGCACGCCCAGCAGCTCGCTCTTGGCGGCATTGCTGTAGGCGATGAAGCCGCGGTCGTACCATTCCGAGCTTCCCGACACCGAGGTCACGGCCTCGCCGATCCAGCCCCCGGTGCAGGACTCCGCCGTCACCAGAAGCAGCCCCCGGGCCTTGAACTCCGCCCCGAGCCGCGCGGCGAGATCCTTCAGGGAATCGCGATCCATGTCAGGACACCAGGGCGCGCCATCCCGCCAGGCACAGCAGCGCGTAGAAGGCGGCGATCAGGTCGTCCAGCATGACCCCCAGCCCGTGCTTGTAGCGCGCGTCAAAAAAGCCGATGGGCGGCGGCTTCAGGATGTCGAACACCCGGAACAGCACAAACGCGAAAAACTGCCAGAGCCCCTCCCGGGGGGTGAAGAACAGCACCAGCAGGAAGGCGACGATCTCGTCCCACACGATCCCCGGGTAATCGGGATAGCGGAGCGTGCGCCCGGTCACATGGCACGCCCAGACGCCGAACGCAAAAAGGCCCGCGAGGACGGCCAGGAACGGGTAGGGAGAGAGGCTCCGGTCCAGGACCCAGAACAGGGGAAAGGCCAGCAACGTGCCCAGGGTGCCCGGCGCCCGGCGCATGAGCCCGACGCCGGCCCCGAGCGCGAAGAAATGCGCGGGATGGCGCAGGACGAAGTTCCAGGTGGGGTGAAAGGTGTCCATTCAGGCGCGGGCAAAATGGTCGAAGCCGGTCCGGCCCGGCGCCAGGGCGGCCCCCGAGCCGTCGCGGACTTCGATGCCCGCGCCGGGGACGATGCCGCCGATCAACGACACCCGCGCTCCCACCTCCCCGGCGGCAAGCTCTATCTTCGCGCGGTTGCGGGGCGGCGCGGTAAAGCACAGCTCGTAGTCATCGCCTCCGGCCAGCAGGCAGTCCAGCGCCACCGGGTCCGAAAAGCGGTTCGCCAATGCCGCGGAGCACGGAATGGCCTCGAGTTCCAGCCGCGCTCCTGCCCGGGATCGCTCCAGGATATGCCCCAAGTCCGCCAGCAGCCCGTCGGAAACGTCAATGCAGGCGTGGGCAAGACCCCGCAGCGCCAAACCCAGATCCACCCGGGGCTCCGGCGAGTCCAGCACCTCGCGGCATCGGTCGAGTTCCGCGGGCGCAAGCCGCAGGCGCCCCTGATGGTGGGCCACGGCCATGGCGGCATCGCCCAGAACGCCGGACACCCACACATCGTCGCCGGCCCGAGCCCCCTCGCGCCGCAACGCCCGGCCGGCCGGCACCTCCCCCAAGATCTGCACGCAGACCGCGAGGGGACCCCGGGTCGTGTCGCCGCCGATCAGCTCGACGCCATACCGTAAGGCCAGGTCATAAAAGCCCTGGGCGAAGCGTTCGAGCCAGGCTTCGTCGGCCTCCGGCAGGGCAATGGCGAGGGTTGCCCAGCGCGGCCGGGCGCCCATGGCGGCCATGTCCGACAGATTCACGGCCAGGGCCTTGTGCCCGAGCCGCCGGGGATCGGCATCCGCGAGAAAATGCCGACCCGCGATCAGCATGTCCGTGGACACGGCGATTTCCGCGCCTTGGGTCGGCCGCACCAGGGCCGCGTCGTCGCCCACACCCAGGACCGCGTTAGGAGCGGGACGGGAAAAGAAGCGGCCGATGATGTCGAATTCGCCCAGCACGATACCGCCTTCCATCAGGTGCCCGGACCCGCCGGAAGCAGCGCCCGGAGGCCCGGGTAGAACCAGGGGTTGGCTTCGATAAAGGAGCGCCGCTCCGCCTCGAAACGCTGGCGCAGGGCGGCGACGTTTTCCGGGGTGACCCTGGATCCGATCTCGGGGGACCCCGAGGCGGGTTGAGCGAACATGGCCTCGAGCATCATGTCCCCGACTTCGTGGTTGAGATGGATCGGGTCCTGCCAGAATTTCATGCCCTCGCGCACCGGCTCTCCGCTGACCGGGTTATAGCCGGCAAAAGTCCAGAGCTGTATGCGCTCGTCGCCACCCGATGCATCCTGAACCACCGCGGCGATCTGGGCCAGGGCATCCCATTTGTCCACACCCTCCCCGCACAGGGCGTCCAACTCGTAATCGTAGGCGTGCCGGGGATGCACCACCAGCCGCAACTCGATGCCCTTGCTCCGGGCGGATTCCACCAGCTCGCGCAGGCCCGAAAGGTCCAGTCGTCGGGCCGGACTGCCCCTCGCGGGCGGCGGAGCGCCCGCCGCCCCTTCCCGCAAGACCTCCCAATTGCACTGGTCCGCCCGGAACCTCGGGCCCAGCAGTTCCCGGAAGCGCGACTCCACCCCGGGATCGTTGCGGGCGTAGAAGTACTGGCCCGCCGCCGTGTGGCTGGCCGGCTCCTTCCCCTGCTCCACGATTGTCTGCACCGATGCCCGCAGGGCCCTGGACGAGAATAGAAGTTCTCCGAAGGTGGCGATGTCCAGGCCGGCCTCGCGTCCCGCGCAGTCCGAGTCGGCCTGCTCCATGGGGCGCACTTCCACCACTGCGCGCTTGATGGGGGCGTGGGTCAGGGCGTACTCGAAGTAGCACTGGATGACCTGCCACGGACCTCCAGCCACGGCGAAATTGAACCCCTTGAACTCCCCCCGCCTGGTGAACGCCGCATTGCCCGGGTCGAAGCCGACCTCCGACAGGGAACTGCCCACGGTGATCGCCTCCGGCCGCTCCCGGGCCAGGATCGCGGGCTTCACGTGGCGCTCGAAGCGCCGGAACTTGGTCTTGACCGCGTTGAACCCTTCGATGGACACATCACGGTAGTACCAGAACGGATCCACCGCCCGGTTGAAAAGCCCGACGGCCGCCATCAGCAGAGCCAAACCCGCGAGCAAACGGAAGGCAAAACGCCGGAATGGCAGCTGTTCAGCCATCAAAACTGGAAATAAATGAATTCCGACAGCTCGGAAATGGAGAGCATTCCCCACGCGGCAACCAGCACGGCGAGCGCGGTCCAGCCCGGCGTGGGCCGCCACTGCCACCACCGGTCACCCGCGGTGGGAACGTCCCGGGGCAGCCCCAGTGCCGGGTTGTAGCCTCCCATGATCTGCTGCGTGTTTGGCATCAGCCAGACGATCACGAAGCATAGCAGGATCAGGTTGAGCTGACTGCCACCGCCAAAGGTGGAGAGATACTGGAACTCGACCCCGTTGGCCGCCAGCCACCGGCCGAATTCACCCCACTTCTCGAGCCAGCGATAGGGCAGGACCAGGCCCTGGGCGCCGCTCATGCCCTGGAGGATGTAATGGGCGCCCGGGAGGGTCTCGGACCGGAAATACACCAGCCCCACCAGCCAGGCCACGTACGTCATGGAAACCCCGACGATGCGCCCCCACCAGCTGGGCGCGGGACGGTCCCAGCCCCGCCGCTTGCGGGCCAGGCGCCACGCCTGGTTCACGCATAGATAGATGCCGTGCAGCGCGCCGAACACCACGAAGGTCCAGCCGGCACCGTGCCAGAGGCCGCACAGAAGGAAGGTGACGAACAGCGCGTAGTAGCGCCGGGCCGCGCTCTTGCGCATGCCCCCGAGGGGAACGAACAGGTAGTCCCGCAGGAACCGCGACAGGGTCATGTGCCAGCGTTGCCACAGTTCGGCGATATTCACCGCCTTGTAGGGGGAGTGGAAATTCAGGGGCAGGCGCACCCCGAACAGCAGCGACAGCCCGATGGCCATGTCGGAATAGGCGGAGAAGTCGAAATAGAGCTGGAAGGAATAAGCGATGACACCAGCCCAG
>Ga0210334_10110437_pt1 | contig 23600 bp, 17 predicted proteins | sample S306metaT_FD_164440 | JGI IMG/M metagenome (GOLD analysis project Ga0210334, IMG submission 164440) | Metatranscriptome of estuarine sediment microbial communities from the Columbia River estuary, Oregon, United States - S.306 (Metagenome... | ecosystem: Environmental > Aquatic > Marine >... | reverse complement strand
GGCCGAGGACCGCCAGCGCGGCCCAGGCGGCCACGAGGGCGACGCCCTCCAGCTCGGCCGAGCAGGTGACCGCGGTGACCAGCAGCCCGAGGGCGGTGAGCGCCTGACGCAGCGCCCAGTTGCGCTCGAGCCAGCCGACTGCGGCCAGGGCGCCGAGGTAGGCAACCAGGGTGAGGCCGACGTCGCCGACGAACGGCACACCGGAGGCCGGCGGAGCCCAGTCGGACACCAGCTCGACCAGGTAGACGTGGGCGGTCGCGACGGATCCAGCCAGCAGCATGACGGCAGGCAGGAGCCGCCGAGCCCTCGGCTTCCAGGCGCCGATCCGCGTTCGGTGGGAGCCGGGATCGACGGCCCGGCCGAGCTCCGGCAGCGCGAAGCGAAGTCCCGACCCCACCACGACGAGCGCCATCAGGGCGGCGACGACGGGCGGACCGGAGAGCTCGGCGACGCAGGCCGGGATCATCACCAGGAGCCCGAGCGCGGCAAGGGACTGGCGCAGCACCCACGAGCGGATCGTCAGGCAGATCGCGACGAGGGCGGCAAGGTAGACCGCGACCGTGAGGCCGGTCGACCCGATGAACGGGATGCCCGACTCGGCGGGCGACCACTCGAGGACGAGCTCGAGCGCGAGCAGGTGGACTGTGGCCACGGCGCCGACAAGGGTGGCGACGACGGGGATCAGCGGTCGAATCGCGGGTGCCAGCGATTCGATCGACGGCCACACTCGCGCCAGCGGGCCATCCGGCCGCCAGTCGATGCCGCGGGTGGCCAGGAGCGGCAGGCCGACGATCAGGGCGGCGCCGACGACAGCGAGCCAGATCTCGGCCCCGACGACGGGTGGGCCCGACAGCTCGACGAGGGCGCACCAGCCGGCCGTGGCGAGACCGAGGCCGGCCAGCGCGCGGCGGGCCGACGAGTTGGGGACGATCACGATGCCGGCGGCCAGGCCGGCGAGGAAGGTGGCGAGCGCCACGCCGCCACCGTGGGCGAATGGCACCGTGGAACCCGGGACGATGCCCGGCAGGAAGACCGAGTAGACGAGCCAGGCCGAGGTCGCGACGTACAGCCCGCCGGAGACCAGAGCACTGTACGGGTGCGGCCGGCGGACGGCGACCCAGGCCAGCACGGCGGCTTCGGCGGTCCAGGCGACCGGGACGGCCGGTGCGCCGAGTCCGATCGGGGCGGCCATCGTCAGGGCCCCGATGCCGGTCGCGGCCGTCAGCAGCCCGAACAGGTGCCGGTCGCCGTCGCGGACGATGAAGTAGGCCCCCAGGCCGAGGTAGGCGAGGGCGGCGACGATGAGGAAGGTTGCCCGGTACGCAACCAGGTCGCCGTCGAGGAGGACGAAGCCGCCCCAGACGAGGAAGGCCGCCGAGCCGAGGAGCAGGGTCGCCGAGGACGGGCTCAGGTCGTCGCGCCGGCGGCGGAACTCCTCGCCTCCGGCGGCGACGGCCTGGAGGATCGTGAAGGCGCCGAGACCGACGAGGCCGAATGCAACGTTCGTCTCGCCCAGGAGCCACGAGGCGGCCTGCGGCGCCGAGAGCGCGAAGGCGAGCGGCGGCAGCCAGGCCCACGTTCGCCACAGCGCGATCGCGGTCGTGCCCACGAGCGCGACGCCGATGAAGGCGAGGGTGACCAGGTCCGGCGTCGCTCCCAGCAGCGGCGGGGCCACCAGCACGGCGACCAGGCCGAAGCCGGCTACGAGCTGCGAGTCGGCGCGGACGGCGACGATCGCGGTCACGACCGCCGCGAACAACGCGAGAGTCAGCCCGGCGGGCACCGGGAAGAGGTCGTACAGCTGGGTCGCCGCGACCAGGCTGATCGTGATGATCGCGAGGCCGATGGGCGTCAGCACGTGCCCCAGCAGGCGGTTGCCGCGCTCCATGAGGATGGCGCCGATCGCCAGGCCGGCAGACCCGCCGATCAGGCCAAGGGCCACGCGAGCCTCGTTGCCGATCCAGCCCTGGCTGAAGGCCAGGCCCAGGAACAGGATGGCGCCGAGCACGATCGCGACGCCGCCGACCACGGCGAGAGCTCGCCCGGCCATGCGCTCCTCGAGGTCGACCAGCGTGGCCCGCAGGTTCACCGACGGCATTGGGACGGAGGGCACCCACGAGGTCGGCTCCGGCAGCTGCCACGGCTGAGGTGACGTCGGAGCGGGCGCCTGCCACCGTGGCGCGGCGGTCGGCGCTGCCCAGGGGACAGGTTCCGTCGAACCGGGCGGCGTCTCCTCCGCAGGTGTCGGCAGCGCTCCGAGCGCCGGGGTCGTCGTCACGGGCGCGATCGGCGGCACGGTCGGGGTGGCCGTCACGGGCGCGATCGGCGGCATGGTCGGGATCGGCGTCGCCGCGACTGGCGCCCCCGCGATGGCTGCATGGGGCTGCGCCGCCGGCGGTGCGGCGGCCCCGCTCGTGGTGGCTTGCCCGGCCTCGATCTGCGCGGTCAGGAGCTTGGCGACGGCGCGCTCGAGCGGCCCGAACCGCGTCTCGAGCGCATCGATCCTCGCTTCCAGCGTTCGGTCTCGCTCGGAACCGTCCATCTCGCCACTCCCTCCGGGACGGAGGTCGCGCCCGTCCCGAATCGGAGACGCACGGCGAGCGGAGCTGTTGCAGCGAATCGTGAGACCGGGGCGCCGCATGGCGGCACGCCTCGCCGCGTTCTACCTCGACGCGGGGCGAATACAGCCCGCCGTCGGCCGGCGTGATCGCCCGGCGGTAGGGCTCGGCGAGCTCCGACGACCGGCCGGGCGACGGCCGCTCAGCTGGCGCGAGCCTGGGCCCGCAGCATCCAGAGGTGCTTCTCCACCCCGTGGCCGATGCCGATCAGCAGATCCTGGGTGATCGGGTCCAGCTCGGCAAGCTCGTCGATCCGGCCGCGGAGTCGCCCAGCGATGGCGTCCATCCGGTCGACGAAGCGGTCGACGACCTTCGCGTCTGGCTGCCACCCGGCGTCCATCGGCTCGAGGACGCTCGAGGCGACGATCGTCGCCGGGCGGCCATCCGGTGCCACGCCGATCGCGGCCATGCGCTCGGCGACGTCGTCGTACCAGGTCCGGGCATCGTCGACGATGGCGTCGAGGTGCTCGTGCAGCGGCTTGAACAGGGGCCCGGTCACCGTCCAGTGGGCCTGCTTGCCCTGGAGGCTCAGGTCGATCAGCTCGACGAGCGTGGCCTGCAGGATGGTCGCCGTCGCGGTCGTCGCGGCGGCGGTCGGGGTCTCGATCAGCGTCGTCATCGGGCGCCTCCTTGTTGCCACAAGCGTATCGCGTCTGGGGACATGGCCACGTCTGGCAGACGGCCCCCGATCTCGACGTCGGATGTCAGCCCGGCCGAGCCGGTGGCGCCACCCGCGTGCCCCGGTCCGCCAGGGTCGGCAGATGCGGCAGCGATCCCGAGATGCCGGCCAGCAGCGTCGCCATCACCGCCGCCGGCTCGAGCGACAACGGCTGGCCCTCGGCGGCGCCGGTCGGGGTCGCCTCGACGAGGTTGAACGTCGCGGACTCGAGGACCGCGCGCAGGCCGGGCGCGGCATAGATGAGCCGGCCGAGGTCGCGACCGTCCCGCGCGAGGCGGTGCGTCTGCCCATCGAACCGCCCCTCGATCGCACCGCCGCCGACGAGGAGGAACGCGTTGGACGCCTGCGCCTCGAAGTCGGCCCGATCGAGGTAGAGCCGTGGCTTGTCGCGGTACGGCGCGCCGGCGGTCGGGCAGGCGGTCACGCAGTTGCCGCACTCGTTGCAGAGATCGGTCAGGACGGCGACCTGGAACCCCTGCTCGACGGCGGAGGGTGCCCTGCCGGTCGTCTCGATCGTCCCGCCGGAGACGGCCAGCATCGGCAGCTCCGCGCGGCGTCGCCCCACCTCGTACGTCACGATGGCCATGTTCGGGCAGACACCGACGCAGAGGCTGCAGAGCATGTCGCAGTCGAGGCAGCGACTCGCCTCGCGCGCGGCCTCCTCGGCGGTGTAGCCGAGCGTCGTCTCGTCGAACCCGTCGCGATCGACGAGCGCCGTCGAGCGGATCGGGACCCGGTACTCGCGGCGGGCCCGGCGGACGACGAGCGCGTGCAGGTCGGCCGGAGCGACCTCGGCCGGATGGGCCTCCGGGCCGGCCTGCTCCAACCCGAGCGCGACGGCGATCGCGGCGGCCGCCCGCTTCCCGTCGGCGGCGGCCCTCACGATCGAGGCTGGGCCATGGGCGGCCACGTCGCCGCCCGCGTACACGCCCGGGATCGACGTCTCGAGCGTCACGGGGTCCGTGGCGATGAAGCCGTCCGGCGTGAGCTGCGGCGCCCGGTCACCGAAGAGGTCGAGCGCCGCGTGCTGGCTGACCGCGACCACGAGCGTCTCGAGGGCGATCTCGAACGCGGAGTCCGCGACGTCGTGGGGGACCTTGCGGCCGGCGGCGTCTCGGTCGCCGCGGTACTCGGTCCGGGTGCAGGTCAGTCCGACCAGCCGCCCCTCCTCGACGCGGAGGCCAACGGGCCGCGCCAGCTCGACGATCTCCACGCCCTCTTCGCGCAGGGCGTGGATCTCTTCCGGGTCGGCCGGCATCTGGTCGATGGTCCGCCGGTAGATGAGGGTCACCGACGAGGCGCCGACCCGGCGGGCGGTCCGAGCGCAGTCCATCGCAGTGTCACCGGCCCCCACCACTCCGACACGGGGGCCGATCGTCGCCGGCCGCCCTTCGCGGACGCCTCGCAGGAACGTCACGCCGTCGATGACGCCCTCGGCCTCTTCGCCGGGCAGGCCGAGCCGCTTCGCGCGCTGGGCGCCCACCGCGACGAAGACCGCCGCGAAACCCTGGCCGTGCAGGTCGGCGACGCTGAGATCGACGCCCGCCCGCTGGCCGTAGCGGAACTCGACGCCGAGGCGCTCGAGGAACGCGCGGTCCTGGTCGATCTGCGGCTGCGGCAGCCGATAGGCGGGGATGGCCCCGCCGACCATGCCGCCGGCGTATTGGTGCTCCTCGAAGACCGTGACGCCGATGCCGGCCCAAACCAGCCACTCCGCGGCGGCCAGGCCCGCCGGCCCGGCCCCGATGATCGCGACCCGGACCCCCGTCGGCGCACGCGGCGTGAGCGGCGGCAGTGCCGCCTCCTGTTCCATGATGAAACGCTTGATCTGCCGGATGGCGAGCGGCTGGTCGAGATGCGTTCGGATGCAGGTGTTCTCGCAGAGGTGGTCGCAGACACGGCCCAGGACCGCCGGCAGCGGATTGTCGAGTCGGGTGATGCGGACGGCTTGCGCGAGATCGCCGGCTCGCACCGCGTTCATGTAGCGGGGCACCTGCTGGTCGACCGGGCACTCGTCGAGGCAGGGCGCAGCGATGCAGTCGAAGAGGTCCAGCCGGCGGGCGGTCTTGGAGCGGTCCGTCCGGAACGAGCCCTTCCGGTAGCGCCAGCCGCGGCGGACCTCGTCCGCGTATCGCCGCAGGTTGAAGCGCGCGCACGCGGCGACGTCGCCCCCGTCGCTCGCGTCGTCCGCGCCAGCCGCGTCGTCCGCGCCAGCCGCGTCGCCCGCGCCAGCCGCGTCGCCCGCGTCCCGCACGAAGCCGTGCCCGCGGGCCGTCCGGCGGATGAGATCGGCGGTGTCTTCGGCGCCGACGCGGTCGAAAGCGGCCTCGAGATTCTCGGGGTACTGCAGCATCCGCAGGTAGCCGCCGGTCTTGAGTAGATCCGAGCAGACGGTCACGGTGCGGATGCCGCCGGCGAGCAGGTCGGCCAGGTTGAAGCAGTCGGCACCGCCCACGAAGGAGACCGGGAGCCGGCCGTCGAACTCCTCGGCGAGGGTCGCCGCCAGGTTCACCGTGACCGGGTGGAGCGCCCGCCCCGACAGGTACATCGTCGCGTCCCGGTCGAAGGTGCTCCGCCAGTTGTCGACCTCGAGCGTGTTGCCCAGCTTGAGGCCGAACCCGACGCCGCGGTCAGCGGCCGCCTGCCGGAGCCGCTGGAACATCGGCACGGCGTCCTCGTAGCGGAGGTCGTGGCCGAAGGCCGCGTCCGGGATCGGGACGTCCGTGTAGCCGAGATCGTCGTTGACGATCGCCCGCACGCGCTCGGCGCCGAGCAGGGTCGGATTGCACTTGACCGACGTGTGGAGCCCGCGCTCGTCGATCAGGTAGCGTGAGATCCGCTCGATCTCGTCGGGCGGGCAGCCGTGCATCGTCGACAGGGTGACCTTGTTCGAGATGCGAGCCGGGATATCGAGCTCCCGGACGGCCGGCCAGCGCCGGGCGACGACGTCCACGTAGTCCGGCAGGTAGGGCGAGGCGTCGGCCATCGCGTCGAGGTACCACCCGACGTTCGGGCGCTGGATGCCGGCGAGGTCGTACCCGACGCTCATGTCGAACAACACGCCGGGGCGCTCGCCGGGGAAGCCGAGCAGCCGGTGCAGCGCGTGGACCAGGACCCACGCGCGCAGGTACTCGTCGAAGGACTCGTGGATGCGCAGCTCCTGCGACCATTCGACGTTGTAGCCCTCGTCCTCGATGTCGATGCAGGGCTTGTTGACCTCGAGCTCGTCGAGGGTCTGGATCGTCTTGAGCTCGATCACCCGGGCCCCGACGAGCCAGGCGGTGACGATGTTCTGCGCCATCTGCGTGTGCGGCCCGGCGGCGACCCCGAACGGGGTCTCGAGGTCCAGCCCGTGCTCGCGACGCCGGAAGCGATGGCCCGGGCGCGGGACGAAGAAGGCCGTCCGGGGCACGCCGAAGAGCGAGCCTCGCTGCTCGAGCTCGGTGAAGGCCCAGTCGGTCAGCTGCTCCATCGAGAGCGGGTGGAACCGGTCGGACATCGGCGATCCTCCTCAGGCACCACGGGCGGGCCCGACGCCGGCCGGGCCCTGAAGAGGCCTCACAGCCGGGCGTGCAGGCGGGCCGCCTGCTCGCGGGCCTTCGCCCGGATCTCGTCGGCATCGACCCTGGTCGGGCGACCGTCGGCGAGCATGACCTCGCCGCCGACGACGATCCGGAGCGGCCGGATGCCCGGTGTGAAGGCGACGTGCCAGGGGTCCATCGGGTCGTAGGACCAGGTGATCTCGTCGTCGCGCGCCTCCGGGACCAGATCCCAGCCGGTCGCCAGCCACGACCAGGCCGTCTCGGGGCTGCAGGTCACGTCGACCGAGCGCTGGAGGACGTAGGCGAGGCGGAAGGCCTCCAGGACGTTGCCACCGATCCCGTCGGTGCCGAGGGCCACCGGATTCGCGAAGCGGACCGGGTTCGCGTAGCCGACGGCGTTGTTGAGGTTCGACATCGGGTTGTGGAGGATCGTCCCCCGCAGGTCGTGGTCGGTCGGCAGGTGCACGCAATGGGCGAGCAGCCAGTCGTCCCGGGTCAGGCCGGCGAACCGGCGCGGGGCGTCGACGTCGCCCGGTCCCTCGCAGAGGTGGACGTGGACGCCGACACCAAGATCCGCCGCGAGGCCGGCCGCGGCAGCGAGGGACGCGTCGGAGCAGGTGAAGGCGGCGTGGATCCCGACGAGCCCACGGCCACCGGCCCGCAGGAAGCGCTCGTTCTCGGCCAGGCCCCGCCGAGCTCCCTCGGGGCCGTGGCGGTCCGTGATGCCATAGGCGAGCACCGTCCGGACGCCGACCTCGGCGCAGGCCTCCGCGATGACGTCCAGGCTGCCCTCGATGGCGTTGGGCGATTCATGGTGGTCGACGATGGCGGTCGTGCCGTTCTCGAGGGCCTCGAGGGCGCCGAGCATCGCCGACCAGCGGATCATCTCGAGGTCGAGCGCCGTATCCAGGCGCCACCAGACCTGCTCGAGGATCTCCGCGAAGTCGGTGGGGACCTTCGGCGGCGCCGGCATCCCCCGGGCGAGCGCCGAGTACAGGTGGTGGTGGGCGCAGACGAGACCCGGCGTGACGGCCGACATCACGACACCTCGTCAGGCTCATCGACGGACGATTCGCCGGCGGCGCCGACGGTGGCGGCGCCGAGGCGCGGCAGGCGGTCGACGCGCGGCAGGACCGTTCGTGCGGCCACCGAGTCGCGCATCGGCAGGCTCGTCCGGTGGATGCCGTCGAACGCACGGAGCGCGCCGGCGACCGCCGCGGCCGTCGGGACGAGGACGGCTTCGCCCATCCCCTTGGCGCCATACGGCCCCTCCGGCTGGTGCTCCTCGACGAAGAGGCACTCGACCGGCGGCATCGCTGCGGCCGGGATGATGCCGAGTGACTTGAGCGTGTCGGTGACCGGTACGCCTCCCTCCACGACGAACGCCTCGGTGAGCGCCTGGCCGAGGCCCATGTGGACGCCTCCCTCGACCTGCCCCTCGAGGGCGGTCCGGTCGAGCACCCGCCCCACGTCGTGGGCGGCGACGACGCGGTCGATCTGGCCGTCGTCGTCGAGGATGACCACCTGGGTCGCCCAGCCGTAGCCGAAGTGGGTCATCGGTTCGTCGGTCTCGGTGCCCAGCGCGGTCGTCCGGTCCTCGACGATCTCGCCGTGGAACTCGCGGCCGGCGAGCATCGCGAGCGCCTCGGGCGTCGCGGGACCCGTCGGCTCCTCGAGCGCCACGCGGAGCGCCCGTGCGGCCTCGATCACCGCGCGGCCGCCGAGCATCGTCGCCCGGGAGGCCGTCGTCTCGCCGGTGTCGAGCTCGCGCTCCGTGTCCACCAGGACGCGGATGAGCTCGGGCGCGATGCCGAGCTCGGTGGCGGCGATCGCCCGCATCACCGTGTGGACACCCTGGCCCATCTCGGTCCATGAGTGGTAGAGCGTGATCGTGCCGTCGGCCTCCGGACGGAGGATGGCCCGGCCGCGCTCGATCAGCCCGTTGCCGATCCCGGTGTTCTTGGCGCCGCAGGCGATGCCGGCGAAGCGCGCGGCGCGGTAGGCGGGCCGGACCGCCAGGAGCGTCTCCTTCAGACCGACGCCGGGCCCCAGCCGCTGCCCCGTCCCGAAGCGATCACCGGTCGCAAGCGCATTGCGCCAGCGGATCTCCCAGCCGTCGATGCCGACCCGCTCGGCGAGGATGTCGAGCATGCCCTCGATGGCGAAGCAGGCCTGGCTGGCGCCGAAGCCACGCATCGCGCCCGAGGGCGGGCCATTCGTGTGGACGGCCCGGGCCTCGACATCGACATTCGCCACCTGGTAGGCGCCGCAGGCATGGCCGGCGGCCCGTTCGAGCACCTTGCCGCCGACGCTCGCGTAGGCGCCGTTGTCGCCGACGATCCGCGCCCGGACCGCCGTGAGCCGCCCCTCGTCGTCGCAGCCGACCGTGTAGTCCATCCAGAACGGATGGCGCTTGACGTGGTGGCGGAGGCTCTCGCGCCGGCTCAGGGCCAGAAGGACGGGCCGCCCCGTGCGCAGCGCGAGCAGCGCGGTCTGGCCCTGAATGCTCATGTCCTCCTTGCCCCCGAAGGCTCCGCCGGTCGAGACCTGGGTCACCCGGACCTCAGGTTCCTCGAGGCCGAGGAAGGACGCGATCTGCCGGCGGTCCTCCCAGGCGCCCTGGCCCTGCGAGAACACGCGGAGGCGGGGTGCGCCCGCGGCGGCCGCAGGAATCGACGCCTCGACCGGTTCGGCGAGGCAGGACTCGGGCTCGAGGAAGGCATGCTCGATGGCGGCCGTCGTGAACGTCTGGCGCGCGATGTGGGCCGACGCCTCGAGCGCCGCGTCCACGTCGCCGCGCTTGACCGACGAGAGCTCGACGAGGTTCCCGCGGTCGTGGATCCGGGGCGCATCCTCGGCCAGGGCCGCGAACGGGTCGGTGATGGGATCGAGCACCTCGTACTCGACGTCGACCAGCGCGGCCGCGGCCCTGGCAGCGGCTCGCGTCTCGGCCGCGACCGCCGCCAGCACGTCGCCGACGTAGCGGGTCGTCTCGCCCTCGGCGACCAGGAGCGGCCAATCGGCCACGATCAGGCCCTGCACGCGACGCCCCGGCACCTCGCGCCAGGTCACGACGTCCAGGACCCCCGGGTGCTCGCGGGCCCGGCGCGTGTCGATACGCCGGACGATCGCTCGCGGGTGGTCGGCGAAGCGCAGCGCGCCGTGCAGCATGCCGGCCCGGACCATGTCCGCCACGAACGCCTGCTCGCCCAGGGCGAGATCGCGGGCACCGTAGCGGCTGATCGGGGCGTCCAGGGGGGACGCCGTGGCGGACGCGTCGGGATCGGGAGCGCGGGCAGGACCGCCGCGCCTGGCCAGGGCGGTCGCCTCGATGGCATCGAGCACCTTCACGTAGCCGGTGCAGCGACACAGGTTGCCGGCCAGGGCCCGGGCGATGACGTCGCGCGTCGGGGCCGCCTCGCGCCGGATGAGGGCCTCGGCCTTCATGACGATGCCCGGCGAGCAGAACCCGCACTGCGAGGCGCCGTACGCCTCGAATCCGTCCGCCCAGAGCTCGCGGTCGGCGGCCGGGAGCCCCTCCAGCGTGGTCACGGCACGCCCGGCGACACGGCTTGCCGGCTGGGCACAGGAAACCACGGCTCTGCCGTCGACGATGACCGTGCAGGCGCCGCACGAGCCCTCCGGCGCGCAGCCGTCCTTCATCGACCGCAGCCCGAGCTGCGCCCGCAGCACCTCGAGCAGGCTATCGTCCGATCCCGCCTCGACGGTGACCTTCTTCCCGTTGAGCGTGAAGTCCATCGGAGCCGTCCTACCCGACGCTGGTGGCCATCCGGCCCTACCCTGATGATCGTCGGTGCCGCAATCGTGGCGGGGCCGTCGAGGGCCGTGCCCGTGCCGATGTGCCCGACCATGGCGGCCCGTTCGGACCCGTTCCCGGCCAGGTCCGTGAGACGTCCTGAGCCCGCCCGGGGTCCGCGGCCGGAGAGGAGCTGTCGTCTATGCGTCGCCTAGGACTCGAGCGGGAGATGGTCGACCCGGCCGTCTACGAGCGGACCGTCGGGCGATTCCGAGAGCAGGAGATCGCGCTCCCGACCTTCGCCCAGCTGGCCGACCCGACCACGATCCCGGGCCGCATCGCCGGGCAACTGGCGGCGGTCGATCCCAGCGCGCCGCATCCACTGAACCTGTTCCGCGGCCATTGGTACAACGGTCTTGACGGGCGCAGCCGGACCGCGATCCCGGTCCATGTCGTCCTGCCCCGGGCGTTGACCGGGGTGGATGCCCGGATCGTCGTCGCCCTCGGCGACCGCTTCCCGATGATCGGGTCGCACAAGGTCATCGCGGCCTACGGCTGCCTTGCGCCGCGGATCGTCACCGGTCAGTTCGACCCGACGACCCAGCGCGCCGTGTGGCCCTCGACCGGCAACTACTGCCGCGGCGGCGTCGCCATCTCGCGGATCATGGCCTCGCGCGGCGTGGCCGTGCTCCCGGCCGGCATGAGCCGCGAGCGTTTCGAGTGGCTCGAGCGCTGGGTCGCCGACCCGGCCGACATCATCCGGACGCCGGGCACCGAGAGCAACGTCAAGGAGATCTACGACCGCTGCGCCGAGCTCGACCGGGAACCCGACACGGTGATCTTCAACCAGTTCAGCGAGTTCGGGAACCACATCGCCCATTACGCCCTGACCGGGCGGGCGCTGGACGTCATCTTCGAATCCCTGCGGGCGACGGAACCGGACCTGCAGCTGGCAGCGTTCGTGTCGGCGACCGGCTCGGCCGGCACGATCGGAGCGGGCGACTATCTCAAGGAGCGCCACGGCTCGCTGACCGTGGCGGTCGAGGCGCTCGAGTGCCCCACGATGCTCGAGAACGGCTTCGGCGAGCACAACATCCAGGGCATCGGCGACAAGCACATCCCCCTCATCCACAACGTCATGGCGACCGACATCGTCGTGGCCATCTCGGACCGCTCGACCGACCGGCTCGAGGTCCTGTTCACCGATCCGGCCGGGCGCGACTACCTGGCGACCCGGCTCGGGGTGCCGAGCGCGGTGCTCGACCTCCTGCCGTCGCTGGGCTTCTCGAGCATCTGCAACGTGCTGGCGGCGATCAAGGTCGCCAAGCAGCGGCGACTCGGTCCCGAGGACGTCATCGTTACCGTCGCCACGGATGGGGCGGCCATGTACGCGACCGAGGTCGAGCGCATCCTGGACCGCGACTTCCCTGGAGGCTTCGACGCGATCGCGGCGGCCGAGACGTTCGGCGAGCACATGCTCGGTGCCGACACGGATCACCTGCTCGAGCTCGACGACACCGATCGTCGCCGCATCTTCAACCTCGGCTACTACACCTGGGTCGAGCAGCAGGACGTGCCCATCGAGGAGTTCGAGGCTCGCCGGGAGCCAGCCTGGTGGACGGAGATGCGCTCGGTCCTCCCCGTCTGGGACGCGATGATCGACGAGTTCAACGCCCGCACCGGCACGCTGGAGGCGGGGTGACGACCGGGCCGGCCGCGCGGTCCACGATGTCGCCGACCACCGGCGGTCGCATCGCCCAGGCGATCCGCATGGTCTGCGCCGGCTGCGGGCGCGAAGCCGGGCCGGAGGAGCCGTTCCCGATCGTCTGCGCCGGCCGCGTCGAGGGCGACGACATCGACCACCTCATGGTCCGTCGCCTCGACCCAGGTGCCGCCCGCTGGCCGCGCGAACCAGACTCCGAACCGTTCGCCCGCTACCGGACGTTGTTCCGCGCGTGGCACGTGGCGCGTGCCGCAGGCTGGCCGGACGGGCGCTACGTGGACCTTGTGCGCGAGCTGGACGATGCCGTCGCGACGGTGGATGGTCACGGCTTCCGGACGACGCCCTTCGCCCGCGCCGGAGAGCTGAGCGACCGCCTCGGCTTCCGGCCGGCTGGCGGGGTCTGGGTCAAGGACGAGACGGGCAACGTGTCGGGCTCGCACAAGGCCCGCCACCTCATGGGAGTCATGCTCGAGCTGCTCGTCGAGGAGCGGACCGGACGCCTCGACGCGTCCGATCGGCCGCTCGCCATCGCCAGCTGCGGCAACGCGGCGCTCGCGGCGGCGGTCGTCGCTCGGGCGGCGGACCGTCGCCTCGACGTGTACGTGCCGACCTCGGCCGATCCGGTCGTCCTCGACTGGCTGGAGCGCCTCGGCGCCGACGTCGAGATCTGCCCGCGTGTCGAGGGCGAAGCGGGCGATCCCTCGGTGCTGCGACTGCGGGCCGCGCTCGCCGCCGGAGCGATCCCGTTCACCTGCCAGGGCGACGAGAACGGCCTGGCGATCGAGGGCGGGCAGACACTCGGCTGGGAGATGGCGGATGCGCTCGCGGCCGCCGGGCAACGCCTCGACTGGGTGATCGTGCAGGTCGGAGGCGGGGCGCTGGCGTCGGGCGTCGCGGCGGGCCTCGCGGAGGCGGCGGCACTCGGTATCCTCGACATGATGCCTCGCCTCGACACCGTCCAGACGACCGGGGGCTGGCCGCTCGGGCGAGCCTACGATCGCGTCGTCGCGCGGCTGCGCGATGCCGGGGTCGAGGTGGAGCCCGGCCGTCCGCTCGACCTCGGCCTGGCCGCGGTGGCCGACGCCCTCGCCGAAGTGGCCCGCCATCGCTCGGCCTACATGTGGCCCTGGGAGGCCGAGCCAGTCAGCATCGCCCACGGCATCCTGGACGACGAGACCTACGACTGGCAGGCCGTCGTGCGGGCGATGCTCGCGACCGGCGGCACGCCGACCGTCGTCGACGAGGCGACCCTGGCCGAGGCCGAGACCCTCGGCCGCGACACCACCGGCATCGATGCCGACGCGACCGGCACGGCCGGGCTCGCCGGCCTGCTCGACCTTCTTCGTCGGGGCGACGTCCGCCCCGACGAGACCGTCGCCATCCTGTTCACCGGCGCACGTCGGGTCGCTCGACCCGACGACGCCACCACGCGTCCCTCGGAGAGCAGCGCACCATGAGAAGCTTCCTCGGCCGTGACATCCTCTCGCTCAAGGACTTCAGCCGCGACGAGTTCTTCCGCGTCTTCCAGGTCGCCGACGACCTGAAGCCCTTCGCCCGCGACCGGCACAACGGCGACCTGCTGAGGGACAAGACGCTCCTGACGGCGTTCTACCAGCCGAGCACCCGGACTCGGCTCTCGACCGAGGCCGCGATGCATCGTCTCGGCGGTCACGTGCTCGGCTTCAGCGACGCCAAGATGACCCGGGCCGGCGACTTCTACCAGGAGTCGATCAAGGACACCTTCCACATGCTGGAGTACTACGGCGACGTCATCGCCATCCGGCACTTCCAGCAGGGCGCGCCGGCCGAGGCCGCGAAATGGGCATCCGTGCCGGTCATCAACTGCGGTGACGGCTGGGGCGAGCACCCGACCCAGGTCCTGACCGACCTGTACACGACCTGGTCCGAGCTCGGCACGCTCGATGGGCTGACCTGGCTGCTCGTCGGCGACATGCGGATGCGGACGATGCACTCGATCCTCTACGCACTCAGCCAGTTCGACGCCGAGGCGATCGTGGTCGGGCCGCCCGACATGTCGCTCCTGCCCGAGTTCAAGGCCGAGCTCGACGAGCTCAACGTCGTCTACCGCGAGGCCGGCGACGTCCGCGACGTCATCGGCGAGGCCGACGTCATCTACATGGAACCGGTGGTCCAGGCCGACTACACCGCGTCGCGGGTCGAGCGAAGCGGCGAGACCGGCCTCACCCCGGCCGAGTACGTCGTGACTCGCGAGCTGCTGCGCGAGAAGGCCCTCCGCAGCTCGATCATTCTCCACTCGCTGCCGCGCATGGACGAGCTGCCCGAGGACGTCGACGGGACCCGCCACCAGCGCTATTGGGTCGAGGCGTTCAACGGCGTCTGCCTGCGGATGTCGCTCCTCTCGCTCGTGCTCGGCGCGGTCGAGTAGGCGGCCCGCCATGCAGACCGATCTTCGGGGCCGCGACCTCATCAGCCTCCAGGAATGGACGAAGGAGGAGATCGACACCGTTCTCGACGTCGCCTTCCAGCTCAAGCGCGAGCGGGCCCTCGGCATCCCCCATCCGCTGCTCCGCGACCGGGTGCTGGCGATGCTGTTCTTCTTCTCCTCGACCCGGACCCGGGCCTCGTTCGAGGCGGGCATGGCCCAGCTCGGCGGCCACGCTCAGTTCATCGAGAGCCGCACGACCCAGATCTCGCACGGCGACACGGCCCGCGAGATCGGCGAGATCCTGGGCCGCTACAACGACGGCATCGCGATCCGGAACGTCGACTGGGGGATCGGCAACGGGTACATCCGCGAGGTCGCCGAGGCCAGCCGGGTGCCGGTGCTGAACATGCAGTGCGACCTGTTCCACCCCCACCAGTCGCTCGCCGACCTGATGACGATCCTCGAGAAGAAGGGCGACCCGCGCGGCCGGACGATCGCCGTCAGCTGGGCGTACGCCGCCAGCTACCAGAAGCCGATCAGCGTCCCGGTCGACCTCTCGCTCCTGACGACCCGCTACGGGATGCATGTCCGGCTGGTCCACCCGCCGGAGTTCAGGCTGCCGGTCGACATCGTCGAGCAGGCCGCCGAGAACGCGCGCCTCTCGGGCGGCTCGTTCGAGCAGATGGACGACTTCGACGCCGGGATGACCGGGGCCGACATCGTCTACGCCAAGAGTTGGGGTGCCCTGTTGACGGCGAAGGACGAGACCGAGGGGGCCGACGTGGCGAAGGGCTACACCGACTGGATCGCCGACGAGCGGCGCATCGCGCTGGCGGCCGAGGACGCCATCTACATGCACCCGCTGCCGGCCGACCGGGGCATCGAGGTAGCCGATTCGGTCATCGACGGGCCGCACTCGGTCGTCTACGACGAGGCCGAGAACCGGCTCCACGCCCAGAAGGCGGTGATGGCCCTCACGATGCGGTAGCCGCGGGCGGGGCGTGGACGCTCGTCCTGCGCCCATCGTCAGAACGCGCCGTTCGGCACTTGCCGGCGAGGGGCCGACGGAGCGATGGTGTGCTGTCGCCGCCCGGGGGACGGTGGGAGGACCGACATGCGATCCAGTCCTACCAGGCGGTCGCTCGCGGTCGCCGCCGCCCTCGCGCTCGCCTGCGCGACGCTCGGGTCCGCCGCGCCGCGGACCGCCGATGCCAAGGATCCACCCGGCACGATGACCTCGAGGGTGCTCATCAAGGGCGCCCCGATCCACGGGGCGAACGGCCTCGCGGTCGATCAGCAGGGCCGACTCCTCGTCGCCAGCGTCTGGGGCCGCGAGATCGTCGCCCTCGACCCGGCGACCGGGAAGATCCTCGAGCGGATCGGGCCCGTCGTCGACGGCGTGGAGGTGGGAGGCCCCGATGACGTCGCGGTCGCGCCCGACGGCTCGATCTGCTGGACCGATCTCGGCGCTGGCTACGTGAAATGCCTGCGCACCGATGGCAGCGTCGACAGCCAGTTCGTGGACGTGGGCGTCAACCCCATCGCGTTCAACGCGGAAGGGCGGTTGTTCGTCGCCCTGGCCTTCTTCGGTGACAAGCTGTTCGAGCTCGACCCGGACCTGGTCGATCCCCCGAAGCTGCTCATGTCGGGCAGCGGGATCCCGCCCTGGCCGGAGCAGCTCAACGGCTTCGACTTCGGACCCGACGGGCTGCTCTACGCGCCGCGCCCGTTCGGCGGCCAGATCGGCTGGATCGACGTCGACGCACCGTCGCCCTCGTTTCACCCGATCGCCAGCGCGCCTTTCACGTCATCCGTCGAGTTCAGCCCGACTGGCGATCTGTACGCCAGCCTCGCGCTGACCGGCGAGATCGTCCGCGTGGACATCTCGACGGGCAACCTGTCGCACGTCGCGTGGCTCCATGCGCCCATCATCGACAACATGGCGTTCGACGCGCGCGGCCGGCTGTACGCGTCCAACGGCGACACCGGGCAGGTCGTCCGGATCCTCGCGAGCGGGCAGGCGCGAGAGCTGAGTGCGCCGGGGGTCATCCTGCCCGGCGGGATCGCCGCCGTGGGCGGCGGTGTCGGGGGCGCCGATCGCCTCTACGTCGCCGATGTCTGGTCGCTGGCGGAATACAGCGGCAGGACCGGGCAGCTCACGTCGATCGACGTGAACTCCTTCCTGGGAGGGTCGGTCACCACACCCTGGACGGTTGCGGCCGACGGGGACGATGTCATCGTCACCTCCTGGATGGCGAACCTCGTCCAGATCTGGGATCCGAGGGCCGACACGGAGGTCGCGTCGTGGCCAGACTTTGCCGTGCCGGTGAACGCGATCCGTTTCGGTGACGACCTCGTCGTTGCCGAGCTTGGCACTGGCTCGGTGGTGCGCCAAACGCCGGGCGAGGTGCGCTCGACGATCGCCGACGGGTTGTTCGTCCCCAGCGGCCTGGCGGCGACCGACGACGACCTTTGGGTCACCGACTGGGCATCCGGGATCGTTTGGCAGATCGTCACCGACGGCACGCAGACGATGGTCCCCGTCAAGACGGGCCTCGCGAACCCCGAGGGCATCGCCGTCGACCACTACGGGTCGCTGCTGGTCGTCGAATCCGGCGCCGGGCGGCTGATCCGCATCCTGCCGACCGGCGCGACCGTTGTCCTCGCGGACGGCCTGGACCTCGGCACGCCGGGCGGGCCCGGTACAACGCCGGCGTACGCCTTCAACGGCGTCGCCGTCGGCCCGTCGGGCGCGATCTACGTGACGAGCGATGAGACCTCGAGCGTGTGGCGCTTCGTCGAGGTGCCGCGCTGACCGATCACGTCGAGCGATCATCCCGACAGTCGGCCTCGCCGTCAGACGGGCCGACAGACGAGTGTCCGCCGGCCGCCCTCGAGCACCTCGACGACGCGGCCCTTGCGGCCGTCCGGCAGCAGGCAGGCTTCCCCCGCGGCGAGCCGGAGCGCCTCACGGCTCCGCTCCGCGCGCGCCCAGGCGGCGAAGGCGCCCGGCTTGATCTCGGGCAGCTCCTCGTCCGGCGCGTACTCCGTTTCCTTCCGTGATCGGGTAGACAGGATGTGCCCGGCCCAGTGCAGCTTCATATCGCTTCCCCCCGGTTCGGGCTGCCCTCGCAGCTCGTGCCCCCAGTCTGCCGGCACGGGCGCAGGGCCCGAAGCGCCTGGCTGACACCGGAGGCGCCTCCTTGTCGACAGCCTTGACGTCGGGTCGAGGACACCGTCGGGCGAGGGATCAGCGCCCGCCGCTGAACCGCCCGGCCTGGAGATCGGTCAGCATCGCGGCCATCGCGACGTAGGTCGTCTCGTCCTGCCAGTAGTGGCTGTGGACCGACGGGAAGGTGGCTCCGTCGCTGCCGATGACGTCGCGAAGCGCGACCCGTGGTCGCACGGCGTCACCGAAGATCGGGCCGGCCGGGAAGGACAGGAAGTCGTCCGGATTCCAGACGTTGAGCCAGGGAACGAACGGTCGCAGGGGCCGCGGGCCATGCCGCCGGAGCTCCCCGAGCGCGTCGCAGGCGAGCAGGAACGGCGACTGCGAGCCGACCGTCACGAGCAGATCCGACGGAGGCGCGGTTCCCCCGGCTCCGGCGCCGGGGGCGATGGCCATCCGCTTGGCGAGGGTGTCGACCAGGATGATGCCGCCGAGCGATAGCCCGAGGGCCACGACGGGCCGGGGGCCGGCCTCGGCGCGGGCCGCGTCGAGCTCGGCCGAGACGTAGCCGATGATCTCGTCCGGCCGGCGCAGGTAGGACAGGACGTCGACCATCACGGCGAGCGTCCCGACCGTCATCGTGCGGCCGTAGACCCAACGGAGCAACGTCCGCTCGACCGACCAGGTCGGACCCGGACGCAGCTCGACCGACTCGCCGGCACCTGCCCGCTCAAGGAGCGAATCGACCCGCGCCATCGCCCGTCGTTCGGCGGCGGTGCGGCCCTGGCGGAAACGACGCGTGGCGATCCACTCGAGGTCGGACGGGCGGACGTCGATGCCGTGCGCCCGCCCCCAGTCGATCGGGCGCAGCTCCGCCTCGATGCCGTGGCGCGCGAGCCCCGCCTCGATGAACGGGCGCTCGTCGTCGGCACTGCGATCGGATGCGCCGTACACGAACGGGACCACGATCTTCTTCATGGCTGGCGCCGCCGCGGTCTTGGTCACGGTCACATGGTGCCAGCCCAGGGGCGGGCGTCAATCCGCCGGGTTGTCACCCGCCTCGGTGGAGCGGTCCCGAACGCTGACGACGAGGAGCAGGAACGAGGTCTCGACGACATCCACCGCGGCGACGATGCCGGCCACGACAAGCGGCAGCGGGCTCGCCAGCAGCCATCCGGCTGCGGCGGCGAGCGCCGCCAGCGAGAGGAAGGCGAGGCGGATGCCCCGCAGCATCGCGACGGGGTCGGCGTCGGAGAGCGTCCCCGGCGCGGCCCCGGCCGTGACGAAGCGGGCGAGCGAGGCCCGGCCGAGCCCGATCGCGACGAGGGTCATGACCGCGACGAGTCCTGCCCGCAGCACCGGCGGCGGGCTCACGATCGTCTCGAGGACGCCGCCCTCGCCGGCCGCCGCCGCCCCGACGATGACCGCCAGGCCACCGATGAGCAGCGCGAGCGAGACGATCCTGCCGTTCACCGGTTCACCTCTCGCCGCTGGTCTCGACGGAGACCTCGTGCGCGACCCCGTCGGCGATCCGCCAGGCACGCACCGAGGGTCCGCCGGTCTCCGGATCCGCCTCGGCCTCGCTCAGCGACACGAGGATGTACAGCGCGTCCGAGTAGAACGCGAGGCCGAGATCGGTCGGCGAAGGCACCGCGGGCGAGCGGACGTGCGAGTGGGCGATGGCCCAGAAGACCTCGTCGGCGTCCTCCGTCTCGAGCGTCAGGCGCAGCAGGTCGGACGGGTCGAGCTCGTAGCGGTAGGGCGAGGCGGCCGCGTTGCGTGCGGGCTCCCAGCGGAGCGCCCGTCCGCCTTCGGCCGCCGGGCGATCGCCGATGACCAGGCCGCACATCTCGTTGGGGTACTCGGCGCGGGCGTGCTCGATCATCGCGTCGCGGATGACGGACGGCAGACGGACGGAGCCGGGTTCGACGGCGCCGGGTTCGACGGCGCCGGGTTCGACGGCGGCTGGCGCGCCGTTCATCGCGGCGCTGGGTTCGCCGGTCATCGCGACGCCTCGCCCATGCCGGCGGCTGCCGCCCTCACCACCAGTTGACGCCACCCTCGAGATCGTCGTCCATCTCGTCGAGCTCGCGGGTGAACGTGCCGGCCGACAGGTACTTCCAGCCGCCATCGGGGAGGAGCGCGACGATCGTGCCGGACGACATCTCGCGCGCGACCCGCGCCGCTGCAACCAGGACCGCGCCGCACGACGGTCCGGCGAAGATGCCCTCGCGGAAGACGAGCTCGCGGAGCGCAGCGATCGCGTCACGATTCGAGACGAGGAACTTGCCGTCCAGCATGGTTGGGTCGAAGACCTCGGGCACGAAGCCCTCCTCGAGCGAGCGGAGGCCCTGGACATTCTCGCCGGGCAGCGGTTCGGCCGCGTATACCCGGACCCCGGGCTTGTGCTCACGCAGGAAGCGCCCGGCACCCATGAGCGTGCCGCCGGTGCCCAGCCCCGCGACGAAGACGTCGATCTCCGGGCAGTCGGCCAGGATCTCGGGCCCGGTCGTCTCGTAGTGCGCCAACGGGTTAGCCGGGTTGCCGTATTGGTAGGGCATGACGAACCGCGAGTCCTTGGAGGCCAGGTGCTTGGCCAGCTCGATGGCTCCGTTCGAACCGAGGCGCCCCGGGGAATCGATGATCTCGGCGCCGTAGAGGGCCGCCATCTGGCGCCGCTCGGCGGTCACGTTGTCGGGCATCACGAGGGCCACGCGGTAGCCTCTGCGCCGCCCGATCATCGCCAGGGCGATGCCGGTATTGCCGGAGGTCGGTTCGAGGATGATCGAATCGTCGTGGAGCAGGCCGCGCCGTTCGAGATCCTCGACGAGGTACTTCGCGGCGCGATCCTTCACCGACCCGGTCGGGTTGTACATCTCGAGCTTGGCGAAGATGCGCACCGCCGGGTGCGGGCTCATCCGCGGGATCTCGACGAGCGGCGTGTGCCCGACGGCGTCGAGGATCGACTCGTAGCGGCCGCCGTGACGGGGCAGGTCGTCGTGGTCGTGGAAGTGCGGGTGTGCCTCGTCGTCGTGCCCGGGCTCGTGCTCGTGCTCGGGATCGTCGGCGCCGGCCGCCCGCACGGCGGGCATCGTCACGGCCTAGCTGCCGCCGGCCATCGCCGGCAGGATGATGATCGTGTCCGTCGAGGACACGGGTGTCGCCCGCTCCTGGAGGTAGCGCACATCCTGGCCGTCGACGTAGACGTTGACGAAACGGTTGAGCTCCCCGTCGTCCGTCATCAGCTGGGTGCCCAGCGCGGGATATCGGGCGACGAGCGCGGCGAGCACCTCGCCGACCGTGGCGCCATCCACCTCGACCTGCTTCTCGCCGAGGGCCGCCCCACGGAGCACGGGCGGGATGCGGACCGTGCTCATGCGACGGGCCCCTTGATCGGGGCCGGAGCGCTGTCGCCCTCACCCGTCCCGAATGAGCCACCGAGCGTGAACACACCCGCATCCGCGGGCGAGGCGGTCGCCAGCGACGTGCCCGCGGCCCGCGCCGCCACCGCGGCGTCGGAGCAGGTCGGGCAGGCGGGATCGCGCTTCAGGCGCAGCTCCGTGAATGAGGCGTCGAGCGCATCGAACAGGAGCAGCCGCCCCGCCAGCGAGTCGCCGAGTCCGAGGATGAGCTTCAGAACCTCGTTGGCCTGGAGCATGCCCATGATCCCGGGCACGATGCCGAGCACGCCGGCGACCGAGCAGCCGGGCGCGAGCTCCGGCGGCGGCGGCGTCGGGTAGAGGCAGCGGTAGCAGGGCCCCTCGAACGGCTTGAACACCGTCAGTTGACCCTCGAAGCGGAACACCGAGGCGTGGACGACGGGGATGCCGGCAGCCACGGCGGCGTCGTTGACGGTGTAGCGGGTCTCGAACGTGTCGGTGCCGTCGAGGATGACGTCGTAGCCGGCGATGATCCGCTCGACGTTCGCCTCGGTCAGCATCTCCTCGTGACCGACGACGGTCACCTCGGGGTTGAGCGCCTTGATCGTCTTCCGTGCCGACTCGACCTTGCGCTCCCCGACCCGGTCGGTCGTGTGAAGGATCTGGCGCTGGAGGTTGCTGACGTCGACGACGTCGAAATCGACGATCCCGATCGTGCCGACCCCCGCGGCGGCGAGGTAGAGCGCCGCCGGCGACCCGAGCCCGCCGGCGCCGACGAGCAGCACCTTCGCGTCGAGCAGCCTGCCCTGGCCCTCGACCCCGACCTCGGGGATGAGCAGGTGGCGGCTGTAGCGGTGCTTCTGCGCCTCGGACAGGATCCGCGGCATGTCCCACTCGAAGCCCTGGGCCTTCCACGACTGGAAGCCGCCGGCCATCGAGGTGACGTTCGTGTAGCCGAGCGCCTGGAGGGTCTGTCCCGCGAACAGCGAGCGGATGCCGCCCGCGCAGTAGATGACGATCGGGCGGTCACGGTCGGGCACGGCTGCCTCGACGTCCTGCTCGAGGTAGCTCTTGGAGACGTGGAGGGCGCCGGCGGCGTGGCCGGCCTCCCACTCGGTCTCTTCGCGGACGTCGAGCAGGACGACCTGCGGGTCGGCCTCGCGTGCCGCGGCGGCCTCGGCGGCGCTCACCTCGCGGACCTGCTCGCGCGCCTCCCGCAGGAGATCGGCGTAGGACTTTGACATCAGGGAGGGGTGCTCCGATGATCGACGGGCTGCCGGCTTGGGCGGCAGGGCGGCTGTGCTGGAGAGGATCGGGCCGGCTCTCCACCGAGAGAACGCCCCGATAGGGTTTCGGGCGAGAGGGTGCGCCGGATCGCGGGATGCCGGCCTAGCGAGCCGGCCGCCGACACCTGCAGCGGCGCGGGTCGATGCTTCGCGTCATGGTCACGCCTCGGCACCTGCCGCGTCGGCGATCTCAGCTCCCGGCCCGGCGGGCGCGCTCGCCCCCTCCACGAGCTCGCCGATCGCCGCCTGGAGCGAGTCGTGGCTGAGCATCGCGCACTTGAGGCGGGCCGGGCTGATCTCGATGCCGAGCAGGTCGAGGAGGTCGTCGGCGCGAAAGGCGGCGACCTCGGCCAGTGGCTTGCCCTTGATCTCGTCGGTCAGCAGTGAGGCCGAGGCCTGGCTGATGGCGCAGCCGCGGCCAGTGAAGGCGACCTGGTCGACGACGCCGTCGGCCACGTGGATCTGGAGTGTGATGCGATCGCCGCACATCGGATTGCTGCCCTCGATGCTGGCCGAGGGCTCTTCTAGCACCCCGAAGTTGTGGGGGCGCCGATAGTGCTCGAGGATGTAGTCGCGGTACAGGTCGTCCATCAGGGCCCGAAGTCTAGCGTGGTCGGCAATCCCGAGTGTTTCCGTCGGGATTAGGAATCTAGCCCCGCGCGGCCGGCTCGTCAACGGCGGTCGCGCCCGTTCCGGCTCCTGTCCAAGTCTCCGCGCCGGCCGAGGCGATCCCGGCGACAGGTGGGCATCCGGGGCTGCCGGTCCGCGAAACCCGCGCTGGTACCCTTCGGGCATGGGGTTCGAGGTCCCCCCGGAGCGCATCGGCCGCCGCGGCTCGATCGGGCCGGGGATCGCGATCGTCGTCGGCGCCATCGCGATCGTCGCCGCGGCCGTCATCACGGGCGCCCCGACACAGTCGGGACCCACGACAAGCGTCGCATCGCTGGTCGACCCGAGCGCGGCGCCCAGCCCGCCGACCGCTGTGCCGGCACGCAGCCCGGCGAGCGCGACCTCGGGTGGGGCCGCGGGCGGGGCCCTG
>Ga0210334_10643571_pt1 | contig 23712 bp, 19 predicted proteins | sample S306metaT_FD_164440 | JGI IMG/M metagenome (GOLD analysis project Ga0210334, IMG submission 164440) | Metatranscriptome of estuarine sediment microbial communities from the Columbia River estuary, Oregon, United States - S.306 (Metagenome... | ecosystem: Environmental > Aquatic > Marine >... | reverse complement strand
CCCGCCCGGTGCTGCGGCCCGGCCCCGACCGCCTCGCCCTGCATGCCGCCCAGCATCGTCCGGTAGACCATGTCACGAGCGCGCAGCTCGACCTGTTCGCGGAGACGGGCCGCCTCGGTCTCGGTCAGGGCGCCGTTCGCGAGGCGCTCCGCGATCCGCTCCGTCCAGCGCGCCTGGAGGGCGTCGATGAGCGTCTGCGGACCGATCTGCTGGCGCTCGGCAATCTGGGCGATGCTGAGGCCCTCGTGGCGGAGATCCATGAGCTGGTCGTGGTTGAGCCCGAGCAAGGTGGCGACCCCGTCCTGGTCGCGATCGCGGTCACGATCTCGAGATCGCGTGCGATCGGCCGCGACGGCAGCCGAGGCGAGTACCAGCACGACCAGGCCGGCCAGCGCTGACGAGAGGAGAAGCTTCTTCACGGATCGCTCCGTTCTGTGTGACACCCGGCTGGCCCGGGATCGCCGTCGTCGGCGACCTCGATAGACTCGGCCCTGCGTGTGAATGGCCGATGGAGCGGCCGTGGAGGGTTCGTGGACGGTGACGCGGGCCGCGATGGACGCGGTGACCGGCGCGGTGCCGGCGGGCCCCCGCGACCGGGCCATTGACGGGCCGAAGGTCGATTGCCGGTCGGCCCGTGGTTCGGCCACCATCGCCGGGACAGACCCGAGCGCCCCGACCCTGGAGACCCGCCCATGACGCCTCGCCCGAACTTGCTCACGCGCGCCGGCCGGCCCGGCCGACCATCCGTCCGCCGCCGGTTCGTGGCCGCGACCGCCTCGCTCCTGATGGTGCTCGCCCTGGCCGGCTGCTCGGCATCCGCCGCGATGACCCCGGCGCCGGCGAGCCTCGTTCCCTCGGCCTCGAGCGGATCGGTCGCCGCGCTCCCGGCCGAGGTCTCGGTGCCGGAGGCGGCCGCGATGCGCGATGAGGGGGCGTTCATGCTCGATGTTCGTGAGCCGGACGAGTGGGCGGCCGGCCACATCCCGGGCGCCACCCTCATCCCGCTCGGCGAGCTCGCGACCCGCGCCGGCGAGGTGCCCGCCGACCGCGAGGTCGTGGTCGTCTGCCGATCCGGGAATCGAAGCGCTCAGGGCCGGGACGTGCTGCTTGGCGCCGGCTTCGTCAGCGTCACGAGCATGGCCGGCGGGATGAACGACTGGACGGCCGCCGGCCTGCCGACGGAACAGGGCTCCTAGGGCCGCTGCGATCCCGCGGCTCCCGTGGGATCGCCGCTCCACCCGGCTCGGTCGCCGCCGCGCTGGGCGCGGTCGCTGCGACGGCGGATGCCTCGGCGCGACGCCGGATGCCGAGCAGGCAGCGGCGCATCGTCGGGAAGTCGCCGAGCTCCATGAGCAGGAGGTCGGTCACGATCGTCGGCCGGGTCCAGCGGTAGGCGGCCTTCAGCCTGGTGATGAGCCGGGTGTGGCGCTCGTCGATCGGCCGCAGGCTCCACAGCCAGGTGCTGCCGGGCTTCGCCCAGAGCATCCATCGCCCGGTCTCGAACGAGTGCACGCGGAACGCGGTGTTGTCGTTGACCGTGCCGGACATCGCCACCCAGTCGCCCTGTTCCGGGCGCTGGAGCTCGGGGATCAACTCGGTCGCGCTCGGACGCCCGACGTTGTCGAGGAGGTCGTACGAGTAGAAGCCGGCCCGGCCGTAGCCCATCTGGACGATCCAGGGCCAGATGTCCTCGGGCCGGGCGGCGACCGTCAGCGCCCGCGTCGCGTCGAACTCGGCGGCGGGGACGAGCTCGTCGCCGGGAAGCGTCATCGCCAGCTCGGTGTCGGTTGCTCCCCAGCGCAGATGCCACGGGCGGTACAGCCTCGCGAACGCGAGGCCGCCCGCGGCCGCGCCCGCCCCGATCAGGATGCCGCGCCGCATGGTCGCCTCGGAGTCTCGGCGGTCACGGTGGACGATCGCCCAGGGGAGGCGTCGCCGGCATGGTCCGCTCGGCCCTCTCGAACCCGGCGATCGGTCCTTCGCCCTGCCCTCGCGAGGCCGACGGCAGCCCTACGGTCCGACGCGGTAGTACGGCCAGCCGGACAGGAAGGCCCGCCGGCAGTGGCCGTCGATCGGCGTGTCGAAGCGCAGTCGTTCCGGGCCACCGGGATCGTCACCGGCACGGAACGAGCCATCGGCCAGGGCATGGAGCGGCTGCTCGTCGTCGAACCCGTCCGGCACGGCCGGGAAGAGCAGCCACGGCCGATCGCCACGGAGCACGACCCGGAAGACCGGGCACCAGGGAGTGTGCGAGCGAAACTGCCCCACGATCGCGGGGCCGCCGGCGTCGGGAGCCGGCAGCGACCGCGGCGTGGACCCGGAGCGGACGAAACGATCGCCGCCGTGCCACAGCTCGGGCGGGCCGCCGGCCGGACGCTCGAGCGAGAGGAGCGCATCGTCGAAGGCGGGGTCCGGCACGAGGTAGCGGTCGTCACCCCATGGGTCGATCACGACCGCGCCCAGGTCGGTCTCCAGCCGCAGCTCGTGGTCGTGGGCGGTGATGGAGAACGAGGCCGATCCGTCGTCGCGGACCCAGTGACCGACAAGGTCGGTCCCGGCAGGGTCCGCCTGGTCCGCGGCGAGAGCGGCAGCGGTGCCGGCCTCGCCGAACGGGGGCCATCCGGCGGCGAGCCCGATGATCTCCCGCGCCAGCCCCACGGGACTCCCGCCAGGGCCGTTCTGGAGCACGATCGCCCCGAGGCCCGTCGCAGGGTCGGCCTGCATGCCCGATCGATAGCCGACCATCCCCCCGCCATGGCCGATGAAGGTCCGCTCGCCGATCGTCCGCTGCGAGAGCGCATAGCCGTAGGCGATCCCCGGCTCGAGCCGAGCGTGGGGTGCCCGAAGAGCAGCAAATGACGCCTCGCTCAGCAGCCGGCCGCGCGGACCCTCCCCGCCTCGCAGGAGCATCCGGACGAAGGCGCCCATGTCAGCCGCTGCCGAGGCGATCGAGCCGTCGGCGGTATCGGTCTCGAGCCAGGTCGCGGGTGCCAGCGGACGACCGGGATGCCCGATCCGATCGTCGAAGAGGTCCTCGAAGCCGGTCGCGAGGCGCGGCCGGACGGTGTTGGTGATGGCGGGCGTCGTCGAGCGCATCTCGAGCGGCTCGAGGACGCGCCGCCTGATGACCTCGGGGTAGGGGAGGCCCTCGAGTCGCTCGATCACCAGCCCGAGCGTCTTGTACCCGACGTTCGAGTAGTGGAAGCGCTGGCCCGGTGCCGACCCCGGCTCGAGGTCGCGGAGCGACCAGACCTGGAAGGTCGGCTCGGGCGTCGCGTCGACACCGGCGACGATCCCGGCGGTGTGGCTCAGCAGGTGATGGATCGTGATCGGCCCAGCGTCCGCGGGACGCGGCACGCTGAACCAGGGCAGGTACCGTTCGACCGGAGCGTGGAGGTCGAGGCGTCCCTCATCGACGAGCTGGAGGAGCGCGACCGCCGTGAACGTCTTGCCGATTGAGCCGATCTCGAACAGCGTGTCGGGCGCCACCGGCGCACGTGCAGCGACGTCCGCGAAACCGTAGCTCCTGACCACCTGCGACCCATCGCGGTCGACGGCCGCCAGCGAGAGCCCGGGCGCGCGCCCGTCCGCGATCACCCGCTCGACCGCCGTGTCGATGGCAGCCAGGCGGTCGGCGGACAGCGCTCCAGGCATCGCCGCGGCTCAGCCGCCGGCGGCCAGGTGGTGGAGTGCGACGCCCGCGTAGAACGCCGTCCCGACGGCCATCGCCGGCTCGTCGAACACGACCCGGTTGGAGTGGTTCATCGGCGCCGTGGCCGGGTCCACGTCGGCCGGTCGCGCCCCGAGGAAGACCATCGAGCCCGGCGCCTGCTGGAGCACGTACGAGAAGTCCTCGGCCCCCATGATCGGCGCGGGCATGTCGACGACCGCATCGGCGCCGATCAGCCCTGTCGCGACGGTCCGGGCGACATCGATGGCCCCGGCGTCGTTCATCGTGACGGGGTAGCCCGCCTCGATGTCGACCTCGACCGCGGCGCCGTGGGCCGCGGCGACGCCTTCGGCGACCTCTCGCACCAGTGTCCCGACCTGCGTCCGCGTCGATTCGGACACGGTCCGGAACGTACCGCCCAGGCGGACGAGCTCCGGGATGATGTTCGTCGTGGTTCCGCCCTCGATCTGGGCGATGGTCACGACCGCCGGGTCGAACACGTTCACCCGTCGGGTGACGGCGGTCTGCAGGGCGAGCACGATCTCGGCGGCCACCGTGATCGGGTCCAGGGCGAGGTGGGGCGCCGACGCGTGGCCACCGCGGCCGCGGACGACGATCCGGATCGTGTCGCTGCTCGCCAGCATCGCGCCGGCCCGGAGCGCGATGGAACCCGACGCCCACATCGTCGAGATATGGACGGCCTGGGCGGCGATCACTGGCGCCTCGGCGGGCGCCTCGAGCAGGCCCTCCTTGATCATGAGGCGAGCGCCGTGGAAGCCCTCCTCGCCGGGCTGGAGCATGAGCAACACGCGCCCGGCCAGGGCCTCGCGCCGGGCGAGCAGCAGTCGCGCCGCCCCGAGCAGCATCGCGACGTGCGTGTCGTGGCCGCAGGCATGCATCGTGCCGGGCATTTCGGGCGCGAAATCGAGCCCCGTGGCCTCGGTCAGGGGCAGCCCGTCCATGTCGGCTCGGAGGAGCACGGTCGGGCCCGGTCGGCCGCCCTCGATCGTCGCCACGATGGATCCGACCGACCGCCCGAGGATCGGGCTGAGGCCGAGGTCGGCGACCGCGGCCGCCACGACGGCCTGCGTCTCGGGGATGGCCAGGCCCACCTCGGGACAGCCGTGCAGCCGGCGGCGCAGCGCCACGATATCGGGCATCAGCGCGCGCGCGTCCGCGAGGAGCCGGTCTGTGGCAGTCGACGCGGTCGAGGGGTCGGGATCGGGGGCAACGCGATCGGAAGCGGTCATGCTCCGATCGTAGCCACCCGGCGCATCGGCGGCTCGGCCGTTCCGTCGTGGCCTCGCCGCGACGGGGCGAGGGTGGGTCAGCCTTCCGGTGAGGTGACCTCGCGCACCGGCTCGGGCCCGATGGGCTCGAGGTCGATCGTCCGCACCTGGCGCGTCTTGCCGGCCTCGGTCCGGACGACCGCGGCGGGGATCACGCCCCCGGCGAACTTCTCGATCGTGGCGGCTTCGCCCGAGTAGAGCCCGCCCCCGTTGATGCGGACGCGATCGCCGACGGTGAGATCGGTTCGTCCGCTTGCCGCGTCGAGGTTGATCGACACGACCGTCGGACGGATGTAGGCGGGATCGCCGGCGACGCCGGGGGGTGGCGCCTGGCGAGTGGCAGTGCGGGGCGGGGGGTAGCTGACCTTGCGCTTGCGGGGTGGCACTGGGCTGAGGGTCCTCCTGGCGGGGGTTGGATCGTTGCCGTGCGCTCGACGAGTGCACGCGGCGGCAAGCATCGCATATGCGGCGCCGTTGGCAAGACCACCGCACCCGCAAGGCGGACGGAGGGCACGAGAAACGGCCGCGGACCGGAGGTCCGGTCCGCGGCCGCGAGCCAGAGAGGAAGGAGGTGCGGGAGTTGGCTAGCCGGTGCTGCCCGGGGTGCTCGGCGAGGCGTCGGGGTTCGGGCCCATCGGCCAGTCACCCATGCCCCCGTGCCCGTGCCCGTGACCGCGGCCGAAGCCGCCGCGATCCCCGGCCCGGATGGCCGTCGCGGAGAAGGTGCCGTCGCTGTCGGCGGTGCCCGCGGCCGAGATCCCCATGCCGACGGTGATATCGGCGAGCGAGCCACTGGAACCGTTGACGGTGTAGGTCGTCGAGCTGCCGACCTTGATCGTGAGGGGGGTGCCGTCCCGCCGCTCGATCGTGATCGTGCTCGTCGTCTTGGCCGTGACCTGGCCGACCGCCTGCTGCTGGTGGACGGAGACCGCGGTCGCGCTGATGGTGTTGCCCGACTGCGTGCCCTGGACGACGGCGCCGAGCCCGGCCTTCACGTCGGCCTTCGTGCCCGCCGAACCGTCGAGCGTGTAGATCGTCGTCGCCGAGACGTTGACGGTCCACTTGACGCCGTCGGGATCGGTGAGCATGAAGCCGCTGGAGGTAACGTCGCCGACGGTGCCGGCGACGCGGGGAACGACCACCTCGATGGCGGTGATCGTGTAGCTACCGTCGGACTGGCGGCTCTGCCGGAAGAGGATCGAGTCGCCGACCTTGATGTCGCCGACCGCGATCGTCGCCCCGCCCTTGGTGATCTTCGTGTCCGAGCTGACGGTGATCGTGCGCGTCCAGCCGTCATCGGTCTTGAGCGAGAGATTCGAGCCGCTGACTGCGGTGACGGTGATATCGCTGCCGTGCATGCCGAAGCCGCCGCCGTGGCCCCGCATCTCGTATCCGCCGGGCCCAGCCCCGCCGTCATCGTTGTCGCTCGGCGCCGTCACCGCGCCGGGGGCTGTGCTGGCCGATGGGGAGGGGGATGCGGCGACCGCGAAGGCTGCGCTCGCGGCCAGCACGATCAGCGAGCCGGCGACGATGGCGATCCGCCAGGACGGCGGACCGGTGCGCGTCGGCGTGGCGCCTGTCTCATTGGGTTCGGTCATCTGGATCTCCGTGAGCGGATGGGAGCAGGTTGCCCGAAGGTGCGGGCGACCGGTCGACGGTCTCCCTTCGACCGATACCTTCCCGCGCGGTCCTGAAGGAATCCTGATTCCGGTCGTCGGTCGCCGCACCGGGAGGGGGTCGTGGCGTTGCCGGCGGCCGGAGACGGGCGCCGGCGCGGGAGTCGCTGCCGGACACGAACGAGCGCCCCGCCCCAGGAGGGACGGAGCGCCCGTGTGTGGCTCGGTCGGGCCGGGTCGCGGCCCGAGTGTGGCTCAGCCGAGGCCGAGCAGCTTGGCCTTGCCGGCCGCGAACTCCTCGTCGCTCAGGACACCGGCGGTGTGGAGCGCCGCGAGCTGCTCGATCTGGGCCGTGATGTCGGGGGTCGCTGGCGCGGCCGGGGCCGGTGCGGGCTGCGGGGCCGCCTGCTCGTAGGCCGCCTCCTGCGCCGCCTGCTGCTCGGCCGCCTGGTTGGCGTACTTCTGCTGCTGGTGGTGGCTGACCGCGCCGGCCGTGCCGGCGACCACGGCCGTCGTCGCAGCAGCCCGGACGAGGGGCCGCCCACGTCGTCGCATCATCATCGTTCGTCTCCTTCGGGTGTCGAATGCGGGGCTGGGGATCGGTCGCCTAGGCGGAGGCGCCGGCCTGGAGCTCGGCGTTGACCTCCTCGAGGACCTCGGGCGGGACGACCGAGCGGGTCACCAGGAAGCCGCCGGCGGCGCTCATCGCATCCTTGATGTCCTCGGCCCAGCGGTGCTCGAAGAGCATCGCCAGGCCCGAGGTGTTGGCCGGCAGGCTCTCGGCGATCTCGAGGACGTCCTCCTCGGTGAACAGGCCCATCGTGCCGCCCAGGAGCGGGGCGAACGAGGCGAAGCGGGGATCGTCCTTGTTGTCGAGCTCGACGACGGCGACGTCGCCGGCCGCGTCCTTGCCGATGAACACGACGTCGACGAGCCGGATGATCTTCTTCTCGACGACCTTCTCGATCTCGGCGGCGATGCTGCCGTCGAACCGGTTGCCATCGAAGCCGATAACGATGTACTCGAGCGGACCGAGTGTCATGTAGGCCCTCCTTGTGCGGCGCTTTCGTCGACGCTCGACCGGTCCCAGCTCATCGGCTCGACGGTCGCGTCGGAGATCGGAATCGCACGGTCGAAGCGGCGATGCTCCGAGTGCTCGCCAAGCATACCGTTGCGCCCTCCATGTGCACGCTCCCGGGACCGCGTCCGGCCGCGCCGGTCGGCTACGATGTCGATTCAGGTCTCGAGCGTCGGGACGATCCCGTGCCGACGGGCCAGCGGGACCTGACTCCGCCACGTATCGGAGACCGACATGCTGGCGAATCCCTCGAAGCGAGCTCCTCGCCCCCAGGAAAGCCGCAGCCCGCGGCGCCCCACTGAGCCCGGGCCGGCTGCCTTCGCGTGGGTGCACGGCGTCCACCGGATGAGATGAGGCAGCGGCCGTCCAGCGAGTGGATAATCCTCGAAACGTGTTCCCTCCCGCCGGCTGGTCGAGTGAGAAGGACGAGCAGCCCAGAAAGGATGCCCCATGGTCGACCTCCGTCCGCGACGCATCGCGGAGTTCATCGAGCCGTTCCGGGTGGAACCCGGGAGGCGCGTGCGGCTGCCCAAGGACTTCGATCCGGCCGGAACGCGGCGCCAGTCCAAGTCCGAGGCCAAGGAGATCCTGGCCGCCGGCGTCGAGCTCCTCGCGGAGTACCAGACGAGGCTGGCCGCCCAGGACACGTACGGCATGCTCGTCGTGCTCCAGGCGATGGACGCCGCCGGCAAGGACGGCACGATCCGCCACGTCATGAGCGGGGTCAATCCCCAGGGGGTCCAGGTCAGCAGCTTCAAGATCCCCTCGTCCGAGGATCTCGACCACGACTACCTGTGGCGCTATGCCAGGAAGCTCCCCGAGCGCGGCAACATCGGCATCTTCAACCGTTCCTACTACGAGGAGGTCCTCGTCGTCCGGGTCCACCCCCAGATCCTCGCCGGCCAGAAGATCCCGCCGAAGCTGAAGGATCGCGGCATCTGGAACCGGCGCTTCCGCGAGATCAACGACTGGGAGCACTACCTGTCCGACCAGGGCTTCAAGATCGTCAAGCTCTTCCTGAATCTCTCCAAGGAGGAGCAGCGCCGTCGCTTCCTGTCCCGGATCGACGAGCCCGACAAGAACTGGAAGTTCAGCGCGAACGACGCGAAGGAGCGGACCTACTGGGACGACTATCAGAAGGCCTTCTCCGACGTCCTCAGCAACACCAGCACCCCCTGGGCGCCTTGGCACGTCATCCCGGCCGACGACAAGCCGTTCGCGCGGGTCGCCGCCGCCGGCGTCCTCGCCAACGCGCTCATCGAGCTCGACCCGAGGTACCCGACGGTGAGTGCCGAGGCCCGCGACGCCCTCCAGGCTGCCAAGGTCGAGCTCGAGGGTCAGGCACCGCCAGGCGCCGAACCCGATCCGATCGAGTCGGAGCTGACCGAGAAGGCGACCCGCAAGAAGGCCGAGAAGAAGGCCCGGAAGGGGAAGGGCAGGAAGGCATGACCGCGTCGACCGACCCCGCGGCCGGATCCGCCCCGCCCGCGTCGGATGTCAGGTGGTACGGCTTGACGCCCGACGAGGTCGCGAGCCGCCTCGGGGTCGATCCGGCTGCCGGCCTGACGTCGGCCGAGGTCGAGGCCCGGCGCGCGAAGTATGGCCCGAACGCCTTTGCTGAGGCGAAGAAGGCATCGCCCCTTCAGCTGTTCACCCGCCAGTACGCGGACGCGATGCAGATCGTGCTCGTCATCGCGGGCGTCGGCTGCCTCTTCCTGCCGGGCCAGTTCTACACGGGCGTCTTCCTGCTGCTCCTCACCGTGATGAACGCCTGGATGGCGATGAACCAGGAGGGCAAGGCGGAGGCGAGCGCCTCGGCACTCCAGAGCATGATGGTCGTCAGGGCCAAGGCCCGCCGGGACGGCGACCTCGTCGAGATCCCGATGGACCAGCTGGTCCCGGGCGACATCGTCAACATCGAGGCCGGAGACCTCGTCCCGGCCGACGCGCGCATCCTCTCCGCCGCGACCCTCGAGATCGACGAGTCCGCGCTCACTGGCGAGAGCGTCCCCACCCCAAAGCAGGTGGAGGCGGTCGCCGCCGACGCCGCCCTCGGCGACCGGGTGGACATGGCGTTCATGAACTGCCAGGTGACGCGGGGAGCCGGCACCGTCCTCGTGACGACGACCGGGATGGCGACCGAGGTCGGCCATATCAGCGGCATGCTCCAGGCCACCGCGGTCGAGAAGACCCCGCTGACGAAGCAGCTCGACGCGCTCACGAACCAGATCATCGTCATCGCCGGCATCGCGCTGGCGATCTCGATCGTCCTCGGCCTGTACCGCAACGTCGAGCCCGAGGACCTGTTCCTCAGCGCGGTCGCGTTCGCGGTGGCGGCCATCCCGACGGCGCTCCCGGCGGTCGTCACGGCCATCCTCTCGAAGGGTTCGCAGTCGCTCGCCCAGGCCGGCGCGATCATGAAGCGCCTGCGCTCGGTGGAGACGCTCGGCTCGACGTCCGCGCTCAACTCCGACAAGACCGGCACTCTCACGCTGAACCAGATGACGGCCACCCAGATGGCGATCGTCGGTCGCCGCTACGCGATCTCCGGCGAGGGCTACTCGACGACGGGGCAGATCGCCCACACCGGCGGCCAGCCCGACGTCCCGCTCGAACAGTACCTGCTGCCGATGGCCCTTTGCGCCGACGCCGAGGTCCGCGACGGTGCGCTCGTCGGCGATCCCACCGAGGGCGCGCTCGTCGTTCTCGCCGCCAAGGGCGGTGTCGACCCGACGCTCACCCGCGAGCAGTACCCGCGCGTCGCGACCCTGCCGTTCGACGCGGCCTACAAGATGATGGCCACCTACCACCGGATGAAGGACGCCTCGGGCAAGGACGTCATCCGCTGCTACGTCAAGGGTGCGCCGGACCAGCTCCTCGCCCGCGCGCGGAGCGCCCACGGCCCCGATGGCACGGAGGTCCCGGTCGCGCAGCTGCGCGATGCCTACCTCGCGGAGAACGAGCGCCTCGGCACGATGGGTCTCCGCGTCATGGCGACCGGCCAGAAGGACTACGACCCAGCCACCTTCGATCCGAACGCGGACCTGCTTCCGCTCCTCGACGGGCTGACGCTCCTCGCGATCGTCGGGATCGTCGATCCGCCGCGGCCGGCGGCGAAGGACGCTATCGCGCAGGCGAAGCGGGCCGGGATCCAGGTCCGGATGATCACCGGCGACCACGCGGTCACGGCCGAGGCGATCGCCCGCCAGCTCGGGATCGAGGGCCGCGCGGTCACCGGTGCCGAGTTCCGCGCGATGAGCGACGACGAGGCGATGCGCCAGATCGACGGGATCGGCGTCATCGCCCGCGTCTCCCCCGAGGACAAGGTCCACCTCGTGGACATCCTCAAGAAGAAAGGTCATGTCGTCGGGATGACCGGCGACGGCGTGAACGACGCACCGGCGCTGAAGAAGGCCGACATCGGCATCGCGATGGGGATCACCGGGACGGAGGTCTCGAAGCAGGCCGCCGTCATGATCCTCACCGACGATAACTACGCGACCATCGTGAAGGCGGTCGGCCTCGGGCGCGCCGTGTACGACAACCTGCTGCGGTTCATCCGCTTCCAGATGGCCGGCCTGTTCGGGTTCATCGCCACCTTCCTCGGCTCATCGCTCCTCAACATCCTGGGCGGGATCCCGTTCCTCCCGCTCCAGACCATGTGGCTCAACTTCACCGTCAACGTGTTCCAGGCGATCGGCCTCGGCTACGGCAAGCCGCGGGAGGGCCTGATGGAGGTCCCGCCGCGCCCGAAAGAGCAGCAGATCATGCCCCGCCGCCTGATGACCTGGCTCGTATTCGTCGGGCTCGTCATGGCCGCGGGCACGCTCGGGGTCCTCGCATGGGCGAACGACAACTACGGCGAGGTGGTCGCCCGCACGATGGGCGTCACCACCTTCGCGCTCTTCCGCCTCTTCTCCTCCCTGGAGACCGCGGACCAGGACGAATCGCTCTTCAGCGGATCCATCCTCTCGAACCGCCCGCTCCTCATCGGGACGGGTCTGTCGGTTCTGACGATCCTCCTCGCGACCGAGCTCGGCTTCCTCCAGCGGATCCTCAGCACGGTGAGCCTGTCGGTCGACCAGTGGGCCATCTGCATCGTCGTCGCGCTGTCGCTGATCGTGGTCGAGGAGGCCAGGAAGTTGCTCAAGATCCAGACGGGTGACGAGCCCGAGGCGCCCGCTCTCGCGGCGGCCGCCAGCGCCGGATGAGTGCGCTGGCCTGCGCGGGGACCGGTGGTCCGGGAGGCTCGACGTGAGCCTTCCGGACGATCTCGCCGTTGCGCCCAACGGGCCGGATGTCGCCGTAGCGCCCGTCGGATCGGATCCCGCCCTTGCACCGGACGCGCCCACCCCCGCGGACGCGACCGCCCTCGAGATCGATCCGCTCGCGGTCGCCGAGACCACCGTGGAGCACCTGGCTACGGGCCGGACCCCCGACGTCCGTCCCGACGACGAATGGGCGGAAGCAGGGCGCAAGACTCTCAGGTTCCATCTCGCCAGGATGCTCGCCCACGTGCCGGGCGTGCTGACCGGCGAGGACGTCGAGGACGTCCACGCGATGCGGGTCGGAAGCCGCCGGATGCGCGCCGCGTGGCGGGTGTTCGGCGACGGATTCGACCGCGACACGGGCCGGCGCTATCGGCGTGACCTGGCTGCGATCGGGTCGCGGCTCGGCGCGGTCCGCGACCTCGACGTCCTGATCGAGATCCTCGTCCTGTACGCCGAGCGACGTTCGGCACGCGAGCGGTCGCGTGTTCGGCCTCTGCTCGATGCCTGGCGTGCCGAGCGGGAGACGAGTCGCGCGGCCCTCGCCGGATATCTCGGTTCGGCGTCCTTCTCAGCCTTCGCGGCCGAGTACGAGGCGCTGGTCACGACGCCGGGGATGGACGCGGCGACGGTCGCGCCGCACGCTCCGAACCTGGTCCGGCAGCGGCTGCCCGCGGTCCTGTGGCGCGCCTACGGCGAGGTCTGGGCCTACGATCGTCTGGTCGCCGATGGCGACATCGCGACACTCCACGAGCTGCGCATCGCCGGCAAATGGCTGCGCTACACGCTGGAGTTCGTGCGCGAGCCCCTGGAGCCCGAGGCGACGACGCTCATCGGGCGGGTCGTGGCGATCCAGGATCACATCGGTGTGCTGCACGACATGCATGTGGCCTCGGAGCTGGTGGCCCGCTTCGTCGCGGAGGGCACGGGTCTCACGTCCGGCGAGCGGATCGCGCTCGACCGCTTCGAGCGGCACCTCGATCGAAACGCGGCGCGCCTCCGGCGGTCGGTCGGGGCGACCTGGAAGCCGGTCGCGGCCGCGAGCTACCGTCGCGCTCTCGGGCGAGCGCTCGCTCGGCTCTGACCGGCGCGCCGGGCGCACTGCGAGGGCCGGGGACCCGGGTCCCGCTAGTTGCTGAGGGCGAGCCCGCTCGTCGCGACGGCGGACGTCTCTGGCCGAGGTTCGGGCTTGGGGCGCCCGTCCTGGGCGAGCAGGTGCTCCATCTCGGTAGCTGGCAGTGCCCGGCCATAGAGGAACCCCTGGAACGCAGGACAGTCTCGCTCTCGTCACCGGGAAGCGCTTCAGGTATGACAGCGACGAGGGGGAGGCGAGTCCGCGCTGCCTCGCCCGCCCGGCGCCGATCGTCTCGCGACGGCTGCGCAGGCTGGTCCGAGTCAGGCGTCATCGTTGTGGCGCCGTTTGGCGGCTGTTCGCCGGAGGAGTAGAATCACCTTGCTGCCGGTGCGCCCAGGCACCACCAGGGATCGCGCCGGAGCATGGAGGCGACCGTGACCATCGAGATCGAGCCCAAGGAGCTCATCGAGGTGCGGCCCCGAGTAGTCCCCGACCATCAGGACGTCGCCGCTGCGATGTTCGATGTCGTGACACCCCAGGTCGTTGACCCCGACCAGCAGGTGGACCTGATCGAGCTCGTGCCGCAGGCCCACCCGGACGAGGACGAGCTGAGCCTCTGGTTCGGCTGATCGTCCCGCCCGGGGCGAGACACCGTCCGTGGATCCGCAGCCGACGTCCCCGTCGGCGGGTCGGCCGTGGGCTCGTCCTCGATCGGGTGGAGGACGCCCCGACTGACCGCGAGTCGCGAGCCCCGACCGACCGAGTGCCCCGACCGCCGGAGGCGTTGGTCAGACGCCTGTCTCGGCCTTCAGTCGGCCTGACTTGATGGCCGCGACGAAGGCGACATGGTCGCGCTCGTTCTGATCGGCATAGGCCACGGCGAAGTCCGCGATCGCCTGGTCGAAGGTATTGTCATCGCCGAGGTAGCCGGCGATCTCGGCCGGCTGCCCGGAACGGGCGTGACCGCGGGCGAGGGCCCAGCCGCACAGCTCGGCCCAGGTGACGAGGTCCGCGACCTGCATGGCGCTGATGACCGCGCCCCCCTTCTGATCCTGGAGCTGGCGCACGTACCAGTGCCGGCCCCCCGGACCGACCGTCCAGCCCAGGAGCACGTCGCTCGTCGCCTGGAGCCGGCGCTGACCGGCGACGACGCGCGCGCCATGCGTCGGCCGCGTGCTCGGTTCCAGGAACCGCTCGAGCACCGATGCCTCGGCCTGCTTGATCTGGAGGAACATTGGATCGTCGGCGCCGGCGCCGAGGAAGAGCGCCGCGAACGCCCCCAGACCGACGCTCCCGACACCGACGATCTTCATCGCCACGTCGACCAGCGAATAGCGGTCGTAGACGACCCGCCGGTCCTCCTGGAGCGTGTCGCGATAGCCGGCCATCACCTCCGCGATGACGTCCGGCGTCGCCTGGCCATAGTGGCTGACCAGCGGCGGCCGATCGACGATGTGGCGCAGCCCGTCGGCGCCGACTTCGGTGAGCTTCGGCAGCTGATGAAGGGCGTCGTGATGCGACGCGGAACGGGCGGTCTTCTGGAGGAAGGGTCGCGCGCGCCTGTCGACGTAGGAGAGGACCTCGGCCACCTCGACCCGGGAGTAGTAGACATCGAGCGCGCCCATCGCGGCGTACGCGGCCATCCTGGTCCGATACGAGTGCATCGCCCGGTGCACCGCGTGGCGGGCGTCGTGATCCGAGAAGCTCTGCGAGCGAGCCGCGACGATGAGACTGGCTGCCAGACGCTTGGCATCCCACTCGAACGGTCCGTGGAGCGTCTCGTCGAAGTCGTTGATGTCGAAGACGAGGGCCCGCTCGGGCGAGGCGAAGAGGCCGAAGTTCGACAGGTGAGCATCACCGCAGGCCTGGACGACGATGCCGCTGGTCGGTGTCGGCGCGAGGTCCGCAGCCATCGGGAACGCGGCGCCGCGGAAGTAGGAGAACGGCGTGGCAGCCATCCGGCCGTGGCGGATCGGCACGAGCTCCGGGAAGCGGCTCTTCGCCTGCTCCTCGAGCAGGGCGACCGGGTCCGGCCGATCAGCCGCCGGCTTCCAGGCGCCGTGAGCAGCCAGCGGGACCGCCACCCGCGCCTTCTCGCCGACGCGTCGACGCTCGTCGCGAACCGATCGAGCGGTCACGTTCATCGGTTGCTCCGCGCCCTGCCCGCTAGCGCTAGTCATGGCACCACCTCGGCGCGGGCCGGTGGTCCCGGGAGGGCCCGACAGCTTGACATCCGACGATCATCTCGGTCGACCCACGACCTCGCTCAGGAAGCCGGGGCATCCGCGGCGGGCGGAGCCGATGGAGCTGGCGGAGCCGGCGGCTCCGGAGGCAGCTGCCGGTAGGCCTCGATGACATCGTCCACCGAGTCGAAGATGTTGGCCGCGCCGAGCTTCTCGACCAGCCCATAGGCCTCGAGCTCACCCGTGACCTTGTCGTTCGCGTCGGCGATCACCAGGGTCACCCCGCGTCCTTCGAGCTCCTCGTGGACGGCCCGGAGCGTGTCGGACCCGGAGTAGTCGATGTCGCCCATCGAAGACGCCAGGACGCAGATCCAACGGACTGGAGGATCGGCGTCCTCGACGAGCCCGACCAGCTCCTCGGCGAAGCGCGTGGCGTTGGCGTAGTAGAGGTTCGCTCCGAAGATGTAGACGACCAATCCCGGTAGTGCCTGGGCTTTCGAGCTGAGCTCGGCGAACGCCGGCTGGCCATCCGACCCGGTGGCGACCAGGCGGTCGTACGGCTTGTAGCTGTGGTAGATGTGCTCGATGACCGACAGGCCCATCGCCAGGATGATGCCCTGCTCGACCCCGACGACCACCACGGTCGTCGCGGTGACGATCGCGACCGCGAACTCGCCCGGCCGCAGGCGGAGGATGTCCGCCATGCCCTTGTAGTTGATGAGCTCGAGGCCGATGAGGAAGACGACCGCTGCGAGGACGGCATTGGGCATGTACGCCAGCGGGCCGGTCAGGAAGAGCAGGACGATGACGACGATGATCCCGGCTGTCAGCTGCGAGACCTGCGACCGACCCCCGCCGCCGTCGACCATCTGGGTCTTGGTCGGGCTGCCGTTGACGACGAAGGTGCCGCTGATGCCGGCCGCTGCGTTGGCCAGGCCCAGCCCGACGAGATCGACGTTCTCCTCGAAGCTGTCGTTGTACTTCATGGCATACGCGCGCGAGGTGGCCGCGCTCTGGGCCAGGATGACCACCACCAGCGAGATCACCGTCGGCAGGAGCGCGGCGATGTTCGCCGAGGTGATGACGTCAGTCGGAAGGCTCAGGGTCGGGAGACCGCCCTGGACGGTCCCCAGTTCGGTCACACCCTGAGCCGCGAGGTCGAGGGTGTAGCTGGCGATGATGGCCCCGACGACCGCGATGAGGGCTCCGGGGATGGCCTTGTTGACCAGGCGCAGCCCGAGGATCACAGCCAGCACCGAGATCGACACCGCCAGCGTCGCGGTGTTGGTGTCGGTCGGGATCTCCTGGAGGGTCTCGACGAACTTCTGGATCGTGCCACCGCTCGTCGAGGGAACCCCGAACATGCCGCCGACCTGGCCCATGGCGACCTGGATGCCGACGCCGGTCAGGAAGCCGATGAGCACGCTGCGCGACAGGAAGTTGGCGATGAAACCGAGCCGCAGCAAGCGGGCGAGGATGAGGAGGGCCGCGCACATCAGCGCGGCCAGGGATGCGAGCTCGACATACTGGCTGGACTCGGCCGTGGCGCCCATCGCGACCAGCCCGGTGGCGAGGATCGCGGCCGTCGCGGAGTCGGCTCCGACGACGAGGTGGCGCGACGATCCGAAGATGGCGAATGCGAAGACCGGCAGCGCCAGGGTGTACAGGCCGGTGACGACCGGGGTTCCGGCGATGTTCGCGTAGCCCATCACCTCGGGGATGGCGAGGGCAGCCAGCGTCGCACCGGCGATCATGTCCACCGGTAGTCGCGCCGAATCGATCGGGAGGATTCCGCCCAGGATCCACTGCGGTCGACGCGTCTTCTTGGTTGCGCTGGACGCCATCGGATCATCCCTCGATCGGCGCACGGTCCGAATCTGGGGAATCGGACCACCGCGGCACCCATGATGCCATCACTCAGAGCGGATGGAAGACCGAGCTTGGTCGGCCGCGCGACCGCTGCTGATCCGCTTTCCGCGCCCGAGCTGGGCCGGGCCGTTCTCCCTGGCCGGCTAGCTCCCCCGGCCGTGCCGCGCGGCCTTCCCGTCCTCCACGACGAGCACCGCATCGGCGAGGCGGGCGAGGGCAGGCCGGTGCGTGATGAGGAGCGTGGTCCGGGAAGCCATGAACGGTCCGATGTCTTCCATGAGGCGTTCCTCGGTGGCGACGTCGAGGTTGGCCGTCGCCTCGTCAAGGACCAGGATCGGGGCATCCTTGATCATCGCCCGGGCGATGGCGAGCCGTTGGCGCTCGCCTCCGCTCAACCGGATGCCGTTCTCACCGATCATCGTGCGGTAACCCTCACGAAGCGAGGCCACGAACAGGTCGAGCTGGACGGCCTCGCAGACTTCCCGGATTCGCGCGTCGGTCACGTCCGGATCGGCCAGCGCGAGATTGTCGCGGATCGAGGAGTCGAACAGGTGGACCTCCTGCGAGACGACGCCGATCAACGCTCGGACCTGGTCCCCCGACAGCCGACGGATGTCGCATCCACCGATGCGGATGTCACCGATGCCGAAGTCCCAGAAACGAAGCAGCAGGTTGACCAGGGTCGACTTCCCCGACCCGCTCGGACCGACGACGGCGAGGGTCGAGCCGCTGGGGACGCTGAACGACATGTCATCGAGGACGAGGGGACCGCCAGCTTCGTAGCCGAACGACAGCCCACGGACATCGATGTCGAACGTGGTCGGCGGCGGGCCCGCGGCCTCTGGATCGACGACCTGGGGAGGCGCCTCGATCAGCTCGAACAAGCGGCCCGCCGCCGAACGTCCGGTCCCCAGCAGCTGCAGCGAGAGGGTCAGCGGTTGGACGGCCTCGAAGCTGGCGATGGCGGCGAGGGGGAGCGCGGCGAGCAGCACGCCTTCGATGCGACCTGCTGCCACGAGCGGGATCGCCACCGCAAGGATCGCCACCGTGGTGAAGCCGATCAGCAGCGTCCTCGCCCCGCCGTCCGCGCCGCGGACGCTCGCAAGCCGCTGGGCGGCGACGTCGAGCGCATCGCCCGCGGCCAGCGTCTCTCGGCGATGGACCTCGTCGGCCCCGAACGCAGTCAGGTCGGCGATGCCCTGGACCTCGTCCACCAGCCTGGCGTTGAGCTCGGCCCGACTCGCCACGAAGGCCGCGGCAGGCCGGCGCGAGCGGACCTGAGACAGCAGCGGCAGGCCCACGCCGACCGCGACGAGTCCCACGAGGAGCACGAGAGCGACGCCCGGATCGATCGCGGCGACGGCCAGACAGACGACCGCCGCGGCGAGCACCGCCGCGACCGGCGGCACGACCACCCGGACGTAGAGATCCTGGAGGGTCTCGATGTCGGCCACGATCCGGGCGAGCAGGTCCCCGCTGCGCCGATCGACGAGCCCGGCGGGGGCCAGGGGCTCGATGGAGCGGTAGAACCACACCCGCAGCTCGGTCAGGATGCGGAACGTGGCGGCGTGGGTCGCGTAGCGCTCGAGGTAGCGGAATGCCGCCCGGGAGATGGCCAGCACCCGGACCCCCGTGATCGCCAGAGCCAGCTCCGCGACGTTGGTGACGAGCGCCGCTCGGCTGATGAGATAGGCCGACAGCGCCATCAAGGCGACGTTCGACAGGATCGCCGCGACGCTGAGGGCAGCACCCAGCACGATCCACCGGCGATGCCCGCCGAGGAGCCCGACGACGCGGCCGAGGTCGCTCATCGGTTGGTCCCAGTGGACGGGTCGTCGGAGCCGACCAGACGACGGAACGGCCCGTCGCCGGCCAGAAGCTCCGCCGGCGCGCCCTGCTCGGCGACGCTGCCGCCGCTCAGCACGACCACGTGATCGGCGGCCTCGGCGACGCGGGTCCGATGCGACACAGCGACGATCGTGACCTCGCCGGCAAGCTTGCGGAGGCTGTCGATCACGGCGCTCTCGCTGTGCTCGTCGAGGTGAGCCGTCGGCTCGTCGAGCACCAGCAGCGGAGCCTCGCGAAGGAGCGCGCGAGCGATGGTCAGCCGTTGGCGCTCGCCGCCACTCAGGCGAAGACCTCCTACGCCGATCGCGGCGTCGAACCCCCCGGGCAGTGCACGGATGAACGCCTCGGCGCCGGCCGCCCTCACGGCTCGGAGGAGATCCGACTCGGTCGCCCCAGGGCGACCGAGTCGCAGGTTGTCGCCGACGGTGCCGTGGAACAGGTGTGGCAGCTGGGGAACGAGGCCGACCGATGCTCGCCACGCCGACGGGTCGATGCCGTCGAGCCGATGCCCATCGATGATGATCGCGCCACGATCGGGGTCGAGGAAGCGCAGCAGCAGCCCGACGACCGTCGACTTGCCGGCGCCGGTCCGTCCCGCCAGCACGGTGAACCCGCCGGCAGGGATGTCGAGCGAAAGTCCGGTCAGCAGCGGCTCTCGACCGGGGTAGGCGAAGCTGACGCGATCGAACGCCATCTTCGGCGCCGAGACGATGGCCGGGACGGCGGCGATATCGATCGGCTCGGCCCGCTCCGCCTCGGTCGGCCTCGCCTCGACGTGCGTCGCGTCATCGACGGACGGCGAAGAGTCGAGCAGCTCGAACACCCGATCCGCGGCGGCCCGCCCCGCCGCCCCCGTGTGGTAGCGGATGGCCAGCGTGCGCAGGGGGAGGAAGAACTCCGGGGTCACGATGAGCACCGCCAGCGCCCGCTCGAAGTCGATGCTCCCATCCATCAGCCGCAGGCTGACCTCGACCGCCACGACGGCCATCGCCACGGCGGCGCCCCATTCGAGCACCAGCGCGGTCTGGAAGGCGGTGCGCAGCACCTCCATGGTCGTGTCGCCGAAGCGTCGGCTGACGTCGCGGATCGTCTCGGCCTGCTCGGCGCTGCGGCCGAAGGCCTTGAGCGTGGCCAGGCCCTGGAGCAGGTCCAGGAACAGGGCGCTCATCCAGCGCAGCTCGACGAAGCGCCGCTCGGTGATGGCCTTGGCGCGGCTGCCGATGTAGCCGAGCAGGAGCACGAGGATGGGTCCCGTGAAGAGGAGGACGAGCACGGTCGGTGGATCGAGCGCCAGCACCACGAGCAGCACCAGCGCCGGCACGGCGACAGCGAGCAGGCGCGCCGGCTGGAACGACGCGAGGTAGGTCTCGAGCGCCTCCAGGCCCTGCACGACAACGCTTGCCAGCTCGCCGCTGCGCTCTCGGCTCAGATGGGCGGGGCCGAGCGCGAACAGGCGCGCCGTCAGATCGCGGCGGAGGCGGTTCGTGAGCCGGCCGGCGCCGCGCTGGGCGAGCACTTCCTCGCCCCAGACGAAGGCGCCCCGGAGGGCCGCCAGTGCCGCCAGCGCCGCGAGCGCCGGGATGACCTCCTCCAGTGTGCCGCCGCCCAGGAACACGCGGGCAACGGCGGCTGCCATGACGACAGCAGCCGCGAGGGCCGCGACCGCTGCCAGGAACCCGCTCGCCACCGCGAGCACGAGCAGCCGCCGGGCGGGCGGCTCGTAGGCCAGTAGCCGGCGCTCGACCGAAATGCCGCGGTCCGGAGCCTGCGGCACCGTCCGCGGCGTTTCGCTCGAGGGCGCTGCCACGCCGTCGGCGCCCCGGACCATGGACGCCTAGTAGCCTTCCGACTCGACGACCGTCTTGCCTCGGAAGATGTAGTACACGCCGGCCGTGTAGAGCAGCACGAAGGGCATCCCGATGAAGGCGATGATCAGGGCGACCTCGAGCGTGTTCTCGGCCGACGCGGCGTTGAAGATCGTCAGGTCGTAGGCTGCATCGGTCGTCGAGACGAGCAGGTTCGGATAGATGCCGACCGCCCCCGACACGAGCAGCAGGAAGATCATCGCCGACGACGCGACGAATGCCGCCAGCGGCCGGCCGGCCCGCAGCAGGTACCAGGCCGTCACGAGCGCGACGAGCGCAGCTGCCGGAAAGACGACCGGCCAGAGATCCGCCCTGTAGCGCTCGGTGATGTCGTGGCGGAACAGGAGCATCGCGACGACGACGAGGGTGTTGAGCACGAAGAACGCGACCATCAGGATCGGCGTCGCGCGCTCGATGCGGGCCTGAAGCTCGCCCTCAGTCTTGAGCGACAGGTAGATCGAGCCGTGCATCGCGAACATCGCGACGGTCGCCGCGCCGACCAGCAGCGCGAATGGCGTGAGCAGGTCGATGAGGCTGACCGAGATGTTGCCGTCCGCGTCGATGGGAACCCCGCTCAGGATGTTACCGAAGGCGACCCCGAGCAGCAGCGCGAGCCCCAGGGAGGACGCCCAGAACACGACGTCCCAGGTCGTCCGCCAGCTCGTCGACTTCTCCTTGCTGCGGAACTCGAGGGCCACCGTCCGCAGGATCATGACGACGAGGACGAGCATGAAGGCGAGGTAGAACCCGCTGAAGAGCGAGGCGTAGGCGAGCGGGAACACGGCGAACAGGACCCCGCCGCCCAGGACGAGCCAGACCTCGTTGCCGTCCCAGACCGGCCCGATGCTGTTGAGGAAGGTCCGCCGCTCGATGTCGCTGCGGGCGAGCGGCAGGTGGAGGATGCCGACCCCCATGTCGAAGCCGTCGAGGATGAGGTAGCCGGCGACGATGACGATGAACAGGACGAACCAGATGTCGTTGAGGGTCATCGCTCGGCCCCCACGTCGGCGGCCCGGCCGCGGCGGCTGAAGATGTCTCGGAACGTGTCCGGCAGGTCGGATACCGGGACCGTCTCGAGGTCCTCGAGCGGCTCCGGTCCCACCTGGATCTTCTTGTTGAGCAGGTACAGGAAGAGGACGAACAGCAGGGCGTACAGGGCGATGAACATCCCGAGGGAGACGGCGACGTCGAACGCGCTGAGCGTCGGTGACCTGCCGGCGGAGGTCTCTAGGACGTCGTAGACGATCCACGGCTGGCGGCCGATCTCGGCCGTCCACCAGCCGGCGGTGATCGCCGCCTCGGCCAGGAAGACCGTCACGACCAGCAGCCAGAGCACCCAGCGGGCCTCGAAGATGCGCCGGCGCCACAGGAACAGGACGGCCCCGAGCACACCGATGGCGGCGAAGATCACGCCCAACTGGACCATGAGGTGGTAGACCTGGAAGACCAGGTTGACCGGCGGCAGGGGGGCGTCCCCGAACGAGTCGAGCCCCTCGATCACGGCGTTCGGATCCTGGAAGGCGAGCAGGCTGAGGAGGCAGGGCGCGGCCACGCCGGTCGTCGTCCGGTTCGCCTCGTCCACCCAGCCGAAGAGGTAGGCGGGGGCGCACGAGGTGCTCTCCCAGAGCCCCTCCATCGAGGCGAGCTTGACCGGCTGCTCGCGCGAGACCTCGGTCGCCTGCTCGGCGCCCGAGTAGGTCAGGTTGAGGACCGCGAACACGACGAAGAATGGGAGCGCCATCGTGAAGCTCGCCCGGGCCAGGTCGAGGTGGCGCCGGCGAAGCAGGTACCAGGCGCTGACGCTGAGGACCAGGGCGGCCCCGACCGTCCACGAGGCGATCAGCACATGGATGAGCCGGGGCAGGAAGGAGGGCGTGAACACGACCGACCAGAAATCCGTCATGACCGCCCGCGTCGGAGCGGGATCGGTGGCGATCGTGAAGCCGGCCGGGGTCTGCATCCAGGAGTTGGCCATGATGATCCAGAGGGCGCTGAAGTGGGCCCCGAAGACGACCATGGAGGTCGCGAACAGCCACATCCGCGGGCCCAGCCGATTGCCGCCGAACAGCATCAGGCCGAGGAACCCGCCCTCGAGGAAGAAGGCGAAGACGCCTTCCGCCGCCAGCAGGCTGCCGAACACGTTGCCGACGAACCGGGAGTAGTCCGCCCAGTTCATCCCGAACTCGAACTCCTGGACCACGCCGGTGGCGACGCCGAGGGCGAAGATCAGGCCGTAGATCTTGATCCAGAAGAACGACAGCTGCCGCCACTTCGGGTCCTTCGTCCGGACGTAGAGGACGCCGATGACCACGAGCATCAACCCGAGCCCCATGGAGAGGGGCGGGTAGATGAAGTGGAAGCTCGCCGTCAGGGCGAACTGGATCCGCGACAGAAGCTCTGCATCCACCTCAGCCTCCGAACAGCAGACGGCTGGACCGAGGTCGCGTCGGGCCCGGGTGCCTCGACGGTCCAGCAGGCGGTGTCGTCCGCCTGTGAGGTCGTTGCCCTCGGGGTCTGCCCCCCGCGGCTCCGACGGAGCCGATTCTGCGCCTTTTTGTCGTGTCCGGCACGGTTCGTGGACTGGATCGGGCAGCTCGGCCAGGGATGTGGGCGGCGGCACCTCGACCCGAGCGACACGCCCCCGCATCGGCTGGGCCGGCGACGAGGAATCTCGCCGCGGTCCACGCGGGAGGCGGGGCCGAGGCCGCTGGTCAGCGCCCGGCCGGGCCCCAGGCCCATGTCATGGTCGGGTCGCCTCAGGTCGACGGGCGGGCCTTCGAGCTGCGCCCAGGCCCGTCCGCGCTCGCCGCGCCGGTTCGCCGACCCGACGTCCGCCGGGACGAGTGCGCCGGGGGCGGACCCTGGGGCGGCAGGACGTCCTCGCCGGTCGCCTGCTGGTCGAGCGTCCCGCCGCGGCAGAGCAGGTGGGCGACGAGGCCCGTCCAGCCGGT
>Ga0210334_10981113_pt1 | contig 23797 bp, 20 predicted proteins | sample S306metaT_FD_164440 | JGI IMG/M metagenome (GOLD analysis project Ga0210334, IMG submission 164440) | Metatranscriptome of estuarine sediment microbial communities from the Columbia River estuary, Oregon, United States - S.306 (Metagenome... | ecosystem: Environmental > Aquatic > Marine >... | reverse complement strand
GCTCGGTGGCGGCCACCTGGACGTCCGGCCGGTCACCGCTCCCGGGCTGGCCGGCCACGTCCTGGTCGTCGCGATCAAGACCGGCCCGACGCCGCCCGGGTACCCGCGCGACCCGGCGGCGCGCGATCGGCGATCGTGGTGAGGGCGGGCCCTGCTACGCTCCGGCTCGATGCGGATCCTCGTCCTGTCGGACATCCACTCGAACCTCGTCGCGCTGGACGCCGTGCTCGCCGCCGCCGGGCCGGTCGACCGCGTCTGGCATCTGGGCGACGTCGTCGGCTACGGCCCCGACCCTGACGGCGTTGTCGCCAGGCTGATCGAGCTCGGCGCTGTCGGTGTACGCGGCAACCACGACGCCGCAGCCTGTGAGCGGATCGACACGAGCTTGTTCAATCCCGAGGCGCGACAGGCGATCGAGTGGACCAGTGCGACGATCTCGCCGGTGACCCGCCGCTGGCTCGCGTCATTGCCCGAAACCCATGCGGAGGCGGGATTCGGATTCGTGCATGGCAGCTATCGCGACCCCACCTGGGAGTACATCCTGGACGAGGCGGTTGCGCGCGCGAGCCTGGTCCTGCTGGCCGGCCTCGGCGTCTCGTGCGGGCTGTTCGGCCACACCCATGTTCCGATCGCCTTCCGGGACGAGGGTGCCCGGCGGACGACGTTCGCCTATGGCGCGGAGGACGCCAGCGTCGAGCTCGACGAGCGCCCCACGCTGCTCAACCCGGGCAGCGTCGGCCAGCCGCGGGACGGTGATCGGCGATCGGCGTTCCTCGTCGTCGATACCGAGGCGGCGGCCGCGACCTGGCGCCGTGTCGAATACGACATCGCGGCCGTGCAGGCCGCGATGCGGGAGATCGGGCTTCCGGAACGCCTCGCCCTTCGCCTGGCGTTCGGGCGCTAGGCCGATGTCAATCGGCGGCCGCCGGCCGATCCAGGGGCGCAAGCCCGGCGATCGCCGGGTGCGGGTCGAGCGACCGCACAGCGTTTACTTCCGCTGGAGCGGTCCCGGACAGCTGACGGCCAAGGCCGCCGCCAGCGCGCCGACCACTCCGGTCGGACGCTGGTATGCGTCGGCGAAGCGCCGGCTCATCGGCCGACCGCTCGCCAACGAGGAGGACATCACCGAGCGCCTGCCCAAGGCGAAGGCCCTGGCGATCTTCAGCTCCGACGCGATCAGCTCCTCGACCTACGCGTCCGAGGAGATCCTGCTAATCCTCGTCGCCGCCGGCGCTGCCGGCGTCGCCTTCTCGGTGCCAATCGCGATCGGCATCGCGCTCCTCCTGTTGATCGTGTCGACCTCCTACCGCCAGATCTGCTACGCCTATCCGTCCGGTGGTGGCGCCTACGCAGTGGCGAAGGCGAACATCAACCGTCCCGCAGCGCTCATCGCGGCGGCCGCCCTGCTGTTCGACTACATGATGACCGTGGCGGTCTCCATCGCCGCCGGTGTCGCGGCGATCACCTCTGCGTTCCCGGCGCTGCTGTCCATCCGGGTCGAGCTCGCCCTGCTGGCGATCCTGCTTCTGACGGTGGCCAACCTGCGCGGCTTGCGCGAGTCGGGCAACATCTTCGCGGTCCCGACGTATGCGTTCGTCAGTGGAGCGCTGGTGATGATCGGCCTGGGTATCGTGGCGATCGCGACCGGCGATCCGGCCGCCAGCTTCCCGCCCCCGGCCATCGAACCGCCGCCGTTCGGGTTCGAGGCGGTCTCGGTCGTCCTGCTCGCCCGGGCGTTCGCCTTCGGCTCGGTCGCCCTGACCGGGACGGAGGCGATCTCGAACGGAGTACCGGCCTTCAAGCCACCGGAGGCGCACAACGCGGCCACGACGCTCACCGTGATGGCCGTGCTCCTGGGCGTGATCTTCGTCGGTATCAGCCTGCTCGCGGCGGCCTACGGGATCGTCCCGAACACGACTCAGACGCTCATCAGCCAGGTCGGTCGTGCCGTCTACGGCGACGGCCTGACGTACTACTTCTTCCAGGCCGCCACCGCCCTCATCCTGCTGCTGGCCGCCAACACCGGCTACAACGGGGCTCCCAGACTGGCGCAGATCCTGGCCGCCGATGGGTACCTGCCGCGCCAGTTCAGCTTCCGCGGCGATCGCTTGGCCTACTCGTACGGCATCATCATCCTGGCCGTCATCGCGGGCACCTTCGTCGCCATCTTCGACGGGTCGGTTTCGGCGTTGATCCCGCTCTACTCGGTCGGCATCTTCGCCTCGTTCACCATCTCCCAGGCCGGGATGGTCCGCCATTGGATCGACGAGCGGGGCGGCGGCTGGCCCTGGCGGCTGGCCGTCAATCTGGTCGGGGCCGTCATCACCGGAGTCGTGGCCGTCATCATCACCGGCGCCAAGTTCGAGCGGGGAGCCTGGACCGTGCTCATCGCCGTGCCCCTGATCACCGTCCTGATGCTGGCCATCCACCGGCAGTACGGCCAGCAGGCGGCCGAGCTCGCGGTCGACGATGTAGGCGAGATCGAGCGACCCCACCGCGAGCAGCGCGTCGTCGTGCCGGTCAATGGCATCAACCGGGCGGTGGTCCAGGCAGTCAACTTCGGGCGCTCCATCGCCACGGACATCCGGGCCGTCTTCGTGACCGACGACATCGACGCTGGCGAAGCGTTGCGCGAACGTTGGCAGAACCAGTTCCCGGACGTCCCGCTGGTGATCGTCGAGTCGCCGTACCGGGCCCTGGTCGGCCCGGTGGTGGCCTATCTCGACGTCCTCGACCAGGCGTGGCCGCCGGGCAAAGAAGCGCCGATCACGATCGTCGTCCTGCCCGAGTATGTCGCCCGCCGCTGGTGGGACCGGCTGCTCTACAACCAATCGGCCAAGCGCCTGAAGGCAACGCTGGTGGGCCGCGAGCACACGGTCATCGCCGACGTCCCATACCGGCGAGAGCGATGAGCGAAGAGGGAGATCGCCCGGACGGGCCGGCCGGGACGAGGGACTGACATGATCGGAGGCCGGCGACCCATGAAGGGTCGCAAACCGGCGGACCGCCGGGTCCGGGTCGATCGTCCCCACGCTCAGTATTTCCGCTACACCGGACCCGGGCTGATGGTCGCCAAGCCGGCCGCGAGCCGGCCGCTGACCCCGCTGGGGCGAGGCTGGGCGCGGGCCAAGGCCGTGCTCATCGGACCGCCACTCGCCAGCGAGGACGAGATCCTCGAGCGCCTGACCAAGGTCAAGGCGCTGGCGATCTTCAGCTCCGACGCCATCAGCTCCTCGGCCTACGCCACCGAGGAGATCCTGCGGACGCTGCTCCTCGGCGGAGCCGCTGCGCTGCTGCTCGCGCCCGAGGTCTCCGCCGCCATCGGCATCCTTCTGGCCGTCGTCGCGATCAGCTACCGCCAGGTCTGCTACGCCTACCCATCGGGGGGTGGCGCGTACGCGGTCGCCCGCGAGAACCTCGGCCCCCTGTTCGGGCTGATCGCCGCGGCGGCGCTGCTCATCGACTACGTCCTGACGGTGTCGGTCTCGACCGCGTCGGCCATCGCCCAGCTCGTTTCGATGGTGCCGGACCTCTACTCGGTCGGCGTGGAGATCGGCGTTCTCTCCATCGCCCTGATCACGATCGCAAACCTCCGGGGCTTGCGCGAGTCGGGCAACATCTTCGCCCTGCCGACGTACCTGTTCGTGGGCGGGGCGCTGACGATCGTGGGCGTCGGGCTGTTCCGCGTCGTCACCGGCGAGGCGGCGCCGCTGCCGCCCGGCCCCGAGACGCTGCCCGTGCCACCGGTGGCGGACGGCGTGGCGATCCTCCTGCTCCTGCGTGCCTTCGCGAGCGGGTCCGTCGCCCTGACGGGCGTGGAAGCGATCGCCAACGGCGTGCCCGCGTTCAAGCCGCCCGAATCGAAGAACGCAGCCAACACGATGCTGGCGATGGCGATCCTGCTCGGGATCATCTTCATCGGGGTGACGATCATCGCCAACGCCTACTCCGTCGTGCCGACCGAGGAAGGCGGGCCGACCGTCATCGCCATGGTCGCCACGACGGTCTTCGGGAGCGGCTCACCGCTGTTCTACCTGTTCCAGACCGCCACAGCCCTGATCCTCTTCCTCGCGGCCAACACGTCGTTCAATGCCTTCCCCCGGCTGGCCGCGATCCTGGCTCGCGACGGCTACTTCCCGCGCCAGTTCTCCTTCCGCGGGGATCGCCTCGCGTTCTCGTGGGGCATCGTGCTGCTGGCGGGCATCGCGGCCGGCCTGCTCGTGATCTTCGGCGGCGACACGCACGCCCTCATCCCGCTCTACTCCGTCGGCGTGTTCGTCTGCTTCACCCTCTCGCAGGTCGGCATGGTCGGCCACTGGTTCAGGACCCGGGAGTCCGGATGGCACTGGCGGGCGGCGCTCAACGCCTTCGGCGGCTTCCTCACCTTCGTCGTGCTGATCGTGGTGGCGTCCGTCAAGTTCTCGGCCGGTGCCTGGCTGGTCTTGCTGCTCATCCCGATCCAGGTCGGGGTCATGCTGTTCGTCCAGCGCCAGTACGTCGCTTCGGCTCGGCAGATCGCGGTGCGCGCGGACGCCGTGGTATCCGAACCGCACCGCGACGAACGCGTGGTGGTGCCGGTGCCCGGGCTCAACCGGGCGGTCGTGCAGGCGGTGAACGTGGCACGCTCCATCAGCAGCGACGTCCGAGCGGTCTTCATCTCTGACGACCCGGACGAGTTCGCCGCCACCAGGCAGGACTGGGAGCGCCAGGTGCCCGGGGTGCCGCTGGTCATCGTCGAGTCGCCGTATCGGGCCCTGGTCGGGCCGCTCATCGCCTACCTCGATGTGCTCGATCGTGCCTGGCCGCCGGGCAAGGAGGCGCCGGTCACCTTCGTCGTGGTCCCCGAGTACGTCGCCCGCCACTGGTGGGAGCGGATCCTCTACAACCAGTCCGCCAAGCGGTTGCGCACCGTGCTCCTCGGCCGACCGCACACCGTCGTCGTGAACGTGCCGTACCGTCGCGAGGACCCGGCCGCCTTCGATCTGGGCCCGCCGTCCGACTCGGAGTGATCCTGATCCGCGCGAGCGACCGCGGTGGTATCGTGGACCGGAGCGCGATGCCGGCCTACCACTGCATGCCACATCGCGGCTGATCAGCCTTCGGAGATCGGAGCACCCGTTCGCCCGTGTCCGACCATCGTCAACCCGCCTTTCGGCGTGCCGTGGTGGCACTGAACGGAGGGTCGAGCGACCAGCGGACGGTCAGACTCGCCGCCGGGCTGGCACGCCAGGACAAAGCCGAGCTGGTCATCGTCCACGTCGTCGAGGTCGACTGGACCCTGCCCATCGACGCGGACATCGCGAGTGGCTCGGAGGAGGCACAGCGAGTGCTCGATATCGCCGAGGCGGCAGCCGAGGCAGCTGGCGTGAAGGTCGAGACGGTCCTCCTCCAGGCCCGCGATGTCGGAGCTGCCCTGGTCGACGAAGCGGCGGAGCGCGACGCCGATCTGCTGGTCATGGGGATCGCGTACCGGCGCCGCTTCGGGGGCGACTTCGCCATCGGCCGGACCATCCCCTACGTGCTCAAGAACGCCCCGTGCGCCGTGTGGATCGTGCGGGAGCCGATGCCCGAGGAGGCAGCATGAAAGCCGTCATCGTCGGCTGCGGTCGGGTGGGCGCGGTCCTCGCCGAAGCGCTCGACGCGGCCGGTCACGACGTCGTCATCATCGACCTCCAGACGAAAGCGTTCGACCGCCTGCCCAGCACCTTCCGCGGCGACGCGATCCGCGGCGACGGGACGGACGAGGACGTCCTCCGCCGTGCCGGTGCCGAAGGTGCCGGCCTGTTCCTGGCCATGACCGAGGGCGACAACCGGAACACGATGGCCACCCAGCTGGCGGCCGAGGTTCTCGGCGTCGAGCGCGTCATCGCCAAGATCAACGACCCCGTGCGCGCCGACGCATACGCGTCACTGGGCATCGCGACCCTCTGCCGCACGAATCTCATGGCGGACGCCGTCTACCGGTTCCTCGGCATGCCGGCCCGTCACCTGCCAGGCATCCAGGAGCCGATGGGCAGCCACCTGGGCGGCGAGCATCACGAGGCGCCGGCGGCGACGTCAGGCGGCCTCGAGACTCCTCGTGCCCCCGCCGGAGCCCCGGCGGCAACGCCCGGAGCGCCAGCCGCGCCCGGCCCGGAGGTCTGAGCCGTGTTCGTGCTCGTCGTTGGCGGCGGGAAGGTCGGCTACTACCTCACCAAGGAGCTCATCGGCGCCGGCCACGAGGTCGTGCTGATGGAGAAGGATCGGACGCGAGCGAGCCAGGTCGCCGACGAGATCGGCTCGATCGTGATCCCTCACGACGGCTGCGAAGGCTCGTACCTCGAGGAAGCCGGGGCGAACCGGGCCGACGTCGTCGCAGCGGTCACCGGTGACGACGAGGACAACCTCGTCATCTGCCAGATGGCGAAGCATCACTTCGACGTGCCCCGCACGATCGCCCGCGTCAACAACCCCAAGAACGAGGGGTTGTTCCGGCACCTCGGCGTGGACGAGATCGTCAGCCCGACGCGGATGATCCTCGGCTCCATCGAGCAGGACATCCCGGTCCACGAGCTGCTCCATCTGGCGACCCTGGGCGGCGGCGAGCTGGAGATCATGGAGGCGCACCTTCAGGACGGGTCGCCGGCCATCGGACGGACGTCACGCGAGCTCCAGATCCCCGAGGGCTGCACGCTCTTCGCGGTCGTCCGCGATGGGGTCGCGGCGCCGTTGCGCGTCGATACGGTCCTCCGCGAGGGCGACAAGGTGCTCGCGATCGGTCGGTCGGAGACCGAGGCGTTGCTGCACGAGCAGCTGATCGGAGAAGCCGTCGAGCCAGCGGAGGCCGGGGACGTCCGCTGACCCCGCCGGCCCCGGCCCCGGTCGCCCCCGTGGCGACCTCGGGCGACCGACGCTCGTAAGCCCGCGCGGCGCGATCGTCCGATCGGTCGTCGTCCCCGGCTGGGGGTCCCTCGCTGCTGGCGACCCTCGCGGGTTGCTGATCCTGGCCGGCGCCGTGATCTCGATCGTCGCCCTGGTCGTCATCGCCGCGCCGTATGCCGATGGCACGGCCGCCACCCTGGTATTCCTGGCCGGGGCCGGCGTGGCCATCCTGTGGGCCGCCCAGGCCCTCATCGCCTGGCGCCGGGCGGTCAGACGGCGACAGCCATTCGGACTGGCGGTCGACGACGGAGGGGCGATCTCCCTGCTCTGGCTGGCGCCACCGCTGGTCGTGGCCGCGACCGTGTTCTGGAGCCTGGCCGGTGGTGGCTCCAGTCCCGCGGCGCGGACCGCAGCCTACGCCGAGGCGTGGTGGTCAGGTCGAGCGGAGCGGGCTGCCGAAGGGTTCGAGGCACCGCTCGACCCGGCGGTGCTCGAGGCCGCCTGGGCGCGCCAGGCGCCGCGCCTCCGGAACCTGCTGGTGGCGGCGGCGGCCGAGGCCGGGCCCTCCGGCGCCATCGATCCGGATCGGCCGTTCGAGAGCATCCGCTCCTCGGAGGTGCCGTCGGGCGGCGAGGCGGCGGCAACGACCCGGGTCATCCGGCTCGAGCTGGTCAAGCGGGTCCCCGCTCGGGATTCCCTGCTGGGTATCGTCGGGACCACGACGCAGCGGCTGGAGCCGGTGGCCGAGATCGGCAGGATCGAGCTTCGCCTCGTCCGCACGCCCGGGCCGGTCGACGGGTTGCCACCCGTCGAGTCGTGGCGGATCGTCCGGGTGATGGCCCTGGACGAGACGATCGGCGGCTAGCGCACCCGAGAAGTCGTCCAGTCAGACGCATAGAACTCTTGACAATGACGTTGTCAGGGTTCTATGATACCGACGTGTCCGGTCGTTGCCAGCCGGACGGTCCTTCGATGAACGAACATGGAGGTGTTGCGACCATGACGCTCGTGCGCCGTCCGTCGCCGTTCGGCGAGATCATGTCTCTTCGCCAGGCGATGGACCAACTCTTCGATGACAGCTTCCTGCGCAGCCCATTCGATGGCCTGACCTGGTCGAGCGCGGCCGCGCTGCCGCTCGACGTCGTGTCGACCCCCGACGCGATCGTCGTGGAGGCGGCGATGCCCGGCGTCGTGCCTGAGGAGGTCGAGATCACGGTCGAGGGCGGCACGCTCACGATCGCCGGCTCCCACCGGGCCGACCGTTCCGAGGACGAGGGCGACTACCTCGTTCGCGAGATGCGGCGCGGCTCGTTCACTCGTACGATCACCCTGCCCGACGGGCTGGAGCCCGATCGTGCGGCGGCCACCTTCGAGCACGGCGTTCTGAGCCTGCGCATCCCGAAGGCGGAGCAGGTCCGGCCGCGCCAGATCCGCATCACCCCGAGGGTCTCGCTCGAGGGGGCGAGCTCCGATGCGTCCGAGGGCGACGAGTCCGGCGCGACCGCCGGGGCCTGACGAGGTGGCGTTCCGCCGGCTCGACCGCGACCCGACCCGACCGGTCTACGTCATCAGCGTCGCCGCGAGCATCGTCCGGGTCCACCCCAGGACGCTCCGGATCTACGAGGATGAGGGCCTGCTCGCGCCGGCGCGAACGCCAACCAACATCCGGCTCTACAGCGAGAACGACATCCGGCGGATCCTCTGGATCCGCCACCTGACCCAGGAGCGAGGCGTCAACCTCGCTGGCATCAAGCTCCTGTTCGAGCTCGAGGAGCGGCTCGGCAAGCGCATCCTCGAGGCGCTCTTCGACGAAGGGATGGAGGGACGGCAGACAGATGCCGTGCCTGATCGGGTGACCGCCGCCGCGGGGCGGCCCTCCCGCCGGGCTTCCTCGACATCATGACCGACCAGAATAGGGATCGGGCGCGTCCCGCCCGATCCCGCCCTCCCCGCCGACGACCCGCCCCCGAACACCAGGAGAACCCGATGGCCCGACGACCGTCCGCCAAGGCCGAGCCCAAGCGGCCCGACCCGACGACCCGTGAGCTGCCCCTGGTAGCGCTGCGCGAGACCGTCATCTTCCCCGAGATGATCGTGCCCCTCCAGGTCGGGCGCGAGAAGAGCGTCAACGCGCTCAACGCGGCCGTGGCCGAGGGCGGGCCGATCGCCCTCGTCACCCAGCGCCGCGCGGAGCAGGAGGACATCTCTGACCCGTCCGAGCTGTACCCGGTGGGCACGCTGGCCAAGATCGCCCAGGTGGTGCAGCTCCAGGACGGCACGGTCCGCGCGATCGTCCAGGGTCAGGGCCGGCTGAAGCTGGTCTCGTTCGCGAGCACGGCGCCCTACCTCCAGGCGATCGTCGAGGACGTCGCCGAGCCGACGGCCGCGGGAGTCGAGGTCCAGGCGCTGATGCGCACGGTCCAGGCCCAGATCGAGCAGTACGTCGCCAACGGCGCTCCGGTCCCCCCGGAGGCCGCGGTCGCCGCCCGGAACATCACCGAGCCCGGGTTGCTCGCCGACATGGTCGCCTACAGCCCGGACATGACGACCGAGCAGCGCCAGGAGCTCCTCGAGACGGTCGACGTCGTCGAACGACTCAAGCTCGTGTCCACCTTCCTCGCCCGCCAGATCGAGATCCTCGAGCTCAAGGGGAAGATCCAGAGCGAGGTCAAGTCCGAGATGGACAAGACCCAGCGCGAGTACATCCTCCGGGAGCAGCTCAAGGCGATCCAACGGGAGCTCGGTGAAGACGATCCGCAACAGGCCGAGATCAACGAGCTGCGGGAGAAGGTCGAGTCGGCCGGCATGCCCGACGAGATCAAGGCCCGTGCGCTGAAGGAGATCGACCGGATGAGCCGGATCCCTTCGGCCTCGCCCGAGGTCGGAGTGATCCGGACCTACGTCGACTGGCTGGTCGGCCTGCCCTGGAACGTGTCGACCGACGATCTGCTCGACATCCGGCGCGCCGCGGAGATCCTCGACGAGGACCACTACGGCCTCGAGAAGATCAAGGAGCGGATCCTCGAGTACCTCGCGGTACGTTCGCTGGCCGACACGATCCGGAGCCCGATCCTCGCCCTCATCGGCCCGCCCGGCGTGGGTAAGACCTCGCTCGGCAAGAGCGTCGCCCGGGCCATGGGCCGCAAGTTCGTGCGAATGAGCCTGGGCGGCATCCATGACGAGGCCGAGATCCGCGGCCATCGTCGGACCTACATCGGGGCACTGCCCGGGCGGATCATCCAGAACGTCAAGACCGCCGGCACGAACAACCCTGTGTTCATGCTCGACGAGATCGACAAGATCGGGATGGATTTCCGTGGCGACCCCAGCTCGGCCCTCCTCGAGGTGCTCGACCCTGAGCAGAACAACACCTTCCAGGACAACTACCTCGAGGTGCCGTTCGACCTGAGCAAGGTGCTCTTCATCGCGACCGGCAACCTGCAGGATCCCATCCCGGCGGCCCTGCGCGACCGGATGGAGATCATCCAGCTGCCGGGCTACACGCAGCAGGAGAAGATCGAGATCGGCCGGCGGTTCCTGGTGCCCAAGCAGATGGAGCACCACGGGCTGAAGGACAAGCACATCGAGCTCACCGAAGAGGCGATGGTCGAGCTCGTGCAGGCCTACACGAAGGAGGCCGGCGTCCGCAACCTCGAGCGCGAGATCGCCAACATCATGCGCAAGGTCGCGCGCTCGGTGGCCGAGGGGCGCAAGCGCAAGACCGTCGTTGACCGCAAGAAGCTGGTCCAGTTCCTCGGCCCGCCGCGCTGGGAGTACGGCGAGCTCGAGTCCGAGGACCAGACGGGTGCCGCGACGGGTCTCGTCGTGACCGAGGTCGGCGGCGACATCGTGGCCGTCGAGGTCACCCGGATGGAAGGCAAGGAGGACTTCATCCTCACCGGCCAGCTGGGCGAGGTGATGCGCGAGTCGGCGAGAGCCGGGCTGAGCTGGATCCGTGCCCACGCGTCAGAGCTCGGCATCACCCGCGAGGTGTTCGAGAAGAACACCCTCCACATCCACGTTCCGGCCGGTGCCATCCCCAAGGACGGGCCCTCGGCAGGGATCACCATGGCCACCGCGATGGTCTCCGCGCTGACGGGCGCCCCCGTCCGCAAGGACGTCGCGATGACCGGCGAGATCACCCTCCGCGGCCGGGTCCTGCCGATCGGCGGGCTGAAGAGCAAGATCCTGGCCGCTCACCTGTCGGGCGCTCGCGTCGTGATCGTCCCCCGCAAGAACGACAAGGACCTCCGGGACATCCCCGAGGAGATCCGCCGGCAGATGAAGATCGTCCTGGTCGACACGATGGAGCAGGTGCTCGACACCGCGCTGCGCCGTCGGCCTCGGCCGCTGGCGCCGGAACCGTCCGGACCCGGCCGCCAGGCGCGGCCCGCGAGCGAGACGCCGACTGGTCGCACCCGGCGGCCGAGCTTCCCGCCGAGCGATCAGCCACCGGTCGTGGTGGCCGGCCGCTGACCGAGACACACCAGGTGGCGGGCCGCCGGTCGGGGCGCCCCGGGTCATCGAAGACCCCGGCCCCCGTGCGAGCCCGGAGGACCTGAGATGGACTACCAGGACTACTACGCGACGCTCGGCGTCAAGCGGACGGCGAGCCAGGGCGACATCAAGAAGGCGTTCCGAAAGCTGGCCCGCCAGTATCACCCGGACAAGAACCCGGGCGACGCCGCGGCCGAGCGGCGATTCAAGGCCGTCAACGAGGCGAACGAGGTCCTCTCGGACGCGGACAAGCGGAAGCGCTACGACGCGCTGGGCGCCAATTGGGACGCCTACAGCCGGGCCGGTGAGGGAGGCGATCCCTTCGGGCCCGGCGGACCCTTCGCCGGTTACGCCAGCGCGGCCGGCGGAGCGCGTCCGGGAGGCGTCCGCTACGAGTTCAGGACGAGCGGCGACGCCGGCCAGTTCAGCGACTTCTTCAACGCCTTCTTCGGTGGGATGGACGCGGGTCCTGGCGCCGGCCGGAGCGGGCGGACATCGCAGGTCGGCCACGCGGCGGGCGGTCAATCGTTCGAGGACATCCTCGCGGGGATGGGTCTCGATTCCGACCGCGCCGCGTCGCGGACCCCGCAGCGCACTTCGTACGAAGCCGAGGCCGAGATCAGCCTCGAGGAGGCATTCCAGGGCACGACCCGCCTGCTCGAGGCGGGCGGGCGCCGGCTCGAGGTCAAGATCCCGCGCGGCGTCTCGACCGGGAGCCGGGTCAAGCTGACCGGCAAGGGTCCTGGCGGGAGCAACGTCGTCGTGGTGGTCCGGGTCGCTCCGCATCCCGTGTTCACCCGCCACGGGCGGGACCTGGAGCGCGAGCTCCCGCTGACCCTGGAGGAGGCGCTCCTCGGGGCGAAGGTTCATGTCCCGACCCTGACGGGCCGGGTCCTGCTGACCATCGCGCCCGGCACCCAGAGCGGCAAGCGCATCCGCCTCGGCGGACAGGGCATGCCGGCTCTCCGTGGAGACGAGCGCGGCGATCTCTATGTCCGCACCCGCGTGGTGCTGCCGCCCAACCTGACCGACGAGGCGCGCGATGCCGCGCAACGCTTCCTCGCTCTCGTCGACCAACCCGACCCACGATCATGACCCAGCGAAGGGACCCGCGCCGATGAACCTCGACCGCTTCACGCAGAAGGCCCAGGAGGCGATCCTGGCCGCCCAGCGTCTCGCCGAGTCGCTCGAGAGCCCGGTGCTCGATTCGGAGCACCTCCTGGCCGCCCTCGTCGAGCCTGACGATGGCGTGCCCGCCGAGACGCTCCGGCGCATCGGCGTCGACCTGCCAGAGCTCCGTGGCGAGCTCGCCGCATCCCTCTCGCGACGGGCGCGCATCCAGGGCGGCTCGCTCACGCTCGACCCGCGGGCGAAGGCGGCCGTCGACAAGGCGACCGAGGAGGCTCGTCGGCTTGGCGATGACTACGTCTCGACCGAGCACCTGCTGCTGGGCACCGTCGAGGTCGCAGGCGAGGGCGCCGCCATCCTCGAGCGCCATGGCGCCACGCGCGAGGCGATCCTCGCTGCGCTCGCCTCCGTCCGTGGCGGACAGCGGGTCACCTCGCCCAACCCGGAGGGCACCTACCAGGCCCTCGAGAAGTACGGGCGCGACCTGACTGCGGACGCGCGGGCCGGCAGGCTCGACCCGGTCGTCGGCCGCGACGAGGAGATTCGGCGGGTGATCCAGGTGCTCAGCCGGCGGACGAAGAACAATCCCGTCCTGATCGGCGAGCCCGGCGTCGGCAAGACCGCGATCGTCGAGGGCCTGGCCCAGCGCATCGTCCGCGGTGACGTGCCCGAGACCCTCAAGGACAAGCAGGTCGTGGCGCTCGACCTCGGGGCCCTGATCGCCGGCGCCAAGTTCCGCGGCGAGTTCGAGGAACGTCTCAAGGCCGTGCTCAAGGAGATCCGGGATTCGGCCGGCCGCATCGTCCTCTTCATCGACGAGCTGCATACGGTCGTCGGCGCCGGCGCGGCCGAGGGGGCCATGGATGCCTCGAACCTGCTCAAGCCGATGCTCGCGCGCGGGGAGCTCCACACCATCGGTGCGACGACGCTCGACGAGTACCGCAAGCACATCGAGAAGGACGCCGCGCTCGAGCGGCGCTTCCAGCCGGTCCTCGTGGACCAGCCGAGCGTCGAGGACACGGTCTCGATCCTGCGCGGGCTGCGCGAGCGCTACGAGGTCCACCACGGCGTGCGGATCACCGACTCCGCCCTCGTCGCGGCCGCGACGCTGTCCGACCGCTACATCACCGAGCGGTTCCTGCCCGACAAGGCGATCGACCTGGTCGACGAGGCGGCTAGCCGCCTGCGGATGGAGATCGACTCGATGCCCGTCGAGCTCGACGAACTCGAACGCCGCCGCATCCAGCTCGAGATCGAGCGCGAGGCGTTGCGCAAGGAGAAGGACGACGCGGCGAAGGTCCGGCTGGAGACGCTCGAGCGGGAGCTGGCCGAGATCGCCGAGGAAGCCGGCGCCATGAAGCAGCGCTGGACCGCCGAGAAAGACGCGATCGCGGCGATCCAGGCCACCCGCTCCGAGCTGGAGGCCCTGCAGGTCCGGGTCGAGCAGGCCGAGCGCGAGGCCGACTACGGCACCGCGGCGCAGCTCAAGTACGGCACCCTCCCGGAGCTCCAGGCTCGGCTGCACGAGCAGGAGGCAGCACTGGCCGCGCTCCAGGGCCCCGGCGGCCTGCTGAAGGAGGAGGTCGGCGCCGACGACGTCGCCGAGATCGTGGCGTCATGGACCGGCATCCCGGTCACCAAGCTGCTGGAGGGCGAGACGGCCAAGCTCGTTCACATGGAGGAGCGGCTCCACCGACGTGTCGTCGGCCAGGACGAGGCCATCCAGGCGGTGTCGGACGCGGTCCGTCGGGCTCGGGCCGGGTTGAAGGACCCCCGTCGGCCGATCGGCTCGCTCCTCTTCCTCGGCCCGACGGGCGTCGGCAAGACGGAGCTCGCCCGAGCGCTCGCCGAGTTCCTGTTCGATGACGAGGCGGCGATGGTCCGTATCGACATGAGCGAGTACATGGAGAAGTTCTCCGTCTCGCGACTCGTCGGGGCTCCACCCGGCTACGTCGGGTACGAGGAGGGCGGCCAGCTGACCGAGGCGGTCCGCCGACGGCCCTACCAGGTGGTCCTCCTCGACGAGATCGAGAAGGCCCATCCGGACGTCTTCAACGTCCTCCTCCAGGTGCTCGACGATGGGCGGTTGACCGACGGCCAGGGTCGCACGGTCGACTTCCGCAACACGGTCGTGATCATGACCAGCAACGTCGGCTCGCAGTTCATCGCCGGTTTCGCGGCCCGCGGCGACGAAGAGGACGCCGGCGCCTACGAGGCGATGAAGCAGCAGATCACGGAGTCGTTGCGGGTCCAGTTCCGGCCGGAGTTCCTCAATCGGATCGACGAGATCATCGTCTTCCACAGCCTCACCGAGGCCGACCTGGCCGCCATCGTCGACCTGCTCCTGGCGGACCTGTCGCGCCGCCTGGTCGAGCAGGACCTCTCGCTCGAGCTGACGCCGGCAGCGAAGTCGCTGATCCTGCGTGAGGGCACGGACCCGGCCTATGGGGCGCGCCCGCTGAAGCGGACGATCCAGCGCCTGGTCGAGAACCCGCTGGCGCGGGCCCTCGTCGGCGGCGAGTTCAAGCCTGGCGATCGAGTCATCGCCGACGCCGACGCGATCGAGGGTACCCTGCTGTTCCGGACCGAGTCGGCGACGGTCGTCGCCGAGGCCGCGGACCGTCGCGACGCCAGGGCCGCCTCCGGGACGCGCGAGCCAGCGGCAGCAGGCAAGCGCCGGCGGACCCCGCTCGACCTGCCGCCGACGGATCCCGAACCAGGCGATCGCGACGGGGGTGGCCTCCTGAACTGAGGCCAGCTCCGCGCCTCGGGCCCCGAGCGGCTCGGGTCCGAGCGGACAGAACGCGCCCGGGCGCGTAGCCTCTGTCCATGCGTTTCGAGGAGGTCGCCGCCCGCCTCGCCGCCCCCTTCCCGGCCGTGCTGCCGGCGCCGCCGTCCGAGCTGACCCCGGTGCTCACATCGACCGGACGAAGCCGACCCCCGACGGCCCTGGAACCGGGCAAGATCCGCCACGCGGCCGTGCTCGTGTTGCTGGTCCCCGGGACGGACGATGAGGCGTTCGTCGTGCTCACCGAGCGCGCCGATCGAGGCGGCCACCACAGCGGCGAGGTGTCGTTGCCGGGCGGTTCGGTCGAGCCCACCGATCCCGACCTCGAATCGGCCGCCCTGCGCGAGGCGGCAGAGGAGATCGGTCTCGACGCCGCCCGGGGCCACATCCGGGTCGTCGGGCGCCTCGAGTCGTTCACGATCCCGGTCAGCGCCTTCCGGGTCACCCCGGTGGTCGCCCTGGCACGACATCGGCCGCCGTGGCACCCGGCTCCGGCCGAGGTCGCACGGATCGTCGAGGCACCGCTGGCGGCGTTCCTGCCGGGTGCTCCGATCGTCGAGATCCACGATGAGGTCCGTGGCTGGCCCCTCCGCTACGGGGCCTATCCCGTCGAGGACCTGCTGGTCTGGGGGGCCACCGCCCGGATCCTCGGCCAGCTCGGCGCCATGCTCCACGCGCAGGGGAGCTGATCAGCGGGGCTCGCCCTCGACCGGATCGTATGCCGGCCCGATCCGATCCGGATCGTCCCGCAGCGCCCCATCGCCGCGGCTCGCGCCACCACCCGCCCGATCGTCGCCTGTCGGGTCGCCCGCCGGGAGCAGGTGGGCGGCGCGTCCCTCGAGCACCCCCGGCGTGCCAGCCGACCCGGGCGGGAACTCGACCACGAAGGCACGCATCTCGGAGGTCTCGGTCCAGGCGCCGTGGCCGATGTCCGGCGGCCAGGCGACTGCATCGCCGGCCGCGACCCGGGCGCGGTCATCACCCACCTCGACCCAGCCGCCACCCTCGATGACGATGAACCAGCAGAGGTTCGGGTTGGCGTGCGGCTCGATCCGGCCGCCGCGCGCGAACGCGAGCTCGGCCACGATCCCGCTCGCTCCGCCGTCGATGATCTGACCTGTCACGCCCGTCGAGCCTGGCGGTCCCTGCGGCCGCCGATTGCCGATGCCGAAGCGTCGGATCTCGATAGGCACCGTCCGCCGCCGGATCCTGCCGGTCAGCGGCGCCGGCGGCGCTTGCTGGCCTTGGAACGGATCGTCGTCTCCGGGTGGCTGAACCGGCGGCGATCGAAATAGCGCTGCTTGGCGAGCTGGCGCTCGTAGGCCTGGATGAGCGGCGGGAAACGGATGAACCGGATCCACGCGAACACGACGAGACCGACGACGATGCCGCCCGCTACGAACAGGAAGTCGAACACGAACAGGGCGCACATCACGACCCACGAGTAGAAGATGATCCCGGTCCAGAGCATCCACTCGTACATCTCAAGGAAGGGCTGGTGATGCCGGAGCTGGCGGGTCCTGACGGCATACAGCACCAGGAGGATGGCGAGGAGCGCCAGCGCCGCGACCCAGATCGGGTGGAACAGGTCGTGGAAGTTGAACGCGTTGAAGGAGACGAAGAGGTACTCCCAGGGAGCTAGCGTCACGGTCGGTCGGTCCTCGATCTGCCGGGGCGGGCCGGCCCGGCGGATGGTTCCGGGGGCGGTCCCGGCGGGCCCGAGTATGCCATGCCCGCGCGCTATACTCGGGCGTCGGACCGTGGAGCGTCCAGGCGCGACCACGACCGGGCACGCGGATCCAGCCCCGGTCCGGTTCTGACGATGTCCCGGCCGGGCCACCGCGGCCAGGGGCAAGGCGGCGAGAAGGCCGCGATGGGAGGAGATTCGGGTGCGAGCCCTGCTGTCGGTCGCCGATCGGTCGGGGATCGCCGCCTTCGCCCGTGAGCTGCTCGACCTGGGGGTCGAGATCTACGCTACCGACGGCACTCGGGAACACCTCGCCGCCGATGGCCTCGAGGTCGGCGCGGTGTCGGAACTCACCGACATGGCGCCCCTCGCCGGCGGCCAGGTCAAGACCTTCCACCCCGCCGTCTACGCCGGCATCCTCGCCCGTCGCGACCGCCCGGAGCAGCTCGCTGAGCTGGCGGAGCACGACATCCGCCCGATCGACCTCGTGGTCGTGAACGTGACTCCGTTCGCCCCGGAGGTCGGTGCCCGGCTGATCGGGCTCGACGAAGCCATCGAGATGATCGACGTCGGCGGCGCCGCGCTGCTCAGCGCGGCCGCCCGCAACGCGGCCGGCGTGACGGCCGTCGCCCACCCGTCGCACTACGACGATATCGTCGCCGAGCTGCGCGACGGCGGGCACGTCAGCGTCGAGACTCGCGCCCGACTGGCCGCCGAGGCGTTCGGCATCGTCGCCGCGTATCACGCCGAGATCGCGGCCTACCTCAACCAGATCTCGGGCAACGTCTTCCCGACCCGCCTGGCCGTGGTGCTGGAGAAGGTGTCCGATCTGCGCTACGGGGAGAACCCGCACCAGCAGGCGGCCGTCTATCGCGAGACCACCCACCGGAGCGGGACGCTGGCCGACGCCAGCCAGCTCGGCGGCGAGGCACCGTCGTTCAATGACCTGCTCGACCTGGACGCCGCGTACCGGGTGGCCCGCGACTTCACGTCGCCGACGGTGGCCATCGTCAAGCACACCGATCCCGTCGGCATCGGGTCGTCGCCGAACATCCTGGAGGCCTACCGCAAGGCCCTCGAGACCGACTCGGTCGCGGCCTTCGGCAGCATCGTCGCCGTCAACCGGCCGGTCGACGCCGTCCTTGCCGAGGAGCTGCTGGCCAACAGCTACGAGGCGATCGTGGCGCCGGGCTTCGAGGACGACGCCCTCGCCCTGCTCCGCGAGCGGCCGGCGCTCGAGCTGGTCGCCGTGCCGCCCGACCCCACCGAAGGCATGCGCGACTACGGGATCGCCAGCCTCGACTTCAAGCGGGTGGCCGGCGGGCTGCTCGTCGAGACGCTCGACGAGCTCGCGCTCGACAAGGGCCACCTCCAGGTCGTCACCAAGCGGCGACCGACACTCGAGGAGCTGACCGACCTGCTGTTCGCCTGGCGAGCGGTGCGCCACGTGCGCAGCAACGCGATCGTGCTGGCCCGGGACGGCGGCGCCGTCGGGATCGGGGCGGCACAGGCGAATCGCGGTACGTCGGTGGAGATCGCCCTGCGCAAGGCCGGCGATCGGGCGAGACTGGCAGTCATGGCCAGCGACGCCTACTTCCCGTTCCCCGACGGCATCGCCCAGGCCGCCATGGCAGGCGTTACCGCGATCATCCAGCCCGGCGGCTCCATCCGCGACGAGATGGCCATCGAGGTCGCGGATCGCCATCACCTCGCGATGGTGTTCACCGGGCGACGCCACTTCCGCCATTGAGCACCGGCGCACGCCCTGCCTGATCGGGCGGGGTACGATCGGCGCTCACCCCCCGGGCGCCGAGCCCGGATCGCCCGTCGGCAGGAGGATCGATGATGGAGCAGCTGCTCGCCCTCGAGATGATCCGCGTGACCGAGGCGGCAGCCGTCGCGTCCGCCCGCCTGATGGGCCGCGGCGAGCGGGACGAGGCCGATCACGCCGCCGTCGAGGCCATGCGCAGGACGATGGACGAGATCGAGTTCGCCGGTCGCATCGTCATCGGCGAAGGCGAACGGGACGAGGCCCCCATGCTGTTCATCGGCGAGGAGGTCGGGCTGCACGGCGACGACCAGCCCGAGGTCGACATCGCCGTCGACCCGCTGGAGGGTACGAACCTCGTCGCGACGGGCCAGGGGAACGCCATCACGGTGCTCGCAGCCTCGGAGAAGGGCGGCCTGCTCCACGCGCCCGACACCTACCTCGAGAAGCTCTGCGTGGGCCCCGTCGTGGCCGGCGCGGTCGACATCCGCCTGCCGGCGGCCGAGAACGTCGGCCGCATCGCCGAGGCACTGCGTCGCCAGCCCAACGACATCACGATCATCATCCTCGACCGGCCGCGCCACGACGCGCTGATCGCCGAGGTCCGCTCGGCTGGCGCCCGCATCAAGCTGATCAGCGATGGCGACCTGTCGGCGGCCATCTCATGCGCCGTCTCGGGCACGGGCGTCCACGCGGTCATGGGCATCGGCGGCGCGCCGGAGGGCGTGCTGACCGCGGCCGCCCTGCGCTGCCTGGGCGGCGAGATCCAGGCCCGCTTCCGCTTCCGCGACCAGGACGACCGCGAGCGTGCGACGCGGATGGGCGTCACGGCCGACGAGGACCACGTGTTCACGACCGAGGAGCTCGCGTCGGGGGACAACCTCGTCTTCGCGGCCACCGGCGTGACCGACGGCGACCTGCTCCACGGCGTGCGCTACTTCGGCGGCGGAGCCCGGACACACTCGCTGATCATGGCCTACCAGACGGGCCAGGTCCGTTTCGTCGACACCGTCCACATGTTCGACCGGGCGAAGCCGCCCGCCGTGCGCCTGTAGCGACCCGCATCGGCCACCGTCCCGACACCACCCGCCAGGAGCCTGCCCCATGACAACCATCGGCTACGCTGCGATGCTCGAGCAGTTCCATCCGACCGACCTGCTCGACTGGTGCTCCCAGGCCGAGATCGCCGGCTTCGACGCCGGCTTCATGGTCAGCGAGCACTTCCACCCCTGGACCCCGCAGCAGGGCCAGAGCGCCTTCGCCTGGAGCTTCATGGGGGCTCTCGGCGCGCGCACCTCGCTCCGCTTCGGGACGGCCGTGACCTGCCCCGGGTTCCGCTATCACCCGGCCGTCATCGCCCATGCCGCAGCGACCCTGGGCGCCATGTACCCCGGCCGCTTCTGGCTCGGCCTCGGAGCGGGCGAGGCGCTCAACGAACACGTCGTGGGCGGGGCCTGGCCAGAGATCGGCGTCCGCAGCACGATGCTGTTCGAGGCCATCGAGGTCATCTCGAAGCTGTTCGGCGGCAGCGTCGTGAAGCACCGCGGCGAACACTTCACGCTCGAGAGCGCGAAGCTGTACACGCGCCCGGAGCGGCCCGTCCCGATCTACGTGGCGACCGCCGGGCCCCTCAACGCGAAGCGCACCGGACGCCTCGCCGACGGGATGATCACCGTGGGCGCGGCCGACGAGAAGATCGAGATGCTCTGGGGCAAGTTCGACGAGGGGGCGCGCGAAGCCGACAAGGACCCCGCCGGGATGCCCAAGCTCCTCCAGATCCACATCAGCTGGGCCCGGACCGACGAGGCGGCCGTCGATGCCGCGATGCGCGAATGGCCGAACGGTGGGATGCCCTTTCCCAAGCAGGACATCCGGAATCCGGAGGACTTCGCGGCGATGGCGAAGCTGGTCCGACCGGAGGATTTCAGGGACCGCGTCCTGATGACCGCCGACCTCGGCAAGCACATCGAGCTCATCCAGCACTACGTCGACATGGGCTTCGACGAGATCCATCTTCACAATGTCGGCCGAGCTCAGGCGGAGTTCATCGACGTGTTCGGCAAGGAGGTTCTGCCAGAGCTGCGGCTGTCCTGACCATCCCTGCGGCGGCCAGCGCGACGTGGCAACCTGACGCGATGGACATCGAGGTCTTCGTCACCCCCGGCCTGGGCGACGCGACGTACCTGCTCGGTTCGGACGGGGAAGCGGTCGTCGTCGACCCGCAGCGCGACGCCGGGCGATTCCTAACCGCGGCCGAGCGCCATGGCTGGCGCGTCGTCGCGGTGCTGGAGACGCACGTCCACAATGACTACCTCTCCGGCGCCCTGGAGATCGGTGCCCGCACCGGCGCCCCGATCGTGGCGCCGGCCGGTGGCGGTTACGCCTTCGTGCATCGCCCCGTCGACGAGGGGGGCGTCGTCGAGGTCGGCGGGCAGCGGATCGTGGCACGAGCCACGCCCGGTCACACGCCGGAGCACCTCTCGTGGGACGTGCACGACGGCGATCAGCCGGTCCCGAGCGCGATCCTGACCGGCGGCAGCCTCCTCGCGGGCTCGGTCGGCAGGACGGACCTGCTGGGCCCGACGCGGACCGCCGAGCTCACGGCATCGCAGTTCCGGTCGCTGCGCCGGCTGGCCGCCCTGCCCGACGAGGTCAAGGTCCTCCCGACCCACGGCTCCGGATCGTTCTGCGTCGCCGGTCCGGTCATCAGTGAGCGGGTCACGACGCTGGGCATCGAGCGGTCGCGCAACCCGCTGCTGACGGCCGTCGACGAGCCGACATTCGCCGGAGCGCTGCTGGCCGGACTCGGCGAGTATCCGCGCTACTACCGCCATATGGCCCCGCTCAACCGCGCCGGGCCCAACGTGATCGGCGAGGTGTCGCTGCCGCCAGCGCTCGACCCGTCGTCGGCGGCCGCCCGGATGGCGACGGGGACGGTGGTCGTGGATGCCCGCGATCGGGTCCGGTTCGCCGATGCCCACCTGCCGGGCTCCTGGAACATCGGCCTCGACGAGACCTTTGCTGCGTACGTCGGCTGGATGCTGCCGTTCGACGCGCCCCTCCTGCTGGTGCTCCCGGAACCGGTCGGAGAGTCGGCGCGCGAGGCGGTGACCCAGCTGTCGAGGATCGGCTTCGACCACGTCGTGGGCTGGCTCGACGGTGGGCTCGATGCCTGGCAGGCCGCCGGTCAGCCCGCGGCCAGCTACCCGGTCGCGACCGCCCGGGAGGTGGCGGCGGCCCATGCCCGCGGCGAGATCGGCGAGCTGCTCGACGTCCGCCAGCCGAACGAGTGGCGCGACGAGGGCACCGTGCCGGGCGCCCGGCAGATCTTCGTCGCCGACCTGCCCGGCCGGTTGGCGGAGATGCCGCGCGACCGCGAGGTCACCGTCTTCTGCAAGTCGGGCGCCCGGGCGGCGATCGCCGCCAGTCTTCTCGACGGTGCGGGTATCTCCGTTCGCCTCGTCGCGACCGGAGGCGCCGACGCCTGGCAGGGCACGATCCCGCCGGGCGCTCCAGGGTCATGAGGGCGGCCCGGGACAGGCGCGCGGTCGCGTCGGCGGACGTCGTCACATTGCCCGGCGTCGTCACATCGCCCGGCGTCGTCACGTCGACCGTGGCGGTCGCCCGGGCCGACCCAGCTCGCCGGGCCTGAGCGGACGCCAGCTCCCTGACGTCGCGTCCCAGGCCGCGATCGGGCGCACCGCACCCGGGCCCTCTTCGACCTCGCGGTCGGCGGCGGCCCGTGCCACGGTCTCGCCCCAGCCCGGCGGAGCGAGACCCGGCGCGATATCGGCCAGCGGGGCCAGGACGAACAGGCGCCGGCGCGCCTCAGCGTGCGGCACGACGAGCAGCCGACCGTCGGACCGGGCGACGTGCGCGGGGTCGAGCGACATGCCCTCGGGGGGACGTTCGAGCGACATCCGATTCCGTCCGAAGACGAGCAGGTCAAGGTCCAGCTCGCGGGGGCCCCAGCGATCTCCACGGCGACGCCCGAACGAACGCTCGAGCCCCTTGAGGGCGACGAGCAACTCGACCGCGCCCGTCTCCGGATCCGGGCCGGCCGGCGAATCGAGCGCGACCACCGCGTTGCGGAACTCGGGCTGATCCGTCATCCCGACCGGCTCGGTCGCGTACAGGCGCGAGACGGCGCGGACCCGCATCCCTGGCAGCGCTGCCAGGGCCACGATCGCCTGCGCCAGCGTCTCGGCGGCGGCCCCGACATTCGCTCCCAGGCCGACGTACGCGCGGACTCGCCGAGGTGCCATCGCCGCCCTCGCTAGACTCGCCCGGTGGCCCGGGTCGCCGTCCTCATCCTTCATCCCGAGCCCGGCACCGATGCCGGGCCGTTGACACGCACGCTCGCCGACGCCCGAGGCAGCCTGGCCGAGACGCACCGGCGCGGCTTCCTGGCGGTCGGCGCCGACGAGGTCCGGGTGGTCGCCGGCCCCCGCGACGATACCCCGTTCGGACGGCGGCTGCGATGGCTCGCGCCGAAGGCGGAAGGCGACGGGCTCGTCGTGCTGGGTTCGGGTGCCATGGCCCTGGCGACGTCGCGCGACCGGCGCCGTTTCGTGGCCGTGGCCGCTTCGGGTGAGCGCCGCGCGCTGGCGAACAACCGCTTCTCGGCCGACGCGCTGGCGCTCGGGCGGGCCGACCTGCTGGAGCGCCTGCCCGACATCGAGGCAGACAATGTCCTGCCGCGCTGGCTCGACGAGGTCGCCGGCATCCCGGTGACCGACCTGCGCGATCGCTGGCGCCTGGCGATCGACCTCGACTCGCCGCTCGACGTCGCGATCGCAGGGCGCGATCGAGCCGCGACGACCCTGCGGACGCACGCCCGCGGGATCGTCGGCCCATTCGCGGACCGGCTCGACCGGCTGCTGGCCCGGCTGGCGGATCGGCGAGCGGAGGTCCTGGTCGCAGGCCGGACCTCGGCCGGCACGATCCGCTGGCTCGAGACGACGGCGGCGGCGAGGATCCGGGCGCTCATCGAAGAGCGGGGGCTGCGGGCGGCGGGTCTGGGCGACGGGGCGACCGACGGCCGGCCGCCGGCGTCCGTCCTCGGCCT
>Ga0210334_10268190_pt1 | contig 23843 bp, 22 predicted proteins | sample S306metaT_FD_164440 | JGI IMG/M metagenome (GOLD analysis project Ga0210334, IMG submission 164440) | Metatranscriptome of estuarine sediment microbial communities from the Columbia River estuary, Oregon, United States - S.306 (Metagenome... | ecosystem: Environmental > Aquatic > Marine >... | reverse complement strand
CTCGCGGGCGATGGCGTCCGGGCTGTCCCGCAACTCCCGCGGATAGCGCACGGCCACCGAGAAGCGCTCCCGCCCTTCCACGGCGGTGGTCACGGTCTCCCCGCCCAGGGCGGTAGCGATGGTTTCCTGCAATTCGCCCACGGTGAGGCCGTAGCGGGCCAGCTGACTCCGGTCCGGGTCGATCTGCAGGTAGTACCCGCCGGTGATGCGCTCCGCATAGGCGCTGGACGTGCCCGGAATGCCCTTCACCACCGTTTCGATTTCCCGCGCCACCCGCTCCATCCCGGCCAGGTCCTTGCCGAACACCTTGATGCCCACGGGGGTGCGGATCCCGGTGGACAGCATGTCGATTCGGGCCTTGATGGGCATGGTCCAGGAATTGGCCACGCCGGGAAACTGCAGGGCCTTGTCGAGTTCCGCTATGAGCCTGTCCACCGTCATGCCGGGCCGCCATTCGCCCTCCGGCTTGAGGTTGATGACGGTCTCGAACATCTCAACGGGCGCGGGATCGGTGGCGGTGTTGGCGCGGCCGGCCTTGCCCCAGACCGAAGCCACCTCGGGGAAGCTCTTGATGATCCGGTCCTGGACCTGCAGCAGCTCGGCGGCCTTGGTGACCGACATTCCGGGCAGGGAGGTGGGCATGTAGAACAGGGTGCCCTCGTTGAGGGTGGGCATGAACTCGGTGCCCAGGCGCAGGGCCGGCCACACCGTGGCGGCGGACACCGCCACCGCCAACGCCAGGGTAAGCTTCTTCCAGCGCATGACCCAGGCGATGACCGGGCGGTAGAGGGCGATCAGGAACCGGTTCACCGGGTTGCGGGCCTCCGGCAGGATGCGGCCCCGGATGAACAGCACCATCAGGGCCGGCACCAGGGTCACCGACAGCAGGGCGGCGCCGGCCATGGCGAAGGTCTTCGTGTAGGCCAGCGGCTTGAACAGGCGCCCCTCCTGGGCTTCCAGAGTGAATACCGGGAGGAAGGACACGGTGATGATGAGGAGCGAGAAGAACAGCGCCGGCCCCACTTCCTTGCAGGCGTTTATGATCAGGCGCATCCGCTCCTCGCCCGACAGTCCGGTGCCGGAACCTTGGGGGTCGGCGCGCTCCAGGTGCTTGTGGGCGTTCTCGATCATCACGATGGCTGCGTCCACCATGGCGCCGATGGCAATGGCGATGCCGCCCAGGCTCATGATGTTGGAATTGATGCCCAGGGCCCGCATGCAGATGAAGGCGATCAGCACGCCCACCGGCAGCATCAGGATCGCCACCAGGGCGCTGCGCACATGGAGCAGGAAAAGCACGCAGACCAGGGCCACGATCACGCTTTCCTCGATGAGCGTGGTGCGCAGGGTGTCGATGGCGCGCAGGATCAGCTCGGATCGGTCGTAGACGCCCTGGATGGAGACGCCCTCCGGCAGCCCCGACGAAATCTCCGCCACCTTGGCCTTCACGTTCTCGATGACCGCGAGGGCGTTCTGGCCGTAGCGCGCCACCACGATGCCCGATACCGCCTCCCCCTCCCCGTCGAGCTCGGCGATGCCCCGGCGCTCCTCGGGCGCCAGCTCCACCCGGGCGATGTCCTTGAGCAAAACCGGAACGCCGCCTTCGGCCTTGACCACCACCTGCTCCAGGTCCGCCCTGCCCCGCAGGTAGCCCCGGCCCCGGACCATGTACTCGGTCTCGGCCATCTCCACCACCCGGCCGCCCACGTCGCGGTTGCTCTCCCGGATGGCGCGGGACACAGTGGAGAGCGACACGCCATAGCCCTGGAGCTTGCGCGGGTCCACCGTGACCTGGTACTGCTGCACGAACCCGCCGACGCTGCTCACTTCCGCCACGCCGGGGGCCTTGGACAGCTGGTAGCGCACGAACCAGTCCTGCAGGGTGCGCAATTCGGCGAGGGAGCGGTGGGCGCCGAGAACCGCGTACTGGTATACCCATCCGACCCCGGTGGCGTCGGGTCCCAGGGTTGGCGTCAATCCCCGGGGCAGCGCGCCGGAAACCGAGCTCAGGTATTCCAGCACCCGGGAGCGGGCCCAGTAGATGTCGGTCCCGTCCTCGAAGATCACGTAGACGAAGCTGGCCCCGAAAAAGGAGAAGCCCCGCACCACCTTGGATTTCGGCACCGACAGCATGGCCGTGGTGAGGGGATAGGTGACCTGGTCCTCCACCACCTGGGGCGCCTGGCCCGGATACTCTGTATAGATGATGACCTGGGGATCGGAGAGATCCGGAAGGGCGTCCAGGGGCGTGGTGAGGAGGGCGTAGACGCCGGCCGCGCTGATGAACACCGTGGAGAGCAGCACCATGAACAGGTTGCGCGCGGACCACTCGATGAGGCGGTTGAGCATGGCGGGTTATTGTTATGCGGAATTGCCCGGGAGCCGGGTCAATGGCCCTGGCGGCTGCCCTGGGCGGAAGCCTTGTCGGCGGCCGGGAGCGGGACGATGCGCGTCACCTGGAACTGCATGTCCTTGCTCTGCTCGATATCGACTTCCACCTTCTGGCCTGGCTTGATCCCCGCCAGCAGGTCCTTGTCCTTGACCTGGAAATCCATGGTCATGGCCGGCCAGTTGAGGGAGGCGATGGGCCCGTGGGTCATGGTGAAGCTTCCGCCGCCCGGGTTTACCGCTTCCACCGTGCCTTCTCCCTTGTGCAGCGTCGCCGGGGCGGCGGGCTTGCCGTCCCCCCCGGCCCCCGCGCCGAAGCCCGTCAGGGCCGCCTTGAGGTTGCTCTCGGCGTCGATAAGGAAATTTGCGCTCACCACCACGGGTTCGCCTTCCGAGACGCCCTCCAGGATCTCCACAAAACCGTCGCCGCGCGCCCCGGTTTTCACCTCCCGCGGCTCGAAACGTCCCTGGGCCCTTGCCACGAGGACCACCTGGCGCTTCCCGCTGTCGATCACCGCCGAATCGGGAACGGCCAGGGCGCGGCGGACCGCGCTCCGCAGTTCCACGTTGGCGTACATGTCGGGCTTGAGGATGCGCTGGGGATTCGGCAGCTCGATCCGCACCTGGCCCGTGCGCGTCTCGGGGTTCAGGAACGGGTAGATGAACGCCACCTTGCCTTCGAACACCCGGTCCGGATAGCTGTCGATAAGCACCCGCACCGGCTCCCCCAGCTGGATGAGGGACAGATCCTGCTCGAAGACGTCGGCCACCAGCCAGAGCAGCGAAAGATCCGCGATCCGGTAGAGCACCTCGCCGGGCATGAAGCGCATGCCCTCCACCGCTTTCTTTTCCATGACCACGCCGCTGGCCGGTGATTTCAGGGTGAGCAGGCGCTTGCCGCCGGGGTCCCGCTGCAGTTGCTCCAGCTGCTCCTCCGAGATGTCCCAGTTTCGCAGGCGGGCCAGGGTGCTTTCCGCCAGCCGGCGCATGCCCGCCTGGGCTTCCGGGTTGCCGTAGGGGATGGCGGCCAGGCCTTTCTGGGCGATGGCGTATTCCTGCTGGGCGGAAACCAGTTCCGGGCTGTAAATGTCCATGAGGGGCTGACCCTTGGCGACCGCTTCGCCGGTGGCGTTCACGTGGAGCACCTCGATCCAGCCCTCGAACTTGGGCGCCACGGTGTACTGGCGGCGTTCGTTGATGCGCAGGGTGCCCACGGCCCGCACCGTGCGCGCCAGGTCCCTCACCGCCGCTGTTTCCGTCCTCACGCCCAGCTTCTGCATGCGGTCGGTGCTCACCTTCACCGTGCCGCTGTCGTCCGCGGGCTCTTCGCCGTCGTACACCGGGATGTAGTCCATTCCCATCTGGTCTTTCTTCGGCACCGGCGAGGTATCGGGCAGGCCCATGGGATTGCGGTAGTAGAGGACCTTGCGCACCTGTTTTTGCGCTTCCGGCGCGGCTGCGGTTTGCATGTCCTGGTGCCGGCTTCCGGAGCCCAGGAAATAGCCGCCAGCCAGGCCGGCCGCCGCCGCGGCGAGTGCCGCCATCAAGAGCGTGGCGCGGGTCATAGGTTGCCTCCGATCATGCGTTCTATCTGGGCCAGGCGGGATTCCTGTTCCACCCGGACCTTGAGGCGGTCCAGTCGCGCCCGTTTCACCTGGCGCTCCGCCTCCAGCAGCGTCGCGAAGTCCACCTTGCCGTTTTCGTAACCCACCATGGCGGATTGGTAGTTGGCATCGGCTTGGGGGAGCAGGGCGTCCTGGATCAGCAGTTCCTGACGGCGCGCAGCTTCCCAGGTGGCCAGGGCCTCGTGCAATTCGTTCAAAAGGCGGCTGGCAATGGCCTCCTGCCGGGTCCGGGCGGCGTTCACCAGGGCCGCCGCCTCCCGCTCCTGGGAGCGGCGTGTTTCCTGCTGCAGCGGGATGTTGATGGATACGCGCGCTTCCCAGGCGGCCAGCCGGTCATCGGCCTGGATCGGAGAGACGCCCACCATGAAATCCGGATAGCGGTTCCGCTCCACCAGCTTGCGGTTGGCCTCGGTAGCCGCCAGCCGCGCGCTCTGGGCGAACAGAAGGGGATTGGTGGCGCGCAAGCGGTCCTCGAGGATTTCCATGTCCAGGCTCGCCATGGGCGGCGCCGGCCGCAGCCCCCGGGGCTCGGCGAGGGGCGCCTCGGCAGGACGGTTGAGCAGGCTGTTGATGCGGCCGCGGATGTGCACGGCCTCGGTGTCCAGGGCGATCAATTCGCTCTTGATCACGGTCTGCTCCACCTGGGCCTTGATGACGTCCTGCTGGGGCGCCAGGCCGTTGGCAAAGCGGGTCTGGGCCACGCGCTCGAGGTCCAGCATCAGCGCCAGGATCTCGCTGTTGAGCCGCGTGGCCTCCCGGATCAGGTAGTACTGGGCGAAGGCGGTCTTGATGCGCTCGTGAATTACCGTGGCGGCGACGCGCTCCTCCCCCTGGGCGGCGCGGACGCCGGATTCGGCCACTTCCGCGCGCAGGTCCCGCTTACCCCAGAACGGAAGGGGCTGGGCCAAGGTGTATTTGACGGAGCCGACCCGGTTCAGGTCCCGGTCCATGTCTCTCAGTTCCACCTCGAACATGGGATCGGCGAGGGCTCCCGCGGGCTGCACCCGGGCCCGGGCCGCCTCCAGTTCGTAGCGGGCGGCAATCAGGTCCGGATTGTGGGCTTCCGCGTAATCGGTCAGTTCCTGAACCGTGGCGCCGATGGGCGCCTCCTGCTGCGCCGCTGCCGGCACTGCGGGCCACAACGAAGCAAGACAGGCGAGGGCGGCGAGGGCGGGCTTCATGGCGGGGGTAAGGTGGCTCAGCGCCGCGCGTACACCGTGACGCGCCCGGTACTGTCGAAGGCAATCACGTCGTAAGGATCCCTGCGGTTGCCCTGCTCCATGCCGGGAGAGCCGATGGGCATGCCCGGCACAGACAGCCCGCTCACCTTGGGGCGCTCGGCCAGAAGCCGGTGCACCACGTCCGCCGGGACATGTCCCTCGATGACGTAGCCCTGCACCAGGGCGGTATGGCAGGACGCCAGGTTCGGCGGCACGCCGTATTTATGCTTGTATGCGTCCACGTCGGCGACGTCCCGGGCGGTCACCTCGAAGCCGTGGGCCCGGAGATGGTCGACCCACTTGCCGCAGCAACCGCAGGTGGGGCTCTTATAGACGGTGACACTCGGCAACGCGGAACCGGCTCTCGCAGCGGAAGGCAGGGCCACCAGGGCCAGTCCGGCGAGCAGCAGGCGACGGCGGAACGGATTCATCGCGCTCTCCTGTGTTGGGCGCCGGCGAACCCATGGCCGGCGCCCGGTGATGGTTACTCGCTTTCCATCATCCACATGGGATGGTGGCTCCTGAGCAGGTCCTTTTGCTCCTTGGTGAGGACCGCCTCGATCTTGTCCTGGGCATCCAGCGAGGACTCCACCATCTGCCCTCTCAGTTCCCCCAGCTTGCGGTACTGGGCCACGATGGCGTTGCGGTCGCGCTTGTCCGCGAAATGCAGGTCTCGCAGCTTCACCTGCTCGTCCATGATCTTGCCTTTGGTCTCATGGTGCTTGCGGCGCAGGTCGTCCTGGATCTTGAGGATTTTCTTCTCTTGGTCGTCGGTAAGGTTGAGATGGGAGAGGGGGCCGGTGACGCCCATGGGCACCCCGAACATGCCGCTCCGGCCCATGCCGCCCTTGCCCCCGCCCATGTGACCCATGCCACCACCCATACCACCACCCATGCCACCACCCTTGCCACCCATCATGCCACCACCCTTGCCACCCATCATGCCGCAGCCCATGCCGCCGCCCATGTCGTGACCCATTCCCGCCATCGCGCCCTTGCCGCCGCCGGGACCCGCGCGGCCGGGGCCTCCCATGCCCGGGGGAGAGCCGGGTGTCTTGGAGGCCGGCGCCTCCATCATGTGCTGGGAATGGTCCATGGTCCCGCCGCCCTGCTGGGCCAGCGCCAGGGGAGCCGCGAAAGCCAGCACGACGCCGGCATACAGAGGAAAAGTTCCTGCCTTCATTTCTTGCGTCCTTTCATGTCATTTAACGGGTTTGATTTCAGTTACCACGAATTTTCCCTCGCCCTCCTGGACGATGGAGATTTTAACCTTCTGCCCCGGCTGAACACCCTTGAGCGCTGACTTGTCCTTCACCTGGAAGTCCATGGTCATGGGCGGCCAGTTGAGGCTGGGGATCGGGCCATGGGTCATGTTGAAGGTGCCGGCCTTGGCGTCCACCTTGTTCACCGTTCCTTCGCCCTTGTGGGACGCCGCGGCAATTGCTGCGGGCTTGGCGCCCTCCTGAGCGGCTGCTGCCGGCAGGGCGCTGGTGACGAAAAAGAAGGGCAGGGCGGCAATGATGACGGGCTTGAAGTTCATGTTCAATCTCCTTGCGAATGCTAACGGGCCGTCGCCTGACTCTCAATCTGCTGCCAACGGGCGTAGATCTCGTCGGACCACAGGGACTTGATATAGGCGATGACGTCGTCGATCTGTTGAGGGGTCAGTCTGTCTTCCCAGGCCGGCATGTTGCCCATGCCGGCAGGGCTGCCTTTGGCGATCACCCTTTTCAGCACGGACGTCGGGTGATGCCAGGCATGGGCGCTGTCGTCCAGAGGCGGCGGCGGGTACTTTCCGTCCGGCCCGGGCTTGCGCCATTCGGGGGTCGCCACCCCGCGAATCCCGTGGCACTCCGCGCAATGGGTGTTGTAGACGGCCTCGCCACGGGCGTTCTGCGCCGCGTCCTGGTGGCGCGCCGCCGTCCCGACAGCCGCGGGAGCCGGCGCGGCAGCCTCCGGCTTCTGGTCTCCGCAACCCGCGATGAGAAAGGCCAGGGCCAGGCCCACGACAGCCCTAGTGCTTGTGCTGATCATGGCGGGTGCCGGTGGCGGACTTCTTCAGGGGGTCGAAGGAGGCGGTCGCGGTTTCCTGGCCGGGCAATGTCACGGAGACGGTGACCTTCATGCCGGCGCCCAGCCCGAAGTCACCAGACCCCTTGAGGGCATTTTCGCCCGTTGGCGCAAGCTTCACCCGGGTGCTGAAGTCGCCGGTGTGGACCGTTGCCGTGCCCGTGGCGCCCCGGGTGGAGATGGCTTGCTGTCCATGGTCGGTGACGTAGACCGCGACCTCGCCGGGCTTCAGCACCAGTTCAAGGTGGAGGGCCCCCGCCATGCGAAGCTGGCCACCGTTGGGCGCTTCCATCTTGTCCAGGTAGTCGTCCGTATGGGCCATCACGGCGGGCGGCGCCGCCAAGACCGTGCCAATCGCCAACAATCTCAGGAACCTCATATCGCTCACCTCCTGCAAATTCCGGGATCTGGGAGGCCGGGAAAACCCCGGCAACGCTGCCAGCCGATCTGTGCCAGGAATCCGACGGAATCTCACCGTGCCCGAGGCGAATCGCGGGCGGCCGGATTGGCGCCTGCGTACGAGCCGACGGACGGATTCCGGGTATCGCCCCTCAGGCGAGGGGCGGGCGCTTGGGTTGTTCCGGGAAGAACAGCAAGAGGTGGGGCGGAGGGCCGGCCGTGTGGGTCTCACCCGCCACGGAGCCGGCGTCGAAACTGGAGCAGGGAAGCGCGGCCGCCGTGCAGTGATGGCACGGAACGGGGTCGTCCCCACTCCCCGGGGAAGCGTCCCCATCGTGGGAAGCATGGCCATGATTGGCGTCGTGGGCATGTCCCTGGGCCGCGTGATCGTGATCGCACAACGCCATGGTTACCGCCGCCACACCCTGGACTGGAAATCCGAGCAAGGCGATCAGGAACAGCAGGCGAGCAAATACGGTGCGCATGGCCGCGGAGTATACGGGCCGGGGCTCCTGAGACGCAAGGCGAGGCCCGGATTTCGAACCGGAAATGGCGCCGCTACAACCTGCGCGGATCCCGTCTATGAGATGGGGCTGAGGACAGGTTCGTGCCCTCAACGGTCTGTTTGTTGGATCTTTACGCAAGCGGAGCAGGAGCTAGGACTTTGGTGATAGGCGACCCCTGACCAACGGGCCATTGAACCGCGGTCTGCAATGCTTTGAATCGTGAGAAAGTTCAAGAAACCGGCCATGCGGCGACCGGCGCCGATTGAAGATATGACTAAGGCATCTGTCGGGTTTCGTCGAGGCCCCATGTGGTCAACAATGATGGGTGAGGACGAAGCATAAGGCAGCGGACAAGAATCGGGAACGCGGGAAGCAATGCCTTCGTTCTTGGCTGCCAGCGTATCGCGGGTGATCAAGGCATTCATGGCGCCCTGGGACTAGAGCCTGAAGGTCGCCACCGGGTGGATGGGGATGCCGAGAGCGGAACGGAGAGTCATTCTCGGAGTCATTTCGGGACCCCCAGTCCGCCTCGGCACAAGAATCGAAGCGACCAAACGCCTTCCATGGGCGTCCTCCTTTGGCCTCCTTTTACGGGAGGCTTTTTCTTTTCATTTCGGCCGCCGGGCGTAGGCGGCATCGAACGCCGCCTCCAGCTTGCGGTTGGTGCCGCGGACGCGGTCGATCACGTTCTTTGCCCAATCGAAGTACTCCTGCTGTCGGCGAAGTTCCCATCCCGCCGGCGGATTTTCGGCGATATCCCGGAGATTGCAGATCTTGTCGGCAAGCTTGACCAGCTTGGCGCGGCGGCTCAGTCCATGAGCCTTCACGATCTGCAGGCGCTTGCGCTCCGCCTTCGGAAGGTTCTTGTCGTCGGTCACTTCCAGTACCACGTCACGGATGGTCCGGCCGAAATTCCGCTCCAGTTCCTCGGGAGTGGTCTCCGTGTCCTCCACGGTGTCGTGCAGCAGCGCCGCGCAGATCACCTTGGGGTCACGCACGCCGGCCTCGTTCATGAGAACGTTGGCCAGGGCGATGGGGTGGTTGATGTAGGGCGAAGCGCTGGCGTCCTTGCGCCGCTGGTCCCGGTGCTTGTGGGCCGCGAAGGCCAAAGCCTGCAGGACCAGGGCCATGCATTGACGGGCGGAGGGGCGCGGAGCCGTGGTCATGCCTCGGCCGCCAGGTAGAAAAAGACAAAGCGGCCGTTCTCGATGTCCACCCTCAGTGTCGCCTCCCGGTGCACCGCATAGTCCACGTAGCCCGGGGTGGCCGAGGCCTGGTGGCATTCGCTCACGTGCTGGGGCGACTCGAAATCCCGGTCGCGGTCATACCAGGAAAGGAGCATGGGCTCCGCCAGGCATCGGGCTGCTTCAGCGTTCGCGAGGGGCAGCGCTTCCTCAAGATTCCGTGGCGACGGTGCCGGAGCGAGGCGGATTTCTTTGATCATCACCCGGCGTTGGATGGAGTGATGGATGCTAGCCCCACGGCACCATTCTCCGGAGGGTGTTGTCCCTCTGAACGTAATGGTGGAACAGGGCCGCGCCGGCATGCAATGCGATCACTGCATAGGCCCCATTGGCCAAGAACTCATGCACTTCCTCGAACACGTCCTCCAGGGTCTCGCTCCGGGGCAGTAGCCGGGGCAGGGGCGATCCAAAGAACGTCACAATGTCCCCCTCCGAATTGACCAGGAATATCCCAGTGGCAGGCAAAAGGAACAGGAGCGCATAAAGGGCCCAATGGGCCATGATCGCCATCCTGTCCTGGATCTCCGGAACGGGAGGGGAGATGGGTGGCCGACGGTCGGCGAAATGCAGCAGCAGCCTCGGCACTGCCATCAGGAGAACCAGCAATCCGATGGAACCGTGCATTTCCTCCACGCGCTCGCGCCAACCGCTTTCCTTCGAAACCAGTTCCTCCAGTTCCGCCGTCAGGAAGGCGGCCGCCATTAGCAGAAAGGTAAGCCAGTGAAAGGCGATGGCGAGATACCCATACCGGTCTTGGCTGTTGAGGAAAGGCATGGCAACGAAGGAATTATGGCATGGCGGCGGATTCAGGGCCTCGATGATTCGGGAACCGCCGATACAAAAATCGGGCCTCCGGCGCGCCTCACAGCGTGCTGCGCCCGGAGGCCGAAAGGCGCATTTCAACTGCATGCGCCGGAGGCCAGACACTCACCGGCCGGCCTGGAGCCGGCCGATTCTGGTTAAAGAAAGCTGATGTTCTAGCGGTTGCGCTCGGAAATCAGCTTCTGGCGCTGGGTCTCGGCAACGCCCGCAATGGACGCCGCCTGGCCCCGCTGCACCGGTACGCACAGCGATTCGCTCAACTGCATGACCATTTCCTCGGTCACCGGAATGTCTGCCGCTACCCCCAGGTAAGTTCCCGCAAGGAGTGAGTCGGGCTGGCGTTTCTGCATCTCTTCCTGGAAGCTGGCGATCAGCAGCCGCAGCATCTGGACCTCCCGGGCCTCGATATCCGGGTGAACCATGGTGCCCGCCCGCTCGATGCGCTCCCCGTTCACTCCGGTCATGCGATGCCCCGGATTCCGGAGGCTGCGCTGAATGTCCTCGCAGACCATTTTGCGTGGCCCGCCGAGTGCGGACTGGTTGTTCGTGGCTGTGGCTGACTCCGTGGCTGTGGTCTCCGTGGTGGATTCAGCAGGTTCCGTTGCCTCGTCCGTGACCACCAGGCCCAGGCCGGGAGATTCATCGCCGGTCGCCTCGTTATCCGGCTCCACATAGCCGCCAAGGTAGCCGGGGCGGTTGTTTTCCGACGTCCTTGGTCCTGCGCTACTCTGGGGCTCCCCCAGAGATGTGGGTCCGCCACCCGGGGAGGGGTTGGACACTCCGCTTGCTCCACCCGGCGTTATTCCCTGGTTGCCGCCGTGGACAGCGCCGGCCGAGTGGCCGGCTTGCTGGGCGTACGCGGTGCTCACCCAGCCGTCGCCAGGGAAGCATGGCGCGACTGCGAGGGCGAGTGCTGCCAGTACCAGCGTTCCCTTCCTGAATTCGGCATGTCTCATGATCTCCACCTCTTCATGAGTTGTCGGCAGCTGTTGGCTCATTACTGGACTGCCACCCGCACAACCTCAGCGTTGCTTGCCAGTTCCTCCAACGTAATGGCGTCACCGCTCGGCACGCACATGTGGAAGCACACGTCCTCGATCAGTGCTGGCGTGACTTCCGTGTGGGCGATAAGCCCCAGGTAGGTGCCTGCAACCGTGGGATCCGGCTCCGGTTTCAGCATTTCCTGCTGAAAGCTCGCGAGCAGAGCATGTTCCCGATACTCGTCGTCCGGGGACGTCGCATCGGACTGCAGCACCCTCTGGACTTCGTGGCCGCGTTCCATGTTTGATTTGGAGAAGCGGGCCGCCTGGGCAAGGTTTTCGCCTACATCGCTACAACGGAATGAACCTGACAGGCTTGCTGCCTTGCTGGCTCCGCCACCCCCCGGTCCGGGGCTAAAGTACAGGGTGCTGTCGTCCTCGGCGTATTGGGTCGGAATTCCGTCGCCATCGTCGTCTGGAATTACCCAGCCGCCCCAGTACCTGCGGCCGGCGCCGCGGCCGTTGCCCGGGCCTTCGGGCACGCCGCCGATTCCGCCCAGGCCGCTGCCGCCTCCGAATTGGCGGTCTGCGCCAGTATCATGGGGCGAGCCATGCTGGCCGGACATGTGGCCCACGTGCTTCTTGCCGCCGCCATGGGTTTCTTTGCCATACATGTAGCCCTTGCCCATGCCTTCTTCGCCACCGCCACCGGAATGACCTCCGCCACTTGCGTGACTGCTGCCGCCACCGCTGTCGTGGCCTCCCGTGGTACCACCCGTGTCGTGGCCACCGCCGCTGCCGCCAGGGCCTTTGCCCGGAGGCGGGCCGCCGCCACCGGAGTGGCCGGAACTGCCGCCACCGCTGTCGTGGCCTCCCGTGGTTCCACCGCTGTCGTGACCGCCAGTGGTTCCGCCGGTGTCATGTCCGCCCGTGGTGTGGCCGCCCGTAGCGCCGCCACTCATGTATGCGGGCTTGCCTCCCGGCGTTCCCGCCCATGGGGGTTTGCCGCCGCTCGATCCTTCGGAGTGGCCATGGCTGGTTTCGCCTCCTTCACTATGTCCGTGGGTGTCCTGGGCTTGCGCTTCGGAGACTAAGCCGCCCTCCAGCACCAACCAGCCGGACATGAGGGGCACGCCTGCCGACAACAGTCCCGCCACGCCAAGCGCAAGGACAAGTTGTGAAAGTCTGAATCCTCTGTTTGTCATGATCTGGGCCTCCTTCTTATATGCCCCCAATGAAGTGTTCTTGGGGTAAACCCCGCCCGGCGCCGCCGGGCGGGGGAACTACGCGTTACTGAACAGGGTTGTCATGGACGAACACGATGGCGTCCTGGGCGAACTTGCTCACGTCCGCCACAGCGGCGTCCTGGGTTTCGTCCAGGTTCACAGGAGTCTGCCCAATGGGAGTCGGCTCCTCCAGCTCGAGGATGATGTCCACCGCGTGAACGGTTTCGGTCAGGACCGGCTTGGTCTTGTCGGCCGCGCCGCCGAGGAAGATCGCCGCATAGGCTTGGAGTTCCTCGTCTGAGGTTGCCTGGAACAGCGGCGTAACACCGTCGGCTGCATAGACAATGCCGTCAGCCATGATGTCCTTGTAGAACGCCAGGTTGGAGAGCGGCGAGTCGATGCGATAGGCACCCGCGGCATAAAGCAGGTCGGTAAGCTGCGTCATCAAGTCGGCCCTCAGCACTTCGTCCGTGGTGGCCTGGTAGGCCACCAGAATGGCCACCGCCTTGTCATAGAATTCCGCGACTGCCGCCGGATCCATCTCGGCGATGGCGTTGGCTTCCGATTTGAGCAGCACCGCCTCGGGCGCCCGGCCCACGTTCAGCCGGCCGATATCCACCAGTTCCTGGGCTGCCCACACGGGTGCGCCGCCCTGGCTTCCGGCTTCGGGTTTCTGCATCTGGTCGGGGTCGCCGCCATAGCGGGGCGGCCTTCCGTCACCACTCCAGTAGTCGCTGTCCTCCGGGGGGCCCTTGCCTTCCGGCCAGGGCTGCGAACCCGGTTCCCATTTCGGGCCACCCTTGTCGGCTGGCCGCGCGCCATGGTGACCGCCTTTCTTATCGGCTCCGGCTCCGCCACCGCCATCTTCCTCGGCGCGGGCCTGGGCCACGATCGGCGAATCAGGCACGAAATAGTCTGCCGCGATCGGGGCCGCCAGCACCGTAAACACCGCTGCGCCCGCAATCAGCAGGGGTTTCAATGCAAATTTGAGATTCAGCATGTTCGGCCTCCACATTTCGAGAAACACTTCCGATTGACACCGGTTGCCTCTCATGGATTGGGATCATGGGCGGCGCACCGATGCGGCTTCGTCGCGCGGTCTAGACTATCCCGCGCGGCTTAATGTCAAATTAGCCAGTGACATTTGTCGCGTCATTGACAGTTCGCAATGGAAAGAAAAAAAACCTTTATGAAGCCATTTACGGCGGCTGATAATTCGCGCCAAAAAGAAATCGGGGGGCAAGGCCCCCCGATTTTTCTATAGAGTTGCTTGTTTAAGCGCGAAATTCGATTATTCGGGGAACGAGAAGATTGCCCGCAAATACACTTGGCTGCGCTCGAAGTCTTCCCCTGGGAGGGCCCGGAGCGGACCAGAAACGATGGGCTGCGGGGCCGAGGAATTCAACTGGCGGTAGGAGTAGCTGAGGTCCCACAGGAAGTGTTTGTTGACCCGGTAGGCTGTCCCCACGGCGCCGCCGACGTAGTCGTCGGTGCGCACGATGCCCTGGTAGGACACGCGGGACCCAAACATATTGCCGTACAGGGTGAGCCTTTCCATGAGCCGGTGGGATACCGTGATGCCGCCAAAGGTGTTGAGATAGCTGGAAGCGACGAAACCGGACTGGAAGACGGTGGTTTCCTCGATGGTCCGGTCCATATAAAAGCTGACCCGGGTCTTTTCGGTGGCGTTCCATAGGATGTTCGCGCCAAACCCGGGCTCGCTCACGTCGTCCAGGCGGGCGTCTTCGTAGTCCTGGTTCATGTAGCCCACGTAGGCCTCTGCCTTGAGGACCCGGGGGAGGTTGAAGCGTGCTCCGACATAGGCGCGCTCCCCGTCTGAATCCCGGAAAAATCCGCCGCCAGTTACCACGAAGTCGTCCGGCTTGCGGTCATAGCGCCGGTTGTCCAGGGCCAGTTGCACGAAACCCTCGAGCCGCGGGTTGAATTCATAGCCAAAGCGGGCGCCGCCCGTGTAGCGCCAGCGGTCCCGGTCGTCATTGATGATGACGGGAAAACCGGGACTGGATGTGGCCACGTTTTGGAATGTGAGGTGCTCGGCGCGACCCCCGAACCGGACAGAAAACTCATGGAATTGCTGGAAATAGCCGGCGTAGCCGGCGAAGGTGTAATAGGTCGTGGGGAAAAGGCCGTTGCGCCCGTCCGGCGACTCCCGGTCCTCGTGGTCTCGGGACCACCATGCCCCGCCGTAGGTATTGGCATCCGGCGTGAAGTCATACCTTCCCTCGGCACTGAGGCGCCAGTCCTGGGTATTCTCGCCGGTCTGGTCCCTGTAATAGCTCAAGTCCGCAGCGCCATAAAAATTAAGCGCGTGCCGGTCCCAGTTGGACTGTACCCAGAGCGCGGGAGACAGGATCGTTGCCCAGTCGGTCACATGAGCATCGTTCGTTGCGTATACGTTGCTGTCATACATCAGCGCCATGCCGAACTCGGGGTAGAGCAGGAAGGGCCCTGCCTGATAGGGCACGGCCCGCTCCGGCGCCCGCTGGGTGCGCTGGGTTCTGCGCACCGGTGCGGAGCCCGGCTCGGCGGGGGATTCGGTCTCCGGCGGAGCGCCGATAGTGGTTCCTGTCCCTTCCCGGGTGGAGAGGCCGCCCCCTTTGGGAGGGGCGACGGATTCAGCCGGCTCTTCCTGAGCCAAAGCGGCGCCTGCAACAAAGGCTGCTGCCGCAGCCAGCAACAACCGGGACTTGAAACGGTTTCTCATTATTTGAAGAACTCCCTATTGAATCTTGGGGCCCTTTCGGGGGTTGGCGCGATTCTAATGTCTCGGGAATGCCGGGGCAAATCCCTCCACGATGGGCGCAAGGGCGAATTGGCCCGCTCTCGGCGCGAACTGGCGTGGCGTTATAGGGATTGGAAGGAAGAGCGGGTGCTAGAATTCTGGTAATTCCAGGTTCCACTAGGCCACTCCGCGAGCCATCGTCATGGCACTTACCAGCATCGAAGGCCCCCAGAACGTGCGCACGGTGACCATGGCCGATTGCCACGGATGCCCGGCCATCAGAAGGTCGATCTTTTCCCTGGTGGCGGGAAAGGACCGTGCCGAGCTCATCACCCATTTCCGGCTCATGAGCTTTCCGCCCAAGGCCACCGTTTATCACGAGGACGACCGCGAGCCCTACATGCACATCATTCGGGCGGGAATTGCCAAGCTCATCAAGATGGGGGAAAGCGGGGAAGAGCGAATTGTCCGTCTGGTGCGTCCCGGGGACGCCGTCGGCCTTGAGTTGTTATTGGGCGATCCCTGCCGCCACACGGTATCCGCGCTGACGCGGCTGGAAACCTGCCGCATGTCCGTGGACGAAGTCAGGAAGCGGATCGACAGCGACCCGGGGCTGGGCGTCAAGCTGTTCCGCCAATGGCAGGATGGCCTGGACAATGCGGACCTGTTCCTGACGGAATTCTCCACCGGAACTGCCCACGCCCGGGTAGCGCGGCTGCTGGTCTACATGACCACCGGAGGCAATGGCGACAACTGCGTGATCCCGAGCCGGGAGGACATGGCCGCCATGCTCGGCCTGACCACCGAAACCGTCAGCCGCATTACTGCCGAGTTCAAGCGCGACGGCATGATGGTTCGCGATGGCGAGCACTGCTGCGAGGTTCTCGACCAGGAAAAACTGCGGGCGATCGCTCTGAGCGGCGGCCGCCAAACGCACGGAGAGACGAAACCGGGCGCGGCCGGCGATCAATGACCGCCGGAATGCCGGACTAATCGGGGCAGGGATAGGCCTGGCGTAGCGCCTGGCGCAGCAAAGCGCCGGCGGGAAGGCCGCGGTACTGGGGATTCTGCTTCAGGTAGGTGGCGGTCGCGAGCACCATCTGTGCCCGGGTCACGCCGCCGCTCGGAACACAGGACGCCTCGCGGGTGAATTTTGAACCGTCCAGGGTTCGGACTTCGGCACGAACGGTGCCCATGGAGTGGGCGGCCGAGGCGAGCAGGAGGTGACTTTTTCCGGCGCTGCTGCCGTGGTCCCCCAGTTCCGCCGCATTGGCGGCTGCACCCAGAGCGGCGCCGAAAGCCAATACCAGTGCCCGGTCCAACACGATTCTCTTCATAAAATCAGTAACTCCGTACCAAGTCCTTGACGCGAATCTATTCCCGACTGTGATCTACGGTTATTAACTTACACGTCCCCGGGCCGAACGGCAACCGCGTCCCCTCTGGCGGCTCATTGCCGGGCCCGGAACCGATGAGGAGCATGGCAACCCACGCATTCGCCCGGGTTCTTAGGGTGTCCGCCTCCCACGGCGGCATCGGTGTGGCAAACGAGACAGCGATCCTTGCCGACGACATACCCGGTGGCACCAATCCCCGCCTTGTAACCGGTAAGGTTGGGCTTGGGTAGCCCCACCTCCGCCGCTGTGTGCGTTCCGTGGCAGGCGTTGCATTTGACCAGGACATGGGTCATGGACGAGGCGGCGTAATCCGCCACCAGGTCCGCGTTGCTTTCGTGGCAGCCGCCGCCCAAGCAGGCAGAGCTGGACTCCACCGCGAAGCTGGTGTCGTAAATCGCGGTTCCCGCCGCGCTTGTGGCCGCCACTGCCCAGAGCAGCGTGATTGCCGCCAGGGCGGCCGCAAATCTGTTTCCTTTCATCTCTCGCTCCCTCAGGCCTTGGCGATCCGCACCGCGCAATGCTTGTACATGGGCTGGAAGGACACCGGATCCACGTAGTTAAGGGTGAGCCTGTTCACCGCCACCTTCCGCCCGCCGTTCTCGGCGATGTCCGATGGGTCCATGTCGCCGAAATGCATGGGCACGAACACCATCCCCCGCATCACGGTGTCGGTTACCCGTGCCCGCACCACGATCTCGCCGCGCCGGGAGGTGATGCGCAGCAGCTCGCCGGTGGCGAGGCTCATGGTGGCGGCGTCGTCGGGATGAACTTCGGCGAAATTTTCCGGCGCCATCTCGTGCAGCTGCGGGACACGCTTGGTCTTGGTGCGGGTATGGAAGTGCTCGATTACCCGCCCGGTGTTGAGCCAGAACGGGTACTCGGCGTCGGGCACCTCTGGCGGGGGCGCGTAGTCCACCGCCCACAGATAGGCGCGGCTGCGGTTTTCCGGATCGATCCAGGGTGCGGATGGGTTCTTGCCGTACTGGGCTCGGTCCCAGTTGGTGTTGAACACTCCGTCCGTGTACAGCCGCTTGCTGCCCGCCGGATTCGCCGGAGTCGAAGGCCAGTGCAGGCCGTTGGATGCCTCGAGGGCGGAGTAGGTCATCCCGCTCATGTCGGGAACGCGTCCAGAGGACACCCGCTTCCATTCCTCGAAGCACTGCTCCGGCGTGGTGTAGGTGATGACCGGACGGCCCGCCGCGTCCCGGAAGCGCGGGTCGAGCTGCGCCAGCTTCTCCGCCAACATGCGGATGATGTCGAAGTCTGCGTAGGCGCCAAATTGCGGCCGCAGCTCGTGGCCCACGGGTTTCACGGCCTGCCGCCCCAGGTTTACCCGCCGCTCGGAGCAGGTGTAGGCGCCGGTCTTTTCGCCCCACTGGGCGGCCGGCAGCAGCAGGTCGGCGTAGTGTCCGGTCTCCACCGGATCGTAGATGTCCTGCACCACCACGAAGGGCCGCCCCGGGTTGTTGAAATCCAGGTGCCCTAGGAAGACGTTCAGGTCCGGCAGGGACACCGCCGGGTTGGTGCAGGAAACCCAGAACACCTTGAGTTCCCCATGGTGCAGCATGTCCACCATGCTCTTCATCCCCGGCTGGTGGTCCTCGTTGCAGGTGATGATGGTGGTTGCCTTGCGCGGTATGCGGCCCGCGGGGATGTTCCACAGCCGCTCCAGTTCCTCGACATGGTCGGGGTTGTAAACATTGCGGTAGCCCGACAGGGCCGACGAGCCCCCTGCCTCCCGGTTGCTCATGGCGGTGGCCTGGCCGGTTATGGAGAAGGGCGCCGAGCCGGGACGTCCGATCTTCCCCGTCACCAGGTGCATGGCGCAGACCAGGCGCACGGTGTCGGAGGCGCCCATGGACTGGTACACCCCCTGGATGAACATGGACCACACCTCCCGCGAGGTTCCTATCCAGCGCGCTGCGGTGCGGATGTCCTCCGCCGGCACGCCGGTGATCTCCGAGACCTGCTCCGGCGTGTAAGCCGCCACTTTTGCCCTGAGGGCCTCGAAGTTGCGGGTGCGGTCCCGGATGTAGTTCAGGTCGATCCAGTTGTTGGTGATGATCTGCTGCAGCAGGCCGTTCATCAGCGCCACGTTGGTGCCGGGCCTGAGCCGCAGGTGCAGGTCCGCGCTGCGGGCGGTGGCGGTGCGGCGCGGGTCCGCGACGATCAGCTTCGGCGCGCGCCGCCCCTGGCGCGCGAGCGCTATCCGGCGCCAGGTCTGCGGGTGATTGTCCGCCGGGTTGGTGCCCAGCAGGAACAGGCAGTCCGTGTTCTCGATGTCGTCATAGCATCCCGGCGGGCCGTCGCTGCCGAAGGTGCTCATGTAGCCGTAGACGGCCGCCGCCATGCACAGCCGGGTATTGGAGTCCATGGTGGCGGTGCCGATGGCGGCCTTGCCCAGCTTGCCCATGGAGTAGTACTCCTCCAGGGTCCACTGCCCGGTGTTGTAGATGCCCACGGAGTCGGGGCCGTAGGCGAAGACCGCGTCGCGGATCTTCTCCGCGAGAAGGCCGGTGGCCTGGTCCCAGGTGATGCGGTCGTAGCCGCCGGCGGCATTGCGCAGCAGCGGGTAGCGGGCGCGGCTGCCCACACGCAGGTCACGGTCGTGGAGCACCTTGTACTCATACAGTCCCTTGACGCAGAGCCGGCCGGCATTGGTGGGATGGCGGTGGTTGCCGCGCACCGCCACGGCGGTGCCGTTGCGGTCCACGCCGATGTGCAGGCCGCAGCCCACGGAGCAATAGCCGCACACCGAGTGCACCCAGCGGGTGACGTTCTGGAAAGTATCGTCGGCGCGGGCCTCCATCCCGGTGAGCAGGCTAAGCGCGCTGCCGCCGGCGACGGCCCGGCTGGCGAGCAGCGCGCCCCACTTCAAGAAAGTGCGGCGATCCTGGTGGCAGGCTTCCGGATTCCGGCCCAGGCGCCGGACTTCGTCGCGGGTGAAGCCGCGAATGGGTACAGCTTGTGATTTCTGCGACGACATCGGTTCTCCTCGATAGAACGCGCGTCCGTCGCGGCCTCGTTGAGTTCGCCCGCCCGGCCTTGCGGCGCGTGGCTTTGTTCAGGGCGCCATGTTTTCAGCAAGGGCGCCGGCCGCGCAATGACAAATGTCATCGGCTTCGGGAAGGGAAAATTTGAAACTGCCAGGCACCGCTGGTGGCCGGGAAGCTTTTGGATCGACTGCGATGCACCGTCTATCGTCGTTGCGCCCTCGATTGAAAGGGTCGGGCGCGAGTCCGGGCGAATCGCCAGACGACCAAGTGGCGGCGGGCTAGGCGCCGCCGGTTCCCAGGCGCTCCAGCTCCTTCGGGGAGCGGATCACGAATCCTCCCCTTGCCAGAGAGATGATGTGGCGGCGCTCCAGATCCCGCAGGCTGCGAATCAGGGTGCGCGGCGTCATCCCCAGCAGGTCAGCCAGTTCCATGCGGGACAGGGCCTCGGAGAGCACGCCGTGGTCGAGGTCGCGCCCGGCCCGGGTTTCCTGGAGGTACACCAGGTAGGCCGCGAGCCGCTCCACGGCCTGCTTCTGGCCAAGGTTCGCAATGTGCCGGATGCAGGCGTTCAGGTCCCGGGCCATCGTTCTGAGTATCGCCAGGCCTACTTCCGGATAGCGCGCAATGGCGGCCAGGAGATCCTGCCGTTGCAGACAACAGGCGGTGACGGGGGTGATGGCCTCGACGCTGCTGCCGAAGGTTTCGAGAAACATGTCCTCGCAGCCGATGACGTCTCCCGGAGTCACGGCCAGCTTGTGAATCTGATGGCGTCCGTCGGGGAGGGCACGAAATTCCTTCGCCTCCCCCTGCATCAGGATGCAAAGCCTGTCGGCCGGCCGGCCTTCGGAGTGAACCATTTCGTGCCGCGCGAACCGGGAGAGCCGCATTGCGGATTGCAGTGCGCGCTTGGCATCAACGCTCAGCCCCTGGAAGTAATCGGAGGTGTCAAGGATGCACGCCGCGCAATTCTCGCCGGCCAGTTTGTGCCGGCATGGACCCGCCATCCGACGGGGAGCGTTGGTCGCCTGCGGCGAAGCCGCGAAAAAGTCCGCCATTCCCTTTCTCGCCTTACGGCGGCCACCCCAGTGACCGGCGAGCCCGCCAGAAGGGTGGCCGTCTCCTTTCGGGCACATCTGTCAATCGGAGCGGCCAGCCTCCCTCGCGCCCGCGTTCCGGTGCACCTCGCGCCACGTTGCCGGGCGGCGAAGCCTGCCCGCTCCTGGTTCACATTTAGCTCGCCGGCGTGCCAAATGTCATTGAGAAATCGCAATCGATACCCGGGCGGCGATTGCCTTCGGAAATCGGAAATCTGCAGAATCAGCCTTGAGCAAAAGGGTCAAGGGGACTCCGCCGGGCAGTCAACGGCACTGAATATCGGGGCGAATCAGGAAATCCGGGAGCTCGGGCCGGGAGGAGATTCCGGGAGCATTGTGAGGCCGTTTTCAGGCCACCGTTGAACTCGAGCTGCCAGTCTGCGTCGGTGGTTACCGGCCCGCTTCCTTAGCGGTCTTGTGGCGCGCGGGATACCAGTCGATGGTCAGTGCGTACGCGGCTTCCGCCAGGCTCCGTTGCGGGTTTGCCCTGCACCAGTTGTAAAGCCACAGGGTCGCGCTTTGCAGGTCGTTGCCGCCAAGGATGTTGTAGGTGCCCGGGGTGGCGGCGTTGTATGCGGTGACATAACCGGCAAGCCAGATAGTGAAGGTGGGGTCTTCATTTCTTTCGGTCCAGAATTCATACATCTTGATTGCTTCTCGGCAATCGCCCCCGAACGTTGCGAATCGGGATTGCTCATCAGAACCCGACGCTGATTGCGCCGACAGCAGCAGCACCATGAACAGCGTCCGCGTCATTTCCGGCCCCCTTCGCCTGTTTCGCCTATCCGGACATCATTTCCCCGATTTTTCTTGTGCCCCTGGTTTCGCGACCAGGGTTGCGGGGTCCCGATCAGTATATCGCCGGAACGCCGGCCCCGTCTTGCAGACCTCGATGGCGGTGAATTCGGGCAGATTCACCTACCGTAAAACTCGGCGGCCATCAAGGTCCGTTCGGGTTGGCACTTTTCCAACGAGGATCCGCGGTCCATCTCGGACGCTACCCGTTGCCCGTCGCGGAGCTTCATTCCCGTCGGGAATTCACCGGAGACAGGCTCGACGCCTTTCCTGCGGATGTTCGCCCGCCAGTTGTCGGGGGAACAGCCCCCTCGTGACGGCAACAGTTCAGGCGATGGAGGAATGACGGCTTGGGGTGAGGCAACGGCCTCAAGGAAGGACGCAACTATTTGAATCCATTGGCGCCCCGGAGACGAATCGAACGTCCGACCTGCCCCTTAGGAGTAATTTTCAGGCCTTTTTTACCGATTTGTCCCGGGTTTCCGGTTCGTTCACTTACGTTTACAAAACAGCCGGTTACGACTATTATTCGATTCACGGGATTTCACGAAACGGCGCGCAATTTCCGCCAGATCATTGCACAGTCATTGCACAGTTTTTGCCCGGCCCACCCCTTAAGTCTGAATCGGAGGCCACTTTACCCGAAAAACGGGAAATTCCGGCGGCTGTGCAATGACTGTGCAATGGGTGGGGGCCGGTGGGCGCGTCGGGAGCCGCAATCCGGGGGGCGAGCGCCTGGAATGCGGACGCGGCACTCAAGTTCCCGGCGGCGCCATCGAGCCCTGCCAAGGCATGAAGGGTCTTCATGAACCGACTGAATTTCACCAAGGCGGCAGTGGCCGCGCTGACCGCGGGCGAAGGCGGCCGGCGGGTCGCGTACTACGACACCAGGGCGCGCGGTCTGTGCGTGCTGGTCGCGCCCCGGACCAAGAGCTTCTATGTGCTGCGCTTTGTCGCCGGCAAGGCAGAGCGCGTCTTCATCGGACGCTTTCCCGACACGACCATCGAGCAGGCGCGGGAGCGTGCCGGGAAGATCAACAGCCAGATCGACGGTGGAGCCAACCCCAACGAGGTCAAGCGCGAGCGCCGGCGGGAATTGACGCTGGATCAGTTGCACGCGGAGTACATGAAGCGGCACGCCGAGATCCGGAACCGGCGCCCCGACAACGCCATGAACAACTACCGGCGCTATCTCTCCCACTGGGGCAGGCGCAAGCTCACGGACATCACCCGGCGCGACGTGGCCGCGCTTCATGCCGACCTCGCGCGCGACGTCGGTCAGGTCACGGCAAACATCGCGTTGACGCTGCTTCGCGCCATGTACAACCGGGCGAGCGAGTGGGACCTGTGGGAAGGGGTCAATCCGACGACGGGCGTTCGGAAGTTCGCCGAGAAGTCACGGGAACGTTTCATTCTCCCGGACGAAATGCCCCGTTTCCACGGGGCGCTGCGGCACGTCGAGTGCGACACGACCCGGGACTTCATCCTGATGCTGCTGCTCACCGGCGCGCGGCGCGGAAACGTGATGGAAATGCGCTGGCGGGACGTGGACCTCGAACGCGCCGTCTGGCGCATCCCCGAGACCAAGAGCGGCGACCCCCATGCCGTGGCGCTCAGTCCCGAAGCGGTCGCGGCGCTTTCCGCGCGGCGCGAGTCCTGCCCGGGCGAGTTCGTGTTTCCCGGGCCCGGCAAGACGGGACACCTGGAAGAGCCGAAGCGCGCATGGGCCGGCCTGTTGCTGCGGGCGGAGCTGATCGGGCTCATTGGCGCCTTGGCGGACCTCGAGGCGTGGCCGGACGAGCGGCGCGATGCGGCAATAGCTGTGCCCCCCGGAAAGTTGCGCGAAGCCGTCGAGACCGCCAGGGCGGCTCTCAGGAAGCGAGGGGGCGATCCGGAGCGGTACGCGATGCAGGACCTTCGGATTCACGACCTCCGTCGCACGCACGGAAGCTGGATGGCGGCGAACGGCGCCAGTCTGCCCATGATCGGAAAGGCGCTCGGGCACAAGAACCCGTCAACGACAGCGATCTACGCGCGACTCAACCTGGATCCCGTGCGCGAAGCCATCAACGGCGCGACGGCGGCCATGTTCGAGGGTGCGGGGGACCTGATTCCGGCGTCAAAGGCAGATGCCCTCGGGGCGCATGAAGAGCGGAAGCGGCAGCCGCCAGAGGCGAAGCGGTGACGCAAAGCCTGTCCGCGCCGCTTAACCTTGGCAGGTTCGGTCCGGTTGTCACTGAGCGCTAATGCCCGCCATTCACCAGCGCGCCGCCGCCCGGCGAGACCAGGTGGAACACTTCGTCTATCCGGCCGAGAACGCCGGGCTGGATTGTCGCTG
>Ga0210334_10334475_pt1 | contig 23919 bp, 27 predicted proteins | sample S306metaT_FD_164440 | JGI IMG/M metagenome (GOLD analysis project Ga0210334, IMG submission 164440) | Metatranscriptome of estuarine sediment microbial communities from the Columbia River estuary, Oregon, United States - S.306 (Metagenome... | ecosystem: Environmental > Aquatic > Marine >... | reverse complement strand
GCCGGTAGGGATGCACCTGGTAGGCGGTGGCTGTCATCGCCTCGTGGACCAGGGAATGGGGCTGGTCGTCGGTGCGCAAGCGCCGCTCTTCCATCACCACCTTGATCTCCTTGGCGAACTCGTCGGCCGACAGCACCAGGTTCTGCATGCGGTCCGACTCCAGCCGGAAGGAGATGGGGAGCCGGGAGCGCTCCAGGGTCTGGAAGTAGGCCGTGTAGTCGCGGCTGGTGAAGGCGTTGTCCCGCCCCCCCGCCGCGGCAATGATCTTCGAGAACTCGCCGGCGGGGACCTTGCGCGTGCCCTTGAACATCATGTGCTCCAGCACATGGGCCACGCCGGTAGTGCCGTTTACCTCGTCCATGGAGCCCGCGCGATACCAGATCTGGGACACCACCACCGGGGAGCGGTGATCCTCCTTGACGATCACGCGCAGACCGTTAGAGAGCTTGTGCTCATGGGGATTGGCCGCGACGGGAAGCGCCGCGGACAGCAGCAATGCCGCCGCCAGCAGTCCCGAACCGCGCCGCAATGCTCTGACTTGAATCATGATCTGGCCTTGTCTCGATCAATGGGAATACAATTGGGGCCCGCTAGTTTACCTGCCTCTGACCAGCCAACGTAATGCTAAGTTTCCTGAAGTCCGGCAAGGACCCGAAGCCCGCCGTCGAGGAAAAGACGGGCTGGGCCGCCCGCCTGCGGCAGGGCCTCGCGCGCACCCGGGAGCGCTTCGGCCACGAGATCGGCACCCTGTTCGCGGCCCACCGCAAGATCGACGAGGAGCTATACGAGGAGCTGGAGGCGATTCTCCTCACCTCCGACGTGGGCGTGGAGGCCACCAGCCAGCTGCTCGAAGAGCTGCGGCGGCGCGTGAAGCGCGACGCCCTCAGCGACGCCGTGGAGCTCAAGGCGGCGCTCAAGCGCGCCCTGGAGGCCATGCTGGCCCCCCTCGCCCGGCCGCTGGAAATGGGAGCCCACAAGCCTTTCATCATCATGATGGTGGGCGTGAACGGCGCCGGCAAGACCACCTCCATCGGCAAGCTGGCGCGCCATTTCCAGTCCCAGGGAAAGAGCGTTCTACTGGCGGCGGGCGACACCTTTCGCGCCGCCGCCCGGGAGCAATTGGAAGCCTGGGGCGAGCGCAACAATGTCGCTGTGATCGCACAGGACAAGGGCGATTCGGCGGCGGTCATCTATGACGCCGTCAACGCCGCCCGGGCCCGGGGCATTGACGTGGTGCTCGCGGACACAGCCGGGCGGCTGGTCACCCAGCTCCATCTCATGGAGGAGATCCGCAAGGTCAAGCGGGTCATCGACAAGGCCGAGCCCGGCGCGCCCCACGAGGTGCTGCTGGTGCTGGATGCCAACACCGGCCAGAACGCCCTCAACCAGGTCAAGGCCTTCGACGACGCCCTCGGCGTCACCGGGCTCGTGGTCACCAAGCTGGACGGCACCGCCAAGGGCGGCGTGCTGGCGGCCATCGCCCGCAACCGCCCGGTGCCCGTGCGCTTCATCGGCGTGGGCGAAGGCCTCGACGACTTGCGGCCCTTCGACGCCGCGGAATTCGTGGACGCCCTGTTTGACTGAGCCCCCACGGATTCCCGCGGCACCTGCCGCGAGAGAGGGTTGCCCGCCTCCCCGCAACCGCCGCCCTGTCGCCCGTAACGCGTGATCAGCTTTTCCCAGGTCTGCAAACGTTATCCCGGAGGCCACGAGGCCCTGCGCAATCTCGCGTTCACGGTTCAGGACCGGGAAATGGTGGTCATTACCGGGCATTCCGGCGCCGGCAAGAGCACACTGCTCAAGCTGATCGCGGCCATCGAGCGGCCCACCAGCGGTACCGTGATCGTGAACGGTCAGAACGTGGGTGCCCTGCGGTCATCCGCGATTCCCTATCTCCGGCGCAACCTGGGCCTGGTGTTCCAGGACCAGAAGCTGCTGTTCGACCGCACGGTGCTGGAAAACGTCCTGCTGCCCCTGCAGGTCACCGGCCTCCATCGGCGGGAGGCGGGAAAGCGCGCCCGCGCCGCCCTCGACAAGGTGGGCCTGCTGGCCCGGGAGCGTTCCAAGCCCGTCACGCTCTCGGGCGGCGAGCAGCAGCGCCTGTGCATCGCCCGCGCCATCGTCAACCGCCCGTCGATCCTGCTGGCCGACGAGCCCACCGCCAGCCTGGATGCGGCCTACGCCGGGGAGATCATGGAGATCTTCCGCTCCTTCAACCAGGTCGGGGTCACCGTGCTCATCGCCACCCATGACGAAGGCATGATCGAGCGGCTGCGCCCCCGGGTGCTGCACCTGGATCACGGAGGGCTGGCATCATGACCCGCTGGCTGGCCCAGCATGCCCAGGCGTTTGCCCTCGCGCTGCGCAAGCTCGCCGCCACCCCTTGGAACGCGTTTTCCAGCATCGCCGCCATGGGCATCGCCCTCAGCCTGCCGGCGGGCGGCTATGTGCTGCTGGAAAATGCAGCGGCACTTTCCTCGCAGGTGGACAGCGCCCCCCAGATCTCCCTGTTCCTGGCGCCGGACGCCGCCAAGGGCGATGCGGGCCAGATCGAATCGCGGCTCAAGAAGCATTCCCAAGTCCAGAGCTTTCAGTTCGTGCCCAAGGACGAGGCCCTGGAGAGGCTGAAGGGAAGCACGGGGCTGGCTGACGTGGTGGAGAGCCTCGGCCGCAACCCCCTTCCCGACGCCTTCGTGGTGCAGGCGAAGTCCTCCAGCCCCGATGTACTGGAGGGCCTGCGCGAAGAGTTGGCGGGCTGGCCCAAGGTGGGGCATGTGCAGCTGGACTCGGCCTGGGCGAAAAGGCTCGACGCCCTGCTGCGGGTCGGCAAGATTGCGGTGCTGGTGCTGGCGGCGCTGCTGGCCTTCGCCCTGGTGACGGCCATCTTCAACACCATCCGTCTGCAGATCCTGACCCAGCGCGACGAGATCGAGGTGGCCAAGATGGTCGGCGCCACCAGCGGCTTCATCCGGCGGCCGTTTCTTTATTACGGGGCCCTGCAGGGGCTGACGGGAGGCGCGGCCGCCTGGGGCATCATCGCCGTTGTCCTGTGGGTCCTAAATGGCGCCCTGGCCGAGGTGAGCCGCCTTTACGCCATCAACATCCAACTGGCGCATCTGTCCCCGGAGGACAGCCTCAGCCTGTTCGGCTTCGCCGCCTGGCTGGGGTGGCTCGGGGCCTGGATGTCCGTGGGGCGCCACCTGTGGCAGATCGAGCCCCGTTGAGGGGCGTCGCACCGTCTCCGGCCCGGAACTTCCCCTCCATTTAGCACTCTTAAGCAAAGAGTGCTAAAATACCATCGCAAGGAGGAAATCTATATTATGGTCAATAGCTTAGCGTTACCCGTCCCGTCCGCCTTGGGCAGTCTGGACGCTTACGTTCAAGCCGTTAACCAGTTCCCGATCCTGAGCCAGGACGAGGAAACCCGGCTGGCAAGACAGTTTCGGGACGCAGGGGACTTGGAGGCCGCCCGGCAGCTGGTGGTGTCGCATCTACGGGTGGTGGTCGCCATTGCGCGCGGCTACCTGGGCTACGGCCTGCCCCACGGGGACCTGATCCAGGAAGGCAACATCGGCCTCATGAAGGCGGTCAAGCGCTTCGACCCGGAGCGCGGCGTGCGCCTGGTTTCCTTCGCCGTGCACTGGATTCGGGCCGAGATTCACGAATTCATCCTGCGCAACTGGCGCCTGGTCAAGGTCGCCACCACCAAGGCCCAGCGCAAGCTTTTCTTCAATCTGCGCAGCCTGAAGAAGGACGCGGGCACCCTGTCTCGGGACGAGGCGGAAGCGGTGGCCAGTCATCTGGGCGTGCGCCATCAGGATGTGGTGGAAATGGAAGCCCGGCTCGCAGGCCGCGAGATGGCGCTGGAACCGGCGGGCGACGGCGACGACGAGCACCTGAGCCCCATCGCCTACCTGACGGACGGTTCCGAACCTTCCCAGCACATCGAGGAAGAGCAGGCCGGGCGCCTGCAGGCGGAGGGATTGCAGCGCGCCTTGCAGAGCCTGGATCCGCGCAGCCGCCGCATCATCGAGGCCCGCTGGCTGCGGGAGGGAGACACCGCCACGCTCCACGACCTGGCCGCGGAATTCAAGGTATCCGCCGAACGCATCCGCCAGATCGAGCAGAAGGCGATGCAAAAGATGCGCGGCGTCATCGGCGCGCCTGCCTGAATTCGCCGCTCATCCACATAAGCCAAGGGCGCCCCAGGGCGCCCTTGGTTTTTTCAGAGCGCCCGGAACGCCTCCGCCATGCGGCGGCGCGTGGAATCGTCGGGCATCGGCGGCAGGCCTGCCCGGAGGTTGTCCAGGAGATGCTTGGGCTTGCTGGTGGCAGGTATGGCGCAGGTCACCGCCGGATGCCCCAGGATCCATTTGAGGAAGAACTGGGCCCAGCTGGCGATTCCCAGCTCGGCGGCCCAGGGCGGCAGCGGCTTTCCGGAAGCGCGCTCGAACATGCGGCCCTTGACGAAAGGGCGGTTGGCGATCACGGCAACACCCCGTTCCGCTGCCAGGGGCAGCAGGCGCTTCTCGGCTTCCGGCTCCACCAGGGAGTAATTCACCTGCAGGAAGTCCAGCTCCTCGCTTCGAAGCAGGCTTTCCAGCTCGCCGTGGGCACCGGCGTGATAATGGGTAATGCCGATGTAGCGCACCTTGCCGGCCTTCTTCCATTCCCGCAGGGTCGCCAGGTGGGTGCTCACATCCACCAGGTTGTGGACCTGCATCAGGTCCATGCGCGCGACCCCCATCCGCTTCAGGGAGGTTTCCATCTGCCGGACGCCGGCCTCGCGCCCGCTGGTCCAGACCTTGGTGGCGTAGAACAGGCGCGCCTGCACGCCCAGCTCGCCGGCGAGCTGCCCGACCACGGACTCCGCGGACCCGTACATGGGCGAGGAATCCACCATGCGTCCGCCGCCGTCCACGAACAGCTTGAGCACCTCCTTGGCCGCGGCGAGCCCCGCACCGTCGCCCGCCACGTCGAAGGTCTGCCAGGTGCCCATGCCCAGCACCGGAATCTTCTCTCCGCTCCCGGGGATCGCCCGGGAAATCAGGGTGTCCGGTCCCTCGCCCCGGCCCAGCCCCGGCAGAAGGACCGCCGCGCCCGACGCCGACAGCGCTCCCAGCGCCTGCCGCCGCGTGAATCCACGGCCCCGGGACGTCCGCTCATCCGCTCTTTTGCTCATCCGCCACCTCCTTGCCAGGATGTTCACTCCCCGACCGCCGCTCCTGGTATCGCCCGAGGGCCACGCTCGCTCCGACCCACAGGGCCGCCAGCGGCAGCGCCACCAGGGAAATCCCTCCCAGCGTCAATCCCAGGGCGCCCAGGCCGGCGAAGGCCCATCCGCCCAGGGCATCTCCGGTGCGGTACACCGCGGTGTCGATGAAGCTCTTGGCCTTGTATTTTGCCTCGCGGTCCACCACCGTATAAAGCAACTCCCGCGCGGGCCGGCCCAGGGAAAACTCCGCCGCCCGCCTCAGCACCTGAAACACCACCACGGTGGCAAGCACCGGCGCCACCGCCAGAGCGCCGAAACCCGCCAGCGTGAGGGCGGGCGCCACCGCCAGCACCAGGGCGACACCGAAGCGGCGAATAGCCCGGGCGGTGAGGAAGGTTTGACCCGCCAGGGCCAGCAGGTTCACGGCCAGATCCATGAACGCGAACAGGGTGGTGCGTGCCTCGGAATCCAGCGCCGCCTCCGACACCAGCCGCGCCTGCTGGAAGTAGAGAAATGTTGAAAGCACCGTGAACAGCAGCATGTACCCGCAAATGCCGAGCAGGTAGGGCGAGCGGGTGGTTTCAGTAACGCCGCCCCAGATGCCGCCGCCCACGGCGGCCTCACTCTCCGCGCGGCCCCCGGACTCTTCCCGCCCCCAGGCGGCCAGCCGGAATACGCACAGCGTCGCAATAACCAGAAACCCCGCTGAAACAAGCAGCAGATTGAGCGTGCCCAGGGGGCGGGCAAGCAGCGCCGTGAGAGCAGGGCCCAGCAACGCGCCGGCGCTTCCGCCCGCGGCGATGAGCCCGAACAATCGCTTCGCCTGGTCGCGCCGGTAGAGATCCACCATGAAGCTCCAGAACACGGAAACCACGAACAGGTTGTAGACGCTGACCCACACGAAAAACACCCGGGCGAGCCCTTGCGGCGACACGCCCAACTCGAACAGGACGAAGAACGCCAGCAGGTTGGCGGCGAAGAACAGGTAGACTGCGGGCAGCAACCGGCGCCGCGGGAGTCGCGCGGCCAGCCAGCCGTAGATGGGAACCGCGGCAAGCATGGCAGCCAGGGTCGCGGTGAAAACCCAGGGCAGCGCCTGCACGCCGCCCTGTATTCCCATCTCGTCCCGCAGCGGCCGCAGGATGTAGTAGCCGCAGAGCAGGCAGAAAAAGTAGGCGGAGGACCAAGCGACCGGACCGCGCTCCTCGCGCCGGATCAGGGTGAGGGACTCGGCCAGGCCGGACCGCGCCATTTCACGCCAACCCAAGAAAAAAGCGCCCGCCAGGGCGCTTCTTCGAATCCACCATCAACGCGGAAGGGAGCGAGGGGACCGGGTCAATCCTCGTAGCGGTCCGACTCCTCTTTGCCTTCCTCCTCTTCTTCCTCAAGATCCCGGGGCTCGTAACGGTAGATGTCCACCGCGCCGTCATCGTCCACGTCGAGACAGAACACCGCGTCTTCGTCCGGGTCGGTCTCGTGCAGCATCTCCACGGCCTCCTCATCCCGTTCGCTCTCGTCCGTGAAGGCCTCGGAAAGCGCGGGATCGGTGCCATCGTAAATGGTGAGGACGTAATACTTCATGGGCATCTCCCTGTTCATGGCGCATGAGTGAGCGTTCGAGCGAATTATAGACCGGTGCTCCGGATCCGACCGGGCTGGCGCCTTCGTCGACGCTAGGCCATTGTAGTATCTTCAATCTGGCGCGGGTTGGGTGCGGCGCCGGCAAACGCAATTCGCATCCTCGTTCACCCCTGGCCACCCAACAGCAGCCCGATGTCGTGGGCGAACACCTCCGCGCCCTGGCCGTAGCTCACGTAAAGCCTGAGCCGGCCCTGGCGGTCGAAGACGAAGCTGCCCGCTGAATGATCCACGGTGTAGGTATCGGGAGTCTGCCCCGGCTGCTTCTGGTACAGGATCTTGAAGTCCTTGGCGGTGCGCGCCGTCTCCTCGGGGGTGCCGCGCAGGCCCAGGAAGGAAGGATGGAAGGCGGGCACGTATTTGGACAGGAGATCCGGCGTGTCCCGCTCAGAGTCCACGGTCACGAACAGCACCTGCACCTTGTCCGCATCCGGGCCCAGCTTCTTCATGGCCGCCGCGAGGTCAGACATGGTGGTGGGGCAGACATCCGGGCAATGGGTGTAGCCGAAGAACATCACCACCACCTTGCCGCGAAAATCGGCCAGGCTGCGCGGCTTGCCGTTGTGGTCGGCAAGGCGGAAGTCGCCGCTGAATTCCAGCCCCGTGACGTCGGTGGCCTTGAACTGGGGCTTCGGCTCGCCGCAGCCCGCCAGGGCGACAGCCAGCATCAGTAACAGCAAACGCGTGATCATTGCTTTCCCGGGGACGCGGTCGCGCCGGCCCGCCTATTACAGCCGGACGTAATGGTCCACCAGCAGGGCGGCGAACAAGAAGGAAAGGTACGCGATCGAATAGCGGAAGGTCTTGCGCCCCTGGGCATCGCTGTAGTCGGCATAGATGCGCCAGGCGTGCGCCAGGAACACGCCCCCCAGCACCAGGGCGGACACCAGGTAGATCCAGCCGCTCATGCGGGTGGCGAAGGGCAGAACGCTCACCGCCAACAGGATGGCCGTGTACAGGAGCACGTTGAGGCGCGTGTAGCGCTCGCCATGGGTCACCGGCAGCATGGGCACGCCGGCCTTGGCGTATTCGTTGCGGCGGAACAGGGCCAGGGACCAGAAATGGGGCGGCGTCCAGGTGAAAATGATCAGGAACAGCAGCAGCGCGTCGTGGGAAACGCCGCCGCTCACCGCCGCCCAGCCCAGCACCGGCGGCATGGCGCCGGACGCCCCGCCGATCACGATGTTCTGGGGCGTGGCGGGCTTGAGCAGCAAGGTGTAGATGATGGCGTAGCCCACGAAAGTGGCGAGGGTGAGCCACATGGTGAGAGGGTTCGCCAGGAAATAAAGCATCGCCAGGCCGGCCCCGCCGATCACCGCCGCAAAAGCCAGGGTCTCGCCGGAGGTGATGCGGCCGCTCGGCAGCGGGCGCCAGCGGGTGCGGGTCATGATGGCGTCGATGTTCTGCTCCACGAGACAGTTGATGGCCGCCGCCGCCCCCGCCACCAGCGCGATCCCCACGGTGCCGAACACGAGGATCTGGAGCGGCACCATGCCGGGCGTCGCCAGGAACATGCCAATCACCGCCGTGAACACGATGAGGGAGACCACCCGGGGCTTGGTGAGCTGGTAGAACTGCTGGAAACGGGAGCTGGTGTGCTGCCAGGTGAGGCTGCCGAGCATGGTCGCGACGATGGTGAATGGTTTAGCGCGGGAGTCGGGATTCTAGCATCGGCCGGTGGCCTGGTGAAGCCTGAAGTTTTCTTTTTTTCCAGCGGGTTAACCGACACGCGACACCTTGAGCAGGCGCCCTATGTCCTTTTTCATGCGGCTGGGATCAGCGTCCCTGGGGAAGCGCAGCATCAGGTTGCCGAGGGGGTCGATGATGAATATGTGGTCCGCGGCCGTTTCCCGGGAAGGAAGCGAGTTCAGAATCCCTTCCCCTCCTCCGGTCACGATCCAGGTGCCGTCGTAATCGGCGACCAGCGCGGCTTCCGGCGCTTTGCCGTCGCTCACGATCCACACGCGCTCGATGCGGTGCATCTCCTTGCCCTGGATCTTGCGCACCTGGCGCATGGCGTAGAGCCTGGCGCGGCAGCCTTCGTCGCAGGCGCCGGCCCCGGCCTGCAGCATCACCCACCTCCCCCGGAGTTCGCTCAGACGGAACCCGCGGCCGTCCAGCAGCCGGAGCTCGGGATCGGGCAGCACCGCCGGCTCCAGCAGATCACCGTAATTCACGGTCTTGTCCACCGGCGGACCGACGAAATAGAGCAGGTAGGCCGCCAGCACCGGCAGGGACAGCACCGTGCCCAGCAGCACCAGCTTGATCCTACCCTTCCTGACTGCTTCGTCTGACATTGAGTCCTATCCAGATTGCGAACACCACTGCGCCGATCACGAACCAGGTGAAGGCCCGGGCCTGGTGTTTCACCACCCCGGCATCGGGCCGCTCCCATTCCCGCGCCAGCCCGTCGTCGCTCTCGCTGGTCTGCCGCAGCACCACGGGCTGGATCCCCACCGGGAACGCCGCCCGGTAGCGCTCCAGCACCAGGTTCTCCCAGACCTTTCCTTCCCGGGTGGTCTCGGAAAGTTCGAGGATCCTGTCCGTGGGCACCACCGCCACGCCCGACACCGTCACCTTGCCCGCCGGAGCGGGAACCAATGGCAGGTCGTCACGGGTCTCCCCCGCAGGAACCCAGCCGCGGTTCACCAGCAGGTGCATGGCGCTCTCGCCGAGGCGCAGGGGCATCACCACCTCGTAACCCACCCGCCCCCGCAGCACCCGGTTGTCCAGCAGGATCATGTAGCGGGGATCATAGGCGCCTTCCGCCTGCACCCGTCGATAGCGGTAATCCTCGGCGCTCACCGGAGTCTGCGGCATGGCGACCGCCGGCTCCCGTGCCATGGCGTCGTACCGGTCCTGCATTCGCTGCTTCTCCTGCCCCCGGTCCACCTGCCACAGCCCCAGATGGATCATGAGGGCGATGGTGGCCACCGCGCCAAGGGTCGGCCAGAGGGATGGCCGGAACTCGAAGCTTCCCACGCGCATGATTGGTCCGTTCCGGGGAAGTCCGCTACACTCCCCGGAGTGTTCCGGCCACGCCCATGAAATTCGTCATCATCGCCGCGTTCCTCGCCATCGTTGGCAGCCTGCTCTCCGGTCTCGTGTTCCTGGTCAAGGACAAGGGTCAGACCGACCGGACGGTTCGCGCCCTCACCATCCGCATCGCCCTCTCGGTGGCGCTGTTCCTGGTGCTGATGCTCGGTTTCTGGCTCGGCCTCATTCCGGGCAAGATCCAGTAGTGTCCCATCCGAAAAAACAAGCCGCGCGCCGTCTCCGGCGCGCGGCCTGGTTTCCTTTCGAACCCGCGCCTACAGCCAGTAGACGAAGATGAACAGTCCCAGCCAGACCACGTCGACGAAGTGCCAGTACCAGGACACACCCTCGAAGGCGAAGTGGTGGTCCGGCGTGAAATGCCCCGCGAGCACCCGGAAGAACATCACGGTGAGCATGATTACCCCCAGGGTGACGTGCATGCCGTGGAATCCGGTGAGCATGAAAAACGTGGAGCCGTAGGCGCCGCTGGTGAGTTTGAGGTTGAGGTCGGCGTAAGCGTGGCCGTACTCGTAGAACTGGAACCCGAGGAACGTCACGCCCAGGGCGATAGTCAGGAAGAGCGCGAGCTTGAGCACGGCGCGGTCGCCGCGCTTGAGGGCCCAATGGGCCCAAGTGACGGTGACGCCGGAAGTAAGCAGCAGCAGCGTGTTGATGGCCGGAATGCCCCAGGCCCCCATGGGTGTGAACTGGGCCTCGGCGCCGGGGCCCGCCGTGGGCCAGGCGGCGGCGAAGTCCGGCCAAAGCAGCTTCTGGTCCAGATCCCCGAGCCAGGGTACCGAGAGCACCCGCATGTAGAACAGGGCGCCGAAGAACGCGGCAAAGAACATCACCTCGGAGAAGATGAACCAGCTCATGCTCCAGCGGTAGGAGCGGTCCACCTGGTGGTCGTACTGACCGCCCTCACTCTCGTGGACCACGGTCCCGAACCAGCCGAACATCATGTAGATGATCACCCCCAGGCCAGCCGCCAGGAGGATGAAACCCATGGTCATGCCGTTCACGGCCAGCGCCGCGCCCAGCCCCACGAGGCCGATGCCCACGGAGCCGGTGACGGGCCAGGTGGAGGGTCCCGGGAAGAAATAGCCTTTGCCAGCATGACTCGCCATACGTTTCTCCTCAGACGTAACTTGTTTTGTGCGGCTTCCTCAGGGCAGCACCAGCTGCACCACGGTGATGATGCTCAGGACGAACAGCGCCCCGCCGATGAGCGCCGCCGCGATGATCTGGGCCGGCGTCAGGGACACCGACTCGTGGTCGGAGCGCTTGCGCACCCCGAAGAACGCCCACAGGATGGTCTTGGCCGCGTGCAGCGGTCCGGCCTTGCCTGGCTTCTGCGCGTCCTCGCCCATGGCCGCGTCAGCCTGCATTGCCCGCTCCCCCAACCACCGCAGCGCCCTTCAACTCAAAGAAGGTGTAGGAGAGGGTGATGGTGCTCACGTCGGAAGGCAGGCCCGCCTCCACCACGAACTGCACCGGCATCTGCTTGATCTCGCCCGGCGCCAGGGCCTGACGGGTGAAGCAGAAGCACTCCAGCTTTTTCATGTACTGGGCGGCGAGGCCGGGGCCGTAGCTGGGCACCGCCTGCCCGACAATGGGCGCGGACGAGGTGTTCCGCACCTCGTACACCACCTGGACCATTTCGCCGGGGTGGGCGCGGATGCTGCGCGTCAGGGGCCGGAATTCCCACGGCAGGTCGCGCACGTTGGCGTCGAACTCGATGGTCAGGGTGCGCGAGGCGTCCACTTGGGTGTTTAGCGCCAGCTCGTCGGGCTTGCCCAGGTTATTGATGCCCGTCACCTCGCAGATCTTCTCGTAAAACGGCACCAGCGCGAAACCGAAGCCGAACATGACCAGGGCCATGAAAACCAGCCTCCGCAGCATGGCCTGATTTTCCCGGGCAGCGCTCATCTCAGAAGGTAGTACTTGAGGACAACGCCGAGAAAGAAAGCGGCCGCGATGGAACCCAGGATGAGCGCCGTGCGCACATTGGCGAGACGGTTTCCGGGCTCTCGCGTCATCATTTCACGACCGGCGCCGTCTCGAAGCTGTGGTAGGGCGCCGGCGTCGGCAGGTGCGTCCACTCCAGGGTGTCGGCGCCCTCCCAGGGCTTCTCGGGGGCCTTCTCGCCGCTGCGAATGGTCTGCACCACGATGTACAGGAACAGCAACTGGGTCAGGCCGAAGCCAAATGCGCCAATGGAGGATATCTTGTTGAAGTCAGCGAACTGGAGGGCGTAGTCCGGGATGCGCCGCGGCATGCCCGCCAGGCCCAGGAAGTGCTGCACGAAAAAGGTGACGTTGAAGAAGATCATGGTCAACCAGAAGTGCAGTTTGCCGAGGGTTTCGTTGTACATCTTCCCGGTCCACTTGGGCAGCCAGAAATAGATCCCCGCGAAGGCCGAGAAAAGTGCGCCGGCCACCATCACGTAATGGAAGTGCGCCACCACGTAGTAGGTGTCATGGAGCTGGATGTCCACCGGGGTGATGGAAAGCACCAGCCCGGAGAAGCCGCCCAGGGTGAACAGGAACAGGAAGCCGCACGCGAAAAGCATGGGGGTCTCGAAGCTAAGGGACCCCTTCCACATGGTGGCCACCCAGTTGAACACCTTCACCCCCGTGGGCACCGCGATCAGCATGGTGGCGTACATGTAGTAGAGCTGGGCCGCGGTCGGCATGCCCACCGTGTACATGTGGTGGGCCCAAACCATGAACGAGAGCACGGCGATGGAGGCGGTGGCGTAAACCATGGACACGTAGCCAAAGAGGGGCTTGCGCGAGAAGGCCGGTATCACCTGGGAGACCACGCCGAAGGCGGGGATCGCGATGATGTAGACCTCCGGGTGCCCGAAGAACCAGAAGATGTGCTGGTACAGCACCGGGTCTCCCCCGCCGGCGGCGTTGAAGAAGGCGGTCCCGAAATGGCGGTCGGTCAGGATCATGGTCACCGCGCCCGCCAGCACCGGCATCACCGCGATCAGCAGGTAGGCGGTGATGAGCCAGGTCCACACGAACATGGGCATCTTGAACAGGGTCATCCCCGGCGCGCGCATGTTGAGGATGGTGGTGATGATGTTGATGGAGCCCATGATCGAGGACAGTCCCAGGATGTGCACGGCGAAGATGGTGAGGTCCATGCCCATGCCCAGCTGGATCGTGAGCGGCGCGTACAGGGTCCATCCGGCGGCGGCCCCGCCGCCCGGCACGAACAGGGAAATGACCAGCAGCAGGCCGGCGGGCGGCAGCAGCCAGAAGCTCATGTTGTTCATGCGCGGGAAGGCCATGTCGGCGGCCCCGATCATCATCGGGATCTGCCAGTTGGCGAAGCCCACGAAGGCCGGCATGATCGCGCCGAACACCATGATCAGCCCGTGCAGCGTGGTCATCTGGTTGAAGAAGTCAGGGTTCACCACCTGCAGGCCGGGCTGGAACAGCTCGGTGCGGATGATGAGGGCCATGACGCCGCCCACCATGAACATGGCGAAGCTGAACCACAAGTACATGGTCCCGATGTCCTTGTGGTTGGTGGTGGCCACCCAGCGCATCAGCCCCGTCGGGTGATCGTGGCCATGCTCCTGGGTGTGTCCGTGCGCGTGTGCTGCTTCCATGCTCATCTCCTGATGTCGGAAGTTCCCTGCAATTCCTGGATCAGCCCCTGTTGCCGGGGGCTGCCTGATCCGCCTTCTTGGCCGTCTTGGCCTTCTGCTCCTGGACCCACTTGGCGTAATCCTCGGGCGACCGGGCGTCGACCACGATGGGCATGAAGCCATGATCCTTCCCGCACAGCTCCGCGCACTGGCCGCGGTAGATGCCGGGCTTCTCGACCCGGAACCAGGTGTCGCGGATGAATCCCGGAATCGCGTCCTGCTTGGCCCCCAGGGCGGGCACCCACCAGGCGTGGATCACGTCAGCGGCGGTGGTGAGGATGCGGATCTTCTTGCCGACGGGAACCACCACGGGGTTGTCCACTTCCAGCAGGTAGTTCGGGCCCTTGGGCTCCAAGCCCATGATCTGGGCCTGGGGCGTGGACAGCGCGCTGGTGAAGCTGATGCCCTCGTTCAGGTAGTCATAGCTCCAGGCCCACTGCAGCCCCGTGGCCTTGATGGTGACGTCCGCGGCGGAGGTGTCCTTCATGTCGATCACCACCTTGGTGGCGGGGTAGGCCATGCCGATCAGGATGAAGAACGGCAGGACAGTCCACAGCACCTCCACCGTGGTGTTCTCGTGGAAATGCGCGGCCTTGTAACCCAGGGACTTGCGGTGGCGGAACACGGAATAAAACATCACCGCGAACACGCCCACGAAAATGACGACGCAGATGACCAGGATCAGCGTGTGCAGGTCGAAGATTCGCTCCGCGATGGGCGTCTGGGGCGCCTGAAGGTTGAGCTTGTAATCGCTCAGGGCCAGCGCCGGATACAAGGCCAGCGCGGACGCCGCCGCAATCTTCCCGAGTGCTTTCATGATCCCCCCAAAATCTGTTCGAAACTGTTCATCGCTCACGCAACCGGCGCCTGAGTTCCCCCGCCAGCTGGGCCCGCTGCGCATCCGTCAGGTGACGCCCGAAGGGCACCTCCCTGCCGTGGGAACGCAGGGCCAGCCTGCTGTGCCCGCTCACCGGATCGGCGGCCAAGACCACCTGGGCCCAATGCCGGTTGAGCCGGAAGCACTCGCGCCTGGCGCAGTCCGCGGCTTCCACCGTGACCACATCGCCATCCACGATGAGCCGCTCAAAATCCCCCGCGTGCCTCGCTACCCACCTGAATGCCAGGTAAAGGGCCGCCATTTCAAGCCCGGCGAACGGCAGAATCGGCCACGCGCCGAGCGCGGCAAATGCGGTCGCGATTCCAAGGGAAACAGCAAAGATGAGCGCAAACGCGACCCGTCGGCCGCCGGCGGTCAGGGAGCAATTCGGTCTCGCGGTGAAGGAAAACTGCATCGCTCCCGCCGGTCCTGCCAACGCCATGCTGGGCTGTTCCTGCCTGTTTTGCCGAGTAATTTAGTCGAATTACGGCAGGCGCAAAGTTAGCACAGGGGACGCCGCCATTGCAAGAAAAGAACGGCACCGGGAAACATTGACCTGAATCAAGAAAATCCTTGTTTCTCCGTCGCTTGGCGCCACGCCGCGTCATCGGCGCAAGACCAGTTCCCGGCGCAGGAGGACAGCCGCAGCCGCCGGGTCGGGCGGCTCCATCCAGGGCAGGCGGGCAAGCAGCGGGCACTCCAGGCGAGCCTCCAGGGTGGCCACGTTGCCGTCGGGTTCCTGCATTTCCGGGTCCACCAGGTTCGCGACCCAGCCGGCAAGCGGCAATCCCGCCTCCCGCACCGCCCGCGCGGTGAGCAGGGCGTGATTCAGGCATCCGAGCCGCAGGCCCACCACCAGGATCACCGGCAATTCCAGGGCGCGGGCCAGATCCGCCATGTCCTCCCGGTCGTTGAGGGGCACGCGAAATCCGCCCGCGCCTTCCACCACCACCCGGTCGCAGCCGGCGCGCAGCTTCTCGAAGGCCGCAACAATGACGGAGATCTCGATCCGCAAACCCTCCCTTTCCGCGGCGAGATGGGGAGCCACCGGCGGGTCGAAGGCGTAAGGGTTGATCCGCTCCCGGGGGGCAACTACGTTGGACGCGGCCATAAGGCTCTCCACGTCATGATAGGTTCCGTCGGCCTCGCGCCCGGCGGCCACCGGCTTCATGCCCACCACCCGCTGACCGCCCCCGGCCATGGCGTGCAGCAACGCGCAGGCCACCAGGGTCTTGCCAACGCCGGTGTCGGTGCCGGTGACGAAGTAGCCCGCCGCGGGCATGCCGGCGCTCCCGGTCACGCCGAGCCCCCCGGCTTGATCTCGATCACCGGCCGGCCGCCGGGACCGCGCCGGGGCTCCGGCTTCCAGGCGTGGCCATATACGACCTCGAAGGTGACCGGCAACCGCCCGTCGCGCCGCGTCGCCTCCAGCCGCTCCAGCGCCCGCTTCCATCCGGACTTTCCCGTGAGCCCGCGGCGGCGGCCCGCGGTGACGTTGTGGGCGCCCAGGGCCTTGAGATCGCGCATGGCCGCCACCGGTTCCGCGTAGGTCAGGGTGACGAACTCCATGTCCATCACGGGCGTTGCGAAGCCGGCACTGACCAGCAAATCGCCGACGTCATGCATGTCCAAGAAGCGATTGACGTGGGTGTAGCCGTCGGCGGCACCGAACGCGGCCCGCAACTCCTTCAGGGTGTCGGGGCCGAAGGTGCTGAACATGAACAGTCCGCCCGGCGCCAGGGTCCTGTGCGCCTCGGAAAAGGTGCGGGAAAGATCGGCGCACCACTGGAGGGCCAGGTTGGACCAGATCATTTCCGCCCATCCGCCACGGACCGGCAGCGACTCCATGTCGCCGCACACCTCCAGACTGCGCGGAGATCCGCCCAGGAGTTTCCTCCACCACGACCGCTCACCGCGGGCGCGGACCAGCATGGCGTGGGCGACATCGAGGGCCACCACGGACGCATCGGGATAAAGCTGCGCCAGCCGCCGGGCGCCGAAGCCGGTGCCGGAGCCGGCATCGAGAATCGTGGCCGGCCGGTGCCGGATGTACTCCAGGCGCGAGAGCATGCGGGTGCAGATCTCCCGCTGCAGCACCGCGGCCTCATCGTAGGTGCCGGCCGCCCGCTCGAAGGCCCGGCGCACCTGCCGCTTCTCGGCGATGCTCCGCTCATCCATGGGGGATGAATTCCCTCACGGATTCCGTGAAGGTGCCCGGGTCCGAGAGAAACGGCGCATGGGCGCAGCGGGTGAGCAGGGCGATCTGCGCGTCACCCAGGTTCTCGCTCAGCCAGCGGCCAGCCGCGGGAGGCGTGAGCAGGTCCCGCTCCCCGTGAATCAGCAGGGTGGGCTGGGCAATGCGCAACACGTCGTTTCGCAGGTCCGTCGCCAGCAGGATGCGGAGCCCCGCCTTGAGGGCCTCCAGCCCGGGGCGGCCCCGCTCGAACAGGCCGGCCCGAAGGACCTGGATCAACTCCCGCGCCCGGTCGCTGCCCCGGGCCTGGAGCGCAAGAAAGCGCTTGAGGGTGCCCTCGTAATTCATCTCCAGGTCCTGGCCGAAGTCTTCCAGAACCTCGCGCCCCACGCCGAACGGCCAGTCGCCCTCCCGCATGAAGCGCGGCGTCCCGGAGACCAGGATCAGGCGGGAAACGCGGGCGGAATGATCGAGGGCGATGCGCATGGCCACCTGGGCGCCCAGGGACCAGCCGCACACCGCGGCCCGGGACGGGAGGACCTCCGCCACCGCCGCCGCCACGGACTCCAGGGTGGCGCCGGCCAGCGGCGCGCTACGCCCGTGACCGGGAAGGTCCACGACGTGGAGCCGGAAATCCCGCGCCAGTTCGTCCCCAACGCCACGCCAGACGCCGCCGTGCATGGCCCAGCCATGGATCAGCGCCAGGTCGGGGCCTTCACCCCTGCGCTCGACGTGCAGCATGTTCAGGGATCCACGGGTTTCACGAGATCTCCCGCAGTACCGTCACCAGGACATCCACGTCGTCCGGCGTGTGGGCGGCGGAAAGGGAAATGCGAAGCCGCGCCGCGCCCCGGGGCACGGTGGGCGGCCGGATGGCCGGCACCAGAATCCCCCGCTCGCGCAACGCTTCACTAACCTCCATGGCTTGGCGGCTGCCGCCGATGAGGAGAGGCTGAATCGGGGTCTCCGAGGGCAGCAGCTTCCACGGCAGTGCCGCCAGGCCGTCCTTGAGCCGCCATGTCAGTTCCCGCAGCCTTTGCGGGCGCCAGGCCTCGCCGCGGATTATTCCGAGGCTGCGGCGCAGGGCGTGAGCGATGAACGGCGGCGTCGCAGTGGTGTAGACATAGGTGCGCGCCCGCTGGGAAAGATATTCCATTACGTCGTCCTCGCCGGCGACGAAAGCGCCGAAAACACCCGCAGCCTTGCCCAGGGTCCCCATGTAGATGATTCGCGGCGAGCGCAGCCGGAAATGGGAAAGGGAGCCGCGCCCGTCCTCCCCCAGCACGCCGAAACCGTGGGCATCGTCCGCCAGCAGCCAGGCGTCGCGGCGCTCGCACAATCGCGCCAGTTCCGGCAGCGGCGCCAAGTCTCCGTCCATGCTGAACACCGCGTCCGTGATCACCAGCCGGCGCTTCGCCCCGGACTTCGCCAGGCGATTATCCAGCGCAGCCAGATCCAGGTGCGGATAGCGCACCAGCCTGGCCCGGGAAAGGATGGCAGCGTCGTAGAGGGATGCGTGGTTGAGCCGGTCGGCGAACACCGCCGCGTTCCGGTCCGCCAAGGCGCTCACCACGCCCAGGTTGGCCATGTAGCCGGTGGAAAAGAACAGCGCCCGGGGCGCGCCCAGAAATTCGGCCAGTTCCCGCTCCAGCGCGTGGTGCTCGGCATGATGCCCGGTGATGAGGTGGGAGGCGCCGGCCCCCGCCCCGAAGCGCTCCGCTCCCGCCCGGACCGCCGCGATCAATTCCGGGTGATTGGCGAGTCCCAGGTAATCATTGCTGCAGAACGCCAGGTATTCGCGTCCCCCGACCACGACCCGGGGACCCTGGGGGCTTTCGAGAACCACGCGCCGGCGGGCCAGTCCCTCGGCTTCGAGTCCATCCAGCTCCGCGCGCAGGGTTGTGAACGGCATGATGCAATGGCGCGAGCCGCGAGCCGGTGCGCGCCCGGCAGATCAGGCGTGGCCGCCGTCCATGGGCTGGAGCCCGAGCCGCGTGAACAGGGCCCGATCCCGTTCCACCTCCGGGTTGCCAGTGGTGAGCAGCTTGTCGCCATAGAAGATGGAATTGGCGCCCGCCAGGAAGCACAGCGCCTGCACCCCGTCGCCCAGCTCCTGCCGCCCCGCCGACAGCCGCAGCATGGCCTCGGGCATGGTGATGCGGGCCACGGCGATGGCGCGCACGAACTCCAGCGGGTCCAGGGCTGCGGCCCCATGCAGCGGAGTGCCCTCCACCTGCACCAGGTTGTTGATGGGCACCGACTCTGGGTAGGGATCCAGGTTCGCCAGTTGCGCGATGAGGGCCGCCCGATCCCGGCGCGACTCGCCCATGCCGACGATGCCGCCGCTGCAGACATGAATGCCCGCTTCCCGCACCCTATCCAGGGTGTCCAGCCGGTCCTGATAGTCCCGGGTGGAGATGATGTTTCCGTAGAACTCGGGGGAGGTATCCAGGTTGTGGTTGTAGTAGTCGAGGCCCGCCGCCTTCAACTGCTGGGCCTGACCCTCTTTCAGCATGCCGAGGGTGACGCAGGTCTCCAGCCCCAGGGCGCGCACGGCCTTGACCATCGTCGCGACCCGGTCGATGTCCCGCTGCTTCGGCCCGCGCCAGGCCGCGCCCATGCAGAAGCGGGTGGCGCCGCTGGCCTTGGCCTTGGCAGCCGCTTCCACGACGGTTTCCACGGGCAGGGTTTCCTCGTCCTCGACCGCCGTCCCGTGGCGCTTGGATTGGGGGCAGTAGCCGCAGTCCTCGGGACAGCCTCCGGTCTTGATGGAAAGCAGCGTCGAGAGTTGCACGGCATTGGGATCATGGTGAGCCCGGTGCACCTGCTGGGCGCGATAAAGCAGGTCATTGAAGGGCAGCGCGAACAGGGCTTCCACCTGCTCCACCGTCCAGGAAGGGGTTCGGCGCTGATCCGCCACGGATTCCGCCAGGGACTCAGCCATTTTGTTCACGAATCCGGGCTCCATTCGTTACTGATTGAAGAAATTGAAGAATCACGCGAATCTTCGGAGTTTCGCCGACCCTTGTCAATTTTGAGCATGTCGCCATTGAACAGACGCCCAGAATTTGGGCTGGGCACGATTCCGCGGGACTGCCTGCTCTGCGGCGCCGTCAGCCGGGGCAACGCCTTGTGCCCGCCCTGCCTCGCCGCCCTGCCCCGCTTGCCCGTGGCCCAATGCCCGGTCTGCGCCTCGCCCTCGGCCGGGTCGGCCGTTTGCGGCGCCTGCCTCGCCGAACCGCCCTTCTTCCAGCGCGCCGTGGCGGCGGTGGCCTACCGCTTCCCCGTGGATGCGCTGATCCAGGCGTGCAAGTACGGGGGCGACCTGATCGCTGCGCGGGCCCTGGGCGAACTGCTGGCGGATGCAGTCGGCGGCGAGCCCGCGCCGGACCTCATCTTCCCCATGCCGCTGCATCCGGCAAGGCTCCGGGAGCGCGGTTTCAATCAGGCCCTGGAAATCGCGCGGCCGGTGGCCTCGCGAACGCGCGCCTCCCTCGTGACGGATGCCTGCGAGCGGGTGAAGGACACGCCGCCCCAGGCCTCCCTCCCCTGGAAGAAGCGGGAGAAGAACATCCGTGGTGCCTTCGCCTGCGCTATGGATCTGTCCGGCAAGCGCATCGCGCTCGTGGACGACGTCATGACCACCGGCCATACACTGAACGAGGCCGCCAAGGCCTTGAGAAAAGGCGGCGCCGCCCAAGTCTACGCTTGGGCCGTGGCGCGCACCCTCGGGCAGAATTGACGCGGCCGGTTTACCGGGCCGCCGGCGATAGGGCCCGAAGCCGCTGGTCCACGAACGCGTGTAGCTCGGGACTCAGGTTTTCGGCATCGCGGGCCCGGCGGAACGCTTCCCGCGCATCTTCAAGGCGCCCCTCCTCCTGGAGCGAGATGCCGAGACCCATGAGCCATACACCCGAGTTGGGCGACAACTGCAGCGCCGCCAGGTAACGGGAAATGGCCTCCTCATGGCGCGAGAGCCGCTGCAGGACCGTGCCGAGAAAGGCTTGGTAATCGGCATTGCCGGCACCCTGGGCCTCAGCTTGGACCAGCGTCGCCAAGGCCTCCTCAAGGGATCCGTAGCTCACCTGAACTCGCGCGAGTGTCATGGCGAGGCGCGCATCCACTGGGTTCAGTTGCATGCCTTCCCGCAAAACGGAATCAGCCTCGCTAATCTGGCCAGCCTCCACCAGCAGCGCGGCAAGCGTTTGCCGCACGGTGGTGTGCGTGGGATCGAGGCGCAGCGCGGAGCGCAATCCCTCCTTTGCTTCTTCGATACGCCCCTGCTTCATCAGCCCCACCGCACGGCGGAATTCCGCATCCGAATGCTGCCGGGGGGTAGGTTCCTTCATGCGCTTGTCGATGCGGGTCTCGCCCATGGAATCGGGGACAGGTCGCTGGGCGCTCTCCTTCTGGGCGGCCGGCACCGGATTGGAAATGGCCGGCGCGAGCGCCTCCTGCGATTCTGCGGTGTCGGGAAGGGTGCCAAGCGCGAGGCCGGACTTCGCCTTGGCCACCTTGACGGCCGCAGGTTTTGCCGTGGTGGATTCCTTGGGAGATGCATTCAGGGCAGGCGGCAGTTCGGAAACCGCCGGGCTCGGGTCCTCGACCGCTTCCCGGGCCGCCGAGAAGGCGGACGGCTCCGGGCGAGCCGCGCCGCTGATGGGCGCGGCAACCTGCTGTCGCGCCGCCGTGTCCCGCGGCGTCGCGGTGTCCCGTGCCGATTGCTCCAGCCTCGCGGCCGGAAGCGTCGCCGCCAGCGCGGCCGCGGCCACCACCAGCAGCATCACGGCACCGGCAATCCCCCTCCCGCCAAGCCGGGGCGCGGGCACCGGCAGCACTCCGGCCCCGCTGTCTTCGGCTTCCAGGCTGACTCCACGTCGCTCCAGGTCCAGCAGCATCTGGTTGATGACGCTCATGGCAGGAGCGTCCAGGTGGTAAGCGTGACGACGGCGAGGGCCGCAGTCATGCTGAGCCAGGCCCAGGGCGGCGTCCAGCGCCGCACCGCAGGGGTGTCCATGGCTGAAGCGCGGATCTGGTTTCGCTTTACCTCCTGCGCGCCCTCGCCGAAAGCCAGCAACAGCGACTTATGAGCCAGTATATTGACTAGGCGCGGGACGCCCCCGGTGTAGCTGCGGATGAGGGACACCGCGTCGCGGCTGAACAGCCGGTCTCCTGAGTAGCCCGCGACGCGCAACCGGTGATTCAGGTAAAGCTCCACCTCCGCTCCCCTGAGATTCCCCAGCCGGAACTCGAAGGTAATGCGCTGGCGCAGCTGCCGCACCGACTGCTGGCGGAGCCTGGCATCGAGTTCCGGTTGGCCGAACAGCACCACTTGGATCAGTTTGCGTTTCTGGGTTTCCAGATTGGTGAGCAGCTTCAGGGCTTCCAGCGTCTCCAGGGGCATGGCCTGGGCTTCGTCCAGGCAGACTACCACCCGCTTTCCGCGGAGGGCGTAGTCCAGCAGCGCCCGGGTGAGACACTTGAGCAGACCGTGGGAATCCAGGTCCCGGGCCACCGGCACCTGCAGCTCGTCGGCCAGCGCCGCCAGCAGCCCTCGCGGGTCCAGGTAGGGATTGGGGATGTATGCCGTGACGTAGGATTCCCCGAGGCTGCCGATGAATTTCCGGCACAGCAGCGTCTTGCCGCTCCCCACTTCGCCGGTGATCTTCATGAATCCCTCCCCGGTACGTGCCGCGACCAGCAGCGTGTTGAGCGCTTCCTGGTAGGTGGAGCACGCGAGGAAAAAACTGGTGTCGGGCGTCAGATTAAAGGGGAACTCGCGAAGTCCGAAGTGGGCGTGATACATGGTTAGCTCCCGGCTCTATGGTCGCCCCTCCCAATGGGTTGGGGGACTGGATTGTCGTTGCGCTGGTTCATTTCCCGACCGTGCCTCCCTGCTGTCCGAATCCGGTGATGCGGTCCCGGGACTCAATAATGTCCTGCTCCCAGGCGGCGTCGCCGCGCACCACGGTCGGCTTGAGCAGGATTACCAACTCCCGCTTCTCGGAGTTGCGCTTGATCTGCTTGAACAGGGTCCCGACCAGGGGCACGTCGCCTGCCACAGGCACCTGGGAGTTGTCACCGCTCTGGGACTGGCGCATCAGACCCCCGAGCACCACCACCTGTCCGTCCAGAGCGCGGACGATGGTGTCGGTCTCCTGCACCGAGCTGCGGGGCACCGGGATCTGAAACCTGCCGCCTGCCCCCGTATCCACCACCTTGTTCACCTGTTGCACGTCGCTCACGCTGGGATGAATGTGCAGGATGATGTTGCTTCCCTCGTCAATGCGCGGGGTCACGTCCAGCGCGACGCCGGAAAAGAAGGACTGGAATGTCACGGTCGGGCTGGTGATCACCTGATTGGTACCCGGCGTAAGGTTCCCCACATTGGTGCTTCCCCCGGTCACGTTGGTGACAAACAACTCGTCCTGCCCCACCTTGAGCACCGCTTTCTGGTTGTTCAATGTGGCGACTCGCGGGCTGGAAAGCACGTGCACCGTTCCCTGGGTTTCCAGGAACGTGAGCAGCGAGGCGAAGCTCGCGTTCTGGAACGCGAGTCCGAACAGGCCGCCGCCGACGGCGGTGGCGAGAAGATTGGTACCGGGATTGGACACGATCGAGGGCAAGGTGGCGTTGAAGCCGGTGGCGGTGTCCCCGCTGACGGTACCGCCGGTGAAGATGGGCTGCTCTGCGTTGGTCGAGAGCCTGGTGCCCGACGTTATGGTTCCGGTCGAGAGCCCGCTGTTGGGCGTGCGGCTGAAAACTGCCCAGTTGACTCCCTGCTCGTAGCCGTCCTTCAGCTGGACCTCGAGGATCTTCGCTTCCAGGATCACTTGGCGCTCCACCGAAAGCTGGGACGCGCGCAGGAACGTGGCCACATTGCGCATGTCCGCAGGCATGGCGCGCACCACCACGATCCCCGAGTGGGGGCTCACCACCACGTTGCGTCCCTCGCCGCTCCCGATGATGGCGGTCAGAGATTTCGCGATCTCGTCCCAGAAATCGGTGGTGTGGATCGTCTTGACCTCCGCGCTCTCCACCAATGACTGGCCACCCAAGGGCGCATTGGGATCAGCGGGCCCGCCGGTGCTGGGCGAGGTCCCGCCTATGGCGGTATTGGCGGTGACGCGCAGTTCGGAGCGCCCGCGGCGCTGACCGGAAAGGTAGTTCACTTGGAACACCCGCGTCTGCAGGGCAACCGGCTGGATGAATATTCGGGTTCCCTCCGCGCGATATTCGTAGCCGTACATCTCGCGGATGGCATCCAGAGCTTCCTGCACCGTCACGTCCTTGAG
>Ga0210334_11084999_pt1 | contig 23936 bp, 25 predicted proteins | sample S306metaT_FD_164440 | JGI IMG/M metagenome (GOLD analysis project Ga0210334, IMG submission 164440) | Metatranscriptome of estuarine sediment microbial communities from the Columbia River estuary, Oregon, United States - S.306 (Metagenome... | ecosystem: Environmental > Aquatic > Marine >... | reverse complement strand
GGCCGAGCGGCTGCTGATGGCGGTGCTGTTCCTCAAGTCCACCGCCCTGGCCCTCAAGAAATACCCGGAGATGAACGGGTTCTACCGGGACGAGACGTTCGCACCCAGCGAAAGAGTGCACGTGGGCGTCGCCATTTCGCTGCGCCAGGGCGGGCTCATCGCGCCGGCCATCCGCGACACGGACCAGCGCAGCCTCGACCAGTTGATGGTGGACCTCGCCGACCTGGTGAAACGCGCCCGGGCCTTCACCCTGCGCAGCTCGGAGTTCTCCGATCCCACCGTCACCGTCACCAATCTCGGCGACCAGGGCGTGGACCTGGTGCACGGCGTGATCTATCCGCCCCAGGTGGCCCTGGTGGGCTTCGGCCGCGTCAGCGAGCGGGTGTGGGCGGAAGGCGGTAACATCACCGCCGGGCCGGGCGTCACCGCGAGCCTCTCCGCGGACCACCGGGTAAGCGACGGCCACCGGGGCACGCTGTTCCTTGCGGAACTGGCGCGCCTGCTCCAGGAACCCGAGAAACTGAAATAGCCATGGAACCGAACCAGATCCGCGACCAGATCTTCGCCGTCATGAAGGGCATCGCCCCCGAGGTGAATCCCGCTGAAATCCAGCCCGACGCGCCCCTGCGCGACCAGGTGGACCTGGACTCCATGGACTACCTGAATTTCCTCATCGGGCTGCACCAGAAGCTCGGAGTCGAGATTCCCGAGGAGGACTACGGCAAGCTCACCACCCTCGAGAAACTGGTGGCCTACCTGTCCTCCAAGCTGCCGGACTGATCATATTCCACCGGCGCGTGCCAGTAGCGCCGATGGACGGAGCGCCAGGCTTCTTGCGAGGGCTTCTCGCCGTCGAAGCGGAATGTCACGGCGCCGTCGCGATCGCTGCGGTAGATCCGGGAACCGGCCTCCCGGTAGCGCTCCACCACGTCCGGCCGGGGATGCCCGAAGGGATTGCGGTAGCCGCTGGAGAACATCACCACCTCCGGTGCGGCAGCGGCCACGAACGCCGGGCTGGAGCCGCCGGCACCGCCATGGTGGGGCGCCACGACCAGGGTTGCGCGCAATGCCTTCCCGGCCCGCTGCACCAGCTCCGCTTCCGCTTTCCGCTCCACGTCCCCCGCCAGCAGCGTGCTGCCGACGCGCGACGTCACCCTCAGCACGCAGCTCCTGGCGTTGTCCCTGATCACGGGGTTGGCGTAGTACTCCTGGGGCGGCCCCAAGATCTCGAAGCCCACGCCGTCCCATTCCCAGGACTGCCCGGCCTGGCAGGCGATGGGCCGCGGCGCTCCGGCCAGCAGCGGATGCCCGGCGGGAAGCGACGTCAGCACCCAGCCCACCGGCACCGCCTCCAGCACCGAAAGCGCGCCGCCGTGATGGTCGGCGTCGTCGTGGGACAGCACCATGCCTTCGAGGCGCTTCACCCCCTCCCCCCGCAAATAAGGCGCGATCACGCGGTTGCCCGAATCGGAGCCCGGCGAGAACCAGGGCCCCGCATCGTAGAGCAGCGCGTGATGCTCCGTGCGCACCACGGCGGCCAGCCCCTGCCCCACGTCCAGCACCGTCACCCAGAACCCGCCCGGCGCCGGGACCGGAGCGGGCGTGAAGAAAAGGGGCAGCATGGCCACCAGCCCAACCCAGCGTGCGGGGAAGCCTCGCGGCAGCAGGAGCAGGGCCGCGCCGGCCACGGCGGACATGACCGCCCATGCAGGCGGCGCGTGCTGCACCCAGACCGCTTCCGGCGCCCGGGCGAGCCATTCCAGCGCTGCCAGGCACCAGGCCATGATCTGGCGCGCCAGCAGGAGCAGCGCGTCCACCGGGACCACGATCGCCAACAGCGTGAGCGGCACCACCACCAGACTCACCACCGGGATGGCGAAGGCATTGGCGATGGGCGACACCAGGGACACCTGCTGGAACAGCGCAACCAGCAGCGGCGCGAGTCCCACCGTCACTGCCCATTGCACGCGCCCCCAGGCCGCCAGCCAATGGGGACGGCCGATGCGCCCGCCGTTCACGTAAAAGATGATGGCCACCGCGCCGAAGGAGAGCCAGAACCCGGGCGCCAGCACCGCCCACGGGTCGTAGAGCACCACCGCGAACAGCGCCATGGCCAGCACCCGGGACGCGGCAAAGCCGGCGCCGCCCCACAACCCGGCCGCCACCACCGTGAGCATGATGACGGTGCGCTGGGCCGGGACGCCGAACCCCGCCAGCAGCGCGTAACCCAGCGCCGTGATCGCCCCCGCCAGCGCTGCGGCCTTCCGGGCCGGCACCCTCAGGGTGAGGCGCGCGCTGCGCCGCCACAGAGCCTGGGCCAGGGCGAACACCAGGCCGGAGATCATGGTGATGTGCAGCCCGGAGATGCTCATGAGGTGGTTGACCCCGGTGCGAGTGAACATCTGCCACTGGGGGCGCGGGATCGCGTTCTGGTCGCCGATGGCGAGCGCCACCAGCACGCCGGCGGCGGGCCGCTCCCCGAGCACGGCCTGGAAGCGATCCCGGATGTCCTGGCGCAAGCGCTGCAGGCGGTATCCCGGCGCGCCCGCCCGTTCGTCGAGCCGCTTGTTGTTCTCCGCCTTGCGCACGTAACCGGAAGCGCGGATGCCCCGTTCCAGGGCCCAGGCCTCGAAGTCGAATCCGTGGGGATTGGCCGAGCCGTGGGGCCGCTTGAGCCGCACCGTGAGGCGCCAGCGCTCGCCCGCCCGCACCTGGGGAACGGCCTCCCCGCCCGGGTCCCGGAACCAGCTCAGCACGATGCGCCCGGGCACCGGCGCGTCCGGCGTGAGCACCCGCTCAATGTTGAACTCGAAGCGGGTACTGGCTTCGTTGGATCGGGGAAGGTCCGCCACCACGCCCACGACCTCCACGTCCCGCCTCTCCCATTCCATCGGCAAGGCGTCGCCCAGGCGCCATGCGGCAAACCCCGCAGCCCAGAGGAAGCCCGCCAGCAGGAACCCGCCCTTCCACGCCGACTCGCGCACGAACCAAAGCCCCCGCCCGCGGTCGGAGGGAATGAACCACGCCGCGCCCGCCAGCGGAACCAGAACCCACGCCCACGCCAAAGACGGCAGCTCCGGCTGCTGCTGCAGCAGCCAGACCCCGAGAACGAAGCAGACGATGTTGAGGCGCACGCCGGGAAATCCGATTGAAGCCAGCCCGATTTAACGCAGCCGGATGCCGCCGGACAACAGGCCGGACGGCCTAGGGCATCCGGTAAAATAGGCTCTCCTGCCGCGCCCCATGCCTCGCAAGTTCCTTCGCAGATTCCTACCCAGCCATGAATCGGTGGCCAGCAACCGTTACGTGGCGCGCCTCGGCCCCCGCGTTCGGCATCCGGGACTTTGGCACCTGAACCGGCGGTCCGTGGCGGGGGGCGTCGCGGTGGGACTGTTCACCGGCCTCATCCCGGGCAGCAATCCCGTGCAGTTCGTCGCCGCCGCCGTCGTGGCCAGCATCGCCCGCGTCAACCTGCCGGTTGCGATACTCACCACGCTCTATTCCAACCCCTTCACCATCGTTCCCCTGTACTGGGTTGCCTACCAGATCGGCTCCCTCTTTACCGTCGACGACTCCCAGACCATGCCCGCGGTCCAGCTTTCTTTCCTGGACAAGCCCGTCGCCCAGTGGTGGCCCGCCATCGTGGACTGGCTGATCGGCATGGGCAAGACCCTGGGCATCGGCCTTCCCCTCCTCGGGCTCATCCTCGCCGCAGCCGGCTACTTTGCGGTGCTGGGCGGCTGGCGCCTGTTCGTGGTGTGGGAATGGCGGCGGCGGGCCAGACGGCGGGCGGCCGCGAAGCCGTGAAGCCCGGCTACTGGAGGCGCGCCTGCCGGGAACTGGCGGCCCGGGACGAAGTGCTGGGAGGCATCATCCGCGCCTACCGGGGCGAAACCCTTTCCACCCGCGGCAACGCCTTCGTCACCCTGGCCCGCTCCATTGTCGGCCAGCAGATCTCGGTCAAGGCCGCCGATTCCGTCTGGCGCCGGCTGGAGGAAGCGACGGGCACCATCGCCCCGGAGTCCGTCTCCGGCGCCACCACCATCCGCCTCCAGCGCTGCGGGCTTTCCCTGCGCAAGGCCGAGTATCTGCAGGGCCTTGCCCGTGCCTTCACCGACGGCAGCGTGCGGCCGGACGAATGGCACGGGCTCGAGGACGAGGCCCTGATCCGGGAACTCATCAAGCTGCGGGGCATCGGCCGCTGGAGCGCCGAGATGTTCCTCATCTTCCACCTGCTCCGCCCCGACGTGCTGCCGCTCGCCGACCTCGGCCTGCAGCGCGCCATCCGTCTGCACTACCACAACGGCCGATCCATCTCCCTGCGCCGCATGGAGACCATCGCCGGCCCCTGGCGGCCCTGGCGCACGGTCGCCACCTGGTACCTGTGGCGCAGCCTCGATCCGCTGCCGGTGGAGTATTGAGCCCTGCCTGGGGACATTGGCCGTCCGCTCAACCCGTGTTCGTAGGCCGTGGCTCGTCGTTCGTGACCCGTTCCTCCCGCTCGCTTGCCACCACCAGCCCGGAGGAATATGGTGAGAATTTGAGGCCTCTGGCCCCATGGGCGCCGACGGGTGACACCGCGAAACCCTTTTTCATGTGGGGCAGAGCGCATCCGGCCGCCGCCATCATCCAATCCGTGGCAAGGAGATTCCGATGACCATTACGAACACGCATTCCGGCACCAACGTGCATGAGGTCGCTGACGGAATCTATCGCATCAACACCCCGGTCGTGATCGAAGGGTCGGTCGGCTTCTCGTTCAATCAGTATGTCATCGTCGATGATGAACCGCTGCTCTTCCACACCGGACCGCGCAAGATGTTTCCCCTCGTGCGCGAGGCGCTGGCGAGCATCATTCCCGTCGCAGGGCTTCGCTACATCGCGTTTTCCCATGTGGAAGCCGACGAGTGCGGTTCGCTCAACGAGTGGCTTGGGGCGGCTCCGCAGTCTGTGCCGCTCTGCGGCGCGGTTGCTGCCATGGTATCGATCAGCGACCTTGCCGATCGGGCACCGCGGGCGATTGCGGACGACGAACGCTTGCCACTGGGCAAACACACCGTGCGCTGGTTCGACGCGCCGCATCTTCCCCACGGCTGGGATTGCGGATTTCTTCTGGAAGAGCGGACGTCCACTCTGCTGTGCGGCGACCTGTTCACCCAGGGAGGGGCTGGTCTTCCCCCGGTTACGGAGTCGGACATTCTGGGGCCGAGCGAAGCCTTCCGCCAGAAGATGGATTACTTCTCGCACTCGAAGAATGCGCGCGGGATTCTCGAGAGACTCGCCTCGGCGAACCCGGCGACGCTGGCGTGCATGCACGGCAGCGCATGGCGTGGCGATGGGGCAAAACTGCTACGAGCACTCGCTGATGCGCTGTCGGCATAATCCGCCGCGTATGTATGTGGAGTAATGGGGCCGGCGCGCGATTGGCTCCATAAAGGGAAGGCGCCCGGCTTTCCCGGCTGGTCTCCGGTCCGCCTGGCCGGAGCAGATTCTTGGTGAGTTGGCTCTCCACCAGGATACGGCTGCGGCCTTCCGCACGGGCTGATCAGATGAGGAACCTCGGCCATGAACACTGAAACTTCGCTCACCATTCAGGATCTTCGGGTACGCGCGGTCAAGGTCCCGATGCGGCTCCCCCTGCAAACCAGCACCGGCACGATCAGCATCGCCCCCCTCGCCCTGATCGACCTTTACACCGAGGAAGGGGTCACCGGGTGCGCGTACCTGTTCTGCTACACGCCGCTGGTGCTAAAGCCGGTGGTGGATCTCATGGCCAACCTGACGCCGCTCATCAAGGGCGACCGGGTCGCGCCGCTGGACCTGGACCGGAAGCTGCAGGGCCAGTTCCGGCTGCTGGGCTCCAAGGGAGTCGCGGGCATGGTGCTCGCGGGCATCGACATGGCGGCCTGGGACGCGCTGTCAAAGGCTCAAGGCCTGTCCCTGGCGCGGGCGTTGGGCGGCACGCCGCGGAGGATCCCCGCGTACAACAGCTGCGGCCTGGGAATGATCGGCGCCGAGCGCGCCGTCACCGAGGCGCAGCAACTGGCGGCCCCGGGTTTCCAGGCCATCAAGGTCAGGCTTGGCTACTCGGAGCTGAAGACCGATGTCGAGGTGGTGCGCGCGGTCCGGCGCGCGGTCGGAAACGATCTCTTGCTCATGTCCGACTACAACCAGGCCCTGGCTGTGCCGGAGGCGATCAGGCGCATCCAGGCGCTGGATGACGAGGGGCTGTATTGGATCGAGGAGCCGGCCCTGGCCGACGACTACGCCGGCTACGCGCAGATCCGCGGCAAGGTCGGGACGCCGATCCAGATGGGCGAGAACTGGTGGGGAACCCACGAGATGGCGAAATGCGTGGCGGCCGGCGCTTGCGACCTGGGAATGCCGGACGCCATGAAGATCGGCGGCGTCACGGGTTGGCTGCGGGCGGCGGCCATTGCCGAGGCCGCCGGCCTGCCGGTCTCGAGCCACCTGTTTCCCGAAATCAGCGCCCATCTCCTGGCGGTCTCGCCGACCAGCCATTGGCTGGAGTACGTGGACTGGGCCGTCCCCGTCCTGCGGGAGCCGCTGAAACCAGACAATGGTTTTGCGATCGCGCCGGAGGTGCCCGGGAGCGGCATCGACTGGGACGAGGCAGCCGTGGAACGCCACCTCGCCTGAGCGGGCAAGGTTCACATCGCGCAGCTTGAGCCGCTGCTAGAATTCCGTCATGCCCGAACCGCTGCCGTTGATCGCAATTCTTTGCGGCATTATCGCGCTCATCTTACTGTTGACGGGCATCGGCGCCCTGCGCCGCCGGCGAATCATGGGATTCACGACGCGGACTTCACTCGCGCTGCTGTTCCTAGCGCTGGCCGGCGCGTTCGCCACCATCACGCTGGGCATCCAGGGCTACCAGTCCCTGACGCGGGAGGAAGTGGCGGCCAACATCGAGGTGCGCCCCACGGGTCCGCAGACCTTCACCGCCTACGTGAAATTTCCCGACGGGCGGCGGGAGGTGTTCAAGCTGGCCGGCGACCAGATTTTCGTGGACGCCCACATCCTCAAGTGGAACCCCCTGGCCAACGTGATCGGGCTGCACACGGCCTATGAACTGGACCGGGTGGGCGGGCGCTACGTGGACCTGCAGGCGGAACGGGAGCGGCCGCGCACGGTATACACCCTCTCGGAGGAGAAACCGGTCAACATGTTTGACCTGCGCCATCGTTATGCTTTCCTGGCGCCGCTCCTGGATGCCGAATACGGCTCGGGAACGTTCCTGATGGCGGACCGGCCGGCAACGCTGGAGGTGCGGGTGTCCACCACGGGGCTGCTGCTGCGGCCCGCGCCCGAGAAGAGCGGCGGCTGACGGGATTCTCGGCGTCAAGGCAAAAAAATCCGGCGGGGGAAGGGGGTTCCGAACCGCCGGAGACCTACGGAGGGAGTCTTCGCTTCAGTTTCCGGCCGGTCCGGCCGGAAACGTCCATCAGAAACCGCGCGTCATGCTTCCTGTATATCAGCGATTTCTAATCTACTCCTCTGTTTGGTGCGTTGCAATGCGGCAAATTGCCGCACGCGGCAGGACGTCATTCCGGTGAATGCCAAGTTCAGGAAGATGTGGCCGTTTGCAGTCCCGAATCCCTGCTTGCGCCGGGACGACGGGCGGTTGCCAGCGGCACCGGTCCGTCAATGGGCCGGGTCGTCGGCAAGCCGGAAGCCCGCCGCCTCCAGACCTTCACGCAGGGCCGTCGCCTGCTCCCGGCTCAACTCCACCAGGGGCGGGCGAAGGGTGCGCCACTCCGGGTCCTTGCGGCCCTCGGCCAGGATTTCCTTGAGGGCTGCCATCAGCGGGAATCCGGAAATCACCGCCCGCACCGTGTCGATGCGGGCCTGCAGGGCCTCCGCTTCCGACGCCTGCCAGCGCTCGAACACTTCCCGGATGGGGCCCGGGTTCACGTTGGCACCGGCGGTGATGCAGCCGGCGGCCCCGGCGCGCAGCCCCCGCAGCAGGAACGCCTCGCTCCCCGGGAACACGCGGAAGTCGGCGCCGCGAGTGGCGTCCAGCACCGCCTGGGTGCTGGACCAGTCCCCCGAGCTGTCCTTCAGTCCCACCACGGTCTGCGGGTAGTCCCGCAGCAGGCGCTGAATGAGGCCGATGCTGATGCCCACCCGGGCGATGGGCGGGATGTGGTAGAGATAGAGCCGCAGGCGCCCGTCCCCCACACCCTCGATCACCTTCGCGTAGTGGCGGTACAGTCCTTCGTCGGTAACGTCCTTGTAGTAGAACGGCGGCAGCATCAGCACGCCGGCGCAGCCCAGCTTCACCGCGTGGGTCGTGAGCGCCACGGTTTCCGTGAGCGAGCAGCAGCCGGTGCCGGGCAGCATGCGCGCGGGATCGAGCCCGGCGGCCACCAGCCGCTCCAGCAGGGAGACACGCTCCCCGGCCGAAAGTGAGTTGGCTTCCGAGGTGGTGCCGAAGGGCACCAAACTGGCGCCCTGCTCCAGGATCCAGCGGCTCAAGCGCACCAGGCGCTCCGGGTCCGGCGACAGATCGCGCTTGAACGGAGTGAGTACGGGGGCAAAAACGCCCCGGGCGCGGTCGTTCATGGCAAATCCTCCTCCCGGATCCGGTCAGCCCGCCGGCTGCAGATAGCCGTCCACGATGCGCAGCACGCGCTGGGCGCGGCTCGCCAGGTCGAGATCGTGAGTGACGATGACCAGGCTGGTGTTGAGCTCCCGGTTGAGGTCCATCATCAGGTCGAAAACGCCCTCCGCCGTGTGGGGGTCCAGGTTGCCGGTAGGCTCGTCCGCCAGCACGCAGGCGGGACGCGTCACCAGCGCCCGCGCCACGGCCGCCCGCTGGCGCTCGCCCCCCGACAATTCCCCCGGCATGTGGTGCAGCCGGTGGCCGAGGCCCACGCGGCCCAGCATGTCCGCCGCCTGGCCCAGGGCCTCGTCCCGGGTCGCGCGCCGGATCAGCAGCGGCATGGCCACGTTCTCCAGGGCGGTGAACTCGGGAAGCAGGTGGTGGAACTGGTAGACGAAACCCAGGGAACGGTTGCGCAGGTTGCCCCGCTCCTCCTCGGAGATTTGCGCCATGTCCTTGCCCATGACGCTGATGGCGCCGCCGCTGGGCTCGTCCAGCCCGCCCAGGAGGTGCAGGAGCGTGCTCTTGCCCGATCCCGACACGCCCACCACCGCCACCCTCTCTCCGGCGGCCACCTCCAGAGTCATGCCCAGCAGGACCGGCACCTCCAGCCTGCCCTGGAAGTAGCTCTTGCGCAGTCCGCGGCAGGCGATCACCGGATCACTCATAGCGCAGGGCCTCCGCGGGGTTGATGCGCGAGGCGCGCAGGCTGGGATAGATGGTGGCCAGCAGGCTCAGCACCAGGGACACCCCGGCGATGTAGAGCACGTCCTTCCACTGCAGGTCCGAGGGCAGGTCGCTGATGTAGTACACGTCCTTGGCCAGGAACTGGACATTGAACAGGCGCTCAATGGCGGGCACCACCACGTCCACGTTGAGGGCGAGGGCGACGCCCCCCGCCACGCCCAGCAGCGTGCCCAGCACGCCCATCAGGGAGCCCTGCACCATGAAGACCTTCATGATGCTGCGGGGCGACGCGCCCAGGGTGCGCAGGATGGCGATGTCGGCCTGCTTGTCGGTGACCGCCATCACCAGGGTGGACACGATGTTGAACGCCGCCACCGCCACGATCAGAGTGAGGATGATGAACATCACGTTCTTCTCGATCTGGATGGCGCGGAAGAAATTGGCATGCTGGCGCGTCCAGTCGCTCACGAACGCGGTCTCCGGCAGGTTCACCAGCAGCTCCCGGGCCACCTCCCGCGCGAGAAAGAGGTCGGTCAGCTTGAGCCGCACGCCGGAAACGTCGCCCTCCAGTCGCAGCAGCTTCTGGGCATCCTCCATGTGGATGATGGCGAGCCCGTGGTCGTACTCGTACATGCCGATCTCGAACAAGCCCACCACCCGGAACTGCTTGAGGCGCGGCAGCAGCCCGGCCGGCGTCACCTGCCCCTGGGGCGTGATCACCACCACCTTCTCCCCGACCCGGGCGCCGAGGGCCCGCGCCAGTTCACTGCCGAGCACGATGCCGAACTCCCCGGGCTTGAGGTCGGTGAGGGAGCCCGCCCGCATGTGTTCGCCCAGCTCCGCTACCCGGGCTTCCAGCTCCGGCACGATGCCCCGGATCAGCGCACCCTGCACGGCCTCTTCCCTGGCCAGCATCGCCTGCCCCAGGACGTAGGGCGCGGCAGCCACCACCTCGGGATGCTTGCGTGCGTCGTCGGCGATGACCTGCCAGGCGGGAAGCCGGTTGCCGACACCGGTGATCTGCACGTGGGAGGCGACGCCAAGAATGCGCGCGCGCAGCTCCTTCTGGAAACCGTTCATAACCGACAGCACCACGATCAGCGCCGCCACCCCCAGGGCGATGCCGATCATGGAGGTGAGGGAGATGAACGAGATGAAATGGTTCCTGCGCTTGGCGCGGATGTAGCGCAGGCCGATGAAGAGTTCGTAGGGCTGCACGCCTGCCGGACGGGTCAGTGGATAAGCATGGGAAATCGAGGCGGAAGTTTAGCATGACGGGTCACCCGCCATTTTCCGCGGCGACACGGGGATGAACCGCATTTGACAACCCACCCCGCGCCGAATTAGCTTACGCACACCCCGCTACCGGCCCAGCCGGAGATGCCACGGCAGCCAGAATGTACGGCCGCCGATCACAAGAGCGGGATCAAGGCCGTCCACCGCGCAGGCGCCGGAGCTGTTTCCGGCTCGCAGCCTCACGCTGTTTTGTCCGTCATCCGGCGCCCAGTGACGCCGGGATTGCGAATCACCGTGGAGAACCAAGCATGAAATCTACCCGCATCGTTTCCGTGTTCGCCCTCATGTTCGCCGCCGCCCTCTGGCTGCTCGTGCCCGTTGCCCGGGCGGACATGGTGCCCACCGACGAAGTCGCGCCCCAGGGCCAGGTCAAGACCGAGCGCGAAAAAGTCGAGGCTTTCCTGGAGCGCGCCACCGTGCAGGAAAAGCTCAAGGTCCTCGGCGTGAAGGACATGCTGCTGAAAAGCCGGGTGGACGCCCTCACCGACCAGGAGATCCACCTGCTGGTCACCAAGATCGACGCGCTTCCGGCCGGCGGGGATATCGGCTACAAGGAGCTAATCATCATCCTGCTGGTGGCTATCCTCATCGCCATCATCGTCTGACGGCTTCGCCGGGCGGGTGGCCCCGAGTCACTCGCCCAGCAGGTGCAGCAGCACCTCGCGCCGGTGGGGCTCCGTGCGGTGTTCGTAAAGGAAGATGCCCTGCCAGGTCCCGAGGGCCATGCCGCCGCCGGAAACCGGTATCGAGAGCTGGGTCTGGGTCAGGGCCGCGCGCACGTGGGCCGGCATGTCGTCGGGGCCCTCGATCACATGCTCGAACAAGGCATCCCCGTCGGGCACCAGGCGCGAAAAGAAGCGCTCCAGGTCCCGGGTCACTTCGGGATCGTAGTTTTCCTGGATCAGAAGGCTGGCGGAAGTGTGGCGGCAGAACAGGGTCAGCAGCCCGTCGCGGATGCCGCTCCGCCCCAACCACTGGCGCGCGCGGTCCGTGAAGTCGTAGAGCCCGCGGCCGCGGGACTCGATCAACAGGGTGTGGCTCGCCTGCCGCATGGTCCTGCAGTATAAGGGAAGCGCCGCGAGCGCGTGCTACACTGGGCCGCTCCCGCCATGTCCTTGCACCTGCTGGTTCCCCATCTCTGGCCGCTGCCCGACGCGGAGGACGCGGGCGGAGAGATTCACCTTCCGGGGCTGGAAACGCTGCTCGGGAAGGGAGCCATTGTCGAAACCGCCGCGGCCGACGGGGAAACCTGGCTGTTCCAAAAATTCGGAATCCCGCGGCGCGGAGACTGGCCGGTGGCGTCCCTCGGCCTCCTGGCCGACGGCGGGAATCCCGGCACCGGATTCTGGCTGCGCGCCGATCCGGTTTTTCTGCGGGCGGATGCCCGGGAACTGGTCCTCGCCGGAACGCCGCCCAGGCTTACGCGCGACGAAGCGCAGTCCATCGCCGAATCGCTGAACCGGCATTTCGAGGCGGACGGCCTGACGTTCCTGGCGCAGCGTCCCGGACGCTGGTACCTGCGGCCGCCGGCGGCGCCCGCCATGGAAACCCGATCCCCGGATGAGGCCGCCGGCCGGCACGTGGACCCCTACCTTCCTTCCGGCGCGGACGCGCTGCGCTGGCACGCGTGGATCAATGAAATCCAGATGCTGCTGCACGCCCACCCCGTGAACGAGGCACGGGAGCGGCGCGGCGAGCTTCCCGTCAACAGCGTCTGGATCTGGGGCGGCGGCACGCTTCCCGAAAACATCGACTCCCCCTTTGCCCGCGTCTGGAGCGACGAACCGACAGCCGCGGGGCTGGCGCTGGCCGCGAAGGCGGAGCATCGGGCGCTGCCACCGTCAGCGGAGGAGTTCCTCTCCCCGATCACGCAAGGCGAGCAGCTGGCGGTGCTGGACCCCTTGCGGGAGCCCGCGCGCCGGGGCGACGCCACGGCCTGGCGCGAGGCGGCGGAGACCCTGGACGAGGCGTGGTTTGCGCCCCTGGCGGCCGCGCTCCGGCAACGGCGGCTCCAACATTTGGATATCCACGCCCCCGGTCGGCCCCGGGGACGCCGCGCCACCATCGAGGCCGGCGACTTCTGGAAGTTCTGGCGCCGGCCGCGGCGCCTGGGTGAATGCTAGCCCCGCCTATTCGCAGCAGGCGTTGGCGTCGTCCCGCTTGGGGCAGCCCTCGGGGCGCTCCGGAGGCTCCAGGGGGCAGTAGCGGTTGAGGTCCGCCGCGGGCCGCTGTAGCAGGCAGGTGAACGCGCTGGACAGCGCCGCGAACACCCAGAACAGGAAGAAACCCATGGAGTAGATCACCATCCGGTTCTCCCCGAAGAAATCCGCGTAGGGCAGATCGTTGGGGTCAAACAGGGCGAAGAACACCGCCCAGCCGATGCCGCCCACCACGAAGGACGGCCACAACACCCACATCAATCTCATCCACATGGCCTAGTCTCCTCTCAGCGCCGCTGTTCTGTGTCACCCGCGACCCGCAGCCGCGCAGCTTTTTCCTGCGGCAGATTCCAGTTTCCGACGAGGCGCCAGGATTTTGCCTCGTCTTCCAGCATGATCAGCCAGCGGCCCGGCGCCAGAGGCGCCAGCGCGCCGTCGTAAGCGCCGTCCCCGCTTCCTTGCAGGACCACCGCCTGGTCCAGGTCCGGCCGCGCCGGGTGCGCCAGCAGAATCCGCACCGCGGACGGGAGGCCCGGCGCCTCGGCGCGCAGCCGCACGCTCACGCGGCTTGTGTCTTCCGCCAGCACCACCTCGCCCTCGAGCCCCATCTGGGCCGCCAGCCGGTCCCGCTCCAGGGAGCGGTTGATGGCGAGTCCTTCCTTGTAATAGTCGTCCACCACCAGGCCGTCAAAGGTGGTCGCCGCCAGCCACAGGGTGATGAAGCCGGCAACCACGACGATCGCCGGCCCGGCCATGAGGATCCACGGCCACGGCTCCCGGTACCAGGGTTTCGACGTCGGGTTCGAGCGCTTGTTGTCCAATGCGGCCATTCCACCCATGGGGTTACCGGATCAGGAAGCTGGATTTCTCGGTCACGACCTGCTCCGGCTGGTCCGCCGGGGAGAGCGTGAACTTGACCTTGTAGGAGCCGGGTATGGCCGTGGCCGGGTCGATCAGCAGGCTCACCGGCACGATGCGCGAGGATGCCGCCGCCACCTCGATGGGCTGGGGCATCTCCGTCCTCAGGGCCAGCCCGTCCACCCCATCCGCCTGCACCAGGAACTGGCGCGGCTGCTCCGCGGTGTTGATGATCTGCAGCCGGTAGAGGTTCTCGATGCGGCCGTCCTCGGTTTCCCGCACCAGGGTCACCCGGTCCCGTATGACGTTCATCTTGAACGGCTGGCGCAGCCAGATGATGCCGGCCAGGGTCACGGTGATGGCGAGCAGCACCGTAGTGTAGATCATGGTCCGGGGACGCGCGATGTGGGCGACGATGCCCAGGTCGCCGTACTCCCCGTCCATCACGTTCTGGGTGGAGTAGCGGATCAGCCCCTTGGGATAGCTCATCTTGTCCATCACCTGGTTGCAGGCGTCCACGCACAGGCCGCAGCCGATGCACTCGTACTGGAGCCCTTTTCGGATGTCGATGCCCGTTGGGCACACCTGCACGCAGATGCCGCAGTCCACGCAGTCGCCAAGGCCCGCTTCCCGCGGGTTCACCTTCTTGTTGCGGGAGCCCCGGGGCTCGCCGCGGTTGAAGTCATAGGTGACGATGAGGGTGTCCGGGTCGAACATCACGCTCTGGAAGCGGGCGTAGGGGCACATGTACTTGCACACCTGCTCCCGGAGGTAGCCGGCGTTGCCGTAGGTGGCGAAGCCGTAGAACAGGACCCAGAAAGTTTCCCAGGGACCGGTGCTCAGGCTCCACACCTCCACCATGAGCTCGCGGATGGGCGTGAAATAGCCGACGAAGGTGAAGCCGGTCCAGAACGCGATGACGATCCACGCCGCCTGCTTGGCGCCCTTGATGGCGAATTTCCTGGGGCCCCAGGGGGCTTGGTCCAGCTTCATGCGCTTGGCGCGGTCGCCCTCGATCCATTTCTCCACCCACAGGAAGATCTCCGTGTACACCGTCTGCGGGCAGGCGTAGCCGCACCACAGGCGGCCGCCCACCGCGGTGAACAGGAACAGCGAGAGGGCCGAGATGATGAGCAGGATGGAGAGCAGGATGAAATCCTGGGGCCAGAACACCAGCCCGAAGATGTAGAACTTCCGCGCCGCCAGGTCGAACAGCACCGCCGGCCGGTCGTTCCAGGTGAGCCACGGCAGGCCGTAGAAGACAAGCTGGGTGACCCACACCAGAGCCACCCGCCAGTAGTGGAACTTGCCCTCCACCGACCGCGGGTAGATCTTCTTGCGGATCTCGTAAAGCGCGCCCTCGGTTTCCTGGTCCGCCGCGATCACGGGGACGGTCTTGCGCGCACGGGGATGGGACTCGGCCACGGAAGAAAATGCCTCGATCGCCGCGCTATGCCTGAATCAGAAGCCGGGAACCGCGGGGGCGCGCGGCGTGCCGCCCCCGCTTCCCTTCCGCCTTACTTGCCGCCGCCCTGGGACACGCCCCAGACGTAGGCGGTCAGCAGGTGGATCTTGGCGTCGTCCAGCTTGCCGCCCCACGCCGGCATCACGCCGTTGCGGCCCTTGTTGATGGTCTCCGTGATGGAGGCCTCAAGGGTCGGCCGCCGGCCGTAGAGCCAGGTCTTGTCGGTCAGATTCGGCGCGCCGATGGCCGGGTTGCCCTTGCCATCCGGCATGTGGCAGGCACCGCAGATGTTCTCGAAATTCTGCTTGCCGGCCGCCGCCAGGGAGGCGTCGTGGGTTTCCCCCGACAGGCTCATGGCGTAGTGCGCCACCGCCTTCACCTGGTCGCCCTGGGCCATGCCCGGAGGCATCACGCCGTTGCGGCCCTGAACAATGCTGGCCTTGATCTGCTCCGGGTCGCCGCCCCACTGCCAGTCATTGTCGGCCAGGTTGGGGAAGCCGCGGGCGCCCCGGGCGTCGGAGCCGTGGCACTGCATGCAGTAGGTGAGGTAGAGCCGCTGTCCCATCTCCCGGGCCTGGGCGTCCTTCGCCACTTCCGGCACCGGCATCCCCAGGTACTTCTGATAGAGGGGGCCGTAGGTTTCGTTGGCTTTCTTCATCTCCGCCTGGTACTGGCCGATGGAGGTCCAGCCGGCGCTGCCCTTGAAGCTACCGAGGCCCGGGTAGAACCACAGGTAGGCCAGGGAGAACACGATGGTGATGTAAAACAGCCAGCGCCACCAGTTGGGCAGCGGGTTGTTCCACTCCGCCAGGTCCTCGTCCCAGACGTGACCGGTGGTGTCCACCTGCTCGCCCTTGCCTTTGGGCTTGGTGGTCATGGCCCACAACAGGACGCCGCAGGCGATGATGCTGCCCAGCGTGAGCACGATCACCCAGCCGCTCCAGAATCCGCTCGTGAAATCACTCATCGCTCATTCTCCACGCTTTTGGCCGAGCGCGACTCGCGCGCCCGGCTGAAGGGTTTCGTCGTCCTCGAGGGGGAGGCGCGCGGCCGCTTCGAAAGCCGCCTTGCGCTTGCCGCTCCAGGCCCAGAGCACGATCCCGATGAAGCTCAGGAAGGCCAGGACCGTGATAACAGATCGCATGTCGTTGATGTCCATGTTCCCCTCACATCGCGGTCTTGAGATGAGTGCCCAGTTGCTGCAGGTAGGCGATGAGCGCCTCCATTTCCGTCTTGCCCTCCACTTCCTTGCCGGAGTTCGCGATGTCCGCGTCAGTGTAGGGAACGCCCACCCGCTTCATGGCCGTCATGTGGGCCGGCAGGGTCTGGGCGTTCACCTTCGCGTTCTCAAGATAGGGATAGGACGGCATATTGGATTCCGGCACCACGTCGCGCGGGTTGACCAGGTGCACCCGGTGCCACTCGTCGGAGTAGCGCCCCCCGACGCGGGCCAGGTCGGGCCCGGTGCGCTTGGAGCCCCACAGGAACGGATGGTCGTACACCGACTCCCCCGCCACTGAGTAGTGCCCGTAGCGCTCGGTCTCGGCGCGGAACGGCCGGATCATCTGGGAGTGGCAATTAAAGCACCCTTCCCGCTGATAGACGTCGCGCCCGGCCAGCTGCAGCGCCGTGAGGGGCTTCATGCCCGCCACCGGCTCGGTGGTGGAGCGCTGGAAGAACAGGGGAACGATCTCCACCAGGCCGCCGACGGAAACCACCAGCAGGATCAGGATGATCATCAGTCCCGTGTTGCGCTCGATGATGTCGTGCTTGGACTCAGCCATTTGTTTTCTCCTTTTTCCGTTCAGGCGTGGGCCGCAGCCGGCACGACGGGAACCCGGTCGGCGGCCTTGGCGCCGGCCATGGTCTTCCACACGTTGTAGGCCATGATCAGCATGCCGCCCAGGAACATGACCCCGCCCAGCAGGCGGATGCCGTAATACGGATACATGGCCTTCACCGCCTCGGCGAAGCTGTAGGTGAGGGTGCCGTCGGGGTTGAACGCCCGCCACATCAGGCCCTGCATCACCCCGGCGATCCACATGGCGGCGATGTAGAGCACGACGCCGATGGTGGCGATCCAGAAGTGGGTGGTGATCAGGCGGGTCGAGTACATCTCGGTCTTGCCCACCATGCGCGGGATCAGGTAGTAGAGGGAACCGATGGAGATCATGGCCACCCAGCCCAGGGCCCCGGAGTGCACGTGGCCGATGGTCCAGTCGGTGTAGTGGGAGAGCGCGTTCACCGTCTTGATGGACATCATCGGGCCCTCGAACGTGGACATGCCGTAGAACGAAAGCGAGGTCACCAGGAACTTGAGGATCGGGTCGGTGCGCAGCTTGTGCCAGGCCCCCGACAGGGTCATGATGCCGTTGATCATGCCGCCCCAGGACGGCGCCAGCAGGATCAGCGAGAACATCATGCCGATGGTCTGGGTCCAGTCGGGCAGCGCCGTGTAATGCAGGTGGTGGGGGCCGGCCCACATGTAGGTGAAGATCAGCGCCCAGAAGTGCACCACCGACAGCCGGTACGAATACACCGGGCGCCCCGCCTGCTTGGGCACGAAGTAATACATCATTCCAAGGAAGCCGGCGGTCAGGAAGAAGCCCACCGCGTTGTGGCCATACCACCACTGGACCATCGCGTCCTGGGCGCCGGAGAACACCGAGTAGGACTTCCACAGCCCGGCCGGCATCTCCAGGCTGTTCACCACGTGCAGCAGCGCCACCGTCAGGATGAAGCCGCCGAAGAACCAGTTGGCCACGTAGATGTGGGAGACGGTGCGTTTGACGATGGTGCCGAAGAAAACCACCGCGTAGGCGACCCAGACCAGGGTGATCAGCACATCGATGGGCCATTCCAGCTCCGCGTATTCCTTGGAGGTGGTGATGCCGAGGGGCAGCGTGACCGCCGCCGCCAGGATCACCAGCTGCCAGCCCCAGAAGGTGAAGGCCGCGAGGCCGGGGGAGAACAGCGGCGCGTGGGACGTTCGCTGCACGACGTAATAGGACGTCGCGAACAGCGCGCAGCCGCCGAACGCGAAGATCACCGCGTTGGTGTGCAGGGGGCGCAGGCGGCCGTAGGTCAGCCACGGAATCTCGAAATTCAGCTCGGGCCACACCAGCTGGGCCGCGATCACGACCCCGACCAGCATGCCGACAATGCCCCAGACCACGGTCATGACGGCGAACTGGCGGACCACCTTATAGTTGTACATCGGTTGTGTTTCCATACGCGTTCTCCCTTTTAGAACCAAGACCCCAATATGTCCCGGGCCCGCCTCCGCGGCGCGCCCGTCACAATCTACTTCCCGTCCCGCCCCGGGCTGTCGTCATCCATGAGGATGCGGTGCGCCGGCCCCTCCAGGTCCTCGAACTGCCCGCTTTTCGCGGCCCACCAGAACACGGCCCCGATGATCAGCACCAGGGCGACGCTCAGGGGGATCAACAGGTAGAGAATGTCCATGTCAGGATTCCGCCCTGAGCATTGAGGGGGAGCGGCCGAGGGCCACCGGCGCCGCACCCGCCGCAGCCTCGGCCCTCGGGCCGCGATCCCGCCGTGTCAGGCGCAGCGCGTTCAGGACCACCAGCAGCGAGCTCGCGGACATGCCGATGGCCGCCAGCCAGGGCGTCACGTAGCCGAGCACGGCCAGGGGCAGCGCCACCAGGTTGTATGCCAGGGCCCAGGCCAGGTTTTCCCGGATCACGGTCCAGGTGCGCTGGGAAACGCGCACCCCCTCAGAGAGGTTGGCCAGGCTGCCCGCCATCAGCACCATGTCCGCGCTGGCCTGGGCCACCTCGGTCCCCTCGCCCATGGCGATGGAAACCTGGGCCTGGCCCAGGACCGGTGCATCGTTGACCCCGTCGCCCACCATGGCCACCACCGCGCCCCGCTGCTGCAGGGCGCGAACATACGCCAGCTTGCCCGCCGGCGTCACGCCGGCCTCGACGGTCGATATGCCAGCCCGGGACGCCACGCGCCGCGCCGCTTCCGCCGCGTCCCCGGACAGCAGGTGCACCCGCTTGCCCAGGGCGCGCAGGTCCCGGATGACGCCGGCCGCTTCCGGCCGCAGCTCGTCGCCCACGGCGAACGCGGCATGCCAGCCGTCCGTCGAGGCCAGGGCGACGATCGTATCGCCGCGCTCCATGAGAACCGAAATCCCCTCCGGCAGCGGGCCCCGGGCCAGCGCGGCCGCGAATTGGGGCCGTCCCAGGCGGTACCTGATGCCGCCGATGATTCCCTCCACGCCGCCCCCGGGCTCATGGCGCAGCTCCTCCACGGCGGAGCCGGAACCCTGGCCCGCCGCAGCACAGAGAGCCCTGGCTATGGGATGCTCGGAGCCCTGCTCCAGGCGCGCTGCCAGGCGCAGGCATTCGTCCGCCGGCTTGCCACCGAGGACGACCGTGTCCAGGAGCGCCATGCGGCCCCGGGTCAGCGTTCCCGTCTTGTCGAACACAAAATCGGTGGCCCGCGCCAGAGTTTCCAGGGCGTGTCCCCGGATCACCAGCAGACCCAGGCGGGTGAGCCGAGACGTGGCGGCCGTGAGCGCCACCGGGGTCGCCAGGGAAAGTGCGCAGGGGCAGGTCACCACCAGGACGGCGATGGCGATCCACAGCGCGCGGGAAGGATCCACGGCGTGCCAAGCGATGGCGGCCCCCGCCGCCACCAGCAGCACCCCGAGCACGAACCAGCGCGCCGCCCGGTCCGCCAGCAGCGCCACCCGGGGCTTCTCGGCCAGGGCCCTGTCCAGCAGCCGCGCCACCGCTGCCAGCACCGTGTCCTCGCCTACCTTCTCCACCCGAACCACCAGGGGGCCCGAAAGGTTCACGGCCCCGCCGATGAGGTCGGCGCCCGGTTCGCGCAGTACCGGCCGGCTTTCCCCGGTGAGCAGGGACTCGTCCACCTCGCTGCTGCCCTTCACGATTTTTCCGTCGGCGGGAATCGCGCCCCCGGGCTTCACCAGCACCAGGTCCCCGGGACGGAGCGCGCCGACCGCCACTTCTTCCCCATCGAGGGCGGCCGGGTAATCGGAAAGCCGGGTCGCCGTGGCGGGCACCAGCTTCACCAGCCGTTCGGCGGCATCGCCGGCCCGGGAGCGCGCCACCATCTCCAGGTAGCGGCCGCACAACAGCAGGAACACGAACATGGCCACCGAGTCGTAGTAAACCTGGCCCGTCCCGCTGAGGGTGGCCCACACGCTGGCGATGAAGGCCACGGCCACGCCCAGGGACACCGGGACATCCATGCCCAGCGCGCCCCTTCGCAGGTCGCGCCAGGCGTTGCGGAAGAACGGCGCCGCAGAATAGAACACCACGGGCACGGTGAGCAGCAGGCTCGCCCAGTGCATGAGGTTGCGGACATCGGCGCTCATTTCGCCGTCCGCCGCCAGGTACACGGGCACCGCGTACATCATGACCTGCATGGCGCCGAGGCCGGCGATGGCGAGCCGGCGCAGCATGGCCCGGCGCTCGCGCTTCTGGATTTCGTCCCGCTTGTCGGGATCGAAGGGGTGGGCGGTGTAACCAATGGCGGCCACCGCGCGCAGGATGTCGGACAGGCGGACCCGCGTATCATCCCAGCGCACCCGCGCCCGGTGGGTGGAATAGTTGACGTCCACCGCCAGCACGCCCGGAAGGCGGCCCAGGTGGCGCTCATTGAGCCAGACACAGGCCGCGCAGGTTATGCCCTCGAGGATGAGCGCGGCTTCCCGCACGTGTTCCCCGTCCTCCCGCACGAAGCTGCGCTGCACGTCGGGGAGGTCGTAAAGCTCGAGGCGATCGAGAAACTCCGGAACGGCGTCGCGCGGGTTTTCGGGGAGCGCGCTGCGGTGGCGGTAATAATCGTCGAGGCCGGCCTCCACGATGGCGTGAGCCACGGCCTCGCACCCGGCGCAGCACATGGCGCGGCGCTCGCCGCCGATGACCGTCGCGAAACGGGAGCCGGGCGGCACCGGGAGGCCGCAATGAAAGCAGCCTGCGACGGCGTCACCGTTTCCGCTTATCGCTGCTGGCTGTTCCAGGGCGCCCATGCTCGGCCGATGCTCGTCCAGGTCCGGCTCGTCAAAACCATGAATGGCAGTGGGGAATACCGGACATAAAAGTCCGCAAATGATACCGGCAAAGAGGCTTAGAAACCCTGATTTATGTCAACCCGAGGCCTATTCCCGCAATAAAATGCTGCTATGCGGTAATAAGCGATCTTTCTGATTGACCGTGAAAATCAGGAACTGACCGGGCCGCCCTCGGCACGCCGATGGGCGGAGAGCCGGTTTAGGTAGCCCCGGTGATCGTGGGCCAGCTTGGCGAGCCGGTCCAGATCGTTCAGGACCACGTGGCGATGGCGGATGTCGGCGAGGCCATCGTTCTCGAAGCGCGTCAGGATGCGGCACACCGTTTCTTCCGCGATCCCCAGGTAATTGCCGATGTCCCCCCGGGACATGCTGAGACTGAACTGGGTCGGCGAGAAATGGCGCTTGGCAAAGCGGCGGCTGAGGCTCAGGAGATAAGTCGCCAGGCGCTCCTCCGCCGTCTTCTTGCCCAGGAGCAGCATGAGTTCCTCGTGGTGCTCGATTTCCTCGCCCATGATCCTCAGCATGGAGCGCTGCAGGATGGGCTCCCGGCGGGACAGCTCCTCCAGCTGGTCCACCGCCACCTCGCACACCGCCGTGGTTTCCAGGGCCCGCGCCTCGCTGGTGTAGATGCCGGTATTCAGGGCGTTCAGGCCAAGCAGCTCCCCGGCCACGTGGAAGCCGGTGATCTGCACCCGGCCATCATCGGTGGAAACGTAGGTCTTGACCGAGCCGCTGCGAATGGCGAACACGGACTCGAACGGCTCGCCCATCCGGTACAGGACTTCGCCACGGCGGAAACTGAGCCGCCGCTTGACGATGCTGTCGAGCACCGCATCCACGTCCTCGTCGACGCCGAATGGCGCGCACAGCTGGTAAACGCCGCAGTCGTTGCAGCCAATGGGAGCGCAGGCCTCGTCGCCTGCCCGGGATTTCTGGGCCTTCTGACGCATTCTCTGATCCTCCGTCATGTCCGCTTCACGCCGCCGCCGGGCGCGATGCCTCGGAATCCTCCTCTGTCACCAGCGCCTGCGGCACATCGCTGATGCGATACTTGCCGCTGGCCACCGCCTGCGCCAAGCTCTCCAGGGTCTGCTCCTTGAGGATCGCCACGATGCGATCCTTGACCGGGCGCCACCGGAAATGCAGCGGGCACGCCGTGCGGTCCTCGCAGACCTTGAGCCCGAGCACGCAGTCGTCCACGAACCGCCCCCCCTCGATGAGGGCGATCACCGTCATGAGGTCGGTCTTCTCGCCGCCCTCCCTCAGAAAAAACCCCCCTTGCCGGCCCCGGGCGGAATGAAGCAAGCCGCCCCGGCACAGCTGCTGCAGGATCTTCGCGAGATAGGCGGGCGGCACCCGCAAATGCTCGGCCATGGTGCGGTTGAGCACCGGCTCGCCGCGCGGCCGGGTCGCCACGAAGATCAGCGCCTGAATGGCGTATTGGGAGGTTCGGGACAAGATCATGGAGCTGACCCGAATGCTACCCGCAGGGCCCCGGCGCCAACGTTGACTTAGATCAAACCATGGGTATCCTGGCCGACCCGTCGCCAGGGGCTAACATAGAAGTGGAGCTTCCCTGTTTGCCAACCCCTTTGAAGGCGACATGCAATGGAATTCAAGCTGTGCCCGGGTGACGCACTTATCGTCGTGGACCTGCAGAACGACTTCCTGCCGGGAGGCGCCTTGGGCGTGCGCGGAGGCGACCAGGTCATTCCCGTGCTCAACGGCTACCTGGCCGCGTTCGCTGCCAGTGGATTTCCGGTCTTCGCGACCCGGGACTGGCATCCGGCCGACCACTGCTCGTTCAAGGCCCGGGGCGGGCCCTGGCCGCCCCACTGCATCGCCCACACCCAGGGCGCCGCCTTGGCGTCCCTGCTGCAGCTGCCCTGCAGCGTTTCCATCATTTCCAAGGCCGCCTCGGCGGACGCCGACGCCTATTCAGGCTTCCAGGGCACGGACCTGGACCGCCAGCTCAAGGCCCTCGGCGCCACCCGCCTGCTGATCGGCGGGCTCGCCACCGACTACTGCGTGCTCAACACGGTTCGCGACGCCCTCGCCCTCGGCTACCAGGTGCTGCTGCTGACGGATGCCATCCGCGCGGTCAACGTGCATCCCGGCGACGGCGAAAACGCAATGCGGGAGATGCTTGCCAAGGGCGCGGTGCCTGTTACCCTCGAGGACCTTGCCCAATAACAACACCGGCCGCCGCCGCGGCCCCGCGACCATGCGCCTGAATCCCGTTTCCAGCCCGCTGCTGACGGACCTTTACCAGCTCACCATGCTCCAGGGCTATCTCGAGCACGGCATGACCGAGACCGCCGCCTTCGAGTTCTTCGTGCGCAAGCTGCCCGAGCCCCGCAACTTCCTGCTCACGGCGGGTCTCGAGCAGGCGCTGGATTTCCTGGAGAACCTGCGCTTCCGGCCCGAGGAGCTGGACTGGCTCCGCAAGAGCGGACTGTTCAAGCCGGTGCTTGTCGATTACCTGGAGCAGATGCGCTTTACGGGCGACGTTTTCGCCATGCCGGAGGGGACCGTGGCGTTTCCCAACGAACCCATCCTGCGGGTGGTGGCGCCCATGCCCCAGGCGCAGCTGGTGGAGACGCGCCTCATCAACCTGCTGCATTTCGAGACCATGGTCGCGTCCAAGGCGGCGCGCTCGGTGCTGGCGGCCCCGGGCAAGCTGCTGGTGGATTTCGGGCTGCGGCGCGCCCACGGCGCGGAGGCGGGGCTGCTGGCCGCCCGCGCCGCCTACCTGGCGGGTTTCGCCGGAAGCTC
>Ga0210334_11047493_pt1 | contig 23973 bp, 23 predicted proteins | sample S306metaT_FD_164440 | JGI IMG/M metagenome (GOLD analysis project Ga0210334, IMG submission 164440) | Metatranscriptome of estuarine sediment microbial communities from the Columbia River estuary, Oregon, United States - S.306 (Metagenome... | ecosystem: Environmental > Aquatic > Marine >... | reverse complement strand
GCGCCGCGGCTAGCGGGTCGGATCGGGCGAGGGCGAGGGCGGGACGGCGGCCGCCTCGGCTGCCGCGACCGCGTCCTCCAGGCGGATCCGGGCGTCCTCGATGCCGATCGCGGCCTGGTTCAGGCCGCCTCGGGCCACCTCAGCGAGGATGATCACCAGTCCGCGCGTGTCGGGCGGCAGGCGGTCTCGCGCCGCCTGCTCGGCCTCGAACGCCGCGCGCACCGCATCGTCGACCCTGCCCCGGGATCGCCGCAGCGCTTCGTACAGGTCGCGGAGGGCCGCGTCGTACGTCGCGTTGCGCTCGATCCACTCGGTCAGCGTGGCGACATCGATCGTATTCGCCAGCTTGTCGCGAGCCGAGCGCGCCAGCGCAAGGAACGCGTCTGATCGGTCGAGCTGGTCCAGGGCCTCGGCATACTTCGCCGAGCCGCCCAGCTTCGCGGCCTCGCCGGTCGACGCGTCATGGTCGAGCAGGACTTCGGTCAGCCCTTGGGCGGCCAGGCTTCCCGAGGTGAAGCGAGCCCACGAGGACGGCAGGTCGGACGTGGCATCGAGAGCCTCGTAGGCGACGGTGAACCGGTCCCGCATCTCCCTGCCCAACCGCAGCTCCGCCAATGGAGGCAGCGGATCGGCTGCGTTCGATGAGATGCCGGGCAGGGCGAGCAGCTTCGTGCGCAGGGCGTCGGCCCGTGCTCGTACCTCCACGACCTGCCGGTCCCCAGTCTCGATGGCCGTCGTCAACAGGTCGAGGTTCGCGGCGACCAGGGCCGCGAGCCCGAGCCTCGCCTGCGTACCCAACGCCTCGACCGAAGCGGCGAGCACATCGAGATCATCGGTCGCCGCGGCCAAGCCGGGTTCGATCGCCCGGTCCCCCTCGCTCGTCAGCTCGGGTCGGTCGTTCGTGCCCGGGTAGCCGCCGACGCCGGTAGCGAGCCCGGCCGCACCGAGCGAGAACAGGAGCGCGGCGATGAGCCAACCGACGCCGAGCGCGAGCGGGCGGATGCGGAACACGGCCCAGATGTTGGCACAGGCTTCAGGCGCTCGCCAGGCCCGGCGCCTCGCCCGGCCCGCATGGTCCGCCGAGCCCCGACCGCCCGCTGGCGCCGGCGCCGGCAGGCGTCAGCTTCCGGCCGGGAGCTCCTCGACCGTGGCCACGCGATCCTGGTCCTTCGGCTTGCGCCGCAGATAGCCCAGCTGGCCCGCCATGTCGTAGGGCGCAAAGCCGAAGGCCCGCTGGACCCCGTCGAGGTCCTCGGTGACGTTGTCGAGCCTGAGCTGGCGAAGCTGGTCCGACGCGACCGGGAAGGGCAGGTGGAGGGCTTCGCTGGCCCGGGCGACGAGCGAGATGAGCGCCACCGGCATTCCCACGATGATCCGCCTGGCGCCCATGCCGGCCATGACCTCGGCCGTGATCTCACCGTAGGTCCACTGGCGCGGCCCGCCGAGGTCGTACGCCTGACCGACCGTCTCGGGCATGCCGAGCGCGAGGGCGGTCACCCGGGCGACGTCGAGGGCCGCGATCGGCTGGAAGCGGCTGTCACCCGAGCCGGGCACCGGCACGACGCCCGGCGAGATGCGAACGAGGCCGGCCAGGATGTTGAAGAAGCCATCGCGCTCGCCCCACTGGAGGGACGGCTTCAGGATCGTCCACTCCAGGCCGGATTCTCGAACCAGCGCCTCGGCCTTCGCCTTCGACGACGCGTAGTGGAGCGTCGGGTCGTCCTGGACCCCCATCGCGCCCATGTGGACGAGGCGGCGAACGCCGGCGTTGTGCATCGCTACGATGAGGTTGCGAGTGCCTTCGGTGTTGACGAGACGGAGGGTTGCACCGCCGTCCCGGTCGCTCGGCACGGCGACGAGGTGGACGACGGAGTCCACCCCTGCCAGGGCAGGGCCCAGCGATTCGGGCTTCGTGACATCGCCGATCCGCAGCGCCACGGCGCTCCGCTGGGCGGGGTCGAGGCGCCCGAGCACCGTCCGGCCGGCCTCGTCCGAGCGGATGAGGGCAACGACGCGGTGGTCGTCGCCGATGAGTTCGGGAACGACATAGCTGCCGACGAAACCGCTGGCGCCGGTGACGAGGACGGTGGACATCAGGCTCGGATCCCCTTCCGTGTACGTCGGCGCGGGCTCGGGCGCGCCGATCTCAGTCCAGGTTCGGGCGCGCAATCGCCGCGGATGGGTCGTAGCATCGCCCTGCCATGGATGTCGAGCCTACTCCTCTTGCCGGCCCCGCCCTGCAGGGCGTCCTCGCCCGTATGCCCAAGGCCGAGCTGCACCTCCACCTGGACGGCTCCGTGCGGGTGGACACCGCGCTGGAGCTGGCTCGGAGCCGGGGCATCGACGCGCCGCGCGACTGGGCCGGGATGTGGTCGGCGCTCGTCGCGCCGGAGCATTGCCTCGACCAGGCCGACCTGCTGCGCGCCTTCGATCTGCCGATCGCGTTGCTCCAGGACGCCGAGGCACTCGAGCGGGTGGCCGCGGAGCTCGTCGAGGCGAAGGCGGGGGACAGGGTGCGCTACTGCGAGATCCGCTGGGGACCGTTGCTGCACGTCGAGCGCGGGCTATCCCTGGCCGACGGCATCGCGGCCGTGCTACGCGGCGGACAGGCTGCCGCGGCAAGGACCGGGATCGAGGTGCGCTTCATCTGCACCGCGCTGCGGTCGCACGACCCGGTCGCGAACGTCGCGCTGGCCAGGACGGCTGCCCGATTCCGGGATCGCGGTCTCACCGGCTGGGACCTGGCCGGCCGCGAGGCGGACTTCCCGGACCCTCTCGCCCACGCGCACGCCTTCGAGACGGCCCGGGCCGGTGGGTTGCGGACCACGATCCACGCGGGCGAATGGGGCGGTGCCGAGCAGGTCCGCCGAGCGCTGGCGATCGAGCCCGAGCGAATCGCCCACGGCCCGCTGGCGGTGGAGGACGCCGCGCTGATGGGCGAGCTGCGAGCGCGCTCGATCACGCTGGATCTCTGCCCCACCTCGAATGTCCAGGCGGCGATCGTCGAGTCCGTCGAGTCACATCCGCTGGCCCGTCTGGCGCGGGCGGGCGTGCCCGTGACGCTCAACACCGACGACCTCACGGTGTCCGACGTTACGCTGACCGAGGAGTACCGCCGGGCGGTCGAGCAGATCGGGCTGACGCTTCCCGAGTTGTGGGCGATCGACCGCCACGCGCTCGATGTCGCCTTCGCCGACGAGTCCACCCTGGCGCGGCTCCGCGCCGAGTTCGAGGCGTGGGGCGCGACCGTGCCGGAGGTGTCCGGCGGCTGAGTCCGGCTGGGCGGCGACCTCAGCGAGCCGCGAGACCTTCGAGGGCGTCGGCTAGCTCGCGGGCGTCGGCCGCCAGCGCGGCCGGCCGCTGCCCGGGCGGGAGCGCCTCGACCTGGGCCTTGGACGTGACGCCGGTCAGCATGAAGACGCAACGAGCGCCGACCGCATTCGCGGCCGCCAGGTCGGTGAGCAGCCCATCGCCGATCATCACGGCGTCCCTGGCCTCCTGCCCGACCGCGTGGGCGGCAAGCTCCAGCAACAGGGGCGCCGGCTTGCCGACGGACACCGGGGTGACGCCGGTCGTCGCCTCGATCGCGGCCACCAGCGCGCCGGCGCCAGGGCGGAGACCTCGCTCCGTCGGGTAGACCGGATCGCGGTTGGTGGCCACGAACCGGGCGCCGGCGCGGATGCAGTCGGCGGCCGCGGCCAGGCGCAGGTACGTGAGCTGGGGGTCGAGCCCGACCACGACCGCGTCCGGGTGCCCGGCGGCAACGACACCGTCGATGCCTTCCTGAGCCATCCTCGTCGCGGCATGCGCTCCGGTCACGACCTCGAGATCCTGGTCGCGCAGCTCGCGATCGAGCCCGCCGGCCCCGACGGTGAGTACCCGTCGCACCTCGGGATGTCGCTCTCGGAGGTAGGCGGCGGTCGCACGCGCTGAGGAGACGATGCGATCCACGTCGACCGGCGCGCCCATCGAGCGGAGGCGGGTCACGTAGTCGGCCCGATAGTGCATCGAGTTGTTGGTGACGTAGACGACATCGTCGCCGCGAGCGGCCCGCTCGGCGAGCACGGCGGCCACGCCGGGCACGGGGTCGGCGCCGCGATAGACGACACCGTCCAGATCGACGAGGAGGAGCATGGTCGAAGGGTACCGTCCGCACGGGGCGCAGACCCGGCGGCGGCCCCGGTCGTCGCGCCGTTCGGGCGTGTCAGCCGGCGTGCGGCGCCGGCGAGCCGAGAACCCGTGCGAGAACGTCGCTGAATCGGGCCGTCGCAAGGCCGATCACGGTGTCGGCAGCGCCGTAGTAGACGGCCAGCCGATCGGCCTTCTCGTCGAGGGTCCAGCCGCCGGGGAACACGACTCGTCCGACGTCACCCGTGATCTCGAATGGCGCGGCAGGCCCGAAGACCCACTCGTCCGTCCGGTGCAGCACCTTCCTCGGGTCCTCGAGATCGAGCAGCGCGAGACCGGCTCGGTAGATCGGGCCATCGCCGGTCGCATGGACGCCGTGGTAGAGCACGAGCCAGCCCTCGGCGGTCTCGAGCGGCGGCGGGCCGATGCCGATCTTGCCGCCGTCCCACCAGGCGCCGTCGCGCGTCTCAAGGAGGACCGTGTGATCGCCCCAGTGGCGGAGGTCGGGGGAGAACGAGATCCATATGTGGGCGCCGCCGCGCAGCGGTGTCGGGCGATGGATCATCGCCCAGCGCCCACCGAAACGGCGCGGGAAGAGCGCCGCATCCTTATTCTCCGGCGACATGATCGGCCCGAGCCGCTCGACAGCCAAGAAGTCGCGGCTCGTCGCCAGCGAGACCAGGGGTCCGCGGCGGCTGTAGGCCGTGTAGGCGATCGCCCATTCCTCGCGCTCGGCCAGCCAGGTCAGACGGGGGTCCTCGCATCCCCAGATCTCTTCCGGATAGCGATCGACGTCGGATCGCAGGAGCGGCTCGGGATCGAAGCGCCAGTCCGAGACACCGTCGGGGCTGCGTGCGACGTGGAGCTGCGAGATGCCGCGGAGATCCTCGACCCGAGCCAGGAGGATGGTCTCGTCCCCCACCTGAGCCGCTCCCGGGTTGAAGACGGAGTTCGCGGGGTACGGGACGTCCGCGGTGGTCAGGATCGGGTTGACCGCGGACCGCTCGAAGAGCGACGCGCCGGGCGAACGGGTCATGGGATCGAGGCCGCCAGCACGCGCTGGCCCGGGGCCGTGGTGGGCGGTCGTGCCTCGCGCACCGCCCGGACGTGCTCGAGCGCGATCAGCCACATGAGCGTCGACTCGGCGCCCTCATTCGTGTTCACCCCGCTCGGGGTAAGGCCGTCGCAGCCCGCGCCGCGTGCCGGATCGGCCACGGCAAGCCCAAGATCGTTCTCGCCGAGAAACCAGGCGTACGCCCGTTCCATCGCGGCTCGGTACCGCTCGTCGTCGGTCGCCCTGTAGGCCGACTCGGCGGCGAGCAGCAGGGCGGTCGCCTCGATCGGCTGCTGGTCGAAGCGGGCCTTCTCGCCGCCACGCGGCCACCAACCGTTGCCGATCGGCGAGAGGTGACCAGCGGGTGCGGTCTGGGCCACGATGAGCCAGTCGAGGACGTCCAGGCCGGTATCGACCATCGGCTGCGAGCCAAGGTAGCGTCCGCCGACGATGAGCGCCTGGACCGGGAGCGCGTTCTCATACGTGAGGCGCGATTCGGGCCACGGCCAGGCCGACGCGGGGCGCGACTCGAACGAAGATCGGAGCCGGCCGGCCAGCAGGCGGTAGGCCAGGGCGATGTGCTCGGTCGGTGCCGTGCGCATGGCTGCGTCGCAGCCCAGGAGGACGGCAGCCTGGGCGCGCAGCGCGGACATCCGCTGTGCGTACGGCAGTGCCCGCTCGAACAGCGTCGAGGCGGCCTGGGCCAGTCCGGCATCGGGCGCCGTCGCGATCGCGTCCCCGAGGCCCAGCATCGCCCGCGCCTGGCTGTCCTCGGAGCCCGGTCCCTCCAGCCAGGATCCGTCGACGCGACGGAAGTTGCGGAAGTGGCCCGCGGTCTCGTCGAAGGCCGCATCGAGGAAACGCAGGCTGCGCCAGGCGCTGTCGGCGACGGCGGCCCAGCCCAGCTGGCGCTGGTGGAGCAGGTCGACCTGCAGGGCTCGGGCGACGTCATCGACACAATACCCGTGGGCCGGGTCGGGCCGCGACCCGATCGCGTGCTGCATGATCCCGATCCCGTCGGTCAGGACGTCGAGATGGAGGCGGCTCACGGGATGGAGCAGCGCCGGCTCAGGCACTGACGGCCGCCATTGGCGACATCAGGGCGGCGGCCGGGACGCCCAGTCCGACCCGCTCGAAGGTCCGGCGATACGCGGCTCCGACCTCCGGCCAGATCATCCGGCGGCTGTGCTCGTACGCCCGACGGCCGATCAGGGCTCGCAGCTCATCGTCGCCGAGCACCTCGTTGAGGGCGGCCGCGAATCGCGGCGGCGACCCGGCCGGGACGAGGATCCCCCGTCCGCCGGCGAGCAGCTCGGCCGCGTAGACGTATGGTGTCGAGACGATCGCCCGACCCGCGCTCATGGCGTAGGAGAGCGTGCCGGACACGATCTGGTCGAGGTTCGGATAGGGCGTGACGAAGACGTCGGCCGCCTCCAGCCAGCGCGTCAGCTCGACCCGGCCGACGAAGCGATCGACGAAGCGGACGTGATCGACCATGCCGAGCGCCGCCACACGCGCGACCAGGGCTTCCCGATAGGCTTCCCCCTCGCGGCGAAGCAGCTCGGGGTGGGTCGCGCCGAGCACGACGAAGCAGGCCTTCGGGTGGGCGGCAACGACGTCCGGCAGCGCGTCGATCGCGAGCTCGTACCCCTTGCCCGGGCCCAGGAGGCCGAAGCTGAGGATGACCTCGCGCCCTTCCAGACCGAGGCCCGGTTTGATGTTCGCCGGTTCGGCCAGGGGGAGGTTCGGCACCCCATGCGGGATGACGTCCAGGCGGGCGGCGTCGACACCATAGGCCGTCGTGAGGAGCGTCGCCGCCGAGCGCGACATGACGATCGTCGCCTCGACGCTGGCGATCAGCTGCGTGAGGATGGCCCGCTGGCGGAAGGTCGGCGTCCGGAGCACGGTATGGAGCGTGGCAACGGCCGGGACGTCGAGGGCTCGGACGAAGTCGAGGACGTATGCGCCGTCGTCGCCGCCCCAGATCCCGTATTCGTGCTGGATCGAGACGACATCGACGCAGCCAGCGAGCGCACGAGCGGTCTGGACATGATCCGCGCGCTCGTCTCGCCGGATCCGGTGATGGACCTCGATCGGGTACGGCATCCCCCGCTCGGGAGGGACGAGGGCGACGATCTCGCGCCCGCCGGCTGCCGCCGACAGATCATCGGTGAACGTCGCGATCCCGCAGCGCTGAGGAGGGTAGGTCGAGACGAAGGCAGTCCGGACGATGGCGTAGGTCCTCTCGGTCGGTCGGCGTCGCTCGGCTCCGATCGGGAGGGCGACGCCGGGGGGCATGCGCGGGGCCGGCCAGGATCACTCGATCCCTAGCGACCAGTCCCGTCGATCCGATGGGGCGGCCCGCCCGTTCGGGTGGGCCGCCCGGCTCGGCTAGACCGAGCGCACGTGCGAGGCGCGGGGGCCCTTGGGGCTCTGCTCGATCTCGAACTCGACGCGCTCGCCGCCGACGAGGCGATCGAAATCGACCGAGGAGTCGACGCCGTCGCGATGGAAGAAGTATTCCTTCGAGTCTTCGGCCGCGATGAAGCCGAAGCCGCGATCGGCGACGACCTTCTTGATGGTACCGGTGGTCATGAGGACCTCCAACGCTTCCCGAACTGGGAGGGCAGAACGCACGGTCCGTTCGAGAAGGGGGTCGACCACGCGGAGCACCGCCACGCAGGGTGGCGAGCGTCGATCATAGCACAGACGTTCGAACGCCTACCCATCTCTGCCATCGTCAGCAGAACGCGTCAAGCTCGAGCGTGGTGGGATGATGACGCCGTGACCCGCTCATCCCGCGACCCCCTCGAGGGCATCGATCGCCTGCTCATCGACGGCAACAACCTGCTCCACGCGCTGCGCCGGACGCCGACACCGCTGCCGTCGGCGGCGATCGTCGGTCGCCTGCGGGCCGCCGTCCCGGCCGAGGTACGCCTGGAGCTCGTGTTCGACGGCCCACCGGAGCCTGGCTCGCGCGGGCGCATCGCCTCGGGCGTGAAGCTCTGGTACTCGGGTGCGCGATCCGCGGACGCGGTGCTGGTGAACCTCGTCGAGAGCGCCGGTCCACCGATGCCCGGCTACGAGCCGACGATCCTCGTTTGCACCGACGACGCTGAGCTCCGCCGGGCGCTCCTGGCGCGCGGGGCGGCGACGGTCCGCACCGACTGGCTCATCCGGCGCATGAGCCGCACGACGCTGTCGGCGCCTTCTGTCGGGGCGGCGCGATCGCCCCGGCCGCCGACGGGCGCGTCGGGCACCTCCCCCGCCCCGGGCGACGAGGAGGACCGGCCGAGCTGGCGACCCGGTCGAGGTGCCACGGCGAAGAAGGGCAACCCGCGTCGCAAGCCCAAAGGCGGCGGAAGGCGCGAGCCGCGACGGCCCGGCCCGGGCTGCTAGGATGCGCCGGTGATCGTCGACCAGCTCAATCAGGTCTGGAACTCGCTGCTCGAGCTCACGTCGAGGCTCGTCATCCCCGACTGGGGCGGACTCGTCGGGCTGATGCCGGTGATCCTGTTGCTCCTGGTCGTGGGGCCGCTCGTGACGCTGCTCGCCCTGTATTGGTTCATCTACATCGTGCGCCGCCCGCGGACGTCGGTGCGTTTCGAGGACGGACCCCGCCCGGCAGCCCTGGATGCCGACGGCAGGCCCGTCTACCCGATCGGCGAGCCGTACTCGCCGCGCTCCGGCCTGATCTACCCGGCCGGGCAGCTGCGCGACGATCAGGGCGAGCTGCTGATGGTCGTCTGCCCGATGTGCGGCCTCGGCCGCGCCGCCGAGGTCGACACCTGCGGCAACTGCGGGCTCGTCCTGAAGGTCGTGCCGCGCGCCCGTGCCATGCGTCCCGCCGGTCCTCCGCCGGGTGGGGCTTCGATCGCCTAGACGGCCGGCGTGGACCTCGAGACCCTCTCCGGCGCCGCGTTCTCCGTGGGCGTCATCGTCCTGGTCATTGGCTTCGCCGCGCACGTCGGTCACGCCGTGCTGCTGGCGAACGATCGACGCTCGCTCGGCGTGCTGGCACCCGCCGCCCGACCCGCCTACGCCGGCGTGGCGACCGGCGCCTTCGTGACCGCGACGACCGGGCCGGGCAAGGGAGGCGGCGGCGGCGATATCTCGGCCGCCACCACGCCCCTCTCGACCGCCGCGATCGCGACGACGACCCTGGCCGCCGGGCTGCTCGGTGCGGCGGTCCTTCTGCGCGGCCTCGCCGTCGAGCGAGGACCGTGGGGCAACCTCTACGAGTTCAGCGCGGCGTTCGCCTTCTCGATCCTCCTCGGCTACCTGCTCCTGCAGCGGAGGTACGCGATCCGCTCGATCGGCTTCATCCCGACCGGGATCGCGGCCGCGCTCGCCATCTACGCGGCGTCGCTGCCCTCCGAGGTGAGGCCGCTCGTGCCGGCGCTCCAGAACGCTCCGCTGCTGACGATCCATGTCGGGATGGCGGTGCTCGCCTACGGCATCTTCGCGACATCGTTCGCGGCCGGCGTCGGCTATCTCGTCCAGGGGACCGGCGACCGGTTCGCCTGGCTGCCGTCGCACAAGGTCCTCGACGACGTCGCCAACCGGGCGGTGATCATCGGCTTCCCGATCTTCGCCACCATGATCGTGCTCGGCTCGTGGTGGGCCTCGATCGCCTGGTCGCGCTACTGGGGCTGGGACCCCAAGGAGACCGCCGCCCTGGTCACCTGGCTCATCTACGCCGTCTACCTGCACGCACGAAACCGCAAGTCGTGGGCGGGCCGGCCGGCGGCGCTGCTGCTCGTCGTCGGGTTCGCGATGGTGCTGGTCACCTACTCGGGCTCGCTCTGGTTCAGCGGCCTGCACGCGTACAGCGGGTTGTAGCCGGCGCGTTCGGCGCGACGCGCTGCTCTGACTCGGTTAGAACACCTGTTCTACACTCTGGTCCTCGACCCTCCTGTCACGACCCCAGATGTCGATCTCCGCTCGCCCGCATCCATGTCGCTTCTGTGGACGTCATCGTGGACAACGACGGTTCCTCTGTGGACGAAGGCGGGCGGCCTGTGGACGGGCTGGGAGGCCGGCATGCCGTGATGCGTCGAACCACGACATGTTGCGGTCGGACGTACGATCGGACCACAACATCTTGTGTTTCTGGTCTTGACTCCGCCCCGCTGACGGCGTAGTGTTCAAGGGTCGCTCGAGCGATCCGGGAGTCTCTCGGAGCCGCCCCCCACCCGCCTCCTCCGCGGGTCCGGTACGGCCCACGCCCGACTCTCCTCGAGCGAGCGATCGTCCGGCCGGTGCGCAGCTACGCCAGCGAACCAGCGCCCGGCCGGACGGGAGAGGGAGCGTGCCCCCGCCCGGCCCAACGGTCGGACCGACGGACGGGGGCGCAGCCATCATCCGGGGCGTATCGCCCCGCCGGTAGCCTCGGGCGGAGCTCGAGGGCATGGGTCGCCCCGGCGGCCCGAAGGGGAGACGAGAAGGATGGCGCGAGCCGTAGTCCCGGTCATGAGCGACTCCGCCCAGCCCAGGGCCGCCCGCCAGGGCGGCGCCGGCGGTCGCGGCAAGACCCGCAAGCTCGGCGGCCCGTACGGGGCCAGCTTCACCGGGGAGGGCGTGAAGGGCCTGCGCTTCGAGCGCCGCTGGACCCGCCCAGGTGTCCATCCCTACGACGAGATCTCCTGGGAGCTGCGCACCGCCAGCATCGCCAACGAGAGCGGCAAGAGCGTATTCGAGCAGAAGGACGTCGAGGTCCCCTCGTTCTGGAGCCAGCTCGCCACCAACGTCGTGGTCAGCAAGTACTTCCGCGGCCACATCGGCACGCCCGAGCGCGAGCAGTCAGTCAGGCAGCTCATCGACCGGGTCGTCAACACGATCACCGCCTGGGCCGAGACGCAGCGCTACTTCGCGACCGACGAGGACCTCGCCGCCTTCAAGGCCGAGCTGACCCACCTCCTCGTCCACCAGAAGATGAGCTTCAACTCGCCGGTCTGGTTCAACGTCGGGATCGAGCCCAAGCCGCAGTGCAGCGCCTGCTTCATCAACTCGGTCGAGGACAACATGGGCTCGATCATGGACCTCGCCAAGACCGAGGCCATGCTCTTCAAGTTCGGCTCTGGCGCCGGCTCCAACCTGTCCCCCATCCGCTCGAGCCGGGAGCGCATGTCCGGCGGCGGCATGGCCAGCGGGCCGGTCAGCTTCATGAAGGGCTACGACGCCTTCGCTGGGGTCATCAAGTCGGGCGGCAAGACCCGGCGCGCGGCGAAGATGGTCATCCTCGACGCCGACCACCCCGACGTCGTCGACTTCATCGACTCGAAGCTCGGTGAGGAGAAGAAGGCCTGGGCCCTCATCGAACAGGGCTACGACCCCTCCTTCACCGGCGAGGCCTACGGCTCGATCTTCTTCCAGAACGCCAACCACTCGGTCCGCGTCACCGACGAGTTCATGCAGGCGGTGATCGACGACAAGGAGTGGACGACCCACGCGGTCAGCGACCACAGCCCGGTCGACACGTACCGCGCCCGCGAGCTGTTCCGCAAGATGGCTGACGCCGCCTGGGTCTGCGGCGACCCCGGCATCCAGTACGACACGACGATCAACGACTGGAACCCGGTCTCGAACAGCGCCCGCCAGTACGCGACGAACCCCTGCAGCGAGTTCTCATTCATCAACGACTCCAGCTGCAACCTGGCCTCGCTGAACCTCATGAAGTTCGTCCGCGAGGACGGCGAGTTCGACATCGACGCGTTCCGCTACGGCGCGCGCCTGACGATCACCGCCCAGGAGATCCTGGTCGACCACGCGTCGTACCCGACGCCGAAGATCGAGGAGAACAGCCACAAGTTCCGGCCGCTCGGGCTCGGCTACGCGAACCTCGGGGCGCTGCTGATGAGCCGCGGCCTGGCCTACGACTCGCCCGAGGGCCAGAGCTACGCGGCCGCCCTGACGGCGATCATGCATGCCGAGGCGAACCGGCAGAGTGCGGTCATCAGCCGCGACCACGGCGGCCCCTTCTACGCTTACCCCGAGAACCGGGAGCCCTTCCTGGGCGTCATCCGCAAGCACCGGGACGCCGCCTACCGGATCCCGCCGGCCGGGGTGCCGGAGGAGCTGCTGAACGCGGCCCGCCGGATCTCGGACGAGGCGCTCGAGCTGGGCGAGAAGCACGGCTACCGGAACGCCCAGGTCACGCTCCTCGCGCCGACCGGAACGATCGCCTTCATGATGGATTGCGACACGACGGGCATCGAGCCGGACATCGCCCTCATCAAGTACAAGAAGCTCGTCGGCGAAGGCTTCCTCAAGATCGTCAACAACACCGTCCCGGCGGCGCTGCGGAAGCTGGGCTACGGCCCGACGCAGGTCGAGGAGATCCTCGCCTACATCGACGAGCGGGAGACGATCGAGGGAGCCCCGCACCTGCGACCCGAGCATCTGCCGGTGTTCGACTGCGCCTTCAAGCCGGTCAACGGCGAGCGCTCGATCCATTACATGGGCCACATCCGGATGATGGCCGCCGTCCAGCCGTTCCTGTCCGGAGCCATCAGCAAGACCGTCAACATGCCCGAGGCGGCAACCGCCGAGGAGATCGAGCAGGTCTACCTCGAGGGCTGGAAGCTCGGCCTCAAGGCCATCGCCATCTACCGCGACGGCTCCAAGCGAAGCCAGCCGCTCAGCACCGGGAAGAAGAAGGAGGGTGGAGCTGCGCCCGAGGACGACGCGATGGTCGCGGAGCTTCGGGCACAGCTCGCCGCCGCCCAGGCCGAGGCGGCCCGGCCGCATCGCCACCGCCTGCCGACCGAGCGGACGGCGGTCACCCACAAGTTCGAGATCAGCGGCCACGAGGGCTACATCACCGTCGGCCTGTATCCCGACGGCCAGCCCGGCGAGATCTTCCTGAAGATGGCCAAGGAGGGTTCGACCGTGTCGGGCCTGATGGACACGTTCGCGACCTCGGTCAGCCTGGCCCTCCAGTACGGCGTGCCGCTGCGCGACCTGGTCAACAAGTTCGCCCACGTGCGATTCGAGCCGAGCGGCTTCACCGGCAACCAGGAGATCCCGATCGCCAAGTCGATCGTCGACTACATCTTCCGCTGGCTCGGCTCGCGCTACCTCTCGAGCGACGACAAGACCAACCTCGGGCTGATCGACCGCTCGGCGGTCGTGTCCGAGGCGCCGGCCGGCTTCGGCTACGTGCCGACGGCGAACGCGGGCGTCGACGCGCCGATCGAAGGGGTCGAGGAGGGCCCGACGGCGACCGTCGAGTCGGCCGCCCCGGCGCCGGCGCCCGATACGCCGTCCGACGACCCGCCGCAGGCGACCGCGGTGGCGACAGCGAGCCCATCGGTCGAGGACTCCGCGCCCGAGCGCACCAGGTCTCCGCTCGACCTGCCGGTCGTCGCCGGCAACGGGCACGCCAACGGCCATTCCAAGCCCGGCAACGGCGGATCGGGGGGCGGCGCCGGCAGCGTGACGCTCAACCTTGGCGGCACGAAGGTCGGCTTCCAGCAGCAGGCGGACGCCCCGTCCTGCGCCGAGTGCGGCTCGATCATGGTCCGCAACGGGAGCTGCTACAAGTGCCTCAACTGCGGCAGTACGAGCGGCTGCAGCTAGGATCGCTACGCCGTCAGACGTAGGGTCCACGGGGTGGGCGGGATGACCGACTTTCCGGCGCCCGGAACCGAGCTGACGCACATCCTCGTCGTGGCCGACGTCGAGCGGTCGCGGGGCTGGTACGTGCATGTCCTCGGGGCCGAGCTCTATCGCGAATACGGTGGCACGTCGGTCGTGCTGCGCTTCGGGGCGGCCTGGCTGCTCCTCGTCACCGGTGGCGGCCCGACACCCGACAAGCCCGAGGTCGAGTTCGCCCCGCCGGGCGACCCGGCGACGGTCAGCCACGCGATGACGATCCGGGTACCCGATTGCGCGGCCGCCTACGAGACGCTCCGGGCGCGCGGCGCCGAGTTCCTGACCCCGCCGCACGACTGGGGCGCCGAGGTTCGCTGCTTCTTCCGTGATCCGGACGGCCATCTGTTCGAGATCAGCGAGGCCCGCTGAGCCGAGCGCAACGACAACCTGTCGCCTCTCGTGGCGAATCCGCGCCCAGACAGCCGGGAGCCCCGGTCTTGCGCCGGGGCTCCCTCGTCGCGGGCGCGATCGCGTCCTACATCACCTCGATCGTCTCGACCACTTCGACCATCGCCTTGCCGTCGCGGAAGATCGGGCAACCGCGCGACAGCTCGACGGCCGAATCGATGTCGTCAGCCTTGATGATCGTGTAGCCAGTTGGCGATGTCGGTCCTCCGTCCGCGACCGAGCCGTCGGCCGAGAGCACCTTGGTCCGGCTGGCCGGGTTGCCGCCGTCGACGACCGCCGCACCGAGCTTGGCGTACCAGTCGTTCCAGGCCTGCATGACCTTCGCTCCTTCCTCGGGGCTGTCGGGTGTCGAGCCGCCGTGGTAGACGAGCAGGTAGTTCGCCATCGATCGATCCCTCCTGTGCGTGGGTTGTGCCGCGGAAACGCCGACGGCAGCCGACGCGACCGTTGCCTTCAACACCTCGACGAACGACACGCCCTCGAATCGACAGATCGATGGCGGAAACCGGCCGACCCGTCCTGGCGTACCCGTCGGCACACGTCCAACCATCGGAGGAGCACCATGCGTCCCGGACTCCGTCTCGTCGCCCTCACGCTCGGCGCAACCGCCCTCGTGGCTGCCTGCTCGGGCTCGGCTACCCCGTCGCCGGCCACCTCGAGCGAGCCATCCGCCGCCGCGAGCCCGTCGGCCACCGCATCCGAGAACCCGGCCTCGAGCGAGCCATCCGCCGCCGCGTCCGAGAGCCCGGCCGCCGGCACGACCGTGGCGGTCGCCGACTCGCCGCTCGGCCAGATCCTCGTCGACGGTGCGGGTCGGACGCTCTACGCCTTCACCCCGGACACGGCCGGCGATTCGACCTGCTACGAGCAGTGCGCCGCCAACTGGCCGCCCCTCGTCGTGACCGGGGAGATCTCCGTCGGGACGGGCCTCGATGACAGCGACTTCTCGACGACGACCCGGACCGACGGCTCGACGCAGGTCAAGGTCGGCGCCTGGCCGCTCTACTACTTCGCCAACGATGCCGCGGCCGGTGACACGAACGGCCAGGGGATCAACGACGTCTGGTTCGTCGTGAGCCCGTCCGGCGAGCTGATCAAGGGCTAGGGCGTAGACGAGCGGGCCGGTCGCCAGGAACACGGCGATCGGTCGGGGAAGGGGCGACCATCGAGGCATCGTGGCGCCACGTCCCGCGGGAGTGGATCAGCTGAGGTGGCGGAAACCGTCCCAGCCGGTCGACCACGGCGTGGCCACGTCGGGGCAGATCCAGACGCCGGCGCCCTGCTCCTCGTTCGCAAGCCCGACGCCGTTATCGACCCGCGCCGCGAGTCGGCAGGCCGTGAGCCCGACGCCCCAGGTGTTCGGGTCGGACCACGCCAGCACGATCGCGACGGTCCGATCATCGGCCGGCGGCCCCCAGTCCCAGTAGGCATTGTGGCCGGAGTAGACGGGCGGCAGGTCGCTGCCGAGCAGCTCGAGTGCGCCGGCCTCACCGTAGTTCGACGTGACGATCGCCGCGACGGCACGCTCCTCGGGTGTCAGCCCATCGACGACTCCCTCGACGGCGGCGACCAGCTCCGGCCAGCCGACCTGCTCGGCCGATTCACCGTAGATATCCGGGATTGGCGTCGAGGCCAGCGAGGCGGCCGGCACGATCGGCAGCACGAGGATCGACGACACGACCAGCGTCGCCGTGGCCGCCACGGCGAAGATGCCGGCCCGCAGCCAGCCTCGGCCACGCGCGATCCAGCCATCGGTCACGATCGCCCCCGCGGCGATGAGCGGCCCGACGAACCCGGCCACGTAGTAGCTCTTGCCGCCGGTCGCGACGATCAGCGCGAGGACCGCGATCGCCGCCCAGGCGATCGGCCGCCACGCGACGGCCTCGCGGGCGCGAAACAGCCACCAGCCGCCGGCCAGGGTGACCGGGAAGAGGAAGATCCCGCAGATCAGGAGGAGCTGCGGGACGAGCTGGACGCGGTTCTCGCCCGCTTCACCCGCGATCGCCTCGGCCATCTCGAGCTGGGGCAGGCCGTTGGCCACCTGCCAGGCAAGGTTGGGCAGCCAGATGACAACGGCCAGGCCGATGGCGGCCCAGGCCCACGGCGAACGGATGACGTCCCAGCGCCGCGAGATGAGCAGGCCGACGGCGAGCCCGGCGCCGAGGAACAGGGGGATGTGCTTGTTCTGGAGGCCGATCCCCGCCGCCACTCCGACCGCCAGCCACCAGCGCGGGTCGGCCCCGGCCAGGAGCCGGATCACCAGCCAGAGGATGACGGCCCAGGCGAGCAGGTCGTACGTCGTGGTCGAGGCGAGGTGGCCGGCGGCCAGCAGGCCGGCCGTCCCGATCGTCACCGCTGCGATCACCTGGGCCTGCCGGGTGCCGCCCAGGTCGCGGGCCATGGCCGCCGTCAGGACGACGACCGTCCCGACCGCCAGGGCCGGCAGGATGCGGATGGCGGTCGGCGAGAGACCCAGGATCGAGACCGCACCGGCCGAGAGGAGCGGAGTGAGCGGCGGCTGGTCGACGTAGCCGAAGGCCGGATGGCGCCCGGCGACGATGAAGTACAGCTCGTCGCGATGGAACCCATAGGCCGGCGACAGGATGAGCAACCCGACCACGACGAGGATCGCGACCGCCAGGACCGGCACGACCGCGAAGGTCTCGACCTCGACAGAGGGCATCCGTCTCGAGCTTCCGGTCATGCTGGTCCCCTGGTGTCGGATCCGCAGGCCCACGAGGATGCACCCGGCGGCACCGGTCCCGGATGGTCCAGAGGTCATCATCGATCGGGCGCCTACGGCCGGTTGCACGAGCATGTGAGCTCCGTCCCGGGGCGCCGTCTTCGCGCCCTGGCGGTGCGTCCCGGCCACGCGCCGTGCGACGATGTCGAGACCCGACGCCGCGTGTTTCAGCGCGAGCGAGCCCAGCCCGAAGGAGCGCCGCCATGTCGAACCTCGTCGATCTCGAGAGCATCCCCCCGTTCGAGGTCTGGGGCGACGCCGTCCGGGCCAGGAAGCTGGAGGGTGAGCGCCTCACCCTGGCCGTGGTCGAGCTGGCACCCGGCGCGGTCGTCCCGGAGCATCGCCATCCCCAGGAGCAGCTCGGGATGGTCATCGAGGGCGACGTGACGTTCACGATCGACGGCGAGACCCGGCAGCTCGGGCCCGGTGGCACCTATCGGATCCCCTCGAACGGACTGCACGTCGTGACGGCCGGCCGGGCCGGCGCCGTCCTCCTCGACGTGTTCTCGCCCACCCGCGACGACTGGGACTACCCGTTGCTCGAGCCGCGACCTCCAGTCTGGCCGCATCCCTAGGCTCCTCACCCCCGACCGGATCGTTCACCGGCGGCCGTCGGGCCGCTCGATCGGCGCGCCGCTCAGGAGCCGGCGTCGGCGAAGAGCTCCCAGGACGGCCGCTGCCCCTCCGGCACGGAGACGCGCTGGCGGAGCTCGATCGCCCGCTCGATCGCGGCACTGCCACTGCAGTCCTGGCAGGTCCACGTCGCGCTCGACCGCGTAGCGTCTCCGTCCGCCATGCCACCCAGCAGCAACCCGCAGCGGCTGCTGGCGTCCTGCCCGCTGCTCCCGGCGAACCCCCCTGGGGCGATGACCTCACATGGCCCATCGACCTCGCCGGACGGGAACTGCTCCTCGATGCGCGCCCCGTCAGGGGAGATGACATGAGCGCGCACGACGGCCCACTCGCCCGCGTTGAAGGTGCCGTAGAAGCGGAACGCATAGAAGTCCCTGGTCGGATCGTCGTCCTCGCCGTCGCGCTGCGCGATCCAGCACAAGTCCATCGATCCGCCCGGCAGGGTCAGTCGGTCGAGGCAGGCCTCTCCGGCCGGTGATCGGGGGATCTGGTCGACTGAGGCGCCAGATGACGCGTCGGCCTCGATGTCGCCCTCCGGCGTCACGACCGCGATCACCTCCGACGCGGCATCGGCGGGCACGTGTGGCAGCGATCTCCAGAGGAACAGCAGCCCGAGGCCGACGAAGGCCGCGGCCGCGACCAGGCCCAGTCTCGTCCGATCGGATGGCATCGCCTTGCCATCATAGGTCGGAGCACTGGCACGCAGCTGACGCCCGGCGACCTGCCCGGGCAACGATCAGGCGCGGGCCGGTAGCGACTCACCAGGATCGCTCCGTCCGGCATCCCGGCATACGAGCGACTGTGCCGGTCGCGACGGCCGGACTCGCCCGACCATGACGGATGGCCCTGCCACCGGCCGTCTTGCCGGGAGATGCTCAGGTCGGACGCCGGTTCGCGACGATCGCGCAGCCCGGTCGGGCATCGGCGGATGGAGGTGGCGCATGACCGCGAAGCCAGGCGACCGCATCGTCGTCGAGTCGGAGAAGGTCGGGCAGCCCGACCGGGAGGGCGAGATCCTCGAGGTCCTCGAGTCGCCCGTCGGCACCCGCTATGCCGTCCGCTGGGACGACGGACACGAGAGCACGTTCCGACCGGCCAGCGGAAGCGCCCGGATCGTGGCCGCGCCGAAGAAGCGGCGCGCCTGAAGAGGCGCGCCTGAAGAGGCGCGCCTGGGATCTCGGCCACGCCTGGGGATCGCGGGACCTCGGAGGTGCGCGTCGTCGCTACGCGCGCGCGGCCGGCCGCTCCCGGTCGCGCAGGATGCGTTGCGCCGCGAGCTTGCCGGGACCGCCGGTCACGCAGCCGCCGGGATGGGTGCCCGAGCCGCACTGGTAGTACCCGTCGATCGGGGTCCGGTACTGCGACCAGCCCGGTGCTGGCCGGAAGAAGTACATCTGCGGGGCGAGGAACTCACCGGCGAAGATGTTGCCCTCCGACAGACCGACCGTCCGCTCGATGTCGAGCGGGGTCCGCACCTCGCGCTGAAGGACGAGGTCGCCGAAGCCCGGGAAGAACGATTCGAGGGTCGCCTGAACGGTGTCGCCGAGGTGATCTCGCTCCGTGTCCCAGTCGCTCTCGCGCAGCTCGTACGGCGTGTACTGGATGAAGCAGCTCATGACCGCCTTGCCGGGCGGGGCCATGTCCGGGTCGACCTCGCTCTGGATCGCGCAGTCGAGGTACGGTCGGCTCGAGTACCAGCCGTACTTGGCGTCGTCGAAGGCGCGCTCGAGATACTCCATCGACGGGCCGACGTTCGTGAAGCCGCGGTACTGGTCCGTCCGGTCGCCCAACGCCGGGTAGCGCGGGATCCCGTCGAGCGCGAAGTTGACCTTCGAGCTGGTGCCCTGGAACCGGAACCGCTCGATCGTCTCGACGAGATCGGCCGGCAGCTGGCGCGGATCGACGAGCTCGAGGAACGTGCGCCGCGGGTCGAGCGCCGACACCACGATCGGGGCGTGGTACTCGCTGCCGTCGGCGAGGGCGACGCCGGTCGCCCGCCCATCTCTCGTGATGACCGCGTCGACCGGCGACTCGAGCCTGATCTCCGCGCCGAGCGCGCGGGTCGCTCGCGCCAGCACCTGGGTGAAACCCCCGTTGCCGCCCTTGTGGAAGGCCCAGGCCCCGAACTCGCCGTCGACCTCGCCGAGGAGGTGATAGAGGAGCACGAGTCCCGAGCCCTGCGAGTACGGCCCGACCTTCGTGCCGATGATGGACGACGAGGCCATGTAGCCCTTGAGGATGGCCGACTCGAAGTAGTCGTCGAGGAAGTCGGCGGCGGAGCCGGTCAGCAGCCGGACCGCGTCGTGGAGCACCTTCCTGTCGAGCGATCGGAAGCGCTGGCCCAGGGCGGCCAGCGTGACAAGCTCCTCGGGGTCGTCGCTGAAGATGTCGGGCGGCGCGGCGTCCATCAGCGGCTTGATCGCCTGGAGCACCTTGCTGACGTCGTGGTTGAAGGCGTCGTAGGCATCGGCGTCGTGCTTCGAGTGCCGGGCGATCTCTTTCTGGTTCTCGCCGTGATCCTGGCCCAGCAGCAGGTAATCGCCGTTCTCCATCGGGCAGAACGTGGTGGGCATGAGGATCGGCATGAAGCCGTGCTTCGTCAGCTCGAGGTCGTGGATGATGTCCGGCCGGAGCAGGCTGAGGGCGTACGAGAAGGTCGTGAAATTGAAACCAGGGCGCAGCTCCTCGGTGATCGCCGCCCCGCCGACCAGGTGGCGACGCTCGAGGATCAGGGTGCGCAGGCCGGCCCTGGCCAGGTACGCGCCGTTGACCATCCCGTTGTGGCCACCGCCGATGACGATCGCGTCCCAGGTCCGGTCGGCCATCGACGACCTGGCCGACGGCCGGCTGCGCCTGGTGACCTTGCCCAGCGTCGCGGCCGCCGCCGGCGTTGCGGTCTTCGAGGGCTTTGCGGTCTTCGCCGGCTTTGCGGTCTTCGCCATGTCAGGCCGTCCTTCGCGAGGGGTCGAAGAGGGGGAGCTTGGCCACGTGCGCGTCGACGTACTCGTACCGGTGGTTGACCGGTAGCTCGAGCTTGACCCGCGACCCCGGCGCCGTTCGCTCGAGGGGCACCCGTGCCAGGGCGATGTGCCGTTGGAGCATCGGCGAGTACATCAGGCTCGTCGCGTAGCCGACCTGGTGGAGATCGTCGTCGTAGACGTAGTACTCCTCCCCGATCGGCGTGTGATCCTTGGGCGGGATGAGCCCGGCGGCGTCGTGGATCCGGTCATAGTCGCGCCAGTCGACCACCAGGCCACCGAGCTTCCAGCGCGAGGTCCGCTCGGCGAGCTCCCGGCGGATCGCGTCGCGACCCAGGAAGGCCCGATCGGACGTGGCGATGTCGCGGAACATCCAGCCGTAGCCGAGCTCGATCGGGGTCGAGCGGTCGGCGTCCGTCCAGGCGAAGCGGCTGGAGTGGAAATCGACATCGAGCAGCAGCAATCCGGCTTCGATCCGGGCCATGTAGAGGGCCGTCAGGCCGACCGGGATGACCCCGCGCCCACGGCTCCTCTGCCAGACCGCATCCCAGACCGTGAGGGCGTCGGCGGCCGGGATCCAGAGCTCGTAGCCGAGATCGCCGGTGTAGCCGGTCCGCGACACCGTCACGGGTACCCCGTCCAGCGTCACGTTCGCGACGCCGAAGTAGCCGAGCGTTGCGATGCCCGGTGCCAGCGGAGCGAGGATGGCGCGCGAGGAGGGCCCCTGGACCGCCAGGACCGCCCACTCGTCGGACACCTCGTCGATGCGCACGTCGTGGCGGCCACGGAGATCCTCGAACCAGGCCAGGTTCGGCTCGGCGGTGGTCAGCAGGAACTCGTCGGTGGCCTGACGGAGGATGACGCCGTCCTCGACGACGAAGCCGCGATCGTCGCACCAGAGGGTGTACTGAGCGCGCCCGGGCCGACAGGCGCGGATGTCGCGGGCCAGCACGCCCGCCAGATAGCGCTCGGCGTCGGGGCCGTGGATGCGGTACTTGAATAGGGGCGAGGTGTCGAACAGCCCGGCAGCGTTGCGGAGCGCGAAGTACTCGGACTTCTCCGACATCTGGTACTTCGTCGCTGCGAGGTGGTTCGCCCAGTGCTCCCACAGCCCCGTCCCGTTCAGGGCGCTCGTCCGTTCATGGAACGGCGTCGTCAGGATCATGCCGTCGCCTCGTGCAGGGGTCGCCGTCGAGTCCGCGCACTGTAGCGTTGCCGTCCCAGGGTGCGGACCAGCGTCGCGCGGTGCGGGCGAGGCGATGGCGGCGCCGGGCGAGGACGGGGGCCCGCCTCCGAGGACTGGACCAGACGAGCGTCGGAGCACCGAGCGGCGCAGCCTGGCTGCTTCGTCGGGGCCGCCCGCTCCGCCGGTCGCCTATCCTTCGCTGCGTGGCCATCTACGAACTGACCGATCCCGGCGACCTCGTCGCCCCCGTGCTCATCGCCGCCATGGACGGTTGGGTCGACGCGGGGACCGCGGCGACGCTCGCGGCCGGGCAGCTGGCCGCCGACGGCGCACAGGTCGCCACGTTCGACCCCGACGCCCTGTTCGACTACCGGGCCCGCCGCCCGACCCTCGAGATCGTGGACGGCGAGCTGGCCGAGCTCACGTGGCCGGAGCTGAGCATCCGGCACGCGCGGGTGGATGGACGCGATCTCCTCGTGCTACGGGGCGCCGAGCCGGACTTCCGCTGGCATGCCTTCTCCGGTGCAGTGCTCGAGCTGACCGAGCGCCTTGGGGTCGAGGCCTGGATCAGCCTGGGTGCGATCCCGGCGGCCGTGCCGCACACGCGTCCCGTGCCGATCATGGGGACGGCGTCGCGTGCCGGCCTCCTGCGTGGGGACGTCCGGCCGGGTCCGGCCGGCATCCTGCGGGTACCGTCGGCGGCCATCTCGGTTCTCGAGATGGAGATGGCCCGGACGAGCATCCCGGCGGTGGGTTACTTCGCGCAGACCCCCCACTACACGTCCGGGCCCTATCCGGCCGCGGCCGTGGAGCTGCTGCGGGCCGTCGGACGCCACCTCGAGCTGGACCCGCCGCTCGGCGATCTGCCAGAGGAGGCCCGCCAGCTCCGGGCGCGCCTCGACATCGCCGCCGCGGCGGACGAGACCACGAGGTCGTACGTCGAGCGCCTTGAGGCAATGGTCGACGAGGAGCGGCTGCCCTCGGGCGACGACCTCATCACCGAGATCGAGCGCTTCCTGCGCGACCAGGGAGGTCCAGGCAGCCAGCGCGGCTGAAGGAGCCGCAGGCGGGCACGCCCTCGGAGCATGGCTGACGGCGGGTGCCGGCGTCATGGCCCATCGAGGAGGAGAGCGTCGGACCGCCGTATCGCTACGTGTGCCGGCTCCGTCGCCGCCCGACATCCCGCCGGAGGGCCGACGCGCCGCCGGACGAAGGTGTCGCTGTCCGGCGGTCCGTTTCGCTGTTCTTGACGATAGGCAGCCATACCGGGCCGCGACACCATCCGAGCGTCATGGTGGGTACGGGACGAATGCCGTTCCCGCCGGAGCAGCGGTCGCCTGGCCACGCCGACCCCGCGATCCCAAGGGTCCCATGAGGCCGAAGCCGAGCCCTCGATCGTGCGCACGGTCGAGCGCCAGGCACCCGACGCGCCGTCTACCATCCCGCCATGACTGCGTGGCGTTCGGGCCTGCGCTGGCTGACGGCCGATCCGCCGGTCCACGAGGCGCGCCCGATCGACCGGCGGACGGTCTCGATCCTCGGGCTCGAGGTGCCGCTGCTCGCCACATTCGCGCTCGCCCTGGTGACCGTGCTGCTGCTGTACGACCGCAACTACGACGTGCTGCCACGCTTTGGCCCGATCGACCCGCGCAGCCTGCGCAACCAGGCCATCGAGCGGTTTGTGGTGTTCGGGCTGCTGCCCCTCGTCGTGCTGCTCCTGCTGCGCGAGGACCCGCGCCGCTACGGGCTGCGCATCGGTGACTGGCGACGCGGCCTCGTGATCGCGGGCGCGCTGACGCTCGTGAGCGTGCCCGCCGTCGTCGTCATCTCCCAGCTGCCTGAGATCCGCGACTGGTACGCGCCATCGATGACGACGCTGCCGAGCGTCACCCTGACGATGGTGCTCGACCTGTTCCCGGCCGAGTTCCTGCTGCGCGGTCTCCTCCTGTTCATCCTCGTGAGAGCGACCGGGCCATTCGGCGTGATCGTGGCGATCGTGCCCTTCACGTTCATCCACATCGGCAAGCCCGACGCTGAGGCGCTCTCGACACTCGTCGGCGGCCTGGTGTTCGGCTGGCTCGTCTGGCGGACCGGCTCGATCCTCTACAGCGCCGGGTACCACGTGGTCATCCAGACGACGGTCATCGTGGCCGCGGCGTACTGGGTCGGCGGCGGCTGACGAGCCGAG
>Ga0210334_10249105_pt1 | contig 24094 bp, 19 predicted proteins | sample S306metaT_FD_164440 | JGI IMG/M metagenome (GOLD analysis project Ga0210334, IMG submission 164440) | Metatranscriptome of estuarine sediment microbial communities from the Columbia River estuary, Oregon, United States - S.306 (Metagenome... | ecosystem: Environmental > Aquatic > Marine >... | reverse complement strand
TACGGAAGAGTTTCATCGACTCTACCGCGCATTGACGTCTGGTCCGTTGGAGCCGAAGGGGAGGTATTGAGGAAGATCCATGGGGCTGGTTCGGAGAAGTAGGGGCTGTATGATACCAGCCGTCATGTTGGTCGTCCTCGTCACATTTGCGCGTCTTTGCTGAAACTGTCCATCCGGGCCATCGATATCTACGCTGATCACGTTCTTCTTCATCCCGCCATCAAAGATCAAAGCGCGCGCTGCCCTACGGAAGTCGATGAAGGGGCTTGAATTGCTAAACAGAACAAGGGTTAGCCAAACCCTCATTACTCCTTCACCCGTACCGTCATCGTGATCGGCTGCAGCGGGTTGTCGGCCTGATCTCTCGCGGCAGATACGATCTTGTCGATGACGTCGAGCCCGCGAAACACTTCTCCGAAGACGGTATAGCGGCGGCCGAGACCGCTGTTGTCTCCCACGAAGATAAAGAACTGCACGCTGTTGTCGTTGAACTCGCTGGTCCTGTTGCTCTCGCGCTGGCCATCATTTCCCCTTCACGGCTCGGCGCCGGTGTCCCTCCTCGCTGCTTGACCTTCCTTTTAGGCGGCACCTATAATCCGGCTGTGATTCCGGTTGCAACGCACTGATTCAGCTCCACAAAATGGCAGAATTCACCCATTTCAACGAGTCGGGGCGGGCCCGGATGGTCGATATCTCGGCGAAGCATACGACCGAGCGTTGCGCGACTGCGCAAGCCAGAATCCTCCTTCAACCCGAAACCCTTGAAAAAATTCAGCAGGGCAAGATCGCCAAGGGCGATGTCTTGTCAGTTGCCCAGGTGGCCGGGGTGATGGGCGCCAAGAAAACGCCGGATCTGATCCCTATGTGCCATCCGATTCTCCTCACCAGCGTCGATATTGCCTTCAAGGAAGATCCTCAGCCTGACCGGGAAGGGCGGTGCTCGATCACCATTTTGGCAACCGCCAAGACGACCGGTCCGACTGGGGTCGAAATGGAGGCGATGACGGCGGCTTCTGTTGCAGCACTGACGATTTATGACATGTGCAAGGCCGTGGACCGAGGGATGAGTTTCAGCGATGTCTGTCTACTCTCAAAATCAGGCGGGAAGTCTGGAACCTATACGAGGGAAGGCTGAGGTCAAACCATGGTGACAGTTAAACTCTTCGGCATGACAAAGTTTCTGGTTGGAAACAAAAGCGCGCTGTCTCTTCCAATGGCTCACAGTGGGAAAGTGAAAGATCTAATTGAGCTTATTTCTACAGGGTATCCACAGATCGGCGAATTAATTCAAAACAAGAAGGTGCTTGTATCGGTGAACCAGGACATCGCGCACGAAGAGACGGTTATTCACGAACACGACGAAGTTGCCCTGTTGCCTCCATTTGCGGGAGGCAGCGAATCGAACAGCCCGACGGGTCCCCTGAGGGACGACATGTTTGTGCGTATACAGCGGGAAGACTTTTCCATCGATGAGGAGATCAATCGTGTGCGCAGCCGCTCGAAACAAATCGGCGGCATCTCGATCTTCCTGGGAACGGCGCGTGATCGGTCGAGGGGACGCACTGTGGACAGCATCACCTTCGAACATTACGACGGCATGGCGCAGAAGAAGCTGCGAGAGATCCGCGAGCGGGGGTTGAAAGAGTTCAACATCATCGAGTTGCTGATCATCCATCGGTACGGAGACATCTCCATCGGCGAGAATATTGTGCTGATCATTGCCGGAGCCGAGCATCGCGCCGAATCCTTCCCCGCCTGCCGATGGGCGATCGATGAACTGAAGAAAATCACGCCGATTTGGAAACTTGAACACACGCCAGGCGGGGAAGTATGGGTTGAGGAACACCCGTAGGGGACGTGAGGGGCGATGGGTCAGGCGTAAGTGGTGAAGGGTAAGGGGTCAGGAGAGAATGGTTAATGGGGGCCACAACGCGGTCACGGATCTACATGGCCGCCCGTTGCGGAGTCTGAGACTGTCTGTCACGGATCGCTGCAATCTGCGCTGCAGGTACTGTATGCCCGAGACAGACTATGTGTGGCTGCCGCGCGAGGATATCCTCAGTTTTGAGGAAATGGCGACACTCGCCGGCTATTTCGCGGACGTGGGGGTGGATAAAGTCAGGCTAACCGGCGGCGAGCCGTTGTTGCGGCGAGACCTGTCGCGGCTGGTCAGACTGCTCTTGCGCGATCGACGGCTCACCGAGATTGCGCTGACTACGAACGGCGTGTTGTTGGCTGATCAGGCGCAGGAACTCTACGATGCCGGACTCCATCGGGTGACGATCAGCCTGGATACCCTCAGACCTGAGCGATTCCGCCGGTTGACCGCGCGGGATGAGTTTGCCAGGGTGATCGAAGGGATTGAGTCGATCGGAAAGGCAGGATTTACCGATCTCAAGTTCGATACCGTCGCGATACGGGGATTCAACGACGATGAATTGGTTGCGCTGATTGAATTTGCCAGGCATTATCAGGCCGAGGTGCGCTTCATCGAATATATGGATGTGGGCGGGGCCAATGAATGGGCCATGGACAAGGTGCTCTCTCGCGCATCGATTCTAGAACATCTGAGCCGGCAATATGGCGCAATCACGCCTGTGTCGGAACGAGGGTCAGCTACGGCACAGCGATTTCTCCTGCCGGACGGCACGAGCTTTGGCATCATTCCCTCGACGACGACACCGTTTTGCGCGCAATGCGACCGCAGCCGTGTCACGGCTGACGGGTTGTGGTACTTGTGTCTCTATGCGGCATCGGGGGCTGATTTACGCAAGCCGCTTCGCATGGGCGAGAGTCCTGAGCGTATGAGGGAAATGATCCGGTCCGGTTGGGCCGCTCGCCAGGATCGCGGAGCGGAAGAGCGGAAGGCGTTGGAGAAAACCGGGCTTCGAGCCGGTGGGCTGATCGATATCGAGCGGCTGCGGGAAGATCCGCATCTGGAAATGCACGCGCGGGGAGGATGACAGCAAGATCCGCCGGCCTTCGGAAGGCCGAGGCTAAGGTTGAGTTAACGCGCATCGATCTCTCGCGCTGCCGTCGGCTCCTCGTCCCGAGTTTCATCGAGCAATGATATGAGCGACCCGTCATACGCTACGATCTTAGGATTTGGTTTTCTGCTTGGGCTCAGGCACGCGCTTGACGCCGATCATCTTGCCGCGGTCTCGACGGTGTTGGCCCAGCGGCCGTCGCTTCGGGCCTCAGGCGCCGTCGGGCTCTGGTGGGGAATCGGCCATACGTTGACCCTGCTGATCGTGGGATCGGTCGTGCTGGCCTTCGGCATTCGCATTCCACCCCAGTTCGAACTCATTGCCGAGTCCGGGGTTGGGGTTCTGTTGATCGTGCTTGGCGGAACATTGGCCGTCAAGCTATACCGAGAGCGTTGGCATCTGCATAGCCATCACCATGACGGAGATGCCCATGTCCATCTCCACAGTCATCAACGTGAAGATGATCATCGCCATCGGCACTGGATGGCTGACTCGGTTCGCCCCCTGTGCATCGGCATGGCGCACGGACTGGCCGGATCGGCGGCGTTGATGCTTATCATTCTTGCGACGACACAGGAACTGGGCCCAGGGCTCCTATCCATTGCCATCTTCGGCCTGGGATCGATTGCGGGCATGATGGCGATCGGCCTGACGATCAGTTTGCCGCTGGTCTGTTCCCTTTCGATCAGCCGTCCCTTGTTTCTCGGATTACAAGGATTTGCAGGCGCTGCCAGCGTGGGTGTGGGTGTATGGATGCTGGTGAATCTGGCACTAGGATCCATGGGAGAGTAAGCAGCGCAGTACGATCCTGTTTTGATGCGATTTGCGCGTGCGTCGTTGTGAGGGCTGTGCTATTCTGCTTGCACATCGGTGGAGTTTCTGCCGTCGTGATTGAACCGAACGAGGGATGCGACCATGGCTTGGTTTAAAAAGGAGAAAACAGTTGAGACGGCGGCGCCCGTACGCTCCAAAGGCAGCGAAGGGATGTGGCTCAAGTGCAATCACTGCCGGGAAATCGTCTATCGTAAGGAAGTCGATCGCAACAACAAGGTCTGTCCGAAGTGCGACTACCATTTTCCCATTTCGGTCATGGAACGGATCGGTTTGCTTGTCGACCTAGGCACCTTTAAAGAATGGGACGCCGATCTGGCGGCGCAAGACCCGCTGAACTTCCATGACACCAAGCCCTATCCGGAACGTGTGAAAGCCCAGCAGGAAAAGACCGGCCGCAAAGATGCGCTGGTGATCGGCGAAGGGATGATCAATGGGAATCGGGTAGTGTTGTGCGTCTTCGATTTCAGCTTTATGGGCGGCAGCATGGGATCGGTGGTCGGAGAAAAGCTGTGTCGGGCCATCGACCGGGCGTTGGAGCTGAAGCGGCCGGTCATTTTGGTGACGGCATCGGGCGGCGCGCGTATGCAGGAGGGCATTCTCTCCCTGATGCAGATGGCAAAGACCTCGGCGTCCGTTGCCAAGCTAGGAGAAGCGAAACTGCCCTTTATTTCGATCCTGGCTGATCCCACTTTCGGCGGGGTCACGGCCAGTGTGGCGATGCTGGGCGATGTGATTATCGCGGAGCCGAAGGCGCTGATCGGTTTTGCCGGCCCACGGGTCATCGAACAGACGATTAAACAGCAGTTGCCGGATCAGTTCCAGCGAGCTGAATTTCTTCTGGAGCACGGCATGATCGATATGATCGTCGAACGCAAGCAGCTTAAAGAGACGGTCAGCACCCTCGTCGGCCATTTTTAGTCTTCTCACTGTCCCTCCGGTTTGTGGATGACCTATCCCGCCGCCATTGATTATCTCTACGGGCTTCAGAAGCATGGGATCAAACTCGGCCTGGAGGGCATGACGGCTCTGCTGGATGCGATCGGCCATCCAGAGCGCCGGCTGCGGATCCTGCACATCGGAGGCACCAACGGCAAGGGATCGACCGCCGCCATGGCTGCAGCGATGCTCCAGGCCTCCGGCATGCGCGTGGGGCTCTATACCTCTCCACATCTGGTCGAGTTTCTCGAGCGCATGAGAGTGAACGGGACGATGATCGCGGAAGATCGGCTGGCGGATCTGGTTGAGCAGGTGGGCGCAGCGATACCGGCGGCGTTGACTCTGACATTTTTTGAAGTAACGACGGCTATGGCGCTGCTCCATTTTGCGGAGTCCGGGGTCGATATCGCCGTGTTGGAAGTCGGAATGGGGGGGCGATTCGATGCGACCAATGTCGTCGCCCCGCTTGCCTGTGCGATTACGACCATTGCATTGGACCATCAGGAATATTTGGGACCAACCGAAGATGCCATCGCCTTTGAGAAGGCGGGCATTATCAAGCCTGCAGTGCCGGTCGTGATTGGAAGAATGGGGCCGGAGGCCGGTAGGGTGATGCAGCGCATCGCGGCGGAACGCGGGGCTCCGTTATGGAGATTGGGAGACGACTTCGCCGTTGAAGGGGATAGTCCCGCGTGCTTCACGTATCGCGGGCGGACAAGGGTGTTTGAAGGACTCCAATGCGGCCTTCCCGGGCGGCATCAGTTGGACAATGCGGCCTGTGCGATTGCCTTGCTCGAAGCAGCCGGCCAAGCCGGGGCGCCGGTCGATGAGGCGGCGGTGCGAACAGGATTGCAATCGGTGACCTGGGAAGGACGGCTTGAGCTGATTGAAAAAGACCCGATTGTGCTTCTGGACGGGGCGCATAATCCTGCCGCGGCTGCCGTTCTGGCCCGGTATCTGGCGGAATTTCTCGCGCGCCATCCGGGCGCGCGCATTATTCTGGTGTGGGGTATGATGCGGGATAAAGATCATCGGGATTTTATCGCGCCGCTGTTACCCTTGATCTCCGAGGTGGTGCTCACGCAAGCGGCTCTTGCCCGATCTGCGACGGTCCAAGAACTGCGTCTGGCTCTGGCAGACTGGCAAAAGCCGGTGTGTGAGGCGCCGCAGCCAGTCGAGGCATTGCGGGTGGCAAAGCAACGAGCGTCGGCACAGGATCTTATCTGTGTGGCCGGATCGCTCATGGTGCTCGGCGATATCAAGGCGGCGGCACGCGGCTGTGGGCTGTCGTTAATTCGTGGGTAGCATGGCAGATCCTCATCTGTGGGTCTCCAAGCGGCTCGGTCTTGTATTGGCCGCGCTTCTGAGCTTCTTCCCTCTCGCGGCGTTGGCTGCGACAGAACAGGTTGGCGCCGGAAGCTCGCCGTCCGGCTCCCGACCGCTCGATGTCACCGCCGCCCGTCTGGACTATCGGCAAGATCAAGAGGTGTACGAGGCCGACGGATCCGTTGTGGTTCGGCAGGGCGCCATCACGCTTACGGCAGACCATGTGACGATTCAAGCCTTGCCTGGAGTCGTCACTGCCACAGGCCATGTCCGTTTGACGGACCCTCAAACCGATCTCACCGCTGAACGGCTGGAGCTGAACATGAATACCGAAGCCGGTGTGGTGACGCACGGCCGGCTCTTTGTCCCCTCTACGAACTCCCTGGTGTCCGGTCGGATGCTGCAGCGGTTCTCCGAATATCACTACCGGGCCAAGGAGGGCAGCTTTACAAATTGCGATGCGCAGGAGGGTGAGACGCCCGCATGGCGCCTGAGGTTCGAAGACATCGATCTGACATTGGGGGACCAGCTGGCGTTCAAAGGCGCCTGGTTGTGCGTGAACGATGTGCCGATCATTCCTGTGCCAGCGCTGACCTACCCGCTGACAAAGCGGAAAACCGGTTTTCTGCTTCCCTTTGTCGCCTACGACAACCGGTTTGGCGTGCATGCACAAGGGAGTTTTTTCTGGGCTATCAACCCCAGCCAAGACCTGACCGTCGCGCCCAAGTACTATAGCCAGTTGGGCTATGGGTCGGATCTTGATTATCGGTATGTCTTGGATCGGCGCTCGCGCGGGCAGTGGCATGTGAGTTATCTGCAACAGACGGAGCTGCCCAACGTGGCGGGCGTGACCCCGACAGGAGAAGATGCGAGAAAGGCGCGCGCGTCCTTTACCGGAAGCCATACCCAAATGTTTTCGGAAACACGCCTCCTTCGAACCAACGTCAATTTCGTCACCGACCCCAACTATTTTCAGCAGTTGAGCAATTCAGGAACGCTGCGGGCGTCGCCAAGCAACGAATCCAATCTTTTGGCGACGCAACGGTTGCCGCACGGGAATCTGTATTTCTTGGGCCGCTACCTCCAGCCGTTGCAGGCTGGCGGGAAAGACACCTTTCAGCGCCTTCCGGAAACCGGCTACAACTTGCCGGATACCTCGTTGTTCAATTCGCCGCTGTTGGTCGGTATGGAAGGGAACTTCGTCAATTTCTATCGTGAACAGGGATTTACGCTCAATCGGGTGGATGTCGTTCCCGGCATCGCGACCGACGTGATCGATTTCTGGCATGTCATCGGCATCAGGCCGCAAGCCAAGTTCCGCGAGACGTATTACAGCCGAGGCGCGTACACGACGGCGACGCAGCATCGGGAAACCTTCTGGATCGGGGTCGATGCGACGTCGAAGCTGACGCGGCGTTTTGGATTGGAGCAGGGTGGCGGATTCTTGCACACAATCGAACCCTCGGTGACCTATGAATACGTGCCGGGGACAGATCAATCGAAACTGACGTTGATCGATCAAGTGGATGACTTGCCGAAGAAAAATCTCCTGACCTATGCCTTGCGCAGCCGCGTGTTGGAGCAGGGAGCAAGCGGAGCGTTCAACTGGCTGGATTTGACCGTGGCGCAGAGCTACCATGTGGGGGCCGTGCAGACCAGGGCGCGGGACTTTACCCCAGGCGTGGACCCGTTGCTGGGGTCGGCCACGCAACCGCTCCAACCGGTCATGGTCGACATGCAAGGCAGAAAATTTTCTGACATCTGGCTGCGGGCGGTTATCGGCAATAATCAGCCGCACGTCGTCCGTTCTCAGCTGGATGCCGCAGGGTTCGATCGCGGGGCGGGACTTGTCGGGGGAGGCCAGCGGCCGCCGATCAATCAATATCTGACTGTCGACGCGTTTTTCGATCCTTATAAAGGGATCGTGAGCCAAGTCAATACCGATCTCCGGCTGCAAGAGGGGAGCAATTGGTATATCGATATCGGGCAGCGCTATTCCCGGGACGGCAATCGGGTGAGACGCGGAGACGTCTGGAACCCAATTTCGTTCAATGAGGTGTATGCGCCGACGGGAGAAATTCAGTTTTTAACGGCGGGCGGAGCCTTCCGTACTCCCTGGGGATGGACAGTCGGCGCCAAGGGCTACTATGACGTGAAGAACGGAAGAAGTCCGGAATACGATGTCGTCGCGCTCTATCAAAATCCCTGCAAATGTTGGTCGTCTGGATTCTACTACCTGCAATTTCCCGATCGCCAGCAATTCAATTTCATTCTCAGCCTGACAGGGATTGGCTGGACCGAAAACACCGGAACGGCCGTCATGCGGGCCATTCTTTCGCCGCTCCTCTGGGGTGAACGCGGGTTGCCCTGGTATACCCCGGGTGGACAGTACGGCCGTCCTCAACAAGCGGTTTCAACCGATGAGACGCCGGTGGGGACTCGCTGACGACCTGACTGTCGAATGTCTGGCCCACGCCGGCTAGATTTGCGCATTTGACAGTAAAAACTGGGCTGGAGTACGATGCCGCTGGCTTGGGAGATTGGTATCTTATTCTGAAGAAGGGAGCACACGTGGCTGGTGACGCCTTGAAAGTGGAAGATTCTACCTGGGATACCGAGGTCATGAAGGCATCGGAACTCGTGATGGTTGATTTCTGGGCGGTATGGTGCGGACCGTGCCAAATGGTGGCGCCCATCATCGAGGAATTGGCCCAGGAATATGCGGGAAAGCTCAAGGTCAGGAAACTCAATACCGACGAGAATCCGGAGGTGGCTGGGCGTTATCAGGTCATGAGTATCCCCACAATTCTGTTCTTCAAAAATGGCCGGCAGGTTGAAAAGCTGGTAGGGGCCAGGCCAAAGCGCCAATTCAAGGAAATGATCGATTCACTTCTTGCTCAACATGCCGGCACTGCGTAGATACTGCCGCCGCAGCCATGCTCACTGAGCTGCGCATATCCAATTTTGCCGTCCTCGAGCAGCTCGATCTGAGTATCGATGCAGGATTCACCGTTCTGACAGGAGAGACCGGGGCGGGCAAATCCCTCCTGATCGACGCCATTACGCTGCTGATGGGTGGGCGGGCGTCAAGCGACCAGATCAGGCACGGTGAAGACGAAGCGCAACTCGAAGCTGCTTTTCAGATTCCTCCCGGCCATCCAATGCTCGATCGGCTGCGCGCCCAAGAGATTCTTGGGCCGCACGATTCCCAACTCATCATCCGGCGCGTCATTGCCCGATCCGGGCGGAATCGGGTGTATCTCAACGGAGTGATGAGCCCGGTTCATATGCTGGAAGAGTTCGGCGGCACCCTGGTCGATATTCACGGCCAGCATGATCAGCAGTCCCTGCTGGCCCCCTCGATCCAACTCGATGCACTGGATGCCTTTGGTCGTCTCCAGGAATTACGGGAGCGATACCGATCTGCCTATCGCGACTGGACAGGGGCTTGTCGGGAACGCGCTGATCTAGCCCTGAAGATTCAGGAAGCGGCACAACGGGAAGATTATCTGACCTTTCAGCTGCAGGAGTTGGACGATGCCGCGCTCCAAGTCGGGGAGGAGGAGACGCTTCAGAGTGCGCGGAGACGGTTAGGATCATCGCGTCGATTGGGTGAGTTGGCCGCGGAGGCCCAAGAACGGATTCAGGCCGACCACATGGGCATCTTACCGAACCTGGCCTTGGTGGAGCGGGCGCTGGGGGAACTTGCTCAGATGGATCCCGATATGGAGGGAACCGGCCGGCTTGCTGCCGATGCAAAGGTGCTCTTGAAAGAGACCGCGGATTGTCTCCGAGGCTATATCGATCGTCTGGACGACGATCCCGCGCGCCTTGCCGAAGTTGAAGACCGCGTCGCCCTGATTCAGAAGCTAAAGAAGAAATATGGGGGAACTATGGATGCCGTGCTGGAGACGCATCGTCGGGTGCGGGATGAACTGGAGGGGCTCCGGCATTCTGATGAAAAGCTTGAAGGGCATGATCGCCTGATTCGCGAGCAGCGGGAAGCGGTTGTCAGGAGGGCTCGTGAACTGAGTGATCAACGCAAGGAGGCCGCCACGCGCATGACGAAAGTCGTGCGCCGAGAACTTGATGCCCTCAAGATGGGACAGACCCAGTTTGTGATCCAACTCGTCACGGGAGAGGGCGATGAGGCCTATGGCGCCGACGGGGCGGATCGCGCGGAGTTTGTGCTTTCAGCCAATGCGGGCGAGCCGCTCAAACCGCTGTCACGCGTGGCCTCCGGAGGTGAGTTGTCGCGGGTGATGCTGGCGCTGAAGTCCGCGCTGGCAGGCGTGGACCGAGTGCCAGTGATCATTTTCGACGAGATCGATACGGGGGTCGGAGGGGCTGTCGCGGCCGCGATTGGGAAACGGCTCAAAGAATTGGGCCGGGTGCATCAAGTGCTGTGCGTCACGCATCTGCCCCAGGTCGCGTCCCAAGCCGATCATCACATGTGTTTGGAAAAGTCACAGGTGAAGAACCGAACGGTGACGACGGTGCGTCCGCTGTCCGGCATCGGGCGGGAAGGTGAAATCGCGCGCATGCTTGGTGGGGAAACTGTTACGAAGAAGATCCGTGAAACAGCTGCGGAGCTGATTGGAGGGGCCAACGAATAATCTGCCTGCCGGCAGGGCAGCGCGATGGCCTAAGAATGGCCGTCTATGCTGCGATCGCTATCGGGGGCAGGGAGGCTTTGCACTCGTGCACGACCTCGATGAAGAGATCGGTCAACCGGGGGTCGAAATGGGTGTGGGATTGAAATGAAATCTGTCTGACCGCGTCATCAATTGCGAGGGGAGAACGGCCGAGAGCTTCTGTCGTAAGGTGGTCGAACATTGCCGCGATTCCGACGATGCGAGCCAAAAGGGGGATGCCGTTGCCTCGAAGTCCGTGCGGAAAGCCTTGTCCATCCCATCGTTCATGGTGATACGCCACGATCTGGCCAACCTCGGCCGGCAAACCTAAAGACCTGATGAGATGGGCGCCTCTTTCGGGATGTTCTGTGCAAGAAACCGCTTTGCCAGAAACAGAACTCGGGTCATCAAAACAACTCAGGGATGTTGTGTTCACTTTTCCGATGTCGTGAAGAAACGCTCCCATCGTCAAGGCCTGTTGACCCTCGGTCGTTAGCTTGAGCCGATTGCCCAGCAGTGTGGCGTAAAAGCTCACTCGGCTCGAATGGTTCAGGAGCTCCCTGTTTGTGGCCTCAAGCATATCTGAGAGGAGAGGCAGTAAGTCAACGGCTTCATGGGGGAGCGAGTCGGTTCCACGGCTAGGGTGCGTAAGTCCCATGTAGCCGGACGAGAGCGCCTGCCATGCCTGTGCGCTGGCTTGCTCCGATCCCCAGAGGTCAGGCGACGATCGGAAAAAGTTCCGCACAAAATCGAGCCGCTGTTTCTTTTCCAACGTTTGCTTGATCAAGGAGATGAGTTCAGTGACATTGAACGGTTTGAGCAGATATCCAGCGGCTCCGTGGCGAATGCCATCCATCGCGGATTTCAGACTGCCGTACCCTGTGACAATAATGACCTCGATGTCGGCATGACCGTGTTTAATATCCTGGAGAAGGTCCATGCCCTGCCGGTCCGGAAGTTTCTGATCGAGCGTGATGAGATCGATATGCTGCGTCCTGAGCACCTCAAGAGCAGCCGACGCATTGTAAGCCGATTGAACGTTGAAGAAGGGACTGAGAATAACCTTGAGCGCGTCGCGCGGGCCCTGCTCGTCGTCTACGATGAGCACAGTCGGTCTTATGCGCTGCACTTCTGGTATCATGACCATATGGGTTCCTTGTCTCGCGTGATTGCTTGTATTCAAAACTTCACATCTTGTCAAGCATTTAGTTTCCAGGCAAGTGCTGCTCCTGTGTTTTGATCGATAGGGCTCCATCAATAGGAAGTAGGTGACTTGCGTGATGCACACCATATGTAGTTTTCTGAGGCGATACACCTCCACTCTCATCGAGAAAAGGCGAAAATACTTTTTGCTGCACCCTGTTACCTAGGGGAAAGGCGCAGGGTTATTCCTGTATCGGAGGCTCTGAGTCCTGGCCGGCGGCGTTGTCTGATCGGCCGACGCCGAGGGTGTCCATACGATATTTGAGCATGCGTCTGCTGATGCCAAGAAGATTGGCAGCATGGGTTTGCACATAGTTCGTCCGCTTCAGGGCATCAAGAATGATCTCCCGTTCGAACTCCATGACCGCTTTCTCGAGAGACATGCGTCCGGCGATCGTATCGTCGTGGAGCGAGGATGAACGGATATCCCCCTTGAGAATAGCGGGCAGATGTTCCGGAGTAATCTGGTCGGCCTGTTGCGACCAGATAAAGGATTGTTCGACGATGTTTTCCAACTCGCGAACATTCCCCGGCCAAGGGTAGCGCGCAAGGGTTTCCAAGGCCTCTTTCGAGAACTCAATGCGAGGACGTTTTTCCTCTTCCACCCGTTTGGCGAGAAAATGTTTGGCCAGGAGCGCAATGTCTTCGCCGCGCTCGCGGAGAGGAGGGAGATAGAGCGCGATCACATTGATACGATAATACAAGTCCTCTCGAAACTGCCCTTTTCGGACCAGTTCGTCCAAGTTCTTGTTCGTGGCCGCCACGATGCGCACATCGACTTTGATCGATTGGGAGCCGCCGATTCGTGTGAATTCACGTTCTTGCAGTACGCGCAGGAGCTTAGCTTGGGTGACGGGGCTGAGGTCGCCGATTTCATCGAGAAAGAGCGTGCCGGTATGGGCCAGCTCGAATTGCCCAGTGCGGCGAGCCGTGGCGTCCGTGAACGAGCCTTTTTCATGGCCGAACAATTCGCTTTCGATCAGCGTTTCCGGCAGCGCCGCGCAGTTCAGCGCAATGCAGGGCCGGTCTCGCCGTGAACTGTTGTAGTGCAGGGCCTTTGCGACGAGTTCCTTGCCGGTTCCGCTTTCTCCTGTGACCAAGACTGTGGTTCGGCTATCGGAGACCTGTTCGATCTTCGCATAGATGTCCTGCATGCCTTGGCTTTTTCCGATCAGATTGTGGAAGGCGTAGCGTTGGACGACTTGGCTCCGCAGCTGCTTGACTTCGCGCTCCAGCGCAAGTGAGCGCAACGCGCGATCGACGACGATGCGCAATTCCTCGACGTCGAAGGGCTTGGACAGATAGTCCGCCGCTCCAAGCTTCATCGCATCGACCGCGGTCTTGACCGACTTCGTGCCCGTCAGCATGATGATCGGCACCATCTTGCTCTCGGAGCGAAGCGTCTGGAGGACGGTGAGTCCATCGGCGCCCGGAAGAATCACATCGAGGAGTACAAGGTCCGGTCCCTCTTTCCGAAAGACATCGAGACCTTCTTGCGCATCGGCAGCCTGGAGAATGTTGTAGGACGGCTCGAGAACCATCTTGAGCGACGAACGGACCCGCGCTTCGTCGTCGATCAAGAGGACGCATTTTTTGGGGACGACACTATCCACGGCGCTCCTATCTGTGCTGTTTCTCACACGATGGCCGGCAGGTGAATGAGAAAGGTCGTGCCGGCTCCTTCGACGCTCTGCACGTGAATATCGCCCCGGTGGTCGCGAACGATTTGATGGGCGATGGCCAATCCCAATCCGGTGCCTTCGCTCTCTTCACTCCCGTGTTTGGTGGTAAAGAAGGGATCGAACACCCGTTCAAGATTGTCAGCCGGGATGCCGCATCCTGTATCCTCGACTTCGATCTGCACCCAGACATCGCCTTCCGGTTTCATGATCCTGTTGGTTCTGACCCGAAGCATGCCGCAGCTCTCGCCGATTGCGTCCATCGAGTTCAGAAACAAGTTCAACAGCACCTGTTTGATTTGCTGCCGGTCCAGCATGACACGAGGCAGCTCGGCCGCCAACTCTTTTTCAATCGTGATCGCGCGGTGGCGCGCTTTGACATCGATGAAGTACAGGCATGACGACACGATTTCGTTCACATCTTCCTCGGTCAGCTTGGGCTCCATGTAACGGGCATAGTCGAGGATTTCCTGGATCAATCGCTCGATCCGATACACGTCATCGAGCACGACCTGGCTGAAACCCCGCATGAACTCGTCGTCGTCCTTTCGGTCAGGGGCCAGCTGAATGAAGGTTTTGATCGACGTCAGCGGGTTTCTGATTTCGTGGGCGAATCCTCCGGCGATGGTTTCCAACGAACGCAGACGGTCTGTGCGGCGCATCAATGTTTGAGATTGATGGAGATCTTCGAAGATCAACAGGGAGTCCAACACGTTCGCGGCGCTCTGGGCCATGGCTGTCAAAAATTCTCTGTGTGCGGGGTCGGATTCGCCCGATGCCGGATCAGACCGGAGCAAGACGAATGCGATCAATCGTCCACGATTGATGAGCGGAATGGCTATGCTGGCGCACAGACCGTCCAGCGGCTGCAGCGGTCCGTCGAGTGCAGTGTGAGGGGCGGCGGATCGATCCAGAATCTGACGATGCTGAGTGAGTTGGCGCACAAGGGGATGATCGGCCGCGAGCGTCGGCGGCGCCGAGGCCGTATGGTCCGATCCCTGTGCGGCCAGACGGCGAAAATTCGTATGTTCGTGCGCAGACAGATAGAAGGAGCCCTGTCGGCCCTGCGCAGTTTCGGATAATCCTGAGAGCACACGCTCCGCCACCGCGCGGATGTCCGTGATCTCGCCGATTTCTCGTGAAAACTGTGTCAGGCGCCTAAGCGACTCGGAAACCGATCCTGTCGGTATTGTCTCTTGGGGTGCGCGGTCGATCATAGATTGAGACTGAGAGTGGCAAATGAACGTCGCAGATTTCCGCGTTGTGACTCTTTCAGGAGATGCCGGCGCGGAGAATTATGGCTGCGACCAGGGTGCAGTATACATGGCGAATGCCGTATCAGCCAGTGGATTTGGCATTTCGGACGACGGCCATGAGCAGTTGATTGCCGAGGATGGGAACGATCTGAGTCGGGCCGGCGCCGGCATGGACCAGCAGTCTACCCAGATCAGTTCGTTCGTAGCTATGCAGCAGGCCATGACGAATGGCTTCACGCAGGCGGCCGAGATGATGGAGGATAATCTGGGAAGATGCGCCTGATTCGTGTTGGTCCGATGCGCGCAGGTGGCGGTGAAACAGCGTCGTGAGATCGGTGTGTGGCTGAAGGACGGTGATCACGGCTCTTCCTTCCGGATGCAAGACTCGGAGTGCCTGTCGAAGACTGTGAAGAGGAGAAGGGGAAAAGGAGAGCGAGAGATGGCAGAGGATGCGGTGGATAGAATCTTCGATGAAAGGAAGAGGCGAATGCCAGCCGGTGTGCAACCAGCGGGTTTCCACGAATCGGTCTGCGGGGAAAGCCGTCGTGAGTGAGCAGGGCAGTTCTTGAGCGAATGTGCGGATCTGTCGTTCGGCAAGCGCCAGAGATTCTTGCGCGTAGCCCGCTCCGATGTAGCGGAGAGGGTCGGCCGGCGATCCGCTTCTGTGCGCTGACCGATAGATTTGGTCGGTCAGCATGATCCGAGCAAGGTCGCTTTCCCCGCAGCCAATGTCCAGGACGTTCATGCCTGGCTCAAGGGGGAGGAGTCGGCGATAGAGTTTATTTTCCAACGCCCAGTAGTCAGGCTGGTTTCCAAGTTGAGGCAGCTGGGCCAGATGCGCCACCCACAAGGCGCTACGCGCAGCCTGCGAGACGTGGTGGCGCACGCGGATGCGCTCATGCTCCAACTGCTGCTGCCTGCGAATATCCCGCATATTCGGCTCATGCATGTGAATGGAGCGAGGACTGCCGATCAGAGGCGTGGAGATGAGTTTGAAGATGGTCCGGAAGGCCGTGGTATGGCGTTCGTCATAGGCGAGGGACTCTCTCGACACGTCGGTTTGTAGCGGAACGATGACCGGCGCGATTCCCATGGCGGAGAAAACGCGGCGTTGAGGGCCGAACACGTCTTCAAGGGGGCGATGGGATTCTGGAGAAGTCAGAATAACAGGCGGAATTGTCAGCCGGGCCAAGTCCGCCGCCGACGAAGCCAAGTCGGCATAGTCTCCCGCGATGGCGTCGCCGACGAACTGATCAAAGTTGACGTTGAGCCCCCACAGATTGGCTATGCCTCGCCGAACACCCTGCCGGTAGCCTCCGACGGCATCGGGCGGGTAGACGGTGGAGAGCGCGGTGTCGATGTCGAGAACAGGATTCAGCAAGAGCAGCTGATCGGCCGGGTTGTTCCGAGCCAGGGTTTTCACCGCTACTCGCGCGGCAATGTCTTCAGCGAGGAGCGTCAGCGGAGCGGTCGGCCAGGTGGCGTGAACAAAGTCCAAGACGCTTTGGAGGTCGCTCTGCATGCTGCGCAATGTGATCTGCGGAATATCGCCGTCGCTCTGGCCGACATGATTTGTGTGGTCGTAGCGCAGGATGCGGAAACGGTTGGCAGCCAGTGAAAACGAGAGCGGCGCGTAGTCGGTTTGTGTCAATCCGAATCCCGGGACGATGAGCACGATAGGGGCGTTCGGTGAAAGCTGATGGCGGGCATGGTTGTCTGTTACCGCGATCATCTGACCCCGCGCATTCCGACATTCCCGTCTGGTGCTGACGATCGAGGACCGGCCGGCGATGCCGGCAAGGTCCATGGAAGAGCCGACATGCTGGGCGATGACACGGTTGATTTCCCGTTCCGCGAACGGCGTCAATCGGTCAAAACGGATGCCGACGCGAAGTCCCGGCTCTGATGGGCTGGGTTTCAGCTCAGATGGAACGGTGTGGTCGGGCGCGAGGTGGACGATGCGGCCGGTCAAGATTGCTTCGGGCGCTTCCGGCTCATGCACCCTCGGTTGATCCAGGGCTCCCGTCGACGCAAAATGAAGAGCGATCACGTCGTCGGTCATTTCCAGAGATGGTTCCGTTTGGAGGCATGCACCGCCTCGGCTGAAATTGACAGCCAGGCCCAGTGGGCGGCCGGTTCCAGATTTGAGCGACGGACTGACAATGCGAACAGGCAGCGCAACGCGGACTCTCACAGTTTCACGATGGTCCGTGCCTCGAAGGGCGGTCTCCGCGACGGACTTGGCATGATTGTCGGTCTGCTCCTGTGGCGAAAGCAGCGCTTCGACGGTAACGGCCAGCCTGCGCGCGCGCGCTTCTTCGATGAGCGACGCCAACACTTTGTGTTCAGTGTCGTCGAGCGTGGCGAACTGGAATGCGAGGCGCGAGGTCTGCTGTTCAACGCCGGCTTGGGGCGGTATTTCTCCGCGGTCATGGGCCGTGCCTTGTAACTCCAACGCGCCGCCGGCGGTTTTAAGGATCACCGAGGCAGATTGATGTTCGATCGACGGGAGGGAACCTTCGATTTCCAGTGCAGCGCCTGTGGGGCTCAGATCGGTCAGGGCGCCTCCGTGCAGTCTGTTGCCGATTGTCAGGGATGCCGGCAGGTGAGTGGCTGTCCGTGCGCTCTTGCGGCGGTCAGGCAACGGCTGAGAGGAAGAAACGGAAGTCGGGGGCCTCGTCGGCGTCGGACTCAGGGCATGTGCCAAAGGAGGCGGGTCGATCGCAGTATTGTCCGATGAAACAGGAGAGGCGGCATGCGTGATGGATCTCTCCGATTGAGACGCGTGTTCTATTGGAATCCATACTTTGATCGACAGCAGCCCGCCGACAGGAGCCAGGAAATCCCAACGACCTCCGAGCTGCTTGATGAGCGTATAGGCGTCGGAGAGGTCGCCGATTGTCTGAAGCGGACGTTCCTGTGTCGTATCGGCGGCGTCGGTTTCTTGGATATGTATTTCGACTTCAATCGGCGACGCCTGTGGGAACGGGAGCGGCTCTGGATCGAGTGGGGCGTCGTGTCGACCGATCGCGTTCGTGACGATTCTCAATCGATGGCGACTCCCCACCGTGGCGACATAGCGCTGCGCATGGGAGAGGAGCATGGTCAGGAGCTGGGCCAGAATGTCGACGGGGCCCGTGAAGGGAGGAAGATGCGGCGAGAAGGACCGCTCGATCCGTCCAGTATTGATGAGGGAAGATTGCGCGGCGGCCAACACTGTGTCGATGATGTCATTGACAGTGTGTTGGTGAGCGGCGGCGTCTGTTGCAATATGAGTCAGTTCCTCAGCTACGCGGGAGGCTTCGGCAATCTGGACCACCAGCGATTCCACCTGTTCGGCTAGACGAGATTCACGGATGGTCTTGAGCAAGAGTTGGGATTGATTATGGATGGCGGCATGTGGGGCGTGCAGATCGTTCGACAATGTCGATACCTGCCGCGCCAAGTTGAGAAGCCGGTCTGATTCCAGCAGCCGTCGCTCCAGATAGTGAATGGTCTCCTCTTGCCGGCGGAGTTCCGACACATCGCGCAAGAGGCCGACCGTTCCGAGACGTCGTCGTTCGCGATCGTAGAGCCCCTTCGCGCTGACCTCAGCTTTTCTATGGGTTGGGGCCGGCCTATCAGGGAACGTTTTAGGGGTAAGATCGACCTGTATTCGATGAGAAGCCCGTGTTCCCGTTCTTCGCTCGTTGAAACAATGGCGCATTCGGTCGAGCTGATCCGGTGGCACGATGACGGAGTAGGGAACGCCGATCAATTCGCCCGGTGTGTAGCCAAGGAGTTCGGTGATAAGGGGACTCAGATACCGGAACCGCCCGTCCGCATCGAGTTCATAGAGCACATCGGTCAATAGGTCGAGGAGCCTGTCGTGGCGAGCCTGCGTCAGATCGAGGGTATTCCGCAGAGCGCGTTTTTCAAGCGCGTCTTTCGTGTAGAGCATGAGTTCCGTGAGGAACGCGGGCGACTGTTTATAGAGGACAAAATCCGCACCGGCCTGAAGCGTCGCCAATGCGGCGTTGAAATCGCTGCGTTCGGTTTGCAGGACAATCGTGGCGGAGGGAGCGAGCTGTTTCAGCTCAGGAAAAATCGGTGCCGTGCAATGCACGAGCACACCTTCATCGACTAAGATGAGATGCCATGTTGCGCGCTGGGTCCACTGAATCGCTTCTTCCGTAGAGTAGACGGCTTCCACTCTGCAGTGTGGAAAAAAGCTGCGGAAACTGAGCGTGGCCTGTTTGATTTCTTCGGCGATCGCGTTGACGATGAGAATAGCGACAGATTCACTCTGCAGCATGGGCGATTCCCGGTGTTCCTGGGGAGGCCTGCTCCCAGAGATCACGGTCGTTGAGTACGTCTACTGCTTGTCACCTGCCGTGTCTCTATCGATTCGCCCAGGCCGAGACTTCGGCGCAGACACCTTGTCTAGATACCATACTGCGCGGTGAGAATCCCAGACCGGCTGCGTGTTTTTTTGCCTGAGGGGAGCTGCTAGGCCGTTTGGCTGGACAATTTTGGACGGCTGAAAGGTGGAGAAGGGGGCCGGCCTGCCGGATAGACCATCCGGCAGGCCAAATGCAACATCAGTTGACGGAGGCAGTGCGATTTTGTTGAGGGCAGGCTCCGGGAGTCATGTACAGCAAGTAGTTCCCCATGCCGTGCTGAAGCTCCTGCTTCTGCAAAAGGTGGTGATGGACCATCACCATTTCATAGTCATCTTCCTTGGAGATGGGGAACCCCTGGCCGTCTTTATAGACTTGATGGGGTAAAAATTCGCGAAGCGTTCCGTCCTGTTCAACATCCGGCACAGTCCGGAGGAGGGTCTGTTTCTTAGTCTTATTCTCCAGCGCGACCATGAGCAGTTCATCGTGGCCGTGCGGATATGCGAATTTGACGCAACCGTCTGTCCCGAACTTCAGCGGCGCCGTGTGGACTTGGACGCCCGGTCTGATTTCGATCCCTTCGTCGGTCTGATCAGCCGGCCGGTCGCCGAACTTGGTGAAGCAGACGATGTTGACGCCGACCTGATAGATGTTCATCGCTTGGATCGCTTTAGACTTTGGCGCAAAGTGCATGGTGAACGTTGCGATGACGTTTTTGGTGGGAGGCGCGCCATGGTAGAACGCCACGACCGTCATCAGCTTGTCATCTTTCGCCAGCTTCACACCGTATCCATCAGGGAATTGTGTTTCGGCCATCTCCAGTCCGGCCCCGCCGAAGAAGAGCGGCTCTCCGGGGCAAGTCAGGCTGGGCTGGCTGTTATTGATCATCAAAATATGGTGCAGGTAGTTTCTTGGCAATTCCTTCCCCTCTACCGTGGCAAGGGCCGACTTGAAGCCGACCAAATACTTGTCTTCAGGCAACTGAAAGTTGAACCGAGGCATGGAATCGCCCATGTCTCCTTCGCCATGGCCGGCTGGAAGATCTATAGGGCCGAAGGTCAGGGTTGCCGTGTTCTCTCCATAGACGATCTTGGAGCTTACCTGTTTTTTGAGCGTGGGAACCGCCTGATGGTGATCGTGACCGCCATCGGCATAGGCAGATGACCCGATGACGAGGATAAGCAATGCGATGAGGAACCTTTTCATAAAGCCTCCAGCGGAAAAATGAGGAATCGGACTGTGTTTTGAACCGGACTCCGAGTGCCTGTTGGATGGGAAGAACACTTGGCTCATTGGGATGTGGACGGGGTACGAGTTGTGCGTTTCCACTTATAGGTGCCGCCATGCTCGCGCGGCGGAATGTTCTTGTGGCCCTGGACTCGCGTGTACCACCAGATCCCATTCGCCTCAGCGCCGTCTTCCGATAGGAGGACTTCAAATCCTCCCTCGCGGTCGTTGCCCGGCTGTTGCCAGGTGCCCTGCCACAGCCGATCCTCAACCTTGGTGGTGACGAACTGCCCTCCGTGTTGCGTATAGGGACCGTTCCCATTCTTATCCAATGTCGCCTTGTAGCGTTTGTCGTCTTCGACTTCCAGGATGTCCCACTCCCCACTCAGGTCGGGAGGGGTGGCGGTGCGGGGGTTGTTGACAAGGCGTGTTTCCGCTGAGGCGGCGGACATCTGAGCGACCGGACCGGCCATTTGCGCCGATCGAAAGGACTCGTGCCATGACAACATGACCCAGTGCCCGTTACGGCGTTCGAGGACCCCGGTTTCTCTCAAGGGGAGGACGGTACGTTTCAGATCCGTTCCCTTTCCCACGTAGCGGATATAGTCCAGTTCCATCGTAAACCAGGCCACGTCCCCTTTCGTCCACACATTCAATTCCGTAATCGGGATTTCCAACTTCTGTGCGTTGACGAATTCTTCACGCATTTCCCGTTCGAACTCCGGCCACCCAACGTATTTGCGCCCGCCGATCGAATAGCTGGTAATGTCGGCATCGTGCGCCATGAGGCGTGAGAGCGTGGTCATATCTTTTTCGGCATTGGCATGGACCAGCGCGCGAATGACCGCTTCAGGGTCGGTCGGCTCCTGGGCGGCGCCCAGTGCCGCGGACGTCGCACCGATAAGACCGAACAGACCACACAGTACTACTGATATAACGCGAACTATCATCATGGGATGCTCCAGATAAATTGGACTCTCTATCTATTATGTAAGGAGAGAATCACAGGAGATTGGGCAGTGAAGCTACACGGTATCGATGGCTATGTCAATATCGACGCGACATGTTGTGTTAGATATGTGCGATCACGACGACGGTGACGTTGTCGGCGCCGCCGCGGCGGAGGGCTTCACTGATGAGACGATCGCAGGTTCGAATCGGGTCGCCTTTTTCCGCGATGAAAACATCTCGAATGTCGTCATCTTCCATCATCTTCGTAAGTCCGTCTGAACAGAGCAGCAGCAGATCCTCGTGCTCCAATGGGAATGACGAGACTGAGGGCCTCAGAGGCGGCGGCATGCCCAAGGCCTGAGTGAGCACGTGCCGTTCCGGGTGTGTCCGCGCAGTTTTTGGGGTGAGGATACCGCGTTCGAGATACTTTTCAATCAGGGTATGGTCGCGGGTGAGCGGAGTGAGGGCGCCGGATCGGAATCGGTAGGCACGGCTGTCGCCAAGATGAGCGGCATGCACCAGCGTATCCTGCTGTGAGTGAATCATGAGCAGGACGAGTGTTGTGCCCATGCCTTTGAGTGCCGGTTCCAGCGTGACTCGGCCAAGGATCGCGCCATGCGCGTTCATAATCGCATCGGTCAAGAACGTGGCAGGCGCACGGTGCCCCTGCAGGAGCAGGTCGGCTAAGCCATTGGCCTGCGCGGTCATGCTGGCAATGGCCGTCTGCGCGGCGACCTCGCCTCCAACGTGGCCGCCCATTCCATCTGCAACGGCCCACAGCCCCAGTGGGTCGAGGGTCACGAATGCGTCCTGGTTTGTGGCGCGAACCAAGCCGACATCGCTGCGGCCGATCCCGACCCAGGCGCTCATCGCGCGAGGGCTCTGCTACAGGATGGCGGCATCGAATGGGAGGGGGTTGAGACGGGGCCGAATCGCAACATCATCTCCTTATAGATCAGCGCGGCAAGGGGTGCAAGGCTTTCTGTATCGGCGGCATTATAGGCCAGCAGGAGATCGAGCGCGGCGCGGTCTCCCTGGCGCCACTGTGCCCACAGACGCACGGCATCCATGCCGTCGAGGCCGTGGAGCGCCTGATCCCGTTCGATGCCGAGTTCCCGTTCGAGATGTTTCAGCCCTCCGCGCAGACCCAGCCGGCGCGCGGCCAGGCAGAGATCGAAGTGGGGCATGTCAAAGCGGAGCTGAGGAAATTCAGCGCGCAGGAAGGGCACATCGAAGCTGACGCCGAAGAAGGTCACCAGGAGCGCGCACTGATCGATCTCAGCTTGCAGCCGATCGGCCGTCAACGTTTCTCCTCGCACCAGAGCCGTGGTGTGTCCGTTCTGATGGAGACCGACGACCGTCACGGCGTCCGTCCCATTGCGGAACGTCAGCCCGGTCGTTTCGATGTCAAGGCAAAGGATGCCGGATCGGCAGGCATCGTAGAATCGCCAATGCTCACGCCTAGGGAGTCGCGAGGCCAGCGCGCGCAGATCGCCCGTTTCGTATTCCGACTGTGCGAGGGCGAGTTCGCGATCGTACAGAGATTTTCTGTCGGGAGAGAGTCCGGCAATGCGGGGCTGTTGCAAGAAACGTTGCCAGTCGAGCAATCCCTCTTGCCACAGCCGGCGTTCTGTCGCGGGCCCGATACCTTGCAGGAACGTGAACGTGGAGGTCAACATCGCGGGGATTGTAGCCTTGATTTCAGGCAGGAGACAAGCTAGAGTTCGCTCGTCTGTCAGCCGCTCGCAGGCACGATTTCAGATTAATGGTTATACCAACGCCATGACGCTGCCGCCGAAACGTATTCGTATCACGGTCGGAGGAGTTCGACTCGACGCGGAACTCAAGGGGACAAAGACGGCCTCAGAAGTCTATGCGGCGCTTCCGGTTCAGGCTCCGATGAACGCCTGGGGGGAAGAATTCTACTTCAAAATTCCCGGCGTCACCGATTATCGGGAAACCGCGACGAACAAGGTGCACGTCGGCGATATCGCCTACTGGGGAGCGGGCCAGGTCTTGGCGATTTTCTTTGGGAGAACGCCGATGAGCATGGGAAGCGATCCGGTCCCGGCGGATCGGGTGAACGTCGTCGGGCGGATCGTCGGGGATGCGACGCAACTGCGACGGGTCATGGAAGCCTCGACTATCATCGTCGAGCGGGAGTAGGGATCGTGCGCCTGTCCAAAGAACGTGTGCGGCATATCGCTGAGAGCATGGCCGGACGTCTTCAGCAGGAGGGATATCTCGATCTGACCGGGGACCTGAACGCATTCATCGATGCGCTGAATCGCGCCATGACGGAAGAGCTGTCGCTGGAAGATCGTCTGAATGCGGAAGTGCGGCAGATGCTCAAAGTGTACGAACAACAGATCGAACAGGGACAGGTCGATTATCAGAAGATGTTCCAGATGGTGAAGCAGAAGCTGGTCCGCGAACGAGGCCTGATCTTGTGAAATAGTGAGGAGTCAGGGGGCAAGGGGTAGGGGATCAGTGCCTGGGCATGGCAATTCCCACGCGTCTCACCCCGCACCCCTTACGGGCGTCCATATGTTGAGCGAAGACAAGGCCAGTCATCTTTCCCACGTGATCTTGAACGAGATCAAGCGTCACGCGGCTGTGAAAATGACCGCCAACGAAGAGCGAGTATTGAAAGCGATCAAGCACGTCCTCGCCGATGAATTG
>Ga0210334_10239170_pt1 | contig 24178 bp, 23 predicted proteins | sample S306metaT_FD_164440 | JGI IMG/M metagenome (GOLD analysis project Ga0210334, IMG submission 164440) | Metatranscriptome of estuarine sediment microbial communities from the Columbia River estuary, Oregon, United States - S.306 (Metagenome... | ecosystem: Environmental > Aquatic > Marine >... | reverse complement strand
GTGTCGAACGTGATGGTCTTGCCTACCAGCACCACGGGACGGTCATCTTTCTTTCGAGCGCCACGGTATTCGAGAATGATGAACTTGGGCGGCTCATGGCTGCCTCTGGCCACCCCAAGGAGGGCGCCCATGCCCAATTTCTCCATGTCTTTCTGCTCAAGAATCTTAAGGGAGACACCGGTCTCTTTCGCGATGGCTTTCGCTTCTTGGGCGATCTTGGTCGGCGTCATGACATTTGAAGGATGGTTGCAGAGGTCTCGGACGAACACGGCTGCTTCCGCTGTAGCTGTTCCGCGCCGGATGCCCTCAGACAGGGCGTTCAACTGCGATTTCTCCGGAGCCAGGAGCGTCATCTGTGCCAGATCTTTTGCCGGTGGCACGTCGCTTCGATAAATGTTGAACTGATAACTGCCCAGGATGGCACCTTCGGCCATCGCTTGCGCGACTTCGATTGCGGAGGAGTCGCGTGGAACGACCGTAGGGATCGACACGGTGAACGATGTGGCCTTGGCCTGTCGGACGCGTTTTGCCGCATGTCCCATGGCTTGGCGGATCGTGTCCAGTCCGACAGAAGGTTTTTTCCCGATGCCGACGAGCAGCACGCGCTTTGCGGGTATCTTTCCTTGGGTGTGGAGCAGCGCCAGGTCCGATATCTTGCCTTCAAATTCTTTGGACTTGATCAGGTCTGTGAGCGCCCCTCCCATCGCCTTGTCGACGGATGCGGCGCCTTGCTCCGAGAGGCTGTCCCCCTCACATAGGATTAGGACGAGCGCCTCGGTCGCTTCGGTCTCTGTTTGCCCTGCCTTTACTCGGACTTGCATAATCTTCATTCCCTCATGCTCCTTTGTCATCGGTCATTCGTCATCAGTCACTGGATACCGGAGTGGTACGAAGGTTCACCAACGACCAGTGATTCATGACCTCATACCCCTCTCATATCCGGGGCCCAAATGTATTTGTGCATCTGGATCTGGTACCGCACCGGCAACCGATCCGTGAGCACCCATTCGGCCAGTTGCCGTGGGTCCAGCATCCCAAACACCGGGCTGAATAGTACAGTGCAGCGGCGGTCAATTCCGTACCGCTCGACCGTCTCTTTCGCCCATTCGTAATCGGACCGACCCTGAATCACGAACTTGGCTTCATCCTGCCCTCTGAGGCGTGGGACATTGGGCCAGTGCATCCGATCCGTCATGCCGCTGCCCGGACACTTGATGTCCAGGATGACATGCACTCGCGCATCAATTGCCGTGGTATCGATCGATCCGCTGGTTTCCAGCAGAACAGTGAACCCCTCGTCGCAGAGCCGGGCGAGCAATGAAGGGCATTCCGGTTGAGCGAGTGGTTCGCCGCCTGTCACTTCCACGAGGGGGCAGCCGTATGCGCGAACACTCTCGATGATCTGATCGATCGACTGCTCCGAGCCGCCATAAAAGGCGTAGTCTGTATCACACCACGTACAGCGGAGCGGGCAGCCTGTCAGGCGCACAAAGATGCAGGGCCGCCCGGCAAACGTCGACTCGCCTTGGATGCTATGGAAAACTTCGGTGACGCGCATCATCCCATGTTCAATTCATGCGTGCGAACTATCGCCATCGCTCAATCGGCCACTTATGCTGCTTTGCCACATGGGCCATTCCCCGGATGGGATTCACGACGGTGGGATGGCCGACGGCGCGCAAGAAATCAAGGTCGCCGGGACTATCGCCGTAGGCATAGCACAGGGAGAGGTCCAGCGTCAGGTCCTGCGCGAGCTGATCGAGCAGCCGGCGCTTTCCCGCGCCATAGGGCAAGGGCGGGACAAGATGGCCGGTGTAGACGCCGTCGACTTGCTCCAGGCGGCCGGCGAAGCAGCGGTCGATTTGCAACGCGGTGGCAATGGGGTCGATCAGGAAATCGAGCGAGCCCGTCAGCAGCACGATCAGGTGGCCGGCCTTTCGATGTTCCTCGATCATTCGCATGGCCGCAGCGGACACGCAGGGGCACAGGTGCGCGCGGCAAAACTCTTCTCCCAACGGTTCGATCACCTGGGCCGGTTTTCCGTCCAAGTACAGCTTGCGTTCACGGAGCGGATGTAAGGAGAGTGCCGGCAGATGGCGCATGAGCCACGCAAGACTCGCGCGAGCCTCCGGCCATCCCACCACTCCGCGCCGCCACAGCCAGCGGAAAAATCTGACTTCGCTAGCCTCGCCGGGAAGGATGGTATTGTCCAGATCAAAAAAGGCCGCAACGTTGGCGTTGAGGCGACAGGGAGCAGTCGATGCGATTAATGGCATAATGTGGGAGCCGATCTCAGGCAGCTCTCTGCGCGCGCGCTGATTCTACCGAAGGACTCCTTCATTGACAAGAATTTTGCCCTACTTCTATAATGCGACTCCCTCGGGCGTGGATCGTCGTTCGTGAAGTGTCTCTTGCGACATGCTTCCAGTGGCTTCCCCTGACGATCGACGCTTCAAGCTTGGTGTTTCACGTTTCTTGCCGAAGTGGTGGAATGGCAGACACGCACGTTTGAGGGGCGTGTGGCGAAAGCCGTGCGGGTTCAAGTCCCGCCTTCGGCACCAAAATTCATCTTCTCACCGGCCCCCTGCTTCCGTATAAGGCCATTCCGCTCTAGCCATATGAATCTAGACGGGGTGTAGCCGTTCGTACAACATTGTAGCGTTCTTCCATGACTGTTCAGTGTCGGCGAGATAGGGAAGCGTGGAACCCGCGCGCTGGGTTTCAACAGTCTCATTCCTGTGCCGGATCATGTGGCATCTCTGGCATGTCACGTCAACACGTACTTCGATCTCATCATGCGGGCGTGAGCGACGCAGTCTCATCATCTCACTTTCTACGCAAAGGCATCGCACTATGAACAGTGCGTCCGAACTGGACTCATTGCGCAGCCAGGTCGCCGACCTGTCGCGTGAGCTGGCGGAGCAGGCGCGGGTATCGCGCGAGCTCAATCGGCGGCTCGACTTCCAAGGTCAGGATCAAGGCAAACGGGCCGGCATGTTTCGCGCCATCATCAAAGGCATCGTGGCGGCGATGTGTTTCGCATGCTGGTCTGGGGCTTGGCCGAAACGCTGAACGTTTGACACGTCTTTGTGGGTGAGTGGTACGAAGACCGGCCTGTTCACGTTCGCGCAGTGGCTGTCTGGTCGGGAACGACGTTCGCGGAACCGTTTGAATACTGCCTTCAGGGGACACCCTGCGCGAATGTGGTGGGGCATCGGTTTTGTCTGTACGGCTCGGATGTGCAACGGCTCTTTCCTGATGATGATTTGCTGGTGGAGATGAAGGTCGAGAGCTATTGCGGGATGCCGCTCTTCGATCACTTGGGCAAGCCATTGGGCCTGCTCGTGGTCATGGACGAGATGGCCATGAGCGACAGCGCTTGCATCCAAGACGTGCTGTCGATCTTCGCCGGTCGTGCGGCGAGCGAGCTTGAACGGACCCGTATTGAGAACGAGCGGGCCAAAGCCTTGGAGCTACTGAATAATATGATCGAGACAGTTCCAGACATCATCTTTACATTAGACCTCCAGGGGAATCTCGTCGGATAGAACAAACGCACGGAGGGGGCCACAGATTTAAGCCCGAAGGAGCTCAAAGATAGACCGGCTCTCGCGTTTGTGCCGGAGGCTGAGTATGCGCAGACTGCCATGGCCATTCAAAGCCTTCATCCGGACGATGTGGATCGGGCGCAGAGGGCACATTTCGAAGGATAATCTCCTTATGATCTGGAACTGCGGTTGCGGCATAGAGATGGTCACTACCGCTGATTTCGTGCGCGGGGCAAGGCGATCCGCATAAAGAGGGACGGCCCTACCGGATGGTCGGGTCGATTACCGACATTGCCGAACAGAAGCGGGCGGAGTTGCTTGAACGGGAGCGATTGACCCGCGTTATTCGGTTCAAAGAGGCGCAGCTGCGGCTGGATCGACTCTCCCACGAGAACCTTTCCCAAGACTTTCGGATGATCACGCGAATGAGGGTCGAGACTGTTGGCGTCGGACGAGTCAGCATCTGCGACAGGTGACTTGCTCCCGCGCGGAAATGAATGTATCTTGTCTGTCGATAACAAGGGATCTCTTACCTAGTTTGGGAGGGAGCCGTTGGAGTCGCTCGGGTACTATCCGGTCGTACGAACGAGTGCAGAATCGGCCTGGCAGGTATTCCATCTTGCTCCACAATGCTTCGATCCATTGATTGCCGATCTGATGATGCCCGACATGTCCGGTGACCAATTAGCTCATCGATGGGAGCGGTTGAAGCTGGATTTTCCCGTGATTCTCTGTGTCGGTTCGTCGCCGATGTTGACCGAGGAAAAGGTTCGACTGCGAGGAATCGCTGATGCCGTCCGTCCTCGTCGTTGATGATGAAGATCCGATACGCCGGCTCATCCGGGTGGTCCTGGAGCAGGTCGGCTATGTCGTTGAGGAGGCGAGCGGTGGGAAGGAGGGGCTGGAACGGTATCGGGCCAGTCCGACCGATGTCGTGATTATGGATATCTTGATGCCCGATCAGGATGGTCTGGAGAGCCTACGGACCCTTCGGCGAGAATTTCCCGCATCCCGCGTGATCGCGATGACCGGAGGCAGCGATATGATTGGCATCTTGAATTTCTTGGATGTTGCCAAGATGCTGGGCGCCTGCCGGACCATTCAGAAGCCGTTCGACGTCAATGCCCTGCTCGATATTGTGGCCACCGAAGTTGCTGCGTCTCCGATCCCCCCGCCTTCTTCACTTCATTGACATCGTGACATATCCCGGTCAGACTTAGCGTTCTATGCGGTTGGTCGGCGCACGATGATCATCCTGAACCTCATCCTGGGAACTCTGGTCACCACCATTGGGTTTTGGATTCTCCAGGGCACTGCCTCGCAGAGTGTCGTGGCGCTCTGGGCCGTCACCGTGGGGGCATTTCTGTGGTGGAGAGTTCGGTCCATCACGGAACTATGGGCGTGGGCGACTCTTTTGCTCGGCTTGGAAAGCTTTGCATGGCCGATACAGGTTATGATTCAGTTCAAGGCCGTCTCTGAAACGCCTTCCCAAGACGAGATGGAAACGATGCTCACGGCCGTCATACTGGGCCTGTTCTCTTCCGTATTCTGGATCGCATTTTCGTACGGCCTGTTCAAGCGGGCGTGGGGACCGTTTCCTGGCCCGGCGCGCGGTGCCTCCCCTGCGGGGGACTCCCCTCAACCGGCCAGCCGGAAAAAACACCGATAGACTCATCCCATGTCAACGGGATCTATATCGACGGTGAACTTGATCTGTCCCTTCCGATAGGCGCTCTCCAAGCTCTCGACCGATTCCTGTATCAGGCGGCAGAGACGAGCACGGTCGGTTCCTTTCACAAGAATCTGATACCGATGGTGCCCTTTCAACGACTTTCCCATTGTCGGCACAGGTCCCAACACTGTGAGCGATTCCTCTCCATCGAGAGAGCCCTCAAGACGACCCTTCCAGCGTGTGGCGGCCGTTTCAAGTTCTTGCCGGTCTTTTCCTGATACCGAAAGGGCTGCCAGGTGACAGAACGGTGGGTAGTTGAGCAGCCGCCGCGCCGCGAGTTCTTCATCGTAGAAGCGGCGCGGGTCTGCGGATAGGATTGCCTGCACGGCATGGTGCGAGGGAAGTCGCGTTTGCAAGACCACCAGGCCTCCTTCCGAGGCAGGGCGCGCGACACTCACGGCCTCGTCTAGAAGTTGATAGGTGCGTTCTGCAGCGCGAAAATCTGGAACATGCAATCCGGAATCAGCCTGAAGAATACCTACCAGTCCCCTGCGTGGGAGTGGTTCCCGCTGAAACAGCGCTTGTGTTCCGATTAGGATGTCCCATGTCCCTGACCGGACTCCTTCCCAGAGGTCGTGCGCAGCGGCTGCGCGATGAAGCCCGCTGCCATCCAGCCGTGCAATCTTAGCCGCGGGAAACAAGCGTCTGGCATCGAGTTCAACACGCTCAGTGCCGTCTCCGACGGAACTGAATCGAGCGGCCTTGCAGAGCGGACAGGATTGCGGCAAGATGTCGGCCTGTCCACAATATCGGCAGGAGAGGTGTCCTGCTTCGCGTGAGTAGGCGAGAGTGACCGCACAGGAGGGACAGCGTGGCATCCAGCCGCAGTCCCGGCAGACCAGTGTTGTCGCGTAGCCTTTTCGATTCAAGAAGAGCAGGATTCCAGCCTTGCGTTCCATGGATTCCTGCATTGCCGCCACGAGCTTCCGGCTGAACAGAGTCCCTCCCGGCTCGTAGCTGAGATCAACGAGCTCGATCGCCGGTCGGCGGGTCGGTTCCGGTGGAAGGACATGGGTTTCGGCGTTCGAATCGAATGCCGATTCAAGCGATGGATGCGCGGACGCGAGCACCACAAGCGCGCCTTCTCCTTGTGCTCTCATCCAGGCTACTTCTCGGGCGTGATAACGAGGTTCCTGGGGCTCCTTGAAGGCTGGATCTTCTTCTCTGTCCATCCAAATGAGTCCGATCGATGGAAGCGGAGTGAACACCGCTGAGCGAGTTCCAACGATGACCGACGGAGTCGCACCCTGCGCGTATTTCATGCCGTCCGAAACCGACGTCGCGGGAATAACAGTGACCGGAAGGTCCGTGAGGGTTGAAACGAGTCGTCCGAGCCATGCAGCCCTGGCAATCTCGCCGGCAAGAATGATGACTGACTTACCGACCGCATGTGCCTGTTCAATGGCCCTGGTGAGCCGGCTGACTCGATGTTCCCATGGAGCGCACAGGACGATCTTCCGTGCTTGGTTAGACCGAAGACAGTCGGCGACACGGGTGGTCCAGAGAGGATCTGGATCGGACGGCATGTCCGCAAGTAGAGCCTGATCGGCTCGTTCTCCTCGATCATCTTCCTGGGCGACCGGTTTCACACTCCGCTTGGGGGCCGCTGTCTTTATGACTGGTGAAGTCGTGGCGACCACCCAGGACAGCTGTTGGAGAGCCGTGACTGCCTTCCGACTGGTTCGATCGCGCGGCTTGAGGAGGGTGGATGCCAAGACTCCCCTTGATAATCGAGCGATGCGGTCCAGGATCTGCCGTAGATGGTCTGGACAGCTCCCGGAGGCGAGCGCCGAGCGTCCCTGATCGGTGATCATGTATCGTGTGGGCGAGGCGCGTTTCGCAGGAGTTTTCGATAGAACAAGCCGGAGACACTGGCCCCAGGGTGCGACATAGTATTCTGCAATGGCACGTGAGAGTGTAAGCCGCGTGGACGAGAGATCGGGATCGTCGGTTCCGTCGGCCAGAGATCGGATTTCCTTGATATAGGCGGCCGCTATGCTTGTAGGGGGCTGATGGCTGAGCGAAATCACCGCTCCTTCGAGCATTGTGCGACCGAATGGGACAAGGACCCGCTGGCCTATTGTGAGCGTCTGCGCCAGCGCCGGAGGCACGGCATAGGTAAAGGCCTTGGCAATATGGCGGGGGACGATGACGTCAGCATAGAGGGTGTGGGTTGTATGATCAGGAAGGTTGCGTTCATCGAGAGACATGCGTCATTGTAGCAGCGCAGGAAAAGGGAGAACAGTGTAGCGGATGGCAGGCGGTTGTCGCGTGTGGTTCTCCAATCAGCGACGAGGCGCCATGGGTAATAACGAGAGCTAGAAATCTGGTGAGCCAGCCGGTTGTGGAGCATCTTGTTGGCCTGGATTCGATGAGGGAACAACGCGTGTGGGGCTATTCGAGGATACAGCCCCATCTCCATCCCCTGCCCATACAGGCGCCTGCGATGGTTGGTCGCCGACAGACTGCACAGTACTGCCCGAGTCAGGGCTATTCGAGGACGCAGTCCCATCTGCGTCAGAAGTCTGCGGTCGTTGGGCGCCGATCGATACAGTGCCGGAGTCCGATGCTGTGGAGGCAGTGGGAGGAGCGCTCAGCTGGTTGTCGGTTCCTCGTGGCCGATCGCTCTCTTGTTTCTGCGCGTCGGACGTTGCGGCCTGAGGCTCGGTTTCCGGTTCGTAGAGCAGAATTTCCACGCGACGATTTTTCGCGCGGCCTTCCTCGTTGACATTGGTTGCAGCAGGCCTGCTGTCGCCGTAGCCCACGGAACTGACCCGTGTCGAGTCCAATCCGCCCTTTTCCACGAGATAGCGTAGAATGCCGCTCGCGCGGGCTTTTGATAGGTCCACATTGCTCGGATAGCGCGACTTCAGGGAAGGACCAATTTCCACATTGTCCGTATGGCCCTCCACCTGAATCAGTCTGGTATCGCCGCTGGTGCGCAGATGTTCGATCAGTTGGTCCAATACTTTGTAGCCTTCTGGTTTAAACGCTGCTTCGCCGGACTCATAGCGAAGGAAATTGGCCAAGTCGCCTAAGTTCATGCGGCTCTGTCCGGAAGCATCCTGCGTTTTCAACTTGCCCGAGACGAGATTGGCCAGAATGGGAGACGCCTCTTCTCCCTTTTCTATCGCGGCCTCCTTCGCAGCGATCGGCGCGATTTCCACCGGCTGAACGACCGGGGCGGAATATCCGACGAGCTTGAATCGATCTCCTTTGTAAATACGGGTGGTAGCTTTGATAACTCGCGCTGTCGCCGTGTGTTCTTCGGTGGACAAGACTTTGAGTTGGCCGATCTTTCTCACGGGCAACCCCGTGCTGTGGCGGTGGAGATCCAGGAGATCACCGGCGTTGAGCCCGTCCGCGCTTCCTCGGTCCACATACACCACATCAGATTGTGACACCAGGGTCATCGTCTTGTCGGCCTGGATCTCGACGATCATGCCACGAAGGTCGGCGGCATCCGATGTCAGGCGGACCCTCGCGCTTGCTTGTGGAACGGCAAATCGCATCACTGGATCCCCTGGAGAGATCTGTGCATAACTCGTCTCCACTTTTACGGTCGTGAGAGCATGATCGATGTCGATCACTCTTGCGACCGCCACGGGAAGAATGACAAAGCCAAGGTATTCTTGTGTCATCGGGTGGAAAACTTTTCGCGCCCGTTTGTAGACAGTGTAGAGATCACCGACTGCCACGTCTGTCGGGTTGTCGAGCTTGAGGTAGAGGACATCTGACCGTCCAAGGAGCATGCGATTGCCAGACGATTGGTTATCCCCGGTGATCAAATTCACGATGCCGTCATGCGGGGTTGTCTTCTGAATCCCGCCGCTCTTGAAAGTAATTGCTCCCTCACCATAACGAACCACGTCGATACTCTGGGCTTGTGCCGATCCTCGGTCAGGCGAAAGGCCGATCCCAATGGATAGGACAAGGATGAGAAGGGATGGTGTCAGAGTTTTCATAGAGGGGTTCCTTATGTAAGGCATGTGTGTCTTGCAAACCATAGCAAATCACGCTGTCTTGTCAAGAATTTGAGCGTTTGCGTCCTGATTTGACGGACAGTTTTCACGAGTGCTATGGTGACCTGTGTTGTCGGGGTAGCCTGCCAATGAAAAACGCTGTGACAGGGATGGTTGTATGAACGGACATCGTGATCAAAGACCAGCGATGTCCATCGGCGACCGGAGGAATAACCGGATTGAGACACAGATTCATCGGCGGCGAAAGGCCAAAGCCTCCGGTCCGATGGAGTCAGAATGGGATATGTCGCAACATCAGCCCCCTGGCCAGTTACGGATGGTTTCCGCACTGGCACAGGTTCGAAACCGGGATGTATCCGCCCCCATATTCTCATCATCCTCATTCTCCAAGAGCGTTCCTGGATCTGGCGATTTCTGACGGATACCGGTGCAAACACAATAGAGAAGTCAGCGCGTTGACCAATGCCCAATTCCTGCTTTCTTTAGGATCACATGGGAGTGATCAATCCCGCCTCGGTATTGCCGTAAGCCGTCTCATCTAGGGCTTTAGGGTCTGGTTCCGTTAGGTCCTTTGTTCGCTTGCTATCCCTAGGAGCGAGGCTCTAAAATTTCCATTCTTCTTTGAAGGTCAATGCCTTGTGAGGTGAAGGCAATGGGCGATACGGATCTGCTTCTCGATTATTTAACCAAGTTCTTTCCGATCTTGCTCTTCATCTTCGTCGCGCTTGCGTTTGGAGTGCTGACATTGGTGATCAGCTATTTTGTCCAGCCCAGGTATCCGGAGCCTGAAAAACTGTCGACGTATGAGTGTGGTTCCGAACCATTTTCAGATGCCCGTATGCCGTTCCCGGTGCGGTACTACATCTTTGCGATGTTGTTCGTCATTTTTGACATTGAAGTGATCTTTCTCTATCCCTGGGCGGTGGTTTTCAACAAGATCGGGGTGATCGGGTTGGTTGAAATGATGATTTTTATCGCGCTGTTTCTCGTGGCCTATGTGTATGCCTGGCGGAAAGGCGCGTTGGAGTGGGACTGAGGTTTCTATGGGACTGATCCAACTAGGGCGTCAGGATAAAGACGGGGCCCCCGATGTCATCACGGGCACCCTGGAAAAGGCCGTGAACTGGGCGAGAAAAGGTTCACTCTGGCCTATGACCTTTGGGCTTGCCTGCTGCGCCATCGAGATGATGGCGGCTGTCTCTTCACGGTACGATATGGACCGTTTCGGAGCCGGGGTATTTCGGGGCTCGCCGCGGCAGTCGGATTTGATGATCGTCGCAGGGACGGTGTGTCGCCGAATGGCGCCTGTCATCAGAAAGATCTATGACCAAATGCCGGAACCGAAATATGTCATTGCGATGGGGTCCTGCGCCACATCCGGAAATATCTACGACAGTTACAGTGTGGTGCAGGGAGTCGATCGGTTCGTCCCGGTCGATATTTATGTGCCCGGTTGTCCGCCGACCCCCGAAGCCCTCTTCGACGGCATTTTGAAGTTGCAAGAGCGAATTATGCAAAAGCGGGTGTTTGTCTCGCAGCCGAAAGAAATTAAAGCGAGCTTGAAAGTTTGACGGTACCCCGATGCATCAACTGGCAAGACGGATTGAGGAGTCATTCTCCGTAGGTTTTCTCGGCGCGATGGAGTGGCGCGGCGACGTGGCGGTAACGGTGACGCGGGACGCGTTGCATGAAGTCGCCAAATTTCTGCGCTATGAGCCGGGAATGGATTTCGATTACATCGTCCATGTGAGTTCCGTGGATTGGCCTGACGACGAGGAGCGATTCGAGGTCGTATGGGAATTCTACTCGATCCGAAAGCGACATCGTATCCGTCTCAAGACGCGAGTCCCTGAATCGGATTGTGTGGTCGACTCCCTGACGGATCTGTGGAAAGGCGCCGACTTCATGGAGCGTGAAGTCTACGACATGATGGGCATCCGGTTTCGGAATCACCCTGACCTGCGTCGGATTCTATTGCCGGATGACTTCACGGAAGGCTATCCGCTACGGAAAGATTTTCCGCTTCGCGGCAAAGGTTGGCGGGACACGTTTGAGTTTCTGGACGAAGTTCCGCGATAGGACGCACACCAGCATGGCATTCGAAGATCAGAGAACTACGGTCTACAAGGTCAATCCGGAGCATCCGGAAAGCGAGACGCTTCCGACGTTGCGAACCGAGGAGCTCTTGCTCAACTTGGGGCCTCAACATCCCAGCACACACGGGGTCCTCAAAGTGATTTTGGAATTGGAGGGGGAGCGGCTGGTGAAATCCACGCCGGTGCTTGGCTTTCTCCATCGTGGTGTTGAAAAGCTGGCCGAAGACGGCACCTATCACCAGTTTATTCCCCATACCGATCGGCTCGACTACGTCTGCGCGATGTATAACAATTTCGCCTATTGCCGCGCCGTGGAGAAGCTGTTGGATCTCAAGGTCCCCGACCGCGCCGAGTATCTCAGAACGATCGTCGCGGAGGTTCAGCGCATCATCGGTCATCAGTTTTGGCTGGGGGCTCAGGCGCTTGACATCGGGGCCATGACCGTCTTTTTCTATTGTTTTCGAGACCGCGAGATCCTGCTCGATTGGTTTGATGAGTTGTGCGGAGCGCGGCTCACCACCAGTTGGTATCGCATCGGCGGGGTGGAGCGAGATCTGACCCCTGGGTTGATCGACAAGCTAAAGCAGTTCCTCGACTATTTTCCTCCGAAGATCACTGAATATCAGGTATTCCTGGAAAAGAACCGCATCTGGCTGGGGCGCACCAAGGGCGTGGCCGTCATTTCCGCCGAAGATGCCGTCAGTTTTGGGCTGAGCGGACCAACCTTACGCGGCTCAGGCGTGGACTATGATCTTCGGAAATACGAGCCCTATAGCGCGTACCCCAAGTGCGAGTTCAGCGTACCGGTTGGAAAGAATGGTGATACGTACGACCGGTATTGGATCAGGGTCATGGAGCTGTACGAAAGTGTCAAGATCATTCGGCAGTGCCTTGAGCAAATGCAGGACGGCCCGGTCATGGCCGATGTCCCAAGCGTGACGTTGCCGCCAAAGTCGCGTGTCTTTACCAATTTGGAGTCGATGATTCAGCAGTTCAAACTGTTTTCTCAGGGGTTCCAGGCTCCTCCTGGAGAGATTTACTGCGGCACCGAGGCGCACAAGGGTGAACTGGGTTTTTACATCGTGAGCACAGGCGGAGGGAAGCCCTATCGACTGAAGATCCGCGCCCCATCGTTCATTCATATGGGTGCCTTCGATCACATGTCGAGAGGCTACATGATCTCCGACGCCTGCACCATCTTCGGGTCGTACGATGTCGTGATGGGGGAATGTGACCGGTAGGGAAATCGTGGATGATGAAGGTTCAATGTTGAGATGGAGAGAGCGCTCGTCATACCGACATGCACAACGCATCATTCATTAGTGAGGCACCATGGGACTGAAGCCGGCGACTAATCCCGACGTCGAGGCCGCGACGATTCAACTGACTATCGATGGGAAAACCGTCACGGCGAAGGACGGAGTGTCGTTGTACGACGTCATCTCGATGACGGGGAAAATCATCCCGGCCATGTGCTACCACTACACCTTCGACCCGTTCGGCTCTTGCGGTATGTGCCTCGTGATGCAAGAAGGGAAGAAGGCGCCTGTCCGGTCCTGCACCGCGAAGGCGGCGGCGGGGATGGTCGTCCGAACCGAAGGAGAAGACCTCTTCCTCGCCCGCAAAAAAGCTGTCGAGAAACACCTCTCGGTGCATCCCCTGGACTGTCCGGTCTGTGATGCGGACGGCCATTGTGAGCTTCAGGACATGGCATTCGAGCATGGTGTGACGAATCTTGCCAATGCCAAGCAGAAGTTCATTCAGGAAGATACGCGCAGCCCGGTGCTGGATTTCAACATGAACCGCTGCATCGCCTGCGCGGAGTGTATCAACGTCTGCAAGGACGTGCTGATGATCGATGCCCTGCAATTCATGAAGAAGGGCGGATTCAATCAAGTGGTGCCGAAGGGCGACGTCGCGCTTTCCTGTGAATTCTGCGGAGATTGTCTGGCGGTCTGCCCGGTCGGCGCCATTACGAACAAGTTCTCCAAGTATCTGTACAAACCCTGGCAGATGAAGAAGACGACCACGACCTGCAACTACTGCGGGGACGGCTGCCAGATGTATTTGGAAACGAAAGATGAGGAGGTGGTTCGCGTCACCTCGCCGCTGTCTTGGAAAAATAAGTGGGGAGACCGGTCTGAAACGGCCAAAGGCCACGGCGGGATTTGTGTGCGCGGGCGTTTCGGATTCGAGTATCTGGACGGCAAGACCCGTTTGCGGCAGCCGTTGGTCCGCGAGAGCAACCAGTTGGTCGAAAAGCCCTGGCTTGAGGCCATGCATTTGGTCGTAGACCGATTCACGGACATCAAGGACAAGTACGGCGCCGACGCCATCGCAGGCTTGATCACCGCACGATGCACCAACGAAGAGCTGTATCTGTTCCAGAAACTGATGCGGATAGGGTTCGGGAGCAATCATCTCGACAGTAGCGCCCGCTACGGCCATCTGAATTTCGTGCATGCCTCGAAACATGCTCTTGGGCTCGGACGGACGCCGAACGACTGGGAGGATCTCACGAAAGCCACGGCCATCCTTCTCATCGGTTCAAACATCACTGAAACGAACCCCCTGACGGCGGTGCGGATTAAAGAAGCGATTCGTGTCTACAGGGCCCAGGTGGTGACGCTGGATTCTGCTGTGACAAACATGGCCAAGCTGGCCTCCCACCCGTTTGTGATCAAGGCCGGTACGGAAGGACTAGTCATCCGTGGATTGGTCAAGGCGGCGATTGAGCAGGGCTTGGTGGACGACGAAGCAACCAAGAAGCATCCCCAGGCATTCGAAGCGCTCAAAGCCGCGCTCGCAGGCCTGTCGTTGGATGAAATCGCATCTCAAACCGGGCTGACGACAGAGGCCTTGAGGGACATTGCAGCGATTGTTGCGGAAGCGCCCCGCTCGATCATTATGTGCGCGGAAGGCATCGTCAGGAGGCCAAACGGCTACGATAATGTCTTGAAACTCATCGATTTGGCCTGGATTACCGGCAAGCTGGGCCGTCCCGGTTGCGGTGTGAATACCGTGACGGAGGAGCCGAACGAGCAGGGCGCTGTCGATATGGGCGCGGCGCCTGAGTTTTTGCCCGGGCAGGCAAGATTTGACGATGCGGCTCTGCGCGATCGATTTGCAAAGGCGTGGGACGCGTCGCTCCCGGCTGTTGGGACTGGGTCTCACCTCGTGGACATCCTCAACGGATGCAAGAATGGCCGTATCAAGGCATTGTATGTCCTTGGAGAAAATCCGCTGGCCACTCTGCCGGCTTCCATGGAGGTGCGGGCTGCGCTGGAACGGTTGGAGTTGCTCGTGGTCCAGGACCCGTTCCTGACTGAGACGGGGCGGCAGGCGCATGTCGTGCTGCCGGCCTGCACATACGCAGAGAAAGATGGAACGTTCACGAACTTCGAAGGCCGGGTCCTCCGAGTTCGTCAAGCGATGGATCCAATCGGGGAAAGCCTGCCGGATTGGCATATCATGACCTCCATGGCCAATGCGATGGGGTGCCAGTGGGAGTATCAATCGGTCAACGACATTCAAACCGAGATCATGAAGGTCTTGCCCGGATACTACAATCTGGGCCAGCCTCGCAAAGTGGTGCCAGCGCCGGATCGCTATTTGGGAAATGGGTATGCCGCCGAGGTGACTGCCCGCTATCGGACGATGCCTGATTCGAGCGACCGTGCGCGTCCGTTCTCATTGCAGATGGGTCAAGTACTCATGCATTCCGGCAAGATGTCGACAGAAGCCCCCGGTCTCATCATGATTGCGCCCAGCACAGGCAAGCTTCGGATGAATCTGCATGATATGGAACAGCTTGGTTTGCAGGATGGCACGAGAGTCCGTCTGACCTCCGATCTGGGGTCGCTCCAGCTCGGGGTCCAGCCCGACCAGTCCGTCGCTCCCGGGACCTGTTTCTTTCCGGAACACTTTAACGAACCGCCCGTGAAAGATTTGATGACCGTTTCAGTGGATGCCATGACCGGCGTCCCGTCTTTCAAGCAGACCTGGGTCAGTATTGAACGAGCGTAATCAGGTGTGTATGCTGCGCCCGTCGGTTAAAGAGGAGAATTGAATGAGCGTCGCCGCGCTGACCAGGAAAATTCTGCATGCCGCGCTGTTCTATGAAATTGTGGACGCGATGAAGGTCACGTTTCGGCATATGTTCCATCAGCCGATCACGTTTCAATACCCGCGCGAAGAGCGGGCGATTCCGCATGCCCATAGGGGTGCCCTGGGATTGCTTCGATATGACGACGGTCGTGAGCGATGTGTCGGGTGCGATCTCTGTGAAGTCGCCTGTCCGTCGCATTGCATCAAGGTGATCAGCGCCGAGGATACGGCCCGCCCCCTTCAACGGTATGCGAGCGAGTTTTATATCGATGTGACGAAATGCGTCTTCTGCGGTTATTGCGTCGAAGCCTGCCCGGTTAATGCGCTGGCAATGACCAAGATGTACGAGTATTCCACCCATGACAAGCGGACTTTGCTGTTTGACAAGAAGCGGCTCTACGATATCGGCGAGCGCCACCTTGATGACGCGAAACAGTATCTGTATGCCCATAATCAGGAGAAAAATGTCGAGGAGAGCCGGGAGTATCGGTACTACTTTCCGCAGTCCGTACTCAAGTCCACTCAATCACCTCCCAAGCATCTGAGCTGAGTCGAAGACATGGTCGCCGTCTTTTTTGCGTATTTCGCATTGGTCAGTATTGCCGCCGGCGTTCTGACGGTGTCGCTGAAGAATCCCGTTCACTGCGGGCTCGCTTTGCTCGCGCTGTTGATGCACGTCTCCGGTCTCTTCGTCCTGCTCAATGCTGAGTTCCTGTGGGCCGTGCAGGTCATCGTCTATGCCGGCGCGATTCTGGTGCTGTACCTCTTCGTCCTCATGTTGCTCAATCTCAAGGCAGACGAGCGCTATTTTCATTCGTCGTACCTGTATTTCCTCGGCCCGGCTGTGGGGGGGGCGTGCTACGTGCTCGTGCTTCTGCTGAGGTCTCCGTATGGCGGCGTCAAGGGTGATGTTCCGGCCGCCGCCGTGCTGGAACACGGGGACACGTATGCGGTGGGCATCAAGATGTTCAGCGACCATCTGTTGCAGTTTGAAATCATCGGCGTCTTTCTGCTGGGCGCCATCATCGGCGCGATTGTCTTGGCCAAGACGCCGAAATCGATCGAAGACGTAACAGGCAAGAAGTGAGGGGTAATGGTTCCTCTTAGCGCATATGTGGCTGTGAGCGCGATCCTGTTCATCACAGGGCTGCTGGGGGTGTTGATCCGGCGCAATTTCATCATCGTGCTCATGTCCGTGGAAATTATGCTGAATGCCGCCAATATCAATCTGGTTGCGTTTTCGCATTATCTTGAGTCCCTGGCCGGGCAGCTCACGGCGCTGTTTATCATCGCCATTGCCGCTGGGGAGGCTGCCATCGGACTGGCCATCATTATCGTGGTGTTCCGCGGAAAGATTTCTACGAACGTAGACGAGATGAACGTCTTGAAGTGGTAACAGGATGGAGATGACCCAAAAGCGTGTCTGACTTAACCGATCTTCTCATCAAGCTGATTCCGATTTTCCCGCTCCTGGCCGTCATTTCCAACGGACTTCTGGGCAGCCGTTATTCGCATGACATGGCCCACCGGTTAGCGTGGGGATCGGTCGGCCTCTCCTTCCTCTGTGTCGTCGGCGTGTTCGCCGACATTCTTCGGACCGGAACGGCGCACGAAGTCATCGTCTATCAATGGATCTTCGGAGGCGATCTCACGATCAACCTGGCCTACTTGGTTGATCCCTTGACCTGCGTCATGTTGCTGGTGGTCACCGGAGTGGGTTTCCTCATTCACGTCTACTCCGTCGGCTACATGCATGGAGAAGCGGGCTTTACGCGCTTCTTTACCTACATGAACCTTTTCATGGTCTCCATGCTGCTGCTGGTGATGGGGAACAACTATGTGGTCCTGTTCATCGGCTGGGAAGGCGTCGGGCTCTGTTCCTATTTGCTCATCGGGTACTACTATGACAAGGTCTCGGCGGCCAAGGCGGCGACGAAGGCCTTTGTGGTCAATCGCATCGGCGATGCAGGGTTCTTAGTTGCGATCTTTCTGATCTTCGTCAATTTCAAGACCCTGGACTACACCAAGGTGTTTGCTCAGGTCGGCCAGCTTTCGACCGAAATGGCAACCGCTATTGCGCTCTGTCTGCTGGTGGGGGCAGTCGGAAAGTCGGCCCAGTTTCCGCTCTATACATGGCTGCCCGACGCGATGGAGGGTCCGACACCGGTCAGTGCGCTCATCCATGCCGCTACCATGGTGACGGCGGGTGTATACATGATCGTCCGCAACCATGCCATTTTCGATCTTGCTCCTGTCGCGATGGATGTAGTGGCCTTCATCGGAGGTGGCACGGCCCTGTTTGCCGCCACGATCGGCTTGGTCCAAACCGATATCAAGCGGGTGCTGGCCTATTCAACGGTCAGTCAGTTGGGATACATGTTCCTAGGCTGCGGCATCGGCGCCTACACGGCGGCGGTCTTCCACTTGATGACGCATGCCTTTTTCAAGGCACTGTTGTTCTTATCCGCCGGGTCAGTGATTCACGCCCTGTCGGGCGAGCAAGATATCAGGAAAATGGGCGGGCTAAGCAAAAAGATTCCCTGGACATATCGACTGTTTTTGATCGGCGCGATCGCAATTGCCGGAATTCCTCCCTTGGCGGGATTTTGGAGCAAAGACGAGATCATGGCCCATGCCTTCGCCCATCAGCACTTCCTGCTCTACGGCATTGCCGCGGTCGGCGCTCTTCTGACGTCCTTTTACATGTTTCGGCTCACGTATGTGACGTTTTATGGTACATCCAGAATGGATCACCATGCTGAGGCGCATGTCCACGAATCACCGACGGTGATGATCGGCCCCTTGGTCGCGCTCGGTTTTCTGTCTCTTGTTGGCGGGCTGATGTTGGGCTTTCCACCGGAACATGGTTGGTTGCATCGATTCCTTGGCCCGGTTGTCGGGTCGGCCGGTGAACACGAGGCTAGTGTGGGGCTGGTAATTGCCCTCATGGTGGCTGCAACCGCCATCGCGTTGATCGGGTGGGGGCTTGCCCACTATATCTATCATGTGAGCCCTCCGACGGCCGACGCGTGGGCCCAGAAATTTTCCGGCGCCTACACGACGCTGATGAACAAATACTATGTCGATGAAATCTACGATTTCGTCATCGTCGAGCCTATGAAGCGGTTGGGAGCCATGCTCGATTGGTTCGATCGCACGGTCGTCGACGGTCTTGTGCGTGGAGTCGGGCAGATGGCCGATTGGGGTTCTGCCGGAACAACCTGGATTGAAAAGTACATTGTGTATGCGGGGTTAAATATCATCGGGTACGGCAATCACCTTGCCGCGCGCAGAGGGCGGAAGGTGCAGAGCGGGATGGTTCACCATTATGTCGCCATCATCGTCGCCGGTCTCTTTCTATTGGCGTTAGTGGTTCAATTTCTCGTCCAGATGTAAGGTGTCACGGGGCGTACGGCGGTCATTATGTTAGAAGAACTCACGGCGGGCTTTCCAATCCTTTCCTGCATTCTCTTCTTGCCTGTTCTGGGTGCGATGGCCCTCTGGCTGTTAGACGACGAGGATATGGTGCGGACGTCGGCGCTGGCGATCACGCTGGTCGAGCTGGCGCTTTCTGTGTTTGTGCTGCTGCGCTTTGTGCCGGAATCGGCCGCCATGCAGTTTGCGGAGCGTGTGAGATGGATTCCCGCGCTGGGCATCAGTTATCACCTTGGTGTCGATGGAATCAGCGTGCTCTTCGTGGGACTGACTGCTTTTCTGAGTGTGCTGGTTGTGGTCTATTCCTGGGACACGATTCGTCACCAAGTCAAGCTGTACATGATGTGTCTCTTGGCGCTGGAAACGACGACGATGGGTGTGTTCGTTTCGTTGGATCTGATCTTGTTCTTCGTCTTCTGGGAACTAATGCTGATTCCCAGCTACTTTTTGATCAAGCTGTGGGGCGGGGGCGCTGAGCGTCACTATGCGGCGTTGAAGTTCGTTCTCTATACCCTCTTGGGCAGCGTGTTCATGTTGGTGGGCATCGCCTTGCTCAATATCAACTTCCACCAGTGGGCGTCTCTGCACCATACGGATCAAAGCTATTCGTTCGATTTGCTCGAACTCCTCTCGGCGCCGATTCCAATGGATCAACAGATCCTGATCTTCTGGCTGATGTTCATGGGGTTCGCCTTCAAGGCGCCGATTTTCCCGTTTCACACCTGGCTGCCGGATGCGCTTCTCGAAGGTCCCATTGGCATGGCAGTGGTACTCGCCGGGCTCAAGCTCGGCACGTTTGGCTTTATGCGTTTCAGTATTCCGCTTCTCCCCGATGCATCCCAAAGCGAAACGGTTGTCACCGTGGTGGTGGTGCTCGGTCTTTGCGCGATTCTCTATGGAGCCTTGATGGCGTTGGTCCAGCCGGATTTCAGACGCCTGCTGGCCTACAGCAGTATCAGCCATTTAGGCTTCATCGTGGTGGGGCTCTTCTCACTGAATTACCAAGGGTTGCAGGGCAGCCTTTTGACCATGATTAATCTAGGGTTCAGCACAGCAGGGCTTTTCTTTATTGCGGGGTTTCTCTATTCGCGCCAACAGTCCACGCAGTTGTCGGCGTTCGGGGGGATGGCCAAACAAGTGCCGCTGTTGGCGACGTTCTTTTTGATTATCGGACTGGCCTCAATCGGACTTCCAGGAACCAACGGTTTCGTGGGGGAGTTTCTCATCCTTTTGGGCGCGTTCAAAGCGAAGTGGTGGTTCGGAGCGGTCGCGGTGCTCGGCGTAATTGTTGGGGCGGCGTATTTTCTCTGGTACTACGAACGCGCCATGCTCGGTCCGGTCGGTAAGGCGGTGAAACAGACGATGAGCGATCTTCAATTGCGCGAGATGGTCATTGCTGTCTCGCTGTCGGTCATGATTTTGTGGATCGGGTTGTATCCATCCCCGTTCCTCCGAATCATGAACGGATCGGTGCAGGCGCTCGTCGATCGGTTGAATCACGGCACAGTGGCGGCGCTCGAATCCCCTGCGGCTGAAAAGGGACGCTGAGTTCATGGGTGAATACGCACTGCTCTACATTCTCTTCGCTCCCTTTGCCGGAGCGCTGGCGCTGATCATGGTGTCCAATCGCCAGCCCATGCTGGTCCGAGGGATCGCCGCGAGTGCGGCGTTCGTGTCCCTGATTGCGTCGGTGTACTTGTTTTACGCCTACGATCCGGTCAAGGGCGGCTTCCAATTCGTCCAGAAGTTCGAATGGTCCAGACAGCTCGGTATTTCGCTGCATCTTGGCGTGGACGGCATCGGGACTCCGCTCGTGCTCGCCTCGTCGGTTTTGCTGTTTACCGGCATCTTCGTGTCGTGGCACATCAGGGATCGCGCAAAGGAATTCTACATCTGGCTGTTGATTCTGGCCGCCGCCACAATCGGCGTCTTTATGTCTCTGGATTTGTTTTTCCTCTACTTCTTCTATGAGATGTCTGTCATTCCTATGTATTTGTTGTTGGGAATGTGGGGCAGCCACACCAAGCAGTATTTGGAGATGACCGATGCGGAAGGGCTCAAACTGAGAGATTCCGTCGGCTTCATTTTCAACTTTGGCTCGAACAGCAAGGAATACGCGGCGATGAAGCTGGTGCTCTTCTTGTCGGCCTTCGCGGTCGCCGCGCTGATGGGCATTTTGCTGATTTACAAGTATTCAGGGCTCGATACGTTCGATATTTTGGTGCTCCGCGAGCAGGCCCACCTCATGAATATTCCCGTGCTCGGCACGACTCTGGACAAGATCATTTGGGTGCTGGTCTTTTTCGGCTTCGCCTCGATCGCTCCCCTGTGGCCGCTGCATTCCTGGTCCCCGGTTGGCCATGCCGCGGCTCCGGCTGCCACCAGCATGCTGCATGCCGGCGTGCTGATGAAACTTGGGCATTTCTCGATTATCCGAGTCGCATTTGAAATTCTTCCTGAGACGACGAGGGAGATGATGCCGATCGCGGCGGTCCTCTGCATGTTCAGCATCGTGTACGGGGGGTTTGTCGCTTTCTACGCCAAGGACACCAAGTATGTCATCGGCTATTCCAGTTCGAGTCACATGGGCTACGTGTTCCTGGGGATGGCGGCGCTGAATTATATCAGTTTGAGCGGCGCAGTCATTTATATGTTCGCTCATGCCATGGCCACCGGCATGCTCTTCGCCATGGCGGGTTGGGTCTACGACCAAACCCATACGCGGGACCTTCCATCGTTGGGAGGTCTTTCGAACAAAATGCCGTTCATCTCCGGCTGTTTCATCGTGGGTTGTATGGCGTCGATCGGCATGCCGGGCACGGTGAATTTCATCGCTGAAATCATGATTATTGTCGGCAGCTGGGAGAAGTATCCCCTTCAAGTCATTGTCGCCGTGCTCGGGATCGTGCTCACCATGGCCTATCTCTTCAAGATGATGCGCAGTCTCTTCTATGGGCCGATGAATCAAAAATACAGCCATGCGCACGATGCCGTGTCGATCGTCGATCGGTTGCCGTTGCTGGTTATGATTGCCGTGAGTGTTGGGTTCGGTATTTTCCCGATGCACTTGTACGATGTCGTTCGTTCAGGAGTGGATCCGCTGATCGCTAGAATCACACAGGTGGTGCCGGTCGCGCAGAGCGGTGATGGGTTAGGGGTGAGGGGTGAGGCGACAATCCCTCCGGCCACGCGCCATGTTCCCCTCGTCGCAAACAACCCCGTACCCCTGATCCCTCACCTCTCACGGGGGAACGAATGACCTTCACGCTGACTATGACATTTGCCGATCTCCTGTTGCTCTTGCCGGAGATTGTGTTGACCTGCTGGCTTTGCATCGTCCTGATCGTTGACTTTTCCCTGCCGCGCTTGCCTCAGGAACGATTGGCGTTTCTCAGTGTCGTCGGTCTCCTGTCTACCCTGGGCTGTTTGGTGTGGTTCGATGTGGCCCATATATCGGGCGCCCTGTTCGGCAATATGTTCGTGCTGGACCGGATGGCCATTTTTTTCAAAATATTCATCGTTGGCGCGACGGTCCTCGTCATTCTTGCGTCTGTCCAATATGTCGACCGGTTCTCATTGTTCAGGGGGGAGTACTACTTTCTCGTCGTCATGTCGGCTCTCGGTATGATGTTCATGGCCTCGGCGAACGATCTGCTGTCCCTCTTTGTCACCCTGGAGTTTTCAACCCTCGGGTTCTACATCCTGGTGGGCTACCTCCGTAATAATCTGGCTTCGAACGAGGCGGGGCTCAAGTTCTTTATCCTCGGGGTATTCGCCGCCGGGCTTCTTGCGTATGGGATCAGTCTCGTCTATGGGGAGACCGGGAAGCTGGTGTTTTCAGAGATGGCTCCCACCGCGACCCCTGGAGCGATGATAGGATTTTTGCTGATCTTCGCAGCATTGGGGTTCAAGATTGGAGCAGTTCCCTTCCACTCATGGATTCCTGATACCTATCATGGCGCGCCGACGCCGGTGACGGCCTTCTTATCGATCGCTCCAAAGGGCGCCGCGTTCGCTATCCTGCTCCGTATCTTATTTGTTGCGCTGGCCTCCTTCAAGCCGATGTGGGTCATCCTTCTCGTGGCGGTCTCCATCTTGTCGATGACCTATGCCAACATCGTGGCCATCGCCCAACAGAACATCAAACGTCTTCTGGCGTATTCCGGTATCGCCCAGATTGGGAACGTCTTGATCGGCTTGGCTGCCGGAACGAAAATGGGGAACGATGCCATTTTGTTTTATCTCTTGGCGTACCTCTTTGCGAATCTCGGCGCGTTTGCCGTCGTCATTGCGGTCAGTCATGCGATCGGTAGCGACGAGATCGACGGCTATAATGGACTGAACAGGCGGTCTCCGTTCCTGGCCTTCTCGATGCTCCTGTTTCTCTTATCCTTAGCCGGTGTTCCGCCGTTAGCCGGGTTTATCGGTAAACTGTATATTTTTGTGGCTGCCATCAAGGAAGGGCTGTACACACTGATCGCCGTTGGGCTGATCAACGTCGTGATTTCGATGTACTATTACTTGATTGTCGTGAAGAAGATGTATATCAATGAGCCGGCGAACCCTTCGCCTGTCACAATTTCAGGCCCGATGAGAGCCGTGGTCTATGTTGGCTTGGCAGGAACTTTGGTCATCGGCATTTACCCCCAGCCGTTCATCGACTGGGTCGTGGGTGCCACGATGATGTTCTCAAACCTTCCCCCTCCTTCGGCCGTCGCCTCCCCTTCTATCCCGCCCTTCGGCGGATAGGTGCCCTGGTTTCGCCGGGCGTGGGTTCTGCTACAATTGGGCGTAGAGTTCACGAGCCTTAGAGAGCAGGAACGACGCGATTCCCATGGATTCCTGCCAGGACTGTCTTCGTTCATGGAATCAGCCACAAACCAACAGCCGCAGATTACGCTTGCGCGGACTGGGGAGTCTGAGCCCCACATCGCCGCGGGTCCGCCTGCCGGAGACGACTCCTTCTGGCGCGTCCTGATCGTCTGGTTTGGTTCGCTCACGATTGAACGGCGGATCTTGGCCGGGTTTAGCCTCGTGTTCAGCGGTATCCTCGTGATCAGCGCGGTGTCGTATCGCAATACCAACAGGGTTATCGCCAACAGCGGCTTCGATACCCGCAGCCACGAGCTTGTGCAACTGTTGAGCAATATCGATGTCGCGATGAACGAAACCGAGAACAACCACCGCCGGTATCTTGTCACCGGAGAAGAGCTTTATCTCGAGTCCTACCTGTCCGTAGTGAAAGAGAAACCGACGTTCATCAAGTACCTCCAACAG
>Ga0210334_10879446_pt1 | contig 24179 bp, 21 predicted proteins | sample S306metaT_FD_164440 | JGI IMG/M metagenome (GOLD analysis project Ga0210334, IMG submission 164440) | Metatranscriptome of estuarine sediment microbial communities from the Columbia River estuary, Oregon, United States - S.306 (Metagenome... | ecosystem: Environmental > Aquatic > Marine >... | reverse complement strand
CGGACGCATCCGCGCCGCGGTGCCGGCGGAAACCGGCTCCTGGCGCGCCGGCGAACCCCTGCCGCCCCACGCGCTGGAATCCCTGCGCCTTTCCGCGGGAGCCGGGCGGGCCGTTTACGACGTGGAGGACCTGACGGGCGGCGCCGGAGAATTTCACATCATCGTGCCCGTGGTCCGGGAACGCGCCTTGGCCGGCGGGGTGGCGGCGGTCTACTCGGCCCCGGGCATCATGCGCCACCTGGTGCCCTGGTGGTTCGCGCAAAAATACGAGGTAAGCATCGTGGACGGCTCGGGCACCATCATTGCCTCCAAGTCCGCGGTCTCGGCGGGCGCCTCGGAGCTTTCCTACCAGCTTCCCTTCGACCCTCCCGGCCGCGGCCTGGTGCTGCGCGCCGTCGCTTACCGCGCCGGCCCCAGCTCCGCCGAGCGCACCTTCACCGTGCTCATTCTTGGCCTGACCGTGGTGATCCTGTGGAGCCTGTGGCTGCTGCGGCGCCATGTGCTGCGGCGGGAGCGGGCAGAGGAAGACCTGCGGGCATCCCACGAGCGCTTCGTGACCGTGCTGGAGGGACTGGACGCCGCGGTGTCGGTGCGGGATCGGGGGACCCTGGAAACGCTGTATTGCAACGGGCGTTTCCGCGAGCTTTTCGGACCGGCCGCGGCGGAGGGAAGCCACTGCGTGCTGGTGCCCTGGCAGGGGGATCCCGCCTACCCCCCGGCGCCTCAATCCCAGCAGGAGGCGTATGACGCCGAAGTGCAGGATCCCGCCACCGGCCGCTGGTACCATGTGCGCAGCCACCCGGTGCGCTGGGTGGATCAGCGCACCGTGCAGCTGGAGATCGCCACCGACATCACCGAGCGCCAGCAGGCCGAGGAAATGTCCCGCCAGCAGCTGGAAAAGCTCCAGTTCACCTCGCGCCTGGTGACCATGGGCGAAATGGCATCCACCCTCGCCCACGAACTGAACCAGCCCCTGTCGGCCATCGCCAGCTACAACACCGGCTGCATGAACACCCTGCGCTCGGAGGACATTGACCGCCGCGCCCTGATGGAGGCGGTGGAAAAGGTGGGCGCCCAGGCCCGGCGTGCCGGCAGCATCATCAAGAGCATCCAGGGCTTCGTGCGCAAGAGCGAGCCGCGGCGTGCGCAATGCGACATCAACGCGGTAGTGGAGGAAGGCGCGGGTTTCGTTCAGCCGGAAGCCAAGCGCAAGGGCGTCCAGCTGTCACTCCACCTTGCCCCGGACCTTCCCGCCGTCGCCGCCGACCGGGTCATGATCGAACAGGTCGTGCTCAACCTGGCAAAAAACGCGGTGGAGGCCATGCAGGAGACGGACCCCCGGCACCGGGAACTGGTGGTGGCCACCTGCGCCACCTCCGAGGGCGGTGTGAAGGTTTCGGTCATTGACAGCGGGCCGGGAGTGCCCGCGTCCGTGCGTGACAACCTTTTCCAGCCCTTCTTTTCCACCAAGCCGGAGGGGATGGGCATGGGCCTCAACATCTGCCGCTCGGTGGTGGAATTCCACGGCGGGCGCCTCTGGGTGGAGCCCAACCCCGAGGGCGGCAGCATCTTCAGCTTCACCCTTCCGGCCTGACCCCATGGAATCCGCGAAGCAGAAAGTCTTCATCGTGGACGACGACGAGGCGATCCGGGATTCCCTGGCCTGGCTGCTGAAAACGCGGGGGCTTTACGCGGAAACCTTCGCCTCAGCCGATGACTTCCTGCGGGAGTGCGGGCCCGATCTGGCGGGCTGCCTGGTGCTGGACATCCGCATGCCGGGCATGAGCGGCCTCGAACTCCAGGAAAGGCTGGCGCACGCGGGCTGCACCCTTCCCGTCATCTTCCTCACCGGCCACGCCGACGTGCCCATCGCCGTCGCGGCGCTCAAGAACGGGGCTTTCGACTTTGTCGAGAAGCCGTTCAATGACAATGCCCTGGTGGACCTGGTGATCAAGGGGCTGGAGCGAAACGCCCGCATTCGCGCCGAGCAGGCCGAGAAGGCCACGGTGGCCTCGCGCCTCTCCCAACTCACCTCCCGGGAGCGGGAAGTGATGGACCTTATCCTGGCGGGCAAGCTCAACAAGGTCATTGCCGACGAGCTGTCCATCAGCATGCGTACCGTTGAAGTTCACCGGGCCCGGGTGCTGGAGAAAATGGGCGTGCGCTCTGCCGTGGAACTGGCCCAGCTCATCGCCTCCCAGGAAACCGCGCGCCCGCGGGGTTGACCGGTCAGCCCTCCGCATCCCAGGAAATTTCGACGCCCGGCTCCCCGGCCCTGCAGCGGAAGTCGCCATCGGCGCCGATACCGGCCGCCCACACCAGGCAATCGCCGCGGAACAGCAGCGGCAGGCGCTCTCGCCGCCAGTGCGGCATCCCGGATTCCTGCAACAGGTTCTTGAGCGTGCGGCGCGGCCGGCGCGGATCCGGCCGCAGCCGCTCGCCGCCCCGGCGCAGCCTCACGGCGATGCCTTCCGTTCCCAGCCGCTCGAGGCTGAGACCCCTTCCCCGGATGCGACGGAACCGGAGCCGTCCGAGACCGGGTCCCAGATCCAGTTCGCGCTCACCGCGCCAGGGAATCTCCAGGGCGGGCGGAGGATCGGGCAGCGCCGGCTCCAGATACGCCAGGCTCCCCTGGCGATGCAGCACCAAGGCGCCGAGGGCAACCCGGACCCGGGCGTCGGCACCCGCCGCAAGCAGTTGCCGCAGCCCTTCTTCCAGGGAAGCCTCGGGGGGCATGGGGGCTCCACGCGCCTCAATCAGGCGGCGCAGCAGGTTTTTCGCGCGCCCGGGACCAAGTTCGCGGAGTACCGGAATCCGGATGCCCTCCGCCTCCAGTGCGCGCGCCGAGTCCAGGGCGCTCACCTCCTCTGCCAGCGCCAGGGCCTCGGCCAGATGCCGGCTGGACCGGGCCAGGGTTTCGCGGTATCCCGGGAAGCGCCGCTCCAGCAGCGGCATGACCCGCCGCCGCAGGTAATTGCGGTCGAACCGAAGGCTCGCGTTGGACTCGTCCTCCACCCAGGACAGGCCGCGCGCCCGCGCCCAGGCCTCGATCTCCGCGCGGGTCACCGCCAGCAGCGGCCTCAGCAATTTCGCCTCGGCGGCGGACGGCGAGGACCGCGCAGCCGCCTCCCGCACCACGGGCATGGCGGCAAGCCCCTTCAATCCCGCACCCCGAAGCATCTGCAGGAGGACGGTTTCCGCCTGGTCGTCCAGGTTGTGGGCGAGAGCCACGAAGTCGGCGCGCTGCACCTGCATTGCCCGGTAGCGCGCTTCCCGCGCCTTGGCCTCCAGGCTCTCCCCGGCCATCCGCGACACCTGCACCTCGTGAACCGCGATGGGCACCCGCCGGCGCGCGCAGATCCGCTTGCAGAATCCCGCCCAGCGTCCGGCATTGGGACTCAGGCCGTGGTTGACGTGAATCGCGGAAAGGCGGAACCGGCGGCGGCGCCGGAGACGCGCCAGGCAATCCAGCAGGACCACCGAGTCCACGCCGCCGCTCAAGGCGACGCAAACACGCTGTCCGGGGCGGACGTGTTCCGCGATGACGGCTTCAGCGGAGGCGATGACGCGGGCGGCGGAGGCGTCAGTCGCGGGCGGCGGTTTCCTTGTACTTGCCATAGGCCATGAGCCGCTGGAAACGCGCCTGGAGCAGATCCTCCACGGACTTGTCCTGCATCTGGCGCAGGGCATCCTGCAGGGTCCGCTTGAGGGCCTGCATGGTGGCCGGGTAGTCGCGATGGGCTCCGCCCAGCGGCTCGTTCACGACCCGGTCGATCAGTCCCAGGGTCTTGAGGCGGCTGGCGGTGATGCCCATGATCTCGGCCGCCTCGGCTGCCTTGTCGGCGCTTTTCCACAGGATCGACGCGCAGCCCTCGGGCGAGATGACCGAGTAGGTGGAATACTGCAGCATGATCACGGCGTCACCCACGGCAATGGCGAGCGCCCCCCCGGAACCGCCCTCGCCGATAATGGTGGCGACGATGGGTACCCGCAGGCCCGCCATTTCGTAGATGTTGCGGCCGATGGCCTCGGACTGGCCGCGCTCCTCGGCGCCGATGCCCGGATAGGCACCCGGCGTGTCCACGAAGGTAAGCACCGGGATTCCGAACTTCTCCGCCAGCCGCATGAGGCGCAGGGCCTTGCGGTACCCCTCGGGCCGCGGCATTCCGAAATTGCGCTGGATCTTCTCCTTGGTGTCCCGGCCCTTCTGATGACCGATCAGCATCACGCTCTGGCCGTTGAAGCGGGCGAGTCCTCCCACGATGGCCGCGTCATCGGCGTAGGTGCGGTCCCCGTGGAGTTCCTCGAAATCCGTGAACAGTCCTTCGACGTAATCAAGGGTGTAAGGGCGCTGCGGGTGACGCGCCACCTGGGAAATCTGCCAGGCCGTGAGCTTTCCGTAGATTTCCTTGGTGAGGGCCTGGCTCTTTTTCTGGAGCCGCCCGATCTCCTCCGAGATGTCGAGGGCCGAGTCGTCCTGCACGAATCTCAGCTCGTCGATCTTCGCCTCGAGTTCGGCGATGGGTTGCTCGAAGTCCAGAAAATTGGTCTTCATCCGGGACAATCAGGGAGTGGCTTGGGCGCGTATTTTACCCCAAACGGGTTTCCGCCCCTCAGTACCAGGCCCCGCGCGGATCGCCCGCAGCGGTCGCAACGCCCGCCGCCTTGTCCACATACACGGCCTGCATATTGCCCCACGGTCCCTTGGCAACTTTCAGGACATGCCCCCGTTCCGCGAGGCGCGCGCTCCAGGCGTCGTCAAAGGCCCCGGGCTCCACCTCCACCACGTCCGGCAGGAACTGGTGATGGAAGCGGGGCGCGGACACGATGCGAGCGGGATCCCGCTCGCCCCGCTCGAATTCAAGGACCGCCAGCAGCACCATGCTGATGATGCGCGACCCGCCGGGGGTGCCCACGACCAGCACGCCGCGGGCGTCTTCCACGAAGGTCGGCGACATGCTGGAGAGGGGGCGCTTCCCCGGCGCGACGGCGTTGGCGTGGCTGCCCACCAGGCCGTAGGCATTGGGTACGCCCGGCGCGATGGCGAAATCGTCCATCTCGTTGTTGAGCAGGACCCCGGTGGTGCCCGCGACGAAGCCCGATCCGAAGACGGTGTTGATGCTGAGGGTCGCGGCCACCCGGTTGCCCTCCCGGTCCACTACCGAGAAATGGGTGGTGCTGCCCCCCAGGGGGCGCGATTCCGACAGGGATGCGCTCTTGCCGGCCCGCAGCGGGTCGATCGCCGCCGCCCGCTCGGCGGCATACCGCTTGCTCCCGAGCCGTGACGCCGGCACCCACACGTGGCCCGGATCGCCCAGGTAACGCGCCCGGTCCTGGTAGGCAAGACGCATGGCCTCGATGACCAGGTGCGCGCCCGCCGCGTCCGCGGTAGCCAGCGGGTCAAATTGCTCCAGGATCTGCAGGGCCTGGGCCAGGGTGAGGCCGCCGGAAGACGGCAGGGCCGCGGAAGTGATCCTGATGCCGCGGTAGAAAAACCGCACCGGCTCCCGCTCCACGGCCCGGTAGCGCGCGAGATCCCCCAGGGTCCAGAGCCCGCCGCCCGCCCGCACCGCCCTCACCATCTCCCGCGCCATCGGCCCCCGGTAAAAGCCGTCATGGCCCCGAGAAGCAACCCGCCGCAACGTCGCCGCCAGTTCCGGCTGGCGCAGGACGAAACCCGGCTTCGGCGGCTTTCCCGCCTCCAGAAAGATGCGGGCCGCACCCGGATCAGCGGCGAGCGGCGCACCGTATTCCGCGGCCCGTTCCAGGAAGCGCTGGTCCGCGGCAAACCCCTGCTCGGCAAGACGGATGGCGGGCGCCAGCGTCTTTTTCAGGGGCAGCTTCCCGTATCCCGCGAGGCGCACCAGGCCGGCTGGCATCCCGGGAATCCCGGCGGCGCGCGGGCCGCGCAGGGATGCTCCCGCCACCGGCGAGCCGGTGGCGTCCAGGTACATGTCACGGGAGGCCGCCGCCGGCGCGGTTTCCCGGCCATCGATCATGGTCTCGAAACCGTCGTGGGCGCGATGCAGAAGCCAGAAGCCGCCGCCCCCGAGACCGGAGGCGAAGGGTTCCACCACGGCAAGGGCCGCGCTCACCGCCACCGCCGCGTCGAAGGCGTTGCCGCCCTGCTCCAGCATCTCCTGCCCGGCCCGGGTCGCCATAGGATGGGCACTGGCGATGGCCGCCTGCTGCAGGACCGCGGGCTCCCGGGCCCATGCCGGCGCCAGGAAAGTGACCAGCAGCAGGGAAACGGCGATGCGGAGGAGCGTCAACGGCGGCAGCGGAAAAGGACGGGAGGGTGCAAGTCTACATGGTACGGCGCAGCAGCGGCGCCAGCTGCTTCAGGGTACGCGTGTTCAGGACGTCCTTCTTGGCAAGCCAGCCGCGGCGCGCCTGGCACACGCCGAAGCGCAGATTCTCGAGGTCCAGGGTGCTGTGGGCGTCGCTGGCGATGGAAACCAGCACGCCTTCGTCCCGCGCCATGCGGCACAGGCTGTCCAGCAGGTCGAGCCTTTCAGGCTGGGCGTTGAGTTCCAGGAAGCATTTGCGCTCCCGGGCCTTGCGCACCACCTTGAGCCAGTCCACGTCCATGGCTTCCCGGGTGCCGATCATGCGCCCGGTGGGATGGGCCAGGATGGTGAAGTGGGCATGGTCCATGGCCTTGAGCAGGCGCGCCGTCTGCTTCGCCCGGGGCAAATCGAACTTGCTGTGCACCGCGCCCACCACCAGGTCGAGTCCGCCGAGGACATCGTCGGGCAGGTCGAGGCGGCCGTCCTCGAGAATATCCACCTCCACCCCCTTGAGCAGGGTGATTCCCTGGAGCCTGGCGCCGATGCGCTCCACTTCCTCCATGTTCTTCAGCAGCCCTCGTGGATCCAGCCCCCGCGCCACCTTCAGGCGCTGGGAGTGCTCGGTGATGGCTAGGTAACCGAGCCCGAGCTTCAGTGCGGCCCGCGCCATCTCCTCCACGGTGTTGTGGCCGTCGCTGGCCTTGGTGTGGCAATGCAGATCGCCCCTGAGGTCCGCGACTTCCACCAGCTCGGGCAACAGTTTCTTGCGCGCGGCCTCGATCTCGCCCTGGTCCTCCCGCAGTTCCGGGGGGATCCAGGGCAATCCCAGCGCCCCGTAGACGGATTCCTCGGTATCGCCGGCGACGCGCCGGTCGCCCTTGAACACGCCGTACTCGTTGATCTTCAGGCCCCGCTCCTGGGCCAGGCGGCGCACCTGGATGTTGTGGGCCTTGCCGCCCGTGAAGTATTGCAGGGCCGAGCCGTAGCTTTCCTCGGGAACCAGGCGCAGGTCCACCTGGATGCCGCTTTTCAGAATCGCGCTGGAGCGTGTGTCCCCGGACGAGATCATGTCCCGCACTTCGTCGTAGGCGGCGAACTCCTCCATGACCTCGGAGCGGGCCCCCGCGGTCACCAGCAGGTCCAGGTCGCCCACGGTTTCCCGGCCGCGCCGGAAGCTGCCCGCCACCACCACCTGCTTGACGCCGCGTACCGCCCTCAGGTAGTCCGCCAGGCTACCGGCGTACTGGGCTGCCACCGCCAGCAGCATGCGCCCTGCTCCCTGGGGACGCGTCTGGATCGCCTCCAGGATCTTCCGTTCGCTCTTTTCCCCGAAACCGGGGAGCGCCCGGATCTTGCCGGCGGCAGCAGCCCGCTGCAGGTCTTCGATGGTTTCCACGTCCAGCTCGTGGTAAAGGGCGCGAACCCGCTTCGGACCCAATCCCTGGACCTTCAGCAACTCGGTGATGGCCGGGGGAAGTTCCTTCTCCAGTTTCCGGAGCAGGTTGCAGCTGCCGGTTTCCGCAATTTCGGCGATTTTACCGGCAAGATCGTCACCGATGCCTGGCAGATCGGTGAGTTTCTCATTTTTTTCCACCATTTCCCGCACATCGCGGCCCAACTCACCCACGATCCGTGCCGCATTGCGATAAGCCCTGACGCGGAAGGGATTTGCGCTCTCCAGTTCGAGCAGATCCGCGATTCGTTCAAGGGCTCCGGCGATATCGGCGTTATGGATAGGCATCTAAGCACCCCGCCCCGGAAGCGGTCGGCCTTCTCGTCGAAAGGAGATCGTCAAACTCACCCCTTTCGCCCGGTTGGAACTGCGCCACCCCGCCAAGGCGCCCCTGGCGGCGCACCTGGCCAGTATTGGCATTACATTTTCAGAGCGTCGGGCAGGGTTCGTGGGCGTACGTCTTTTCCATCTGCTCCTGGCAAACCACGCAGCGCCGCGCCGCGGGAAACGCCTGCAGACGGTCAAATGCAATGTCGGTACCGCATTCCTGGCATTCGCCATAGCGGCCGTCCACGATACGCTGCAATGCCGATTCGATTTCGCGCAACTCCCGCACATGACGGTCCACGATGGCGGCACCCAGATCGGCGAGCAGATCGCCCACCGCCTTTTCTCCACTGTCCCTGACCCGGCCCGCCAATTCGATGTAGTGGCGCTCTCCTGAACGCTCGAGTTCGTCGCGCACTTCCTCGATCAGTTCCTGGTATCGGAACCTGAGCTTCTGCTTCAGCGCATCGAATTCGTTGATTGTCAATTGAACCATTTGAGTCTCCGGTTGAAATTTCTTCGGTATCTGCGAGGGGACGGGAGACAATCGCCCCGCCAATCTCAGTATAGACCGCGCACTCCCATCTCCGCGTCACGCCCGCTGCGCGCCATGAGGCCAGGCCCAGAACCGCAGCATCAGGCACGCCGCCGCTCCCACGCCGCTCGCGAAAAAGAATGCCATCGCGGCCCCCTGCCACGCCCAAAGCGCGCCGAACGTCACCCCGCCGGGAATGGCCGCGAGCCCCACCACCAGGTAGTACCAGCCGAAGGCAGTGCCGCGCTCGGTGGTTCCGCAGTAATCGCTGATGGCAGCCCGCTCAGCCCCCTCGGTCAACCCCATGAACAGCCCGTATCCCAGGGTGACGGCCCAAAGCGCCGGGGAATCCGGCACCAGTCCGTACAGCAGGTACGCCACCACGAAGGCCGTCCATCCCGCGAGCAGCAGCGCCTCGCGCCCCAGGCGGTCGGCAAGCCGCCCTCCCCAGGTGGCGGTGAGTGCCTTCGCCAGGTTCAGCATGGCCCAAAGCACCAGCAGTTCCACGGTGCTCACCCCCAGCTCGTGACCCCGCAGCAGGATGAATGTCTCGGATGCCTTGGCCAAAGTGAACAGCCCGAGCACCGAGAGGTAACGGCGCAGCAGCGGCGACAGGGCCGACCAGCGCAAGGGCGGGAGATGCACCACCGGTGCGGCGGTCCGCGCCGGCGCCGGGTCCTTGACGCCCGCCGCGAGACAGAGCACAGCCAGCGCCCCGGGGACCGCCGACCACAGGATCACCTCCTGCAGTCCCATGCCGGACCAGGCGAGCACGGCGGCGGCGGCGAGACTTCCGGCAACGGCGCCGCCGTTGTCCAGGGCCCGGTGCAAACCGAAGGCGTAGCCGCGCATGGCCGGCGGCGTCACATCCACCAGCAGGGCGTCCCGGGGCGCGCTGCGAATTCCCTTCCCCACGCGGTCGATGGAACGCAGGATGAGCACCGTCGCCCAGCCGCCGGCGAGGCCCAGCAGGGGGCGGGCAATATTGGAAAGCGAATAGCCCGCGACCACCAGTCCCTTGCGCCGGCCCTGCATCCGGTCCGAGTGGCGCCCGGCCCAGAGCTTGAGCAGGCTGGCAATGGCGTCGGCGACGCCCTCGATCACGCCCAGCGCCACCGGGCCGCTCTGCAGCAGTGTCGCCAGCAGGATGGGAATCAGGGGAATGACGATGTCGGACGCCAGGTCGTTGAGGAAGCTCACGACCCCGAGCACGATGACGGTGCGCGGCAGCGCAGTCCGCGGGCCGGCCGCGCTCACAGGCGAGCCCCTCCGCTATCGGCGCCAGCCCCGGCGCGATCAGAATTTACCGAATCCATGGCAGGCGCCGGTCACCAAGTCCCGGATTATACGGCCCCCCGTGTGGAGGGAGGGTGCGAACTGTCGTAAACTATTCGCCCTGCCCGCAGCGGACGTGCAATAACCACATCGACCCGGAGGATGAAGCCCAAGGATCTGCCAGCCCAGGGGGAAACCCAGGGCAAATACAAGCTTCCCGCGCTGAGGGCGCTCTCGGAAATCACGACCAGCCTCGCCAGCGAAAGCGACATCGAGGACCTGCTCGAGCGTTTCCTGGGCACCATGATCCGGCTGGCCGGCGCCGATGCCGGCGCCGTGCGGGTGCTGACCACCGATGGCAAGCACCTGCGGCTGGTGGGCGCCCGCGGCTTCCCGGCGGAGTCCCTGCGCGAGGAATGCCACGTGGATGTCCAGTGCAGTGTCTGCAGCGAAGCCATCCGGCATCACGCCGTGGATTCCAGCGCCGACATGGCGAAATGCCTGGAGCCCGCCGGCGCCTCCCTTATCGCCCATCGCACGCACCGGATCGTGCCGGTTCCCCTCCGCTACAAGGGCCAGGTGCTGGGCGTCTACAACCTCTATCTGCGCGCCGGGAAAAAGATCCCGGAAGACGTGTCCATGCTGTTCCGCTCGGTGGGCGAGCACCTGGGAATGGCCCTGGAGAACGCCCGCCTGTCCCGGGAAAACATGCGCATCACACTCATGGACGAGCGCCAGATGCTCGCCAACGAGATCCACGATTCACTGGCCCAGACCATGGCCTACATGAAGATGCGCATGGCGTTGCTCCAGGACTCGGTGATCGAGGGTGACTGCGAACTCTCCTTCCGCTACATGAACGATGTGAGCGAGGCCCTCGACTCCGCGTACTCCAGCCTGCGGGAGCTTCTCTCCCAGTTCCGCAACCGCATGGATCCGCGGGGGCTGATCCCCGCCCTGGAGGACCTGGCGTCCACTTTCCGCAAGCGTACCGGCCTCGGCATCGAGTTGCGCAACCTGATTCCGGAGCTCGCCCTTACCCCGGACCAGGAGGTCCAGGTGTTCCATATCGTGCAGGAAGCCCTGGCCAACATTCACAAGCACGCGTCGGCTCAGCAGGTGACGGTTACCCTGGCCCTGGCCGACGGCAAGTATCGGATCACGGTTGAGGACAACGGGGTGGGCATGTCCACCCCGGAATCGCCGCCCATGCATTTTGGCCTCAGCATCATGCGCGAGCGCGCCGAGCGATTGAAGGGCAGGATCGCCTACCAGAGCCGGCCCAACGAAGGCACAACCGTACTCCTCACCTTCCCCGCGCCCCGCCCGGCGCGGACGCCGCGGCGGTGAAGGACCAGATCCGCGTCGTCCTGGTGGACGACCACACGCTGTTTCGCAAGGGCCTCGCCGAGCTCCTGGATCACAGCCAGGTCATCAAGGTGGCCGGCGCCACCGGCAAGTGCGACGAAGCGCGGCGGCTCATCGCGGAACTCCAGCCGGACGTGGTGCTCATGGACATGCACCTGCCGCCCTCCAGCGGCCTGGTGCTGCTGCGGCAGGTACGGGAAGGCGGATACCGGGGACCGGTCCTGATGCTCACCGTGAGCGACGCCCAGGAGGACCTGGCCAACTCCCTGCAGGCAGGGGCGAAGGGATACCTCCTGAAGGACATGGAGCCCGACGACGTGGTGGATGCCATTCGCCGCGCTGCCCGCGGGGAGACCGTGGTCGCCCCCGCCATGACCCTGAAACTGGTCAACCTGCTCCAGAACAACGAGCCCAGTGCCTCAAATTCGATGCTGGACCTGCTCACCGGCCGGGAACGCGAGATACTGACCCACCTCGCCCGGGGCGAGAGCAACAAGGTCATCGCCAAGGCCCTGAGCATCAGCCACGACACGGTGAAGCTCCACGTGCGTCACATCCTGGCCAAGCTGAACCTCTCGTCGCGGGTGGAAGCCGCGGTGTTCGCCGTGGAGCAGAGGCTGGTCTCCGCCCGCGACATCTCGTCCCGGGCCGGGGGCTGACACCACCCTTCCTCACCGCGAGTTCTCCTCCGAGACACACCAGATGGAATATCTGCCCATCTTTCTTGATTTGCGCGACGCTCCCTGCCTGGTGGTGGGCGGCGGCGAAGTGGCCGCGCGCAAAGTCTCCCTGCTGCTGGAGGCCAAGGCGCGCATCACCCTGGTGGCCCCCGAGCTTTGCCCCACACTGGCCGAACAGGCCGCCGCCGGCAGGCTTTCCCACCGCCCGGAGCACTTCGCACCCGGACACCTGGCGGACGTTTCCCTCGCCATCGCAGCCACCGACGACCGGGAGGTGAACCGCCATGTCTCGGAAGAGGCGCGCCGCCGGCGCATTCCCGTGAATGTGGTGGACGACCCCGAGTTCTGTTCCTTCATCATGCCCGCCATCGTGGACCGGTCGCCGGTAGTGATCGCGGTGTCCACCGGGGGGGCCTCGCCGGTTCTCGCGCGGCTCATGCGGGCGCGCCTGGAAACCCTGATTCCCGCCACCTACGGCCGCCTGGCAGCCCTGGTGGACCGCTTCCGCGACGCGGTCAAGGCCAAGCTTCCCCAGCCGGCGCGGCGGCCGTTCTGGGAGAAGGTGCTGCAGGGCCCCATCGCCGAGTTGGTGTTCTCCGGGCGCCAAGCCGAGGCCGAGGACGCCCTGCGCAGGGAAATCGAGGAAGGGAAGCCGGCACAAACTGGCGAGGTGTACCTGGTGGGCGGGGGCCCCGGCAACCCGGACCTCCTCACCTTCCGGGCGCTGAAGCTGATGCAGCAGGCCGACGTGGTGCTCCATGACGCGCTGGTGTCTCCCGAGGTTCTCAACCTGGTGCGCCGCGACGCGGAGCGCGTCTACGTCGGCAAGCAGCGCGACTTCCACACCCTGCGCCAGCACGAGATCAACCACCTGCTGGTCAAGCTGGCCAGGGAAGGCAAGCGAGTGCTGCGCCTGAAGGGCGGCGATCCTTTCATCTTCGGACGCGGGGGAGAGGAGATCGAGACCCTGGCCGCCCAGGGCATCCGCTTCGAGGTCGTTCCCGGCATCAGCGCCGCCTCGGGCGTGGCCGCCTACGCCGGCATTCCCCTCACCCACCGGGACTGCGCCCAGTCCTGCGTCTTCGTCACCGGGCACCTGCGGGACAACACCATCAACCTGGATTGGGAAGGCCTGGTGCGGCCGGACCAGACCATCGTGATTTACATGGGCCTGCACGGACTCGACATCCTATGCCGTGAGCTCATCGCCCACGGCCAGTCGCGGCTCACGCCCGCGGCCATCGTCCAGCAGGGAACCACCATCAATCAGAAGGTGGTGACCGGAACCCTGGAGGACCTTCCCCGGCTGGCGGCGGAAGCCAGGCTGCACCCGCCCACCCTCATCATCGTGGGCGAGGTGGTCCGTCTGCGCGAAAAGCTGGCCTGGTTCGACAAGGCGGGATGACAATCCGAGGGAGCATCGCATTCCTGGCGCTGGCCGCGGCCCTGGGCCTGGCCGCGGGGCCGGCCCGGGCCGATGTCCGCCAATGCGCCGGGATCAACACCACGGTCACCCACGACACGCCGGAGGAGGTGGAGCTTGTCTGCCGGGCCGTAACGGAGGCCGCCGCCTTCATGCGGGACAACGGATTCGAGGTGACCGTCCCCATCAGCGTGAGCGTGGTGGATCATGTCAGCGGCTCCTTCCCGCACCGGGCGGTGGGCGCCTACAACCGCGCGACCATGCACATCGAGGTGTTGTCCTACGCCGAATGCCTCAAGACCCCGGAGCGGAAGTCCGGTTTCCGGGTACCCATGAGCCGGGACCTGCACCGCAGCTTCGTGGTGCACGAGGTGGCCCACGCCATCCTGGAGAGCAACCTGGGCCCCAATCCGCCGCCCCTGGCCCAGGAATATGTTGCCTACGTGGCCCAGTTCGCCACCATGGAACCCGACCTGCGCTCGGAGATTCTCGCCCGCTACGACGTCACCCCCTTCGAGCGCGACTCCCAGATCAACGCCAACCTGTACATGATGGATCCCTCGGCGTTCGGCGTCATGTCCTACCTTCACTACCAGCTGCCGGGGAACGGCCGTGCGTTCATGGGCCGCGTCCTGCACCGGGAAGTGTTCTGACGGCTTGTTTCGCGTCCCGCGGCCGGCGGGCCGCCCGGGGTAAAATCCTACTTGAAGCAGCCCGGCCTGCCGGAAGCGCCTGACCCGCCGCAACGACATCCAGCGAATCCATGCGTCCCGCAGACATCCAGATCATCCTCGAGCAGGAGTTTCTCTCGGTGGCCGAGGGCCACCACACGCCGGTGATGCTGTGGGGCGCCCCCGGCGTCGGCAAGTCCCAGATGATCGCCCAGATCGGCGCCCGCCACGGCGCCCCCGTGGTGGATATCCGGCTTTCGCAGATGGAGCCCTCGGACCTGCGGGGCATACCCTTCCGCTCCGGCGACCTGGTGGAATGGGCGGTGCCGGCCCTGCTCCCCGACGCGGAACGTCACGGCGCGCGCGGCATCCTGTTCCTGGACGAGATCACCTCCGCGTCCCCCACGGTCTCGGCGGCCGCCTACCAGCTCATCCTGGATCGCCGCCTGGGCGAGTATCAGGTTCCGGATGGCTGGGCCATCTTTGCCGCCGGCAACCGCCAGGGGGACCGGGGGGTGGTCTACGCCATGCCCTCGCCCTTGGCCAACCGCTTTTCCCACCTCACGGTGGACGTCAACATCGACGACTGGGCGGCCTGGGCGTTCCAGGCCGGCATGGAGGAGCGGCTCATCGCCTTCCTGCGCTTCCGCCCCGAACTGCTGTTCGATTTCGATCCCGCCCAGAACCCGGTGGTGTTCCCCACGCCCCGCTCCTGGGAATTCGCCCACCGGGCCCTGCGCAAGTTCGAGGGCACGCCGCGGCTGCTGCCCGCCCTGCAGTCGGTGGTGGGCGAGGCGGCCGGCGTCGAGTTCAAGGCCTACCTGGACAACCTGGGGCGGCTCCCGGACCTGGACGCCATCCTGCGGGGCGAGGGGGCCGAAGTAGCGGACGAGATAGATCTCCAGTACGCCGTGGCCGCCGCGCTCATCGCCCGCAGCGCGCGGCTCTCCGGAGCGAAACGGCGGGAGGCCCTGGGCCATGTCCTCGATTACGCCGGGCGGTTCCCCCTCAAGGAAATGGGCGTGATGCTGGTCTCGGACCTGAGCCGGACCGTGGGCGGCGAGCTGTTCGACCTGCCCCAGTTCGAGGGATGGTCCGGCCTGGTGGCGGACGTCCTGCTGTTCACCCACTGAGGACGCCGTGGGCGAAAAGGACGCGGCCACCAAGCTCTCCGCGGCACGCACCCGGCTGGTGCTGGACATGCCATTTCTGGGCGCCCTGGTCATGCGCCTGCCCATGGTGGAAGCGAATCCGCAATGGTGCCGCACCACCGCCACCGACGCCCGCAGCTTCTATTACAACCGCCGCTACATCGAGGCGCTGTCCCAGCGGGAAGTGGAATTCATGGTGGCCCATGAGGCCCTTCACTGCGCCCTGTCCCACTTTGCGCGGCGCCAGCACCGGGTGAAGCTGCGCTGGGACATGGCCTGCGATTTCGCCATCAATCCCCTGCTGGTGGAGGAAGGGCTCAAAGCCCCGCCCGGTTCCCTGCTGCTGGATCAGTTCCAGGGCATGGCCGCCGAGGAGATCTATCCCTGCCTGGAGGACAAGGACGACGGCCAGGAGCCCCTGGATCAGCATCTCTACGACGGCCCCGAGGGTGGGCCGCCGGCCGCTTCCCCCGGCGGGGGAGGCGGCCAGGGGGGAGGCGCCGCACAGCCGCGCCCCCTCTCACCCCAGGAGCGGCAAGCCCTGGACCAGCAGTGGAAACAGCGGCTCGCCAGCGCCGCCCAGGCGGCCCTCGCCGCCGGCAAGCTCAAGGGCGCCCTGGCCCGCCTGGTGCAGCGAATGGAGAAGCCGCACCTCAACTGGCGCGTGCTGCTGGCCCACCATCTCGCGCTCACCGCCCGGGAGGACCACAGCTACATGCGGCCCAGCCGGCGCGAAGGTCCCGCGATCCTTCCCAGCCTGCGCAGCCACGAGGCCGACATCCTCGCCGTGCTGGACACCAGCGGCTCCATTTCCGACGGCGAGATGCGGGACTTCCTGGGAGAGATCAACGCCATCAAGGGCCAGCTCCACGCCCGCGTTACCCTGCTCGCCTGCGACACCGGTCTGGCGGACCGCTGCCCCTGGGTGTTCGAGCCCTGGGAGGAACTGACGCTGCCTCCGTCCATGGCCGGCGGCGGCGGCACCGATTTCCGACCGCCCTTTCAGTGGATGGAGAAGCAGGATCTGCGGCCGGGCGTGGTGGTCTACTTCACGGACGCCAGGGGCGTCTTTCCCGGAACGGAACCCCCTTGCCCGGTGGTATGGCTGGTAAAGGGCCAGGCCCCGGTGCCCTGGGGCAACCGCGTCCAGCTCAATTAGGACCGGGACGGAGCGATGTCGAGAGGGGGGCGCTATTCCATCCAGGCCAGCATGGACCTCACCCACGAGGATCGCCTGCGCCTGCACGTGCTGCTCAAGAACGTGATTGCCATTCGCATCGACGAGCGCACCCTCACGGTCCACGGCCTCTCGGACCGGGGCGAGGCGGCCGTGCGGCTCAACCCGGACGTGAAGCCGGAGCTTTACCTGAAGCGGGTGCGGGAGTTCATCTCGGCCCATGTCACCGGATCCCCCGGCGGCTACCCGGTCTACCTGGCCCGCTGGACCCGCATGGGCCAGGCCCCGGACGACAGCCTCGCCAAGCTGCTCATGCTGGGCGAGCCGGAGGCCATCGCCGCGGCGGCCTGCGCGCCCGGACTCAGCGACGAGCTCGCCGCGCGGCTCTGGTGGGCGGAGCCCGCCTCGGAAAACGCCCGGCGCATGCTGGAGCGGGAATGCATCGCCCACGGCAGGATGGGCCCGGTCCTCGCCGCCCATCTCGTCGAGCACTTGCCCTTCGAGACCGAGCCGCGGCTGCGCTTCGAAACGGTGCGCCTGGTGCTGCAGGGGAACCTGCTGGATGACGCGGCGCGCCTTTCCCTGTGGCAACGGTCGGCGCGGGAGAACGCCTACCGGGTCGGGTTCCTGTTCGCGGCACCCGAGCGGCTGCCGGCGGTCCGGCCCGCGCGCCCGGATTTCGCCGAGCTGGCGCCGGTCCTGGCGCCCCTCGCCGCGGGGGGAAACGGGTTTGCCTCGTTGCTGCTGAAAACCCTGGATGCCTCGGGACAGGCATTCGTCACGGCTGCCGAGGAAGCGCTCGGCCGCCTCACGGACCGGGACGTGGCCGCCGCCGCCTTCGCCGCGGTGGGCAATTATTTCCGCGGCGCCTGGCCGGAAGGCACAAGGGCCGCCGAGCTGGAAGAATGCCGGCGCGACGCCCAGTCGCGGCTGGACGACCCCGGTGCCGACGTCGCCGGCCTGCTCGCCGCCCTGCCCAGGCTGAAGGACGAACTGTTCGCGGTCCTGTTTCTGGGCCGCGTCGGCGAAGCCACCATCCTCGATTTCCTCGCCCACACCACCGCCAGCGGAACCGTGCTCAGGAAACAGATCGAGCCCTTCGCACGACCGGTGATCGACCAGCTTTCCCGCCTGCGAAGCTAAAATAGCCTACGTTCGCGCGAACGGTTATCGCCATGCCCCACAAGCCCTTCCTGCCACCGAAGCCCCGCGCCGGCAAGCCCGACCCGGGCAAGCTGGACCGGGTCGTGGCCGAGGCGCGCAAGGCGCGGGAAGCCCGGGAAGCCGGCTACCGGGAGCGGGCCCTCAAGATCCTTCCCTGGGTTTGCGCGCGCTGCGCGCGGGAATTCACGGGCGAGCGGCTGCGGGAACTGACAGTCCACCACCGGGACGGGAACCACGACAACAATCCGCCCGACGGCAGCAACTGGGAATTGCTGTGCATCTACTGCCACGAGAACGAGCACGCCCGCTACCTGGACCATGACGCGGGCGGCGGAGGCCCCAGTGATCAGCCTGGGTCCGCCCCCGCCACCCACTCGCCGTTCGCGGGGCTGGACGCGCTGCTGAGACGGAAGCGGGGGCAGTAAGCGCGCCGGGTCCGCAAGTCCGGCGCGGGTTCCGGCGCTACTTCGACTGCAGGTAGGCGGCCACGGCCTTCATTTCCGCCGCGGTCATTTTCTTCGCCACGTTGTCCTTCATGACGGTGCCGTGGGGACGCAACTTGGTGTTGAATTCGTTGAGCTGGCGCACGGTGTACTCGGCGTGCTGGCTGGCGATCCGCGGGAACACCGACGCTCCTTCCCCGTTCTGGCCATGGCACTGGGTGCAGGCGGGAATGCCCTTGGCGGGAATCCCCTTCTCGAAAATCTGCTTGCCCTGGGCCGAAAGCTTCGGATCGCCGGCCTTGCCGGGCACCGCCTTCTGCTCCGCGTAGTAATCCGCGATCCCGGCGATGGTGGCGTCGTCCAGCAGGGCCGAAATGCCCCACATGTAGCCCTGGGGGCTGGAATCGGAACGCCCCTGGCTGCGGAATTTTTTCAGCTGCTCCTGGGTGTAGAGGGCCGGCTGCCCCGCCAGCTTGGGATAGGTGGGCGACGTGCTGACGCCGCCCTCTCCGTGGCAGGCATTGCAGACATGGATCGCCCGCTCCACCAGGGTCTGTTCCGCCGCCAGAACGGCACCGGGACCGGCGAGGGCAAGAATGGCAACGAAGAGGAAAGGGGTTTTTCTCATGGGATTCTCCGGCTGGGAAAAGCGCGCATCATAGCAAATCGGGACTACCCCGCCCCAACCGCCGGCGTCTCTAGGTGCGTGAGGCCAGAATGCCCGGCTCGAAGATTTCCTTGTCGGAACGGGCGAAGGCGGAGGCGTAGGGATCCACGGTGGTTTCCAGCTCCTCGCACCAGGACGGGTGGGAATAGCTCATGTCCTTGAAGAACCACAGCCCCCGGGTGGACTGGCAGGCCGCGGACATCATGTGGATCTGCTCGCCCGCCTCCGGACCCACGATGCAACCCCCCAGTAACTGGCCGGTCTCGCCGTCGTGGACCACCTCGATGAAACCCTCGTGCTCGTGGTGGGCCCGGGCCTTGCCGGATCCCGCCATGGGCGTGCGCGCCACGTCCGCCTCGAACCCGGCTTCCTCGGCCTGGTCCTCGGTGAGTCCCACCGCCGCAATCTCCAGGGCGGAATGCACCACGATGGGCACCTTGAAATAGTTGGTGGTGACGCGGTTGCCCGCCACGGCATTGCCGGCGGCGATCTTCGCGTCGTGGAGCGCGGCATTGGCGGTCATGGGGCCGTGACGGCAATCCCCTACGGCGTAAATGCCGGGCACCGAGGTCTCCAGATGCTGGGTGACGCGGATGAAACCTTCCTCGTCCAGGTCGACCCCAATTTCCTCCAGGCCGAGTCCATCGTTGCGGGGGCGGCGCCCCACCGCCACCAGCACCCGGTCGAAGCGTTCCACGCGGCCGTCGCTGAACCGGACTTCCGCCCCCTCCACGTCCGTCAGGCAGCGGGACACGGTGGTCTGCTTGCGCACGTCCACCCCCAGGCGTTTCAGCTTGCGCTCCAGCACGGTGCTGGCCCGCTCCGGAATGCGGGGATTCGCCAGCAACCGGTCCCCCTTTTCGGCGATGACCACCTGGGTGCCGAACTGGTGCATGAGGAAGCCCAGCTCCACGCCAATGGTGCCGCCGCCCACGAAAAGCATGCGCGGCGGAAGCTGCCGCAGGTCGAACATGAATTCCCGGGAGGTGATGACCCGGTCGCCGTCCGCCGGGCACTCGGCAAGGGGCCGCGGCTCGGCGCCGGCGGCGATGATGGCGCGGCGGGTGACCAGGCGCGCGGTCTTGCCGTCGTCTCCAGCCACTTCAATGTCGAAGCGCGGCTCCCCTTCCTCCATGCGGGCACCCGCGAAGCGCGCCGACCCGTGGACCAGGCGGATGCCGAGGCGCTTGAGCCACACGGAAAAATTGTCGCGGATGCCGCCAATGACCTGGTCCTTGTGGGCCATGGCGGAGCCGAAGTCGCCTCGGATATCTCCCGCCAGCCCGCGCCCCTGCAGTTCCCGCACGTCCTCGATCAGGGCCGCCAGGTGCAGGAGGGATTTCTTGGGAATGCAGCCCTGGTTGAGACAGGTGCCGCCGGCGAGCCCCTTTTCCACCAGCGCGACCCGGGCCCCCAAGTGGGCGGCGGTGACCGCGGACTTGTAGCCGCCGGGCCCGCTGCCGATGACAACCAGGTCCAGGATCGGTGCGTTCACGCTGGCATCCTTCCGCTATGCCGCCCGGGGCTTCAGCCGCAGCCGCACTTGCCGCTACCGCTGCCGCAGCCGCCCTTGGCCGCGGCATCACCCGCCGCGCCCAGGGGATGCTCCGTGCGGTCGATGAAAATGAACTGGAAGTCCCCCGGCTCCAGTTCCACGTAATCCAGGATGATGTTCTCCAGCAGGTCCCTGCTCTGGGGCGCGATCAGCAGGGTGACACCCTGGCTCTCCACTGCGTTGTCGTTTTCCCGCTCGTGGTCGAAGCCGATGCCGTAATTGACCGAGCCGTCCGCCAGTCGCTTGGCCGCCACCCGCAGGTGCATGCCCTCGGCGCCGCTCTGGCCGGCCGCGGTCCGGATCTGATCCGCCGCCTGGGGGGTGACTGTCATCATGAGGCTTTCCTTTCTTTCATCTGTGTCGTGCCGCGCCGGGCGCGCACGAATTCGGCGAAGCGGACCGGCCAGTTGTTGCCGGCAACGCTGCGCAGGTGGGTATAGGAGGCGAGCAGGTTCCTGTACACCAGGCCGTCCCGCTCTCCGTCGATGCCGTGCCCCCGCAGCACCCGGTAGGCGTAGGCGCCCCCCGGCGGCAGGTTCTCCAGCGTGGAGTAGTGAAACTCGTGGGCGCGGATTTCCGGGGAAGACTCCTGAAGGCGCGGCCACGGGGCGTCCGCCGTTTCCGTAAGCCTCACGTATCCCCGGCCCACCGGCCTGTCGTGCATCACCACGTCGCCGGGAATCACCCCCGCCATGGCGCAGGTCCTGCCCTTCCACGTGAGGGAGCGGGCCAGGTACATGAGTCCGCCACACTCCGCATAGGCCGGCAGCCCGCCCTCGATGGCGTCGCGCACGCTCTCGCGCATCGCGCGGTTTGCTTCCAGCTCGCCCATGAACACTTCCGGAAATCCGCCGCCGATGAACAGGCCGTCCACCGCCGGCAATCCGCGATCCCGGATGAGATCCACCGGGACCATTTCCGCCCCGGCCGCGGCGAAGGCCTCCAGGTCATCGGGGTAATAGAAGCCAAACGCCTTGTCCCGGGCCACCGCGATGCGCAGGTCGGGGCGGGGCGCCTTGGGCGCGGGCAACGCCGCCGCCAGGGGCGGCGCGGCGCGCGCAATTCCGAGCAGGCGCTCCAGGTCCACCTGGGACGCGACCCGGTCGCCGATGAGCGCCACCTGGCGCGCCGCCTCTCCCGTCTCGTTGCTGGGCATCAGGCCCAGATGCCGCTCGACGATGCCGAGTTCGGGATCGTGATGGACCGCACCGACCACCGCCACGTCGGTATAGTGCTCGATCACCGCCCGCAGCTTGGACTCGTGGCGCGACCCGCCCAGGTTGTTGAGAATCACCCCCGCAATCCGGATGCCGGGGTCGAACGCCTGGTAGCCCAGGATCAGGGGCGCGATGCCCCGGGTCATGCCCCGGGCGTCGATCACCAGCACCACCGGCGCCCGCAGCAGCGCCGCCAGGGCCGCGTTGCTGTTGCTGCCGTCCAGGGCCAAGCCGTCATACAGCCCCTTGTTGCCCTCGATGAGGGCGATGTCCGCGCCCGCGGCGCGGCGGGCGAAACCCACCTCGATCTCCGCGCGCTCGGTCATGAAGAAGTCGAGGTTGTGGCAGGCGCGCCCGGAGGCGAGGCCCAGCCACATGGGGTCGATGTAATCGGGCCCCTTCTTGAAGGGCTGTACGGCGAACCCCCGGGCGCTCAGGGCCGCGCACAGTCCGATGGAAAGCGTGGTCTTGCCGGAAGACTTGTGGGCGGCGGAGATGAGGATGCGGGACATGGCCCTCCCCGGGGCGCGGCTACTCCGCCCCGCTCAGCTTCTCGGGGAGGAAGCGCAATACCTTGATGCCGATGGCCACCAGGGTCAGGGCCAGCGCTACGCCCCCGAGCCCCAGGAACAGCTCCGGGGCGGTCGGGTAATAGCTGTGGACCATACCGTCGTAGAAACTGCTGGACTCCTGCATCCCCGGGAACATTTCCAGGGGATAGGCCTGGCCGCCGATGATGGTGACCCACATTTGCGCCAGCCCGCCCGCCACCACCAGGATCGCCGCCAGCGCGATGTTGGCCCGCGACCGGGACAGCGCGGGATGCAGCAACAGCACCAGGGGAATCACGTTGCCGATCACCACCTGGCCCCACCACAGCATCCAGGTGTTCACGCCACCGTTGAGCAGGATGAAAGCCTCGGCCGCCGTGCGCTTGGCGAAGTAGAGATTGGTGAGATGAAACACCACCAGGAAGTAGAGAACCGCGGCGGCGAAAACCGCCAGCAGGTTCTTCAGGCGCACCAGCAGGGCGTCGTCCAGGGGCCGGCCGGTGGCGCCGTAAGCGGCCATCAGCACCAGCAGGAACGCCGCCATGCCGTAGGAAAAGGAGTTGATGACGAACATGGGCGCCAGCAGCGCCGTGTCGTAGAGGGCGCGCGCCACCAGGAAACCGAAGATGGAGCCGGTGCCGGTGGTGAGTGCCAGGCGCCAGACGAACGCCACCACGCCGGCCGCCTTGGAGAATCGCTGCACCGAGCGGTCCATCATGGTCCACAGGTAGGCGGCCACGATGACGAAGAACCCCGTGTACAGGAAAACGTTCCAGGCGAAGATGGACTTGAAGTTGTAATAGGTCATGGCGACGATCAGCCGGTCCGCCCGGCCCAGGTCCAGCACCAGCACCATCAGGCCGCCTGCCAGCAGGGCGATGGCCAGCAATGCCGAGAGCCTCGCCATGGGCTTGTAGGGGGCCTTGCCGAACACCGAGGCGATGGAGGCCACGTTGAGGGCCCCCGAGGCGGCGACGATCAGGAACACCGCGAACACGTGGGGCAGGCCCCACACGATCTGGTTGTCCATGCCGGTGACGATGTGGCCGTGGTGCTCCATGAACCAGGCCGAGCCCAGGGCCGCGGCCAGGAACGCGCCCAGCACCGTCAGCAGCGCCCAGTAGCCGCTGCTCCGTCCGTCGATCTCGCGATACGCAATATTGGTGGCCATGCTCAGATCCCCTGGTAGCGCACGCCGGTATTGAGGCCGAGGTCGGCGCGAATCTGCCGGGTGGGAAATTCCTTCACCCGCCGGGCGATCTCGCTGTTGGGATCATTGAGGTCCCCGAACAGCATGGCGTTCTTGCCCGACGCGGCGCAGGCCTCAACGCAGGCCGGTGTGCCGCCCTTGTCCACCCGGTGCACGCACAGGGTGCAGGACTCAACGCAGCCCTTGCCCCGGGGGGCATGGGGCTTCTGGTCGGTGATGGGCTCGTGCACCAGGGAGCGCGCCTTGTAGGGGCAGGCCATCATGCAATAGCGGCAGCCGATGCAGATGTGGCGGTCCACCAGCACGATGCCGTCGGCGCGCTTGAAGGAGGCGCCGGTGGGGCAGACGTCAACGCAGGGCGGATGCTCGCAGTGCTGGCACATGACCGGGAACGAGCGGCTCCAGCCGGTCTTGGGGTCCTTGATCTCCACCTTGCGGATCCACTGGGCGTCGGTGGGCCGGGTGGCCGTCTTGAGTCCGTTCTCGGTGTTGCACGCCGTCACGCACTCGTCGCAGCCGTCCGGGCACTTGCTGGTGTCGATGAGCAGGCCCCAGCGGCGCGCGCCGGAGACCGCGCCCCCCGGGGTATAGGCTTGGGCCATCAGGATCACGCCCGGCGCCAGGGTCAGGGTGGCAAATGCCCCGCCGACGGCGGCCATGAAGCGGCGGCGGCTGTCGTTGCACCCGCTCATTTCCCGGTCTCCGCTCCGGCGCTCACCACCTTCGGGTTGTGGCAGTCCCAGCAGTCCAGCGAAACCGCCGCATAGCTGTGGCATCCCTGGCAGAAGGCCCGGTCGCTGCCGATGACGCTGCCGGTCTCGGAACTGGCATGGCAGTCGATGCAGTTGCGCAACGCCTCGTCGGTGCTGCGCACGCCCTGGTACATGGTGTCGTCGCGCTGGTGCATGAGGAGCGTCATGTGGTTGCGGCGCATCCACTCGGTGTCGCGCACGCACTTCCCGCCGTTCTCGATGGTCACCGCGGGCAGCGGCGTCCGGCCGCCCTCCTTGCCCGCCCCGGCG
>Ga0210334_10556622_pt1 | contig 24398 bp, 23 predicted proteins | sample S306metaT_FD_164440 | JGI IMG/M metagenome (GOLD analysis project Ga0210334, IMG submission 164440) | Metatranscriptome of estuarine sediment microbial communities from the Columbia River estuary, Oregon, United States - S.306 (Metagenome... | ecosystem: Environmental > Aquatic > Marine >... | reverse complement strand
TTCAATGGCCTCCTCGGCACCGATTTCAGCGACGAGGATTTCGACACGGTGGGCGGCCTGGTGATCGCTCACTTCGGGCGCCTGCCCAAGCGCGGGGAGCAGATCACCATCGGCAACCTGCGCTTCCTGGTGCTGAAGGCCGACAGCCGGCGCCTGCACACGCTGCTGGTGGAGAAACTGAAGACCGAAGAACCCGCGGCATGAGCCCGGGCGCCGACCGCCGGCGCGGACCGGCGAACCGGCTCCTTTCTCACGGGGCCGCCATGCTGCTGGGAGTCGCGTCGGTGGGCGGTTTCGCGCCGTTCCATCTTTTCCCGCTGCCGGTGATTGCCCTCGCGGGACTTTGCTGGCTGTGGGCAGGCGCTCCCTCCGTTGGCGCCGCGGTTTCCGTCGGTTTCGCGTTCGGCCTCGGCCTGTTTGGCGCCGGGGCCAGTTGGGTGTACGTGAGCCTGCACGATTTCGGCGGCATGCCGCTGCCCCTGGCCGCCCTGGCCACGCTGCTCTTCTGCGGCTATCTCGCCCTTTATCCCGCGGCGGTGGGCGCGCTCCAGGCGAAAATTCCGGCCCCGGACGGCCTGCGGTTCGGGATTCTGGTTCCCGCCCTGTGGACCCTCGCCGAATGGCTGCGGGGCTGGATATTTACCGGCTTCCCCTGGCTCGCTGCCGGCTACTCCCAGGTTCCCGCGAGCCCTCTGGCCGGATATGCGCCGGCGCTGGGCGTGTTTGGAGTCTCGCTTGCCGTGGCGGTCAGCGGTGGCCTGCTGATGCTGGCCATCCGGCACCGTGCCGCCAAGCCGTGGCCGATGCTGGCCGCCCTGGGCGTGCTCTGGATCGCGGGATTCGGCGTGAAGCAGATAGCCTGGACCGCGCCTGTCGGGGAACCGCTCGCGGTCAGCCTGCTCCAGGGAAACATCGCCCAGGACCTCAAGTGGCGGCCGGAACGGGTGGCGCCGACGCTGCAGACTTACCTGGTGCTCGCCACCCAGGCCCGGGGGCGCCTGGTGATTCTTCCGGAGACCGCCCTGCCCCTGTTCGTCCACGAGGTGCCGACCCAGTACCTGGATACCCTGGCCGCCAGGGCCAAGGCGGCGGGAGGCGACGTGCTTGTGGGAATGCCCGAGCTGGTGGGCTCCCGGGAGTACTACAACACCATGGTGAGCGCCGGCGCCTCGCCGCCCCAGCGCTACCGCAAGCACCACCTGGTGCCCTTTGGCGAGTTCATTCCCCTGCGCCCCCTGTTCGGCTGGGTCCTGGAGGTGCTGCACATTCCCCTCTCTGACTTCTCCCGGGGACCCGCCGTCCAGGAACCCATGGCGGTGGCCGGGCAGCGGGTCGCGGTCAATATCTGCTACGAAGACGTCTTCGGCGAGGAAATCATCCGCCAGCTTCCCGGGGCCACCCTGCTTGCCAATGTCAGCAACGACGCCTGGTTCGGCCGCTCCCTGGGGCCCCAGCAGCACCTGCAGATCGCCCAGGCGCGGGCCCTGGAAACCGGCCGCCACATGGTGCGGGCCACCAACACGGGGGTCACCGCCTTCATTGACGAGGGCGGCCGCGTGCTGAGCCGCGCCCCGGAATTCGCCACCACGGTTCTGGAGGGAGAGGTGCAGGGACGCGCCGGCGCCACGCCCTATGTGCGCTGGGGAAACCACGCGGTGGTGGCGCTCTCCCTGATCATGGCGGCCGGGGTGGCGGCCCGCTCCGCGGTTGCCCGCGGGCGCCGATAGATTCCGCAAAGCAGGGGGATGCCAGGAGAGCGCTCCTCGCCCGATCCGGGTGTCCGGGGCGGGGGAAACGGGTAAAATCGCGCTTTTTTCGCCGACGCCGTTTCCATGCTCACCTTCCAGCAAGTCATCCTCCGTCTGCAGGAATTCTGGGACCAGCGGGGCTGCGTGCTGCTGCAGCCCTACGACATGGAGGTGGGCGCAGGGACTTTCCACACCGCCACCTTCCTGAGGGCCCTGGGCCCGGAACCGTGGAACGCGGCGTATGTGCAGCCTTCCCGCCGGCCCAAGGACGGGCGCTATGGAGAAAACCCGAACCGGCTGCAGCACTACTACCAGTACCAGGTGGTGCTGAAGCCCTCGCCCGACAACATCCAGGACCTGTACCTGGATTCCCTGCGCGCGCTGGGCATCGATCCCACGGTGAATGACATCCGCTTCGTGGAGGACGATTGGGAGTCCCCCACCCTGGGTGCCTGGGGCCTGGGCTGGGAGGTGTGGCTGAACGGCATGGAAGTCACGCAGTTCACCTATTTCCAGGAGGTGGGCTCCATCGCCTGCCGTCCCGTCCTGGGCGAGATCACCTACGGCCTGGAGCGCCTGGCCATGTACCTGCAGGGCGTGGAAAACGTGTTCGACCTGGTGTGGACCCCGGGCATCACGTACGGCGACGTATATCACCAGAACGAAGTCGAGCAGTCCAAGTACAACTTCGAGCATTCCAACGTGAACTGGCTGTTCGAGCAGTTCAACATGTACGAGGGGGAAGCCAAGCGATTGCTGGACCTGGGCCTGCCCCTGCCCGGTTTCGAGCAGGTCATGCGCTGTTCCCACACCTTCAACCTGCTGGACGCGCGGGGCGCCATCTCCGTGACCGAGCGCGCCGCCTACATCGCCCGCGTCCGGGCCCTGGCCCGGCTCGTGGCCCAGGCCTATTACGAATCCCGGGAAGCGCTGGGCTTTCCCATGCTGCAGCCGGCCTAGACCGACCACCATGCAAGAAACCCTGCTCGTCGAACTCCTGACCGAGGAGCTGCCGCCCAAGCCGCTGGCCCGCCTCGGCGCCCATTTCGCCGACGCCCTCGCCGAGGATCTGCGGCAGGACGGGTTCCTGGGCGAGGGAAGCGAAGTCCGGCCATTCGCCACGCCGCGCCGGCTGGCGGTATCCATCACCGGAGTGCTCGGCCAGTCACCCGACAAGCGGGTCGAGGTGCAGGGCCCGTCGGTCAAGGCCGGGCTCGACGCCGCCGGGAACCCGACGCCCGCCCTGACCGGATTCGCCCGGAAGTACGGAATCGATCCGTCACAGTTGGAGCAGCGGGACTCGCCCAAGGGCCGCGCCTTCTTTTGCCGGCAGATCCTGGCGGGCGAGCGCCTGGAGGCCAGCCTCGACATCAAGGTAGAAGCCGCACTGAAGAAACTACCCATCCCCAAGGTCATGCGCTGGGGCTCCGGGGACGCCGAGTTCGTGCGCCCCGTGCACGGGCTGGTGATGATGCACGGCTCCCGGGTGGTGCCGGGCCAGGTTCTGGGCCTCGAAAGCGGCAACCGCACCCTCGGCCACCGCTTCATGGGCGACGGGGAACTGGTCATCGGCCACGCGTCTGACTACGAAGGGCTGCTGGAGTCCCGGGGCGCCGTCATCGCCAGCTTCGACCGGCGCAAGGAAACGATCCAATCGGCCCTGGTCCGGGCGGCACAAGGGGCAGCCCTGGCTGAGACCGCCGACCTGCTCTCGGAAGTGACGGCGCTGGTTGAATACCCGGCGGTCTACGAGGGACGCTTCAGCGAGGATTTCCTGGCCGTGCCCCAGGAATGCCTGGTCCTGTCCATGAAGCAGCACCAGAAGTACTTTCCCCTGCTGGACCCGAAGACCGGAAAGCTGCTGCCGCGTTTCCTCATCGTCTCCAATCTCAAGACCCGGGACGCGGCGAACATCGTCCATGGCAACGAACGCGTGCTGCGGGCGCGGCTCGCCGATGCCAAGTTTTTCTTCGATGTGGACCGCAAGACCCGGCTGGCGGAGCGCACCCCGCGGCTGTCCCAGGTGGTCTATCACAATCGCCTCGGCAGCGTCCTGGAGCGGGTGACACGGATCCAGAAGCTTGCCATCACCATCACCGGCAAGCTGGGAGCCGACACCGCCCTCGCCGAGCGCGCCGCCTGGCTGTGCAAGTCCGACCTGATCACCGACATGGTGGGCGAGTTTCCGGAGCTGCAGGGGATCATGGGCCAGTACTATGCCCTCAACGACGGCGAAGCTCCCGAGGTCGCGCGGGCCATCGAGGCCCACTATCATCCGCGCTTCGCGGGGGACAGCCTCCCCGAGGACAACATCGGCGCCGCCGTGGCCCTTGCCGACAAGCTGGACATCCTGATAGGCATCTACGGAATCGGGGGCGCCCCCACCGGCGAGAAGGACCCTTTCGCGCTGCGGCGCCACGCCCTGGGAATCCTGCGCATCCTGGCCGAGAAGTCGCTTCCCCTGGACCTGCTGCAGCTGCTGCACGCCGCGCGCGCCCTGTTTCCGTCGGAGACCGTGGCGGAGAGCGTGGCCCTGGACGTGCACCAGTTCATGCTGGAGCGGCTGCGCAATTATCTGCGCGAGCGGGGGTTCCAGCCCGACGAGATCGACGCCGTGGTGAGCCAGAACCCCACCCGCATCGACCTGGTGCCGCCGCGCCTGGCCGCGGTCCAGGAATTCAAGAAGCTGCCCGAGGCCGCCTCCCTCGCCGTCGCCAACAAGCGCATTCAGAACATCCTGCGAAAGACCGCGGCACCGGAGGGGGGGCCGGACCTGGCATTGATGCAGGAGGAGGCGGAGCGCGCCCTCTTCAGCGCCACCGCCCGGCTATCCCCGGTGGTCGGCTCCTTCCTCGGCAGTGGCGACTACACCGATGCGCTGCGGGCCCTGGCCCAGGCGCGGGAGGAAGTGGACACCTTCTTCGAGGAGGTGATGGTAATGACCGACGAGCCGCTTATTCGCAACAACCGCCTGGCGCTGCTCAAGCAGCTGGGCGACCTGATGAACCAGGTCGCGGACATATCCCGGCTGGCGGCATGAGGGCCGCGGAACGGTTTACGCCATTCCGCGGCCGCACCCCCTTCGTTTCCGCGCACCCTTTGCGCCGCGGCGCTCTTCGCGGTAAAAATGCGCCATGAAGCTTGTCATCCTTGATCGCGACGGGGTCATCAACTTCGACAGCGATCAGTTCATCAAGAGCCCGGACGAGTGGAAGCCGATACCGGGCAGCCTGGAAGCCATTGCGCGTCTCACCCAGGCCGGATACCGCGTCGTGGTGGCCACCAACCAGTCCGGCATTGGCCGCGGGCTTCTGGACATGACCACGCTCAACGCCATCCACGACAAGCTGAACCGCAGCCTGGCCCGGCTGGGAGGCCGCATCGACGCCTTCTTTTTCTGTCCCCATGTGGCCGACGCCGGGTGCGGCTGCCGCAAGCCGGCCATCGGCATGTTCGAGGAGATCTCGCGCCGTTTCAACGCGGACCTGGACCGGGTGCCCGCCGTCGGGGATTCGCGGCGGGACCTGGAGGCGGCGGTGGAGGCCGGCGCCCGGCCCATGCTGGTGCTGACCGGGAAGGGCCGCAAGACCTACGAATCCGGAAACCTGCCCAAGTCGACCGAGGTGTTCGAAGACCTGGCGGAAGCCGTTTCGGAACTTCTCGACTAGGGACTCCCATGGGAGAAACCTGCGGGTCGATGGTTGCGGGCACCCAGTGCTGACCATGGTTCATCTGCGCTCGGCCCTCTACGCGCTGCTGCTGCTGATCATCACGCCGCCCTACGCCATCCTGGCGCTGCTCACCTTCCCCCTCCCTCCCCACGTCCGCTACCGGATCATCTCCCTCTGGGCCATCATCGCGCTCCGCCTGGTGGAAACCGTATGCGGCATCCGCTACCGCGTCCTGGGCGCGGAGCGGATCCCCAAGCAGCCGGGCGTCGTGCTGGCGAAGCACCAGTCTGCCTGGGAAACCCTTGCGCTCCAGGACATCTTCCCGCCCCAGGTCTGGGTGATGAAGCGGGAGCTGCTTCGCGTCCCCTTCCTGGGATGGGGGCTGGCGATGCTGAGCCCCATCGCCATCGATCGCGGTGCGGGCCGCGAGGCTTTGCAGCAGCTGCTGGATCAGGGGCGGGACCGACTGAGGCGCGGCTTCTGGGTGGTGATCTTTCCGGAGGGAACGCGGGTGGCGCCCGGGGAAAAGGGCAGGTACCGCGCCGGAGGCGCGACGCTTGCGGTGGATACCGGGGCCCCCGTGGTCCCGGTGGCACACAATGCCGGAGAGTTGTGGCCCCGCAAGTCTTTTCTCAGGTACCCCGGAACGGTGACCGTCAGCATCGGCGAACCCATCGATCCCCGCGGCATGAGTCCGGCAGAGCTGACGGCCAGGGCAGAGGCCTGGATCGAGTCCGAGGTGGCGCGCATCGGCTCGCCGAGGGAATCCCGCGCGTGAACCTTGGCGCGGAGGGTCCCGTGCGGGCCACTGCCCGTCTCGCGGGACGAGAAGTGCAATACACCCTGGTGCGCTCCCGCCGGCGGAGCATCGGGCTCCAGGTGGACGACCGGGGCCTCACGGTGCGCATGCCCCTGCGGGCGTCGCGCCGCTGGCTCCAGGGCGTGCTTGAGCAGCACGCCCTGTGGATCCTGGGCAAGCTGGACCAGTGGGCGGCGCGGCCGCGACCGGTGGCTTGGGACGAAGGAGCGACGTTTCCCCTTCTCGGACGCCGTTTCGCGTACGCGCCCCGGGCGGACGGGGATTTTGAAATGATCGAGCTTCGCGGGGGCCAATTCGGGCTTCCCCTGTCCACGGGCGTTTCCCCCGCCGAGGTGCAACGGCGGGTCGGCGGCTGGTACCGGGCCCAGGCCCTGGCGTGGTACCGGGAGCGGGTCGGAGAATTCAGCGGAAGGCTGGGCGTGACGGTGCCTGAGGTTGCGCTCTCCAACGCGCGGACCCAGTGGGGCAGTTGCAGCCGGAGCACCGGCATCCGGCTCAGCTGGCGGCTGATCATGCTGCCGCCGCGGCTCGTGGATTACGTCGTCGCCCATGAGGTGGCCCATCTGCTGGAGATGAATCACTCGCCCCGGTTCTGGAGCGTGGTCGCCCGCCTTTACCCGAATTACGCGTCCGCCCGGCGGGAGCTGGGCGCGTTGGGATGAGCACGGGAACGCCGGGAAGCGCCGCTGCCCTGTGCTACCATTTGCGCCCATGCTTCGCCCGGCCTTCTCCGCTGCCTTTGTCGCCCTCGCCGGCGCGCTTCTCGTCCAGGCATGCGGATTCAAGGGCCCGCTGTACCTCCCTCCGCCCGAGCCGGCGCCAGCCCAGGAACAGGCGCCGGCCAGCAAGCAGCCCGCCCCCGACGCGCGTTAGGCCATGAGTCTTGTTCAGCGCCAGGAGGGCGAACTCCGCATGGAGGGGGTTCCGCTGGCGCGCGTCGCCGCGGAATTTGGGACGCCCTGCTACGTCTATTCCCGTGCCGCGCTGGAGCGGGCTTATGGCTCGTTCGAACAGGCCTTCGCGCGACGAGATCACCTCATCTGCTACGCGGTAAAGGCCAACTCCACCCTCGCGATCCTGAACCTGCTTGCGCGGCTCGGGAGCGGCTTCGACATTGTCTCCGGCGGGGAGCTGGCGCGGGTGCTGGCCGCCGGGGGTGATCCCCGCAAGGTCGTTTTCTCGGGCGTCGGCAAGAATGCCGCTGAAATGCGCGCGGCGCTGGATGCCGGGATCCTCTGCTTCAATGTGGAGTCGGAGGGGGAACTCGAGCGCCTGAACGCAGTGGCGGAGGCGGCGGGGCGCCGCGCCCCGGTCAGCATCCGGGTCAATCCCGACGTGGATGCCAAAACCCATCCCTACATTTCCACCGGCCTCCGGCAGAACAAGTTCGGGGTTCCGTATTCCGACGCCCTCGCCCTCTATCGCCGCGCCATGGGGCTGGCACACCTGGAGGTCACCGGAGTGGACTGCCACATCGGCTCCCAGCTCACGGAGACGGAGCCTTTTGTCGCGGCGCTGGAGAAGATCCTGGCACTGGCGGACCAGTTGGAGCGCGAGGGCATTGCCATCTCCCACGTGGACGTGGGAGGCGGCCTGGGAATCCGGTACCGGGACGAGTCGCCTCCTTCCCCGGCTGAGTACGCCCGTGCCATCTGCTCGGCCCTCGGCAGCCGGCGCCAGCGCCTGCTGGTGGAACCGGGCCGGGCCCTGGTGGGGAACGCGGGCCTGCTCCTGACCCGGGTCGAATACCTGAAGCACGGGGAGGAGAAGAACTTCGCCGTGGTGGACGCCGCCATGAACGACCTGATCCGCCCCGCCCTCTACGATGCTTGGCACGAGATCCTGCCCGTGGCCGACCGTGATGGGCCCGTGGGCGTCTACGACGTGGTGGGCCCGGTGTGCGAGACCGGGGATTTTCTCGGCCACGGCCGCCAGCTGCGGATCGCCCCCGGTGATCTGCTGGCGGTGCTCTCCGTGGGAGCGTACGGGATGAGCATGAGTTCCAACTACAACTCCCGGCCCCGCGCCGCGGAGGTGGTGGTGGACGGCGGCGACGCCCATCCGGTGCGCGACCGCGAGTCCTTGGCCAGCCTCTTCGCCCTCGAGCGCCCCCTTCCCTGAGCACGTCCTGCTGCCCACCCGGATCCAGCGCGTGGCATCGACGCCACACCGGTTCCGGGTGGTTGATTTTCTGTCAAAAAATGTTGTGGATTTTTTTTAAAGTGCATAGAATGAGCCCACCGAGCGAACGGCATTGCTCGCGGTGAACTTCACCGCGGCAAACTCGAAGAGGAAAATTCCCGCGAGTGCCCGAGTTCCGGGAGTGCGGTGAAAGCCGCGCGAGAAAACACCTGTCGCAACTTTAGAAAGGAGTAACTAATGGCCACTGCCAAGAAAGCTGCAAAGAAACCCGCGGCGAAGAAACCCGCCGCCAAGAAGACTGCCAAGAAACCTGCAGCCAAGAAGACTGCCAAGAAGACTGCCAAGAAGAAGTAACTCTAGGCCAGCGCAACAGGCCCAAGCCTCGCTGGCAACCGCGCACCCGTCCGGGCCGCGCAGACCACCCGAAGCGACAAGCCTGGCTGGATAGAGCCTCGGGGCGGCTGTTTGAGGTAACTCCCAACGCCGCCCTTTTCATTTCCCGAGTTCCCCTCCGCCCCCCGCTGTCCTCTCTCCCGACGCCCAGGAAGCCACGCGCTTCGAGGCTGACGGGGCCGCGCTTCCCGTAGCCGCCGGACAGGACCGCCTCCCTTCCGTCCTTACCCGCCCAATACCGAACCCCGATTGCGGCAATCGTCACGGCTTGCTCTCCGCTCATCAGCCGGAACACACGCTTGTCGCCCGCCTTTCACACCCCCTTCCGAAGCTGCTATACAGAAATCGGGGAGAGAGCGGCCGCGGACGGCCGCCGGCAGCAGGATGAATGTCGGTCAACTGATTCTCGAAGGTGTGCTGAGCCTCTTTTACGTGGCACTGGTTGTCGGCGCGACCGTGCTGCCCGCCGTTGCGATCTGGAGCGCCGAGCGGCGCCGGCTTCAGGATCCCAAGTACCTGCGGGAAATGGGGGTCGTAGTCCGCAAGCTCAGCGCCCTGGACCGGGTGGCGGAAGTCATCGGCCAGTTCGACGGGGCCGACATCTACCGCTATGTGGTGTTCAAGGGCATGCGCTACGACTTCCACCGGATCATTCCCCGGGACCTGCCCCGGGAGGTGGGTACCAATGAGTTGCTGATGGAGCCCGGGGTGGTCTACCTGGCCGCCTAGGTTCCAGGCTGCGCAAATGATGAGGGGCGTCTCCGCGACGCCTCCTTTTTTTCCGGTCCCCGCGCGGCGTTGACCATAGGGGAAATCCGCGCCGGCTCCGCAGCCAGGGCTTCAGGGATTGAGCTGGTGATAGACGCCGTTGGCGATGCGGAGCAGTTCGGATTTCTCCAGGTCGCCGCTCAAGGCATAGCCCAAGGGACCGTCAACCCAGTAGAACACACCGACACCGGATTCCTGGGCAAAACGGAATGCCGTTTCCTGGTTTACCTCGGCCCCCCGGCGCACGTAGAGGGTGAGGCGGCGCCCTTCCCGATCCTGATACATGAACTGGGCCGCGGGACCGTCCCCCGCGGGAAGCAACCGTCCGCCCACCAGGGCGTAACCCATATCCGCGAGGCTGGGCGCCTTGACGTCGGCTCCCAAGCGCTTGGACAGCCAGGTCACCAGGTGCTGCTCCTGCTCGGCGCCGACCTCCACCGGGTGACGAACCTCGGGCACATAAACCGCGTGGGCAACCGCCGCCTGGCGCGCCAGGGTGGCGGATTGGGGAGCGCCCATATCAAGCGCACTGCGGAGGGCCCAGCCCGCGACGCCTCCCACCGCCATCCAGGCCACTATCGCCGCGTAGCGCGCCAGGGACCAGCGCGACTCACGCTTCGCCAGCAGGCCGGAAGGCACGGGCTCGTCCAGCACCGGGTCGAACCGGGCATGGAGCACCTCGTTCTGACGCCGGTAAGCGGCTACCCGCTCCGCGGCTTCCGGGTTGGCCGCAAGATGTTCCTCCACCTCCGCCACCCGCGCAGGATCCAACTGCCCATCCACGAATTTATGGAGATCGATCTCGCTGATTGCCGTCATTTCACGATCTTCAGGCCCGGCGATGCCGCCTCGGCCATGAGCCTCCTCAACTGCTCCCGCCCCCGGGACAACCGTGACATGACCGTGCCCAAGGGGACCCCCAGAACCTGCGCCGCCTCGTCGTAGCGCAGGTTTTCCAGCCCGACCAGCAGCACCACTTCCCGGAAATCGGCGGGCAATTTCGCCAGCGCCGCCTCAAGATCCCGGATCTCCAGGGCGTCCTCCTGGGAAGCGCGCACCGGAACCTCCAGCGCCTGATCGTCCAGCGGCACCCCGGAATCCCGTAGTACCCCGTGCCGCAACTGGTTCACGAAGGTGTTGTGCATGATCGTGAACAGCCATGCCCGCAGGTCGCTGCCCTGGCGCCAAAGGTGGAACTTGCTCCAACCCCGCTCCAAGGTGTCCTGGACCAGGTCATCCGCCCGGTGGCGATCGCCGGTCAGCGCCAGGGCATAGCGCCGCAGCCTGGGAACATATTGCGCCGCCTGGGCCGCGAAATCCGCCATCAGCGCCCGCCTCCGCGAGAGCACACCCAAATCCGCGAAACGCCGGCCCCGCCATGCCGATCCCTCATACCAGAAACAGGCAACGCCAAGCCTTTATTCCCGAGGTCCGGCACGCCGCCGCAAACCAGGGTCACCCGGGGAATAAAGTTTTGTTGACGCATGTTGGCTTCGGCATGGGGTGCGCAGTTTTGATCGGGCGCCCCCGCGAGTCTGGATCGGCATGGGCAGATCGTCAACTCGGGGTACTGCTGAATGAATCGCAGAATCAAGATCCTGGCGCTGGGCCTCGGAATCGCAACAGGGGTCAGCTCGGTGACGCTGGCCCGGCTGAGTCCCGATGACACGCGTCGCATCCGGCATTCCATACTGCACGCGGTGGCGCTCAATTTTGGGCCTGTTGCCCATGGAAACCAGGAAAAGACCCGGTGGGACAAGGACGTGATTGTGACCAGTTCCTCGCACCGGGAACGTTTGGGATGGATGGGTAGGCCAGAATTTCCCGTTGCCGGTGCCGGGAAGCCGTGGCCCGGGGCGGGAGCGCACCCCCAACCAGGCACCGAAGATTTCCGCGCCAAATAACCTCTCCGTTCGGCGCACTAGCGGGCCGCGGTAACACCGCGGCCTCTTTTTTTCCTGCCCATGAACAGGAAGCGCCGAAGGGGCGCGGGCTCCCAGGACAAGGGCTCTTCAACCCCTGATCAGCAGCAGGGTGGCAAGCCCGAGGAAAATGAAGAAACCGCCGCTGTCGGTAATCGCGGTAATGAGGACGCTGGCGCCGGCGGCGGGATCCCGCCCCAGCTTGTACATGGCGAGGGGGATAAACACCCCCGCCAACGCCGCCAGCATCAGGTTGAGGATCATGGCCAGGGTCATCACTAGGCCCAGCGACAGGTTCTGATAGAAGAAATAGGCGAACAGCCCCACCAAGCTGCCCCACACCACGCCGTTCAGGACGCTGATGCCGATTTCCTTCGCAAAAAGCTGCTTGGCGTTGGCGAGACTGATCTGTCCCAGGGCCAGGGCGCGCACGATCAGGGTGATGGTCTGGTTGCCGGAATTGCCGCCGATCCCGGCCACGATGGGCATCAGCGCCGCGAGGGCCGCCAGCTTCTCGATGGACCCCTCGAACACGCCGATGACCCGGGAAGCGATAAACGCCGTGATCAGGTTGACCCCAAGCCAGGTCCAGCGGTTCTTGAGGCTCTTCCACACGGGAGCGAAGATGTCCTCCTCCTCCCGCAGGCCGCCCAGGCTCAGCACTTCCGCGCTGGATTCCTCGCGGATGAAATCAACCACGGCATCGATGGTGAGCCGGCCCACCAGCTTGCCATTGGCATCGGTCACCGGAGCGGAAATCAGGTCGTAGCGCTCGAAGGCGCGGGCCGCCTCCCGCCCGTCGTCATCCGGACGGAAGCTCACCACATCGTCGTCCATCACGGCGGCCACCATGGCTTCCGGATCGTGCAGCAGCAGGCGGTTGAGCGGCAGTTCTCCCTGAATCACGCCCAGGCGGTCCACCACGAAGAGCTTGTCGGTGTGGTCGGGAAGCTCATCCATCCGCCGCAGGTAACGCAGGACCACCTCCAGGGTGACGTCCTCCCGGATGGTGACCATGTCGAAGTCCATGAGGGCTCCGACCGTGTCCTCGGGATAGGCAAGCGCCGCCCGCAGCTGGTCCCGCTCCTCCGGGGAGAGGCGGGTAAACACGTCCTGGATGACCTCGTGGGGCAGGTCCGGCGCCAGGTCGGCAATCTCGTCGGTGTCCAGCTGCCCGACGGCGTTGGCCAGTTCGCCGGTGTCCATCGCCGCGATGAGGGATTCCCGGACCGCGTCCGACACCTCGAGCAGGATCTCCCCGTCCCGGTCCGCCTTTACCAGGTCCCACACCCGGATCCGGTCCTCGAGGGGAAGCGCTTCCAGCAGGTGGGCGATGTCCGCGGGATCCAGCTCGTCCAGCAGCTTCTGCAGCTCGGCGACATGCTGCTTGTGCACCAGGGTTTCCACCAGCCCGTGCCGCGGCATGTCCTGGCGATGGACGAGCTCCTCCACCAACCGCTGCTTGTCGAGAAGCTGGACGATCTGCTGAAGGCTCCGCTGCAATTCTTCGGAGTCCGAAATGCGCTCGCTTTCCTGCATTCTGGTAATTCCCGGACTACGCGCATTGTAGACAAGAAACGTGGGCGAGGCTCGCGCGCGCGTCCTCAAAAAAAAAGCCGGCCGCCCGAGGGCGGCCGGCACTGTTTCCGAAACGGCGTCTTGTCAGGCCGCGGCGGGCACGGAGGGAAGACCCGAGAGGGCCATGGCCAGCTCGGCCTCGTCGTAGCTCTGGTCCGTCAGTTTGCCCGCGAAGTAATCCATGTACGCCTGCATGTCGAAGTGACCGTGGCCGCAGAGGTTGAACAGGATGGCCCGGGAAACGCCCTCCTGCTTGCACTTGAGCGCCTCGTCGATGGCGCCGCGCACCGCGTGGTTCGCCTCCGGAGCAGGGAGAATGCCCTCCGCCCGGGCGAATTGGACGCCAGCTTCGAAGCAGGTCTTCTGGTGATACGCCGTGGCTTCGATCAGGCCAAGCTCCTTCACGTGGGACACCAGGGGGGCCATGCCGTGGTAGCGCAGTCCGCCGGCATGGAAGCCCGGCGGCGTGAATGTGGAGCCCAGGGTGTGCATCTTGGCCAGGGGAGTGAGATGGGCGGTGTCGCCGAAGTCGTAGGCGTACTTGCCCCGCGTGAGTGAGGGGCAGGCCGCAGGCTCCACGGCGACGATGCGCACCTTCCGGCCACCGCGCAACTGGGCTCCCAGGAACGGAAACACGATACCCGCGAAATTGGAGCCGCCGCCGGTGCAACCCACGATCACGTCGGGATAGTCGTTGGCCATTTCCATCTGGGCCATGGCTTCCTGGCCGACCACGGTCTGATGGAGCAGAACGTGGTTCAGGACCGAGCCCAGGGCGTACTTGGTGTCATCCCGCATGGCCGCCACTTCCACGGCCTCGGAAATGGCAATGCCGAGGCTTCCCGGATGATCCGGGTTCCTGGCCAGGATCGCCTTGCCCGACTGGGTCTCGCTGGAGGGAGACGCCGTGCAGCGGGCGCCGTAGGTTTCCATCAGAGCCCGGCGGTAGGGCTTCTGCTGGTACGAAACCCGCACCATGAACACCTGAACATCGATGCCGAACAGCGCGCCCGCGAAGGCAAGGGAGGAGCCCCACTGGCCAGCCCCGGTCTCGGTGGTTATGCGGGTGATGCCGGCCTCCTTGTTGTAGAAAGCCTGGGCGACCGCCGTGTTGGGCTTGTGGCTGCCGGCCGGGCTTACGCCTTCGTACTTGTAGTAGATGCGCGCCGGAGTCTGCAGCACCTGCTCCAGGCGGCGGGCACGGTATAGTGGGCTGGGCCGCCACTGGCGATAAATCTCCCGAACCGGCTCCGGGATCTCCACCTCCCGCTCGGCAGTGACCTCCTGCATGATGAGGGACATGGGGAACAGCGGCGCCAGGTCGTCGGGTCCTACCGGCTTGAGGGTGCCGGGATGCAGCACCGGGGGCAGCGGCGACGGGAGGTCCGCCACGACGTTGTACCAATGCTTGGGAATGCGGGTCTCATCGAGCAAATACTTCACCGAATCCGCCATGGAAACCTCCTCCGCCTGACTTATTTTGGAAGGCGGAAATTATAAACCCTTTCCCGGGAGGGGACGCCGGAGGGCGGGGACTGGCAGCGCGAGCGGAGCACCGCTCCGAAAAGAGAAAGGCCAGCCCGGGGGCCGGCCTTCCGTTATGCCTGAAAAGCGCTTCCGCCGGTCAGCGGGCCGGGCAGGTGTTGAGGCCCAGCAGGGGATAAACCGGGCAGAAGCCCACCACCCCGGTCGCCAGGGGCACCACGCCAATCCAGGTCCAGGGCGTGCCAACGCCGGCTATCGCCAGTCCGATGAGCCCGAGGCCCGCCGCGATGCGAAGAATCTTGTCGATGCCACCCACGTTTGACTTCATTGCAGATCTCCTTGCAACAGTTGGTTGAAGATGGCGCCCATTAGACCAGCCGGGATGGCGCCCGGTATGTAACCTAGGTTACAGAGGCAGGCCCGGCCGGCTCCCGGGGCCGTCAGGGAATCTGGGCGGCGTTCATGCGCCCGAGAATGATCTCGGTGCGCCGGTAGAGGTACGGGGACTCCCGGCGGCGGTCGAAGTAGCGGGGATTGGGAACCATGGCCGCCAGGCGCGCGGACTGCTCCGCCGAAAGGCCCGCCGCGCCGGTCCCGAAGTAATGGCGGGCCGCGGCCTCGGCGCCGAACACGCCGTTGCCCCACTCGATGATGTTGAGGTAGACCTCCAGGATGCGGCGCTTGCTCCAGGCGGTTTCCAGCATGAGGGTGATCACCGCCTCCTGGGCCTTGCGCCAGGGCGTGCGCCTGCTGGACAGGAAAAGGTTCTTCGCCAGCTGCTGGCTGATGGTGGAGCCGCCGCGCACCACCTTTCCCTTGCGCAGATTCTTTTCGTAGGCCTCCTGAATGGCGTCCCAGTCGAATCCCTCGTGGTCCAGGAACTTCGCGTCTTCCGCGGACACGATCGCCCGTTTCAGGTGGTTGGAAATCCGCTCATAGGGCACCCACTGGTGCCTGAGCTGGGCCCTGGGATTCTTGTCCTGCAGGACATCCAGGCGGTCCTCCATGAAGGCGCTGGTTGCCGGGTCGTTCCATCGCCACCACAGCACATGGCCGAAGAACCAAAGCTGGTAGAGAAACAGGATGCTCGCCGCTATGGCCAGCGTGCGCCAGCCCCAAGCCCAAAGCCGTGAGGCCAGCGATGCCTGCCGTGTTCCGCGCCTTGCCACCGCGAAATCCCTTGGCCCTGTCAACCCTCGCGCCGGAGCGCCTCCAGCACCGGCCTCGTGTCCGGGCGGACGCCCCGCCAGAGTCGGAAAGATTCGGCCGCCTGCTCCACCAGCATCCCCAGGCCGTCCGCCACCTGCCCGGCGCCCTCGGACCGGGCCAGCCGCAGGAAAGGGGTCAAGCCCTTGCCGTACATCATGTCGTAAGCCAGGGCCCCCGGCGCGAACACGCCTGCGGGCAAGGGAGGAAGCTCGTCACCAAGGCTGGCGGAGGTGGCATTGACGACGATGTCGAAGCAGCGCCCCGCCAGCGCTTCGTAGCCGCAGCCAGAAAGGGCCGGAAACTCGGGAAACAGCCGGCACAGCTCCACGGCCCGCGCGGAGGTGCGGTTGACGACGACCACGGTGGCGGGCCCCCGCTCCAGAATCGGGAGCATGACGCCCCGGGCTGCGCCTCCAGCGCCCATGAGCAGCACGCGCTGTCCGGCCAGGGGACGGCCCAGGTTTCGTTCCAGATCCGTCACCAGTCCCACGCCATCGGTGTTGTCTCCCAGAACTTCCGTCTCCGCGAAATCAAGGGTGTTCACGGCGCCGGCCCGGGCGGCCCGGGAGGTGTGGGACGAGGCGTAGCGGAACGCGTCCAGCTTGAAAGGCACCGTGACGTTGGAGCCCTTCCCTCCACGGGCGCGGAAAGCGTCCACGGCCGCCGCAAATCCGTCCACGGGTGCCAGAATCGCCTCGTAGGCCAAGTCCTGTCCCGTCTGGCGGGCGAACTCCCGGTGAATGCGCGGCGACTTGCTGTGGGCGACCGGATTCCCGATCACCGCGTACAAATCACTCATTCCGTGACCAGCTGGTCGGACCGGGTAAAGGTCCAGGTGCGGGTGATGTGAAGAACATCCGTGGTCTTGCGGACATCCGGCGGCAGCGGCGCGAAAGGTCCGGCGAGCTCCACGATGCGCAGGGCGGCCTGGTCCAGGATCTTCTTGCCCGACGAGCGCTCGATCTCGACCCGCTCCACCGATCCGTCGGCCTTGATGGCGACAGTGAGTTGAAGACTGCCGTAGAGCCTCTGCTGGCGGGCGGCATGGGGATAGTTCAGGGTGCCGACACGCTCGATCTTGAGGCGCCAGTCCTCCACGTACTGGGCCAGCACGAAGCTCTGGGCGCGGGCGCCGACGAAGGTGCGCCGCGGACGCTTCTGGTAGGCCTGCCACTCCTTGTCGATCTGGGCCTGCAGCCGCGCGATCTCCAGGCTCCGGGCCATGATCTCATCAGCCTTGGGCGCATCACCCTCCCGCGGCTCGGGGTCGGCCTTGGGCTCCGGCGGATTGACCGTGGTCTCCGACTTGATGGACGTCAGCAGTTTCTTCGATTCCTGTTCCAGCTTCTGCACCCGGGATTCCGCCTTCTGCAGCTGGAGATTCTGGGTCTCCTTGGGCAGCACTGGAAACGGGCTCTTGGCGCGCCTGGGGGCCTCGGTGTTGCCGCCGCCGTCCAGGTTGGCCTGGGCCAGGGCGTCCGCCTTCGGGGGCGCCGTGACCGTCCTGGCGTTGACGAGGATCACTTCCAGGGGCTGGGAAAAATTCCTGAGCAGGTTGGGCTGGGGCAGTGCGAATCCCACGCCGAGAATGACGAAGACATGGAAACCGACGGAAGCGAAAAGGGAAACTCCGAACGGGGGCGGCGAGACTCGGAACGCTCCGGGCATGGACATCCTGAGAAGATTCGACCAGTCTCGCTTCAAAACACTCGCCAACGGCGCTACGGCTCCCTGCTCAACTTGAAGGTGCGCCACATTCTATGCGCAAATCAGGGGGTTGTCACACCAGAGCGGGCCCGCTCAACCGTCCACCGTGGCCACGAACCGCGCGCTGAAGGTAAGGCTCAGAAGGTCCACATCCGCGACCGCGAGCTGCACTGTGGCCCCGGGCTGAACAAGCTCCGGCAGCGACGGCACCCGCTGCACCAGGGGCACGCCGTGGAGCTTCACCAGGTTCTCCCGGAGCACGGTTCCCGCCACCAGCTCCATGCCTTCCTGAACCAGCCAGCGCAGGGACCAGTAGCGCTCCATCTGCCGCTGAAATTGGTTGTAGGCGTCGTAAGCCAACTCGAAATCGCGCATGGCGGTCAACAACGCCTCGTCCGTTCGTTGGTAGGGAGGGGTCTCGCCCCGGATCATGGCCACCAACTGGCGCTGGTTCACCAAGTCCACGTAGCGGCGCAAGGGAGAACTGGCCCAGACATACTGGCGCACGCCGAGACCCTGATGGGGTGCCGGAACCGTGGACATGCGGACCTTGCCGTTGGACTGGGTCCGGTACATGGCCGCGATTCCCGCCTCGGACAGCTGGCGCCCCCATTCGCTGTTCACCAGGATCATCAGTTCCGACACCACTTTGTCGATGGGAGACCCGCGGCGCCGCTCGGTAATGGTGACCCGGTCGTTCTCCACCCGGAAGTTGTAATCCACGGGGGGCAGGCCCTCCCCCGCCTTGCCCCGGCGCGCCTCCAGGACATTGGCCAGGTCCCACAGCACGCGCAGCTCCGCCCCGAAAGGATGATTCAGCGTGTCCCGCTCCAGGGTGTACTCGTTGAAATGCTCCTCCAGGGTGTCGTGGCGGAGGTTGGCCGCGATCCGCACCCCCTCGATCCGGCTCTCCCCGGCAACCATCGAAAAGTCCTCGCCCGCAAGATCCAGGTACATGGAAACCGCGGGGCACAGCCGGGCCTCGCCCAACGTGAATGCGTGGATCACCTCTTCCGGCAGCATGGTGATCTTGTTGCCGGGCATGTACACCGTCGAAAGGCGGCTGGCGGCGATCCTGTCCAGGGCCGAATCCTGGGCAAAGCCCAGGGTCGGCGCCGCGATGTGGACGCCGATGCGCCATCCGCCGCCCGGCAGCGGCGTGACCGAGAACGCGTCGTCGATCTCGGTGGTGGCGGCGTCGTCGATAGAGAAGGCGGGCGTCGCGGATTCCGCCAGATCGTCGGGAACCTGGATCTCGCCCCAGGGCGGAAATTCCGTGCCCCGGGGAAACTGCTCCAGCAGAAAGCGGTGGAAATGGTAGTCGTGGCTCGAGGGCAGCGCACCGCAGCGCTGCAACAGATGGGGCACGCCCAGGCGGGTCTCCGCGCATGCCCCTTCGAGGGCCTTCCATTCGGTGCTCGCCTTGTCCGGCGAGTAGAGCAGCGTCGGCAGCTTATCGTCGAACTCCGGCGGCAGCCGGAACGCGCACAATTCTCGGGCGTAGCGGTCCTGCAATTCCGCCTGCGCCCGCTTGCGCTCAGCGCTGGCCAGGGCCGCCTTTAGGGATTCCGGCGGAGCCGGCCGGTAGCGGCCCTTGCCCTTCTTGTAGAAGTGCATGGGCGCGTCATGCAGGCGGATCAGGACGCCCGCCGCCTCCGCGGCATCGGGCGGGCGCCCGAAATATTCCCGCGCCAGATCGTCGTAAGCGAACTCGTCGCGGCCGCTGGAGCATTCCCAGAGGAAGTCCGGGTCCAGGTCCTCCGCGACGCGGTGGGCGCGCTCGAGGAAATCCTGCAATGCCCCGTCCTGGAACCTGAATACCACCGACGCGGCCTTGATCTTGGATCGCTTGCCATGGGGCGCTTCCACCTGCAGGGAGGTCACGTTGTCGGCGAGCACGCTGGCTACCTTGAACGTACCCTCTTCCTCGTAAAGGACATTCATGGGGAGAATACTGCGCAGCCGGGCGCGCCGGCGCTAAGGATCAAGTCGGTGAATTATAAAATAGTTCGCGGGCATTCCCGGGGCCCATGATGCGCCGCCCCTTTACAAATCGACGATCCCATTCTAGTTTTCAAATTAAGGCGCCCCGGGGCCGTTTACCGGCCGACTGACTGGGTCGTGGAGCGACGGGAATCGCTCCCTGGCGACGGACCTCCAATCACGCGGAACAAGGTTCCCGGAGGGACTCCGTCTCGGAGGCTTCAACCATTCATCCGCCCGGTTCACGGGCCCTGCCGCCACCTTCCAGGTGGTACCGGCGGGACAAAGTGGAATGGGCCCCGGAGCGCCGCACGACTGCCCCCATGACCAGCCCGCGCGGCTGGTCATTTTTTGCGCGGCGCTTGGGCAAAACCGAGGATGGTCTCCAGGTAGTCCGCGAATACGCTGAACCCGTGGTCTCCGCCCTGGATCACGATCTGGCATGCGCCGCGATATTTCTTCACCCCCCGCCGGTAATCCAGCACCTCGTCCCCGGTGGTTACCAGGAGCAGATAGCGCTCGGGATGGGTGATCTGCTCCACCTCCAGTGACTTCAATTCCCTCAAGTGGCGATCGGTCAGATCGTATTCCTCGCCCGTGTAAAGGTTCTTCTGGGGGCCGAGATACTGCGCGAAAAGCTCGTAGGGCCTCACCGCGGGATTGATCAGCACCACCCGGTACGGTCCCCGCTCGGCCAGCCAGGTCGCGTAATATCCCCCGAGAGAGCTGCCGACAAGAATCACCTCCTCCGGCGCGTAATCTCCCGCGGAACGCTCGAGGGCGGCCACCGCCTCCAGGGGCAAATGGGACAGTTGCGGACAGCGGAATTCGAATCCCCGATCCAGTTCGTCGAGCCTTTCGCGCAGGATGCTCGCCTTGACCGACGCGGGGGAACTGTTGAGGCCATGGACATAAACAAAGCATCGCGCCACGGCGGCTCAGCAATGCCTTCCGGCAAGGAAGGCCGAGAATGAGGTTGTCAGGTTATCGCCCATGGCCTGAAGCATGGCCCTGCCAGCCACCGTCACCCGGCATGCCGGGCGCGCCGCGCCAGCAGGTGCTGCAGCAGGTAGTAGGTCCAGACGGCGAGGGCAATCAGGCTGGCCCAGGTTTCGAACGGGAGTCCCACGGCCATCACCCCGACGGCGACAGCCAGCAGGAATAGACCGGTGAGCAGATGTATAAGCAGCGACGCCCGCGCCCAACGGGCCGGATCGGGCAGCGTCGCCCCGTGCCAATCCGTCACGAAGCGGAGGTCGCCGCGCACCCCGACCCGCCAGGCCCGCCGCAGCAGCAGGCCGGCGATGGGAAAAATGCCCACGAACATCAGGCGCGCGATCCAAACCATCCAGTCCGCGTCCACCGCCTCATTCTCCTCTGATCTTGCGCTTGTAGGTCTCCGCGCTCACCAGTCCCTCGACCGACTGGAATCCGGCATCCTCGGCGCGGACCAGCGCGACCAGCATGATCTGGGCAATGGCGAAGGCATCCGCCAGGCCGTTGTGCCGCTCAAAACTATGTATGGCCAGGACCCGCTGCCACTCCTCGAACGGAGTGCGCTCGTTGAACTCCCTTCCCATGAGATCGGGCAGCAGCCAGGCAATGTCGATCCATGGCTGATCAAGCGCCGGTGCCCCCGCGCTGCGGAGGAACCTCTGGAGCATCAGGCTCACGAAGGGCGCATTGTACGTCACCAGCACGGACCTGCCGACGAAATCCAGCAACCCGCCCGCCAGCTCCGCCCCAGCCTGGTCGTCACTTTCCACCCCGCTCACCCCCGGATGGCCGGGCAATCGCTGATGAAACATGCCGGCCATCTCGATCTTGCCTTCGTGGAGCGCCACCGCGCCCACGCCCAGCAGCCTGTCGCGGCGCGCATCCAGACCGGAGACCTCCACATCGATGGCGACGAGGCGCGCGTTCCGCAGGGAAACCCGCAGCGGTGCGGCCGGCAGGGCCCGCCAGCGCTCTATCCTCTCCTTGAGCTGCGGCGGCGGCCGCCGCTCCCGCCCGAACAGCCGTCCTTCGAGGCTCATGGGCCGAAGTCCAGCTTGATGCGTTCCTGCAGGTGCTGGGCCTGCCGGAACGCCTCCCGCAGCATGCGCTGATCAAACTCGTGGAGGGAATAAGGATCAAGGCGATTGGCGTGGGCGTGAGCCCGCTGCGGCTGATCCGCCGGCAGTCGAAGGCGCAAACCCTGGAGGAAGTGGAACGCCGATATCTCCGCCTCCACGGCCCGGCTGCTTCGTTTCACGCGCTGCCCGCCCAGGCGCAGCCGCAGTTCCGTGCTGGTCGCCCGTACACCATTGGCCAGTGCCAGTATGCGGGCCCCGTCAACGAACAGCCGCGCCCCCTGCTTCTTGACGTCTATGGTCCCCGAGAACTCGCCGCCGTCGGTGGCAAAGCGCGAGAACATGCCCACGGGCGGGGTCACCTCCAGGGCGTTCTGGGCCATCATGCGCAGGAAGATTGTGTTCTCCCGGCTCAGGGAGAACAGATGATCCCTCAGGGCCTCCGCCAGCAACGCGTTCCCGTAAAGGGCCCGGAAGTCGAAAAAGATCGAGGCGTTCAGAAGGGCCTCCGGGGACGGGGTGCGAATCCAGTCCGTAAAGCGCTTTTGCCATTCCCCCCGGGTCAGGCACCACTTGGGATTCATGGCCATGATGCCGCCGTCGCAGAGGGGGAAGCCGCATTGATCGAGGGCGGCGTTGACCCGCCCCGCGAACTCGACCAGCTCGGCGCGGATGGTTTCGGCATCATTCCCCGCTCCCGGCTGAAAAATCACGCCGTTGTCCTGGTCGGTGGAAAAGGTCTGCTCCTGCCTTCCTTCCGATCCGAACGCCAGCCAGCAGAAATCCACCCGGGAAACCGCTTCCGTCTTCAGCAGCTCGATGAGGCGATGGGCAATGCGGTCGTTGAACGAAGAGACCAGCCGCGTGAGCTGCGCCGCTCCCATGCCCTGGTGAAGCATGGTGCGCCCCAGCTGCCGGATCCGTTCCGCGGCCGAAATGATTTCCTCCACCGAGTCTGCGGACTCGATGGGCTCGGTGACTTGGTGCAGTCCCAGGCGCTGCAGCTCGAACAGGTCACGCTCCGAAACCACGCCCAGGGTCCGCTGTTCGCCGTTGACGACGACGACATGGCGGATCGAGCGCGTTCCCATTTCCAGGGCGGCTTCTGCCACCGTGGTGGAGTCGGGCATGATGAAAGCGGGGGCAGACATGGCGGCGGCGATGGCGCAGTCGCCATTGAGGCCGGCGCCGAACACGCGGCGGAGGAGGTCGGTTCCGGTCACGATGCCAACCGGCGCATCGCCTTCCACGATCACCACCGATCCCACGCCCTCTCCCAGCATCAGCCGTAGCGCCTCGCTGACGCTGCCTTCGCGGGACATGGTGACGGGCTTGGACTTGATCGCGCTGCCCAGGGACAGACAAAGCACCTGCTCGGCCACGCGTCTCGCCCGGGTATCGTCCGCGAAGCGCATGAGAATCCGCTCCTGCGCGCTCCACTCCATGGCGAGCATGTACTGAAGCACTGCCGGCTCTGCGACCAGCAGCGGAGCGTCGCCCTCGTCCAGGATCCAGCAATGGCAATCCTCGACGGCGCTCACGATTCGGCGCGGCTTCCGGTCCCTGAGCACCGACTGCAGGGGAAAAACGGCCCCGGCCTCCAGGGCCACAAGCTCCTCCGCGCCGCCTCCCGGGATGGGCTGCTTGAGGACCGCCGTGCCGCGCTTCAATATGAAAAGGCTTCCGCCAGGGCCAGCCGTGTCGGGGTGAAGGATGTCCGAGCCTCGCGGAAAAAATCCCAGCGAAGCCCTCGCCAGGAGCGGCGAAAGAATTTCCGGCGCAAGTTCACGGAACGGCGCCCGCTGGCGCAGCCCGGCCACCTCCGCCTGCAGCAGCTTGTCCTGGTCACCGTGCATGAATCGAGTCTAGCAAAAAAAGAAACTCCCGCCGCGGCGGGAGTTTCTCGACTACGGAGCCGGTCGCTGCTAATGGGCCTGGGCAACTCCGGCGCCGCGAGGCGTGCGGATGTCCTCCACCAGGTGCTGGATGTGGTCCGGGCACGGAGCCGTCACCTTGGACACCACCAGCGCCACGATGATGTTCAGAATCGCGCCCACCACCCCGATTCCTTCCGGCGAGATGCCGAACAGCCAGTTGGCCGGGATGTTCTCAGCCAGGGGCGTGATAAAGACACCCTTGGAGTAAAGGATGTAGCCCATGGTGAACACCAGGCCAGTCAGCATGCCCGCGATGGCACCTTCCCGGTTCATGGTCTTGCTGAAGATGCCCAGCAGGATGGTCGGGAACAGCGACGCGCAGGCCAGTCCGAAGGCGAAGGCGACCACCTGCGCCACGAAGCCTGGTGGGTTATAGCCGAGATAACCTGCGATGCCGACCGCCACCGCGGCGGAGACCCGCCCGGCCATCAGCTCGCCCTTTTCCGAAATGCCCGGCATGAACACCCCCTTGAGCAAGTCATGGGACACCGCTGCCGAAATCACCAGAAGCAGTCCCGCGGCCGTGGACAGCGCCGCCGCGATACCCCCGGCGGCCACCAGTGCGATCACCCAGTTGGGCAGCTTGGCGATCTCCGGATTGGCCAGCACCATGATGTCGCGGTCCACGGTAAGCTCGTTGCCCTTCCAGCCGGCGGCCTCGGCCTTCTGCACGAAGTCCGGGTTCTTGGACTTGTCGTTGTAGTACTGGATGCGGCCGTCGCCGTTCTTGTCCTCGAACTTGATCAGGCCGGTTTTTTCCCAGCGCTTCATCCATTCCGGACGAGCCTCCGCGCTGAGGCTGCCTTCGGGCGCGAAGGTCTGCCCGGAGATGGCGCCGGGCGATACCGTCGCATGCAGGTTGTAGCGGGCCATGGCGCCGACGGCGGGGGCCGTCGTGTAAAGGATGGCGATGAAGACCAGAGCCCATCCCGCGGAAATCCTGGCGTCGTGCACCTTGGGCAC
>Ga0210334_10071769_pt1 | contig 24450 bp, 23 predicted proteins | sample S306metaT_FD_164440 | JGI IMG/M metagenome (GOLD analysis project Ga0210334, IMG submission 164440) | Metatranscriptome of estuarine sediment microbial communities from the Columbia River estuary, Oregon, United States - S.306 (Metagenome... | ecosystem: Environmental > Aquatic > Marine >... | reverse complement strand
TACCGAGTGCGAAACTGTTTGCCGATCTTGCATCGATCGGCGCCTAATTGAAGAACGAACGGGATTTCAAGATGTCCGACGGAGGGAAGGTACTTTTCAAGGATGTCCACATCGACGATATCATCAAGATCATCAGAGAGAAGCCGACTAGCTTCACCTAGAAGGATGACCGTCGTTGCATGGGACCCTGCAACGAGGCCAAGGGCGATGCGTAGTGCTTCAACTGGTCTATGAGTCTTTCTTGGATCTTCCTGAATGACAACGGCAACAGTCTTAGCCATAACAAGTCAACCAATGTTAGGTGAATGACAGAAACGGATCGCATGCGTCGATGATTCCGGAGAGAACAACAAGCCCAGACAATGAAATGGCAGGATCGAGATCCGCCGTTGAAACATGATGTTGTTGACAGCCGTAGGCACAAGCAAAGACTTTTACGCCCGCGTGAGCGATTTGTCGGTATTGAGGATCAGTCAGATTCTTAACCCCTTCATCAATGAGATAGAGATACACCTCATGACCAGCTGAGAGGGCTGCCTGTGATAGCCCATGAACGGTTGCCGCGCTCTCATGGGAAGGGGGTAGCGCGAGGAGGAGACCAAGCTTACGTCGCATCTTAATAATTCACAGGTTTTTATATTAAAGAATCATGCACTTATGAATTTCAGTGACAAGAAAAAAGTAAGAGGTTTTGAGGGAAAAGTCAATGGGAAAAATTGAGATTAGGGAGCACGAAAAAGTGGGGAGATGTCACGACTGAGAGACGTGAGAGAGACATCTTGTTGAGCTTTGGTGTTCATATCTCGAAGGATGGCGGTACCTTTCGTCGCTTCATCGTCTCCGATGATGAGGGTAAATCTTGAGCCAAGCCGATCTGCCTGGCGTAAGTGAGATTTGAGTGTGCCGGACCGAAAATCAGAGACCGCTCGGATTCCCGCCAGGCGAAGCTCCTCAAGAGCCGACAAGCCGGTGGCCGAACCCAGGCTGCCGAACCCTGCAATATAGACGGTCGTAGATCCAGGAGACGCTACTGGCGCTGTCTCAGACAGCATCATCGCCATCCGTTCCAATCCAAGCGCAAAGCCGACAGCTGGAGTAGAAGGACCGCCAAGGGTCTCGACAAGAGCATCGTAACGGCCTCCTGCTCCGACTGCATTCTGCGCGCCCAAACTCGTCGACGTGACTTCGAAGGTCGTGAGGCAGTAGTAATCGAGCCCTCGAACAAGCCGATGGTTTAGGCGATAGGGAATTCCGATGGAGTCAAGCCCGGCGACAACACCGGCAAAATACGAACGGGCCTGTTCAGAAAGGGAGTCGGCAAGACGGGGGGCCGCCTCGGTGGCGGCTCGACATTCGGGAACTTTACAATCCAAGACACGGAGGGGGTTCGTCTCAACACGCCGCCTGCAGTTTCCACAGAGCGCCTCCACATACTGTGTCAGGTAGGCAACAAGCACGGGGCGATAGACCTCCCGATCAGCGGTGTAGCCAAGATTGTTGATTTCCAATGTCAGGGCCGGAAGCTTCAGGTCCATGAGGACCCGCCATAACAGTGCGATGACCTCCACATCGGCGCGTGGGTCCGATGTGCCCAGCGATTCGACGCCGAACTGGTGAAACTGGCGTAGGCGGCCGGCCTGAGGCCGCTCATGCCGAAACATCGGTCCCATATAGAAATACTTTTGCGGCAAGGGATCGGCGTTGCGATTGTGTTCGATAAATGCCCGAACTGTCCCTGCGGTTCCTTCAGGCCGGAGCGTGAGCGAGGTGCCGTCCCGGTCCTGGAACGTGTACATCTCTTTCTCGACGATGTCGGTTGAAGCCCCTATGCTTCGGGCGAAGAGAGTCGTGACCTCGAAAATTGGGACACGAATCTCCTGAAATCCATAACGGACGGCCCACTGCCGGGCGGTCTCCTCGATGAGCCGCCAACGGGGAGTCTCTTCGGGAAGAATGTCTTTGACGCCCTTAATACCTTTGATCATGCCAACAACCGGTAAGGGGTTAGGCGTGAGGTGTCACGGAAGAGAGGTCACGAGAAACGGACGTCTCAACACGTCACACCGCACAGTTCGGACGGAATATAGCGGCGCATTCTGAGGCAAGTCAACGGAGGCGGAGCCAGGCTTGCGCCTCGTCGGTACGAGAGGTATAGTGCGCCTCCTTCAGTCTTGTCCCGTGATGAGGAACGGTCTATGCCCCAGGATCAATCCGGTCGCCGGGTGGTGGCCCTCGCGCCGATGCCTCCGGAGAAGTCCGCCTACGCCTTGGCACGGTACAGCCGATCGCCAGACTCCATCGAAAACAGCATCACCTGGGTCCATGGCCACTCTTCGGAGAAATTCTGGGAGCAGTTCTACTTCGACTATGGCCATGCCTCGATCGCGGACCTCGGCCACGTCGTCGTGTGTTTCGAAGACATCTCAGAGCTCGCCGCGATCCGGCTGGAAGACGAGCCGCTCTGGGACGGTCAGGCCAAATCCAGCCGGTACCAGAACTTTGCGTCAAGCCGGTGGTATGTTCCAAGCCAGATTCGAGGGAGCGAAATCGAGGCGGTCTATGAAGGCATCCTGCGTAGCCTGACCGAGGTCTACCGTCTGTTGCACGATCCCTTAATTGCCTATCTCTCTGAAAGGGATCCTCGCCCGGAGTCGATGAAGCCGGCCGACTATCAACGGACAATTGCCGCGCGCGCGTTCGATGCCACGCGGTACCTGCTCCCGCTTGCGGCCAAGACGAACGTGGGCCAGGTCGTGAGCATCCGGACGTTGGAAAAGCAGATCACTCGCTTGCTGTCGTCGCAATTGCCGGAACTGCGCGCCATCGGCGATGATTTGAAAGAGGCCTGCCGGCGCCCTCCTGTCAATCTCTGGGGCGAGCTGAATGGGCAAACCGCCGGGGTGAACGAGCCCTTGGCGCCGACACTTGCCCGCCACGCGAAGGCGAATCCCTATCAAGCGGCGGTCTATTCGGATTTGGCGCGTCACGCGAAGGAGGTCTTTCGCGGGACAAATCTCGATCAGCCAGATCGCTGGGGCGCTGTCGAGTCGGTCGAACTGATCGACCCGCACGATCCGCTGGACGAAGTCGTCACGACGCTGCTCTATCGTGTCGCACAGGCGCCGTACCGGAGAATTCTCGAAGTCGTCAAAGATTGGTCCGAACAACAGAAGCAGGACACGATCGAGGTGGCGACGCATCAGCGCGGCCCGTACGACGAACTGATCAAAGAGTTTCGTAGCGGCTACGCGTTCAATTTCGACATCCTGATGGACATCGGCGCATGGAGAGATATGCACCGTCACCGGCGATGCCAGCAGGTGCAGCAGAATTTCACGACGATTCACGGCTACGACGTGCCGCCGCCGTTCGTCGAAGCGGGATTGGATCGGGAGTACCGGCAGGCGATGGACGCCGTGCGCAACGACATCGAACTGCTCAGAAAAAAGGACCAGGAAGCCTCGCTGTACGCGATCCCGTTCGGTTTCAAGGTACGCTGCCTGTTCAAGATGGATTATGCCGAGGCGGAGTATATCGCCAAGCTCCGTTCCGGCGTGAAGGGCCATTGGTCGTACCGCGCTGTTGCGTGGCAGATGAAGCAGAAGCTTGCCGCGCGCTATCCTGTTCTTGGGAACGGCATCCAGGCCACGCCCCCCGATGTCGAAGACGCTTTGACTCGGTAGAAGTCTCAGACCACACATGAGCAGCCATCCGCAACAATGCGAAGCAGCAATTCTGGCTGGAGCGTGGGATACGCTCTTTGCCGAGGCCTCGGCCTGGGTCGCAGAACATACGGGCGCCGGACCTGCGGACCCGCGGGCGTGCTTTTCACAGAATGTTGTCTATCTCCTGCGCGGTCAGTTTTCCGATGCCTGGAAAGCACATGCATCGTGCCTGGAGGCTGAAAACGATATCGCCGCCGTCAAAGCCTGGGTCGATGACATCCGCGCGCGGCACAACGATAACGGTCAGGCACATTTAGTCACCGGCCTCTTACTGGCTCAGTCCGGTCAATCGGAACAGTCGGTGCCGTGCTACAAGGACGCGGCCAGGCTGAGTCCACAATCCGCTTATCCGCACTACTTCCTGGCGCAGATTCACGAGCGGGCGAGTCATCTCGAAATGGCGATCAAGGAGTACAAGGAAGCGGTGCGCCTCGATCCGGCCTATGGGCCGGCCAGAACCAATCTTGGAGTGGCCTATCAGGAACAGGGCCGGTTGGAGATGGCGATCAAGGAGTACCGGGAGGTCATCAAGTTACATCCGAACGACCCGGTCGCCCATGCCAATCTTGGATGTGCCTTGGCCGAGCAAGGCAAGCTGGAACCGGCACTGCAGTCGTACAAGGACGCGCTCAAGCTGAATCCGAAGGACGCGGAAGTCCACTTTGCTTTGGGCGGCCTGCACGAAACGAGGGGGCGCCTAGACCTGGCGGAGAAGTCCTATCGCGATGCGCTGGGAGCCAATGGCGAATTCGGCGCCGCCTACTCGTCGCTAGGGTGGCTCAGCCTGAGAAAACAACGGTTGCAAGACGCGCAAGAACTGTTCAGTCGGGCTTTGAAGTGCAACGAAGAAGACCCCAGCGCCTATCATGGCATTGCCGAACTGTATGCGATTCGCGGCAAACGCCAGAGCGCGATGGAAAACTACACCAAGGCGCTGAACTACTATCGCGACCCTGAAAAAAGGAACCAGATCATGAATCAGTTATTCCAGGAAGGCCAGGTGGGGGATTGAGCGGCCGAGGCGTTCCTTTTCCTTCACCCAGGTCCTACCCAGCGCCTGCTCACGCTTGACGGATCATTCTGCCACGGCTAGTATCCACAATGGATGTGTTATGCAACCACCAAGGAGTAAGCCCATGGCAACCCTCACTATTAAAAATATTCCGGAGCCGCTTGTGAAACGTCTGAAACAGCAGGCTGCAGCTCAGCACCGGAGTCTGAATTTTCAAGTCATCTCCTATCTGGAAGAGATGACGCATAGCGTGCCGGTCGATGCCGATGCGTTGCTAACGAGGGCGAGGAGCCTTCGCCGAACGCCAAAAGGGATGAAGCTGACTGATCATGTGCTCAACGAACTCAAGGTAGTCGGCCGGCCATGATCGTGGCCGATACGAATCTGCTGATCTATCTCTATGTTCAGGGCCAAAGGACGGAAGAGAGCGAAGCTGTCCTGCGGCGTGATCCGGTCTGGACAGCTCCATTACTGTGGCGTTCTGAATTCCGGAACGCACTGATCGGATTAGTGCGAAAGGACGCACTGGCACTGGATGAAGCGCTGTCCATGGTCGATGAGGCCGAGCGGTGGCTAGCCGGTCGTGAATACAGCGTGGTCTCCCGGCATGTACTAACGTTGGCGGAGAAGTCCGGTTGCTCGGCCTACGACTGTGAGTTTGTCGCTCTGGCTCAGGATCTGGCAGTGCAGCTCGTCACCGCAGACCGCCAGATTCTAAAGGCCTTCCCAACCATTGCTATCTCGCCATCAGCCTTCACAGGCTAATCCGTAGGCTCACGGCCCTGAGCGTATTCGAAGGAAGAACGACGACAGGCGCGGCTTACAGTTCGCGGATGGCGCCTTGGAGGACGGTAATCTGCGTGACCGGGTCGCCCGACGACCTGAGCTCCGTGCGAATCTGGTCCTTGAGGTAGGATGAATAGCCGATGCGGTCGACGAGGAGATCGAGGAATCGCTCGGTCGGCACCAGGCTCTGGCCTTTGAGTTCCTCCACCGTCTCGTCGCTCACCGGTACATAGGTGCTGCCGATGTGGAAGACGACGTTGTAATGCTGCCCCTTGGAGATGCGCTCGAATCGTAGTCCCTTCACCGAATTCCTCCTCACAGCTGCTTAACATGCCATTCTAGACGAGTGCTGGTCGTGAAGACAAGGGCACCCTGTGGGCCATGAAGATGTGTCTGTAACACGACTCATGCGGTAGACAGCTGTGCTGAAGCGCTTTATCATGGGCGACATGTATTGTGGATTATGCGTGTAATGAGCCGTGATGACAGCCAAAGAGCTTATAGAACTGTGGGTCGCCCGGCTTGAAGGGGATCAACAGCGGATCATAGACGCCGGACAGGATGGTGCCGTTGCGGCAGCAGAGGCTCGGCTTGTTCGAGCGATCGGGGGGCTCCATCTGTATGAGTGTATCGTCCCCCCTGGAGTGTCGCTGTCGGTCGACCTTCCCCTGTCTATCGTGCCTTCTGACGAGACGGATCCGACTGAAGGGGTCGTCTTGCGTCAGAAGGGCGGCGCGCTCCTCGTGCAGGCAGTCGACTCCCTCGGAGCCTCGCCGTCTTCCGTCACACTTATTCCAGACCTAGCCGGACTCCTGAGCACATCGGCCAACCGATTGAAGGACATGGTCGCAAAGGCGGATGCGCAGAGTCTTGGTCTCTCTGAGCGCGTGGTTCCTTGGCTTACGGCCCCTGAAGATGCCCGGAAGATGTTAGCTTCTACATCGTCGGTCCTCACAACCCTGTGGTCGGAAGACCGGTCGGAGCGTCGTCACAAGCTTGCCAGTCTGGCGACGGAACTGATTCGCGCCAACAAGCGTATTCTGTTGATCAGTCCCGATCATGAGGAATCGGACGATAGCGTGGGATTGATCGCCCGCACGATGAAAGCCAGCGGCCTCAACTACAAGACGTGGATCAGCCGGTATGAAATGCCGATCACGACGCACAGTCACGGCGTCGATCTTCAAGAGTTGGGCTTCGAGGCGCAAATGCATCAGTTTTATGCCAGGTCTCAAACGGAGAAAGCCTCCCTGCGGCGTAAATATGAGCGGTTCCGAGAACTGGCCCCCTTTCTGGCCGGCAAGGTCCAAAAACAAAAGGACTTGGACGAAGTGCGGTTGCTCGAATGGCGTCTCGTGACCCAGCTGAGAGATGTGCAAGCAAGACTGGCCGAGGTCGGGTCCACCCTGGCCGAGTACGAGACCCTCACGCTGTTTCAGCGGCTCACGATGCAGGCTGTCGGGAAGAATGTGGAATCGCTCACGCAATACCGTGCGCTCTATCAGCAGCAGATCGATGGGCTGAGCCAAGAGCTTGATCTGGCCAAAGATCGCATTCGGCAACTGGTCCCGGAAGCGGCTATTCCAAGGGAATTGCGTCAGGAGGCGGAGGACCTCAAGGAAGCGGTTACTAAGTTGGGCGGGACGAAGAAGATCCGGGAGTTGCTGGCCGCTGAGGCGGACCCGAACCGCCAGGCGTTCATTCAAAATCGTCGGCTGGTGGCGGCCACGCCCGTTCGAGTGGCCAGCGACCCGCTCTTCAGCCGTGTGAGGTTCGATGTGCTGATCGCCGATGAAGCCCCGCGAATCGGCGCCGCCTCGCTGTTGGCCGCGGCTGGACTGGTGCGTGAACGGATTATTATGAGCGGAGATCCGCGTGACATTGCAGCGGCAGGCTGCTGGACGGCGCAGGATACGTCGGTTCAGGCGGCCGGCTAGGTCTAAAGATTATGCGTCTCTTTGCTTGACGGAACTCCTCACAATTCAGGATAATCCACCTTCCCTGTAGTAGAGCCGAAGTGGCGAAACTGGCAGACGCACTAGATTCAGGGTCTAGCGCCCGCAAGGGTGTCCGGGTTCAAATCCCGGCTTCGGCACCACCCCTCTTTCCCTGTTCCCATCAATGGGTTTTGTCGTTATCGCGCCTTGTCGCTAGGATCAGGCGACACTAGGCTGTCCCCTTTTTCAACTGGATTGTCACGTGAATGTGAGGATCGACCTCGGTGAGGTCAAAGCAAGACGAGGAGCTTGGGCCTATGATCATGCCAGGGCGGTATCGGCACTATAAGGGTCAAGAATACGAGGTGCTTGGGGTCGCCAGGCATTCCGAGACTGAAGAAGAGTTCGTCGTGTACCGTGCGCTGTATGGCGAGTGTGGCCTCTGGGTCAGGCCGTTAGGAATGTTCGAGGAGCTGGTCGACATTGATGGCCGACCCATCCCTCGTTTTTGTAGGTTGTCGTAGGAAAGAACCGGAGACGCGTTTTCAGAAAACAACGAGACCTGGAATCGGCAAGGCGTAACGGGGCAAGGGTTTCTCGTACCACTCCATTGCACCGGCTTCAGGAACTGGTACGTCTGAGTCCGCGGAAATCCAGCTCACACGTCAGCGGGTCCGCTCTCGTCTACCGGCGTCCCGGGTGTGAGACTGTGTACACAAAAGCTGAATACACGACTGCCAATCCGATACTCACTGCCAATACACCGATGATCAATGCCACCATAGCTCCTCACCCCCTTCCAGTTTCATGTGGCCAATCTACTCCTGCTCTATGAAGGGTCCATGAGGAGATCATGAAGAATTCTTCATTGGTCACGGCCTGGCCGGCGGTTTCTATCGAGGTTAGCAATCCCGCTCCTGCGATGGCGCGAGAACAAGATGGACGAGAACCGGAGTTCGAAGTGTTGGAGAAGCAAGAGATTATTGGAACTTGCGAGACCACACGCTTCACGAGATACGAGCGACGAGGAAGAGAGCGGCGTATCGGACGATTGCAGCAGAAGTGCTCATGAATCATGTGGGCTGGAGCGTAGCGTCATCGATAAAATGAGTGTTGCGTAACTCCAGCGTGGCAGGAGAGAAATTCGTCGTGTTGTCCTACGGTTGACGACTGCTCAACGCGTGGCAGGAACGACCCCGGCCGGACTAAGACTGATAGCTTTCAATCGGCGGGCAGCTGCAGATGAGATGGCGGTCGCCATAGGCCTCGTCGATGCGGCTGACGCTCGGCCAGAACTTGTTGTGCGCGAGCCACGGGGCGGGAAATGCCGCTTGTTCGCGGCTGTAGGGGCGGCTCCATTCGGTGGCTGTGACGATGGAAGCCGTGTGCGGCGCGTTTTTCAGCAGATTGTTCGTCCTCGGCTGGCGGCCATCGACGATGTCCTGAATCTCGGCGCGGATCCGAATCAACGCCTCGCACATCCGATCGATCTCTGTCTTGGCTTCGCTCTCCGTCGGCTCGATCATGAGTGTGCCCGGCACCGGGAACGAGACCGTCGGAGCATGGAAGCCGTAGTCCATCAGCCGTTTCGCGACATCCATCGCTTCAACCCCTGCGCGCTCCTTGAATTCCCGCAGATCGAGTATGAACTCATGCCCCACCAGTCCGGCGTCGCCGGCATAGAGGACCGAGTAATGCTTCTCCAGCCGTTTGGCCATGTAGTTGGCGTTCAGAATGGCCACCTGGGTGGCCTTGGTCAAGCCATCACGGCCCATCAGTGCGATGTACACCCATGAAATTGGGAGGATGCCGGCGCTGCCGTATGGAGCGGCAGACACCGGGCCGATCGCGTCTGGTCCGCCGAGTTTCGTCACAGGATGGCCGGGTAGAAACGGCACAAGGTGCTGCGCGGCTCCAATGGGGCCCACGCCAGGTCCGCCGCCGCCGTGCGGAATGCAAAAGGTCTTATGAAGATTGAGGTGGCAGATGTCCGCACCGATGTCGCCGGGACGGCAGAGGCCCACCATGGCATTCATGTTGGCGCCATCCATATACACCTGTCCGCCGTGGGTGTGGACGATTTGGCAAATACGCCGCACACCCGCCTCGAACACGCCGTGCGTGGATGGATAAGTCAGCATCACGGCCGCCAAACGGTCCCTGTGTTGGGCCGCCTTGGCCTCAAGATCGTCAAGATCGACGTTACCCTGTTGATCGCAGGCCACTACGACAACCGTCATGCCAGCCATGGCGGCGCTGGCCGGATTCGTCCCATGGGCCGACACGGGGATCAAGCAGACATCTCGGTGTGCCTCTCCTCTCGATCGATGGTATGCCCGGATGACCATGAGACCTGCATATTCGCCTTGGGAGCCCGCATTCGGCTGGACGGAAAACGCCGCAAACCCTGAGATCTCGGCCAGCCAGGCTTCGAGTTGGTGAATCATTTCTAAGTAGCCGCGGGTCTGCTCCTCAGGGGCAAACGGGTGCAGCCGGGCAAACTCCGGCCACGTCACCGGCAGCATTTCCGATGTCGCATTCAGCTTCATCGTGCAGGAGCCGAGCGGAATCATGGAATGCACCAGCGACAGATCTTTCGCCTCCAGCCGATGGAGATAGCGAAGCATCTCGTGCTCGGAGTGGTACCGATGAAAGATCTCGTGGGTCAGATACTTGCTCGTTCTGGCCAGCGAGGCTGGGTAGGCGAGATCAATCGCGGCGATGAGGTCTGAAAGCTGGAACGGAAGCCGGTCATGTCCCACGAAGATTTCAAGCAGGCGACGGACTTCATCACCCGAGCTGACTTCGTCCAATGACAGGCCGATCGAACCGTCCTCGTAGCGCCGAAGATTGATCCCCTGCTCGTTCGCCCGCATCGCAATCTGATCGGAGTGGGTCCTGGCGAGCGGCACGCGAATCGTATCGAAAAATACTTTCGGCGTGACATCGAACCCGAGCCGCCGCAGCCCTTCCGACAACAGCAGGGTGAGGCCGCGTACGCGCTCGGCAATGCGGCGCAACCCCTCCGGGCCATGGTAGACCGCGTACATGCCGGCCATGACGGCCAACAAGACTTGGGCTGTACAGATGTTGCTCGTGGCCTTCTCCCGTCGGATATGCTGCTCACGCGTTTGCAGCGAGAGCCGAATGGCCGGCTTTCCCGTCACGTCTTTTGACACGCCTACGATGCGGCCCGGCATCTGCCGCTTGTACTCCTCTTTCGTGGCTAAGAACGCGGCATGTGGTCCGCCGAACCCGACCGGCACGCCGAACCGTTGCGTCGATCCGACCGCGATGTCGGCTCCGAACTCTCCTGGGGAACGGAGCAACGTCAGGGCAAGGAGATCTGTCGCGACGACGACAAGGACGCCGGCTTCATGGGCGCTCGCCACCAAGGCACTGCAATCGCCGACGTAGCCGTCCGTCGTTGGGTATTGCAGCAATAGGCCGCAGAGCTGTCCATTCGAACAATCGACCGAGGAAGCGGGGCCGGTGCGGATGGTGATGTTGAGCGGTTCGGCTCTCGTCCGTAATACGGCCAGAGTTTGGGGATGGCAATCACGCGAGACGAAGAACTCCTTCCGTTCCCGGCCGGCGTTGCGCGCGATCACATCGCACATCGCCATGGCTTCCGCTGCCGCGGTGGCTTCATCCAACAGCGAGGCATTCGCCAGCGGCAGGCCCGTCAGGTCTCCGACCATCGTTTGAAAATTAACCAACGCTTCGAGACGGCCCTGGGCGATTTCGGCTTGATAGGGTGTGTACTGCGTATACCAGCCGGGATTTTCCAGGATGTTTCGTTGAATCACACCGGGTGTCACGCAGTCGTAGTAGCCCATTCCAATCAGGGAGCGAGCGACCTTGTTCTTTGATGCGATCTCTTTGAGTTGGGCCAGGACGGCCTGTTCCCCCCGATGGGTCGGCAGCGCGAGCGGTCTGCGAAGGCGAATGTCGTCCGGAATCGTTGCATCGGTGAGCGCCTCCATTGATTGCAGGCCCAAGGTTGCCAACATCTCTTGGATGTCGGCATCGGTCGGACCGAGGTGGCGGTGGAGAAAAGAGTCTGTCGGTTCGAGAAAGTTTGGCGTGGTCATGAGAAAAGGTTATCCTTGGTTCTATTGCATACACAGAAAGAGGTTCAGCGCGGGCGGTAGCGTACCACGGCACCGGGCCTTTTCCAAGATGCTAAGTATGACCGGTTCAGGTAGAGTCCAGCGAGCTTGCTGATCGCTTGACTTTGATGGCGTTCCCGCTATTTTAAGCTAACGTAGTGGTGGATTGATCTCGGTCGGAACCTAATATTGCATGGCTGCGACAAACAAAGTCCCCTCAGCGGATGCCAAGCAAACGCCGCAATGGCGCTCCTCCGCCGGCCATGCCCGCACGATGGTAATCGGCCTCGGTGCGGCCATCATTGCCGTCGTGCTCGGTTATGTGCTGTTCTCAAAATATCTGGGCCTGCCGACGCAACAGTTCTCGGTTCCCTCATCGACCGACCGAACTGAGAGCCCATCCCCTGATGTACCGTCGCAACCCTCCAAGCCGGAGGTCCTGCTGACCCGAGAGGCTATCGATCTCCTTCTCGATGAGCTCGATCAGGCCGTCAGACGAAAAGATGTCGACGACGTCCTGCGGCACATCGCTCCCGATGCGGCCATCGTGATCCACATGAAACAAGGCTCCCAGAAGCAACAAGCGGGGCTTACGCGAGAAGACTATCGCAAGACGCTGGCCATGGAGTTTGCCTTTCCCAGCGCGAATGATTTCACCCGCGTGAATACCACCGTGTCGCTGGCAGCGGATGAACGGAGCGCGAAGGTCTCGTTCAAGTCGACTGAAACGCTGCGGCAGGCGGACCGGGAGTTCAAGGTCGAAGGCGAAGAGACCCTCGTCGTCAGAATGCGTGGCGAGAAGCCGGCGATTGTGTCTCTGGACAGGGTCGTCCCCGGCGACTCGAACTAGCCTGCAGCATTCGTGACCAGTTTGCAGCAGTCGGCTGTCTTTGTGAGCCGAGATCCCACCGCGCCGTCGCACTGGGGAACGGAGTTGCGAGTTTCTAGTTTCGTGGTATCAGAAAATTCGTTCAGAAAACCCGCAACTCGAAACCAGAAACCCGCAACATCTTTACGACGAATGGTCATGAATCATACGGGCTAAGTAGGCCTCCGCTCAAGGATTCTCGCCTTTTTCATCACACGGATCTCCCTTGTTCTACACCTGACATATTATCCGACGGGTTGCGCTTCGGGCCGTTTGCGCTAGAGTTATTCCTGGCATGAATCGGCTGAGTGCAGGGAAAGCGCGCGCTCGGTCTGCCCTGAAATGTTGAGGAGTAGGAATTGCCGATGACTATTACCTGTCCGGCCTGTTCGCATGAAAATAGCATTCTTCCTGAGTCGCCGTCGCTGGACTGGCAGGCCGCGGCTTGTGCCGCCTGTGAGGCCAATTTTCTACTCGTCAAAGCCCCGGCCTCTCATGGTCGACAAGCGTCCCGATCCACCGCCGCGAAAGCTGTGTCTCGCGTCCGCCCACCCCAAAAAACCTCGTGGTGGAGCCGCCTTCGGCTGCGCATGCTCGGCGCCGCCCTCCTTGCAGCGGGAATCGATTGGCAGGTCACAGGAGGGATCGTATCGTGACGGCGACTGCGGCAGTTGATCAGTCAGTGCGGCTTACCTGTGAGCGATGTGCTACGGTTCACAGAGTCCGTGATATCCGGGCGTTGACACCAGGCATGAGCGCCTCGTGCACCAGGTGCGACGCTCCTTTTTTCGTCCTGGCGATGCCGCGCTGCAGCTCGACGGAACGCCCGATGCAGACTTGAACGGACCGGTTGGCCAGGATCAGTCGCTTCACTTCGCAGGGCCGCAGACGGCAATCCAGGCCGACGGCGATCACGCGCACACCCATACGACGGTCTTTCATGGGACGGGAGGCTCGCTCTTCGGCATCCATCTCGTCAAGACCCTCCTGACCGTCGTCACACTCGGTTTGTACTATTATTAGGCGAAGGTCAAGGTGCGAAAGTATCTGTTCAGCCAAACGGAATTCGCCGGCGACCGGTTCTCGTATCATGGCAATGCGCGAGAACTCATGAACGGCGCCTTGAAAGCGACACTCGTGTTCGGCCTTCCTTATTATGGACTGTCGCACGCGGGGCCGCTCATCGAGAGCGGCATAGTGGTCAATGCCGGACTTCAGATTGGGGCATGGCTGCTCTTGCTGTTCTTCATCCCGGTCGCCATAGTCGGCGCGCGGCGGTATCGCCTGACCCGCACTTCCTGGCGCGGTATCAGGTTTTCCTTCCAGGGCAAGACCTGGGACTTCATCAAGCTGTGGCTGTCCGGTTATGCCCTGACCGGTCTCAGCCTCGGCCTGTACTATCCGTATTTTTCGACAAGGAAAGAGACCTTCCTCACCGCCCACAGCTATTTTGGAAACGAGCCGTTCGGGTTTACCGGTGATGGCGCCCGGCTCTTTCGCCGGTTCCTCATGATCTACTTCATCGCGGCGCATCGTCCGCGCTGGCGGCCGGCGCACTCTATCTGGCCGTCGGCCCTCTGTTGTCCGAATCCTTGCCGTTTGACGATGACCAAGAAATGGCTACGGTCGTCACCGGCATCACGGTGGCCGTCAGCCTGATCGTGGGCGCCCTCGTGTTTCGTCTGTCGTTACTCCCGTATTCTGTGACGGAACAACGGTACTTTTGGGAACAGACCTCGATCGGCTCCGCGCGCTTCAGCCTGCCGATCGAGACATGGCCCTATCTCAAGCTCAAACTGGTCAATTTCATGCTTGCGGTTGCCACGTTGGGATTAGCCTGGCCATGGATGACGATCCGCAACATCCGGTTTATCACCGATCAATTGACGCTGACTGGAACCGGAAATTTCGACGAGGTTGTTCAAGCGTACGATGCCGCGCCTCCGATCGGGGAAGGGCTCGACGGCTTCCTTGACACGGGATTCGACCTAGGCTGATCGCCATGCAGAGGTTGTGGCAAGGGTTCTACCTGGACGGCCAGACGGCAACGCGGCACCCTATTACTATCCAACTCACTGGGACGTTCCTTCGTATTCAGACGTTGAATAGCCATCCAATGGTCTGGCCGTACAGCCAGATTAGGCAAACCCAAGGCTCGTACGAAGGAGAACCGGTCCGGTTGGAGTACGGTGGTCCTATATCCCAGGCCATTGCCGTACAGGATACCGAGTTTCTGGTAGCGTTGCAGGAAGCCGCCTCGACGGCTGTCGGTCATCTGCATGATCCGAGGCGAAGAGGACTGCGTATTCGATGGGCGCTGCCGGCATCCCTGGCCCTCGTAGCCGTCGTTGCGGGGCTCTATGTCTGGGGTATCCCGGCCTTGGCAGGGGCCCTGGCCCCCCATGTCCCTCTTTCCTGGGAAGAGCGTCTGGGCGATTCGGCACTGGAGCATGTGGCGCCGGTCGGCCTGCGTTGTACTGACCCTGTCCGATTGGCCGCCATCGAACGGATCCTCGCGTGATTGGCGGCTGCGTTTCCCGATTCTCCGTATCGGCTGCAGCTGACGATTGTGGACCGGCCCGTCATCAACGCCTGTGCGTTGCCCGGCGGTCGGATCGTCCTCTTACGGAGTCTCCTGGAGGCCGCTGAAACCCCTGAGCAACTCGCCGGCGTCCTTGCCCATGAGGTCCAACACATTTATCAGCAGCATTCCACCCGCGTCTTGCTAGAACAAGGCTCCACTAGCCTGCTGATCATGGCGGTGACCGGAGACTTTACCGGCGCGTTGGCCTATGGTATCGAAGGCGCGCGTGTCTTGGGCATGCTGCGCTATAGCCGGCTCCATGAGAATGAGGCGGATCGAGATGGGCTCCGGTTGCTTCAGGCTATGGGCGTCGATCCCGGAGAGATGATCGCTTTCTATCGCACGCTGGAGGCGAACGAGCCGCATCAGGCAGAATCCCCGTCTTCCCTGTCTACTCATCCCGATACCGGAGACCGCATCGCCACGTTGACCCGACTTGCCGGACCGCCCCCGCTTCACCCCGTCGCGCTCTTGCCCGGAGAGGATTGGAAACAGATCCGTTCGATCTGCGAGCATCGCAAGGCGTCTTCCGCTCCGGAACAGCGGGCTGCTGAGACTCACTGAGTCGTACAGGGACCCGCCCACCCCCGGCTCAAGACTCATACCGCTGGCTTTGGTATAATCCCCTGCCTGGTAGGAAGCGACGGTCGCCTGTACGGAGTGTCCATGCGCGTGCTTGTCATCGAAGACGAAACGAAAGTCGGCTGTTTCATCAAGCGTGCGCTTGAAGAAGAAAGCTACGCCGTCGATCTGTGCGAGGACGGAGCCAAGGGGCTCGAGATGGCGCTGGCCACCAACTATGACTTGCTCGTCGTTGACCTGATGTTGCCGTCGATGTCCGGCATGGACATTCTCAAAACCGTCCGCCGGGAGCGCATTCAAACCCCGGTGCTGATTCTTTCGGCGCAATCGCAGATCGATCAGCGGGTGAAGGGGCTCGATGCCGGCGCCGACGACTATCTGACCAAGCCGTTTGCCATCGATGAACTGTCGGCTCGTGTCCGCGCCCTTATTCGACGCGGCGCAACCGAGACTCCCGGCATTCTCCAGGTCGATGACTTGATCCTGAACCCGGCGACGCGGGATGTCACGCGGGGCGGACAGCGGATCGATCTCACGCTCAAGGAATACGCCTTGCTCGAATACCTCATGCGCCACGCGGGACGTGTCCTCACGCGGCCCATGATCTCCGAGCATGTGTGGAATCAGGACTTCGATACCTTTACCAACGTCATCGACGTCTATGTCAACTACCTCCGAAACAAGATCGACCGGGGCCGAACCAAGAAACTGATCCATACCATACGGGGCAGCGGGTATATGCTGAAGGCCGACTGATGCCGTTGCGTGTCCGGCTCACGCTCTGGTACGGATGCGCGCTGGCCATGGTCTTGATTACGTTCTCGGTGGTGCTGTACGTCATCACGGCTCGCAATCTCCGCGACGATGTCGATCAGTCGCTCGAAGAAACCGCCACCGCCGCCGTGCGTTCCCTTCAAGAGCGGGGATTTCTTCCGCTCATCGACGAAGAGGAACTGCTTTCTCAATTTCCCGAACTGGCCCGCATCGACAAATTCTTTCAGATTTTCAGCCCGTCCGGCACCATCACGATCCGCTCCCCGAATATCAGGCAGCACGAGGTTCCGCTTAGCCGGACAGCCCTCGAAGCCACATTCAACGGGCAGACGATTTTTGAATCGGCCAAGTATCCCCATGAGCCTCCGTTGCGGCTCATCTCCGTGCCGATCATCCACCGTGGCAATCTCCTCTACATCGTACAGGTCGGCACGTCGATGGAGTCGATCGAGGACACGTTACGCCGCTTTCTCATCTTGCTCATCGTGGCCATGCCGATCGCCCTGGCTGTCTCACTGGCCGCGGGGTGGTTTCTGGCGGGGCGCGCCTTGCGCCCGGTCGATGCTATCACGCTGGCTGCGCAACGCATCGCCGCGGGAGATCTCAGCCAACGCCTGACTATGCCGGCGTCGCCGGATGAAATCGGCCGGCTGGCTGGGACGTTCAACAACATGATCGGCCGGCTGGATGCCTCGTTCCGGCAGATCCGCCAATTCACCAGCGATGCCTCGCACGAGCTGCGGACGCCTCTGACCGTGATGAAAGGCGAGACCGAACTGGTGCTCCGGCGGCCTCGCGCGCTGGAAGATTATCAGTCGGTGCTCGAGAGCAATCTGGAAGAGATCGACCGGATGACCCGAATCGTCGAGGAGCTGCTGTTCCTGTCTCGTGCTGACATGGGCGAGGTGAAGATGGAATCGATGCCGGTCCCTCTCAAGGCGCTGGTGGAGGATATTCATCGACAGGCTACCGTGTTGGGACAGGATCGGAATATCGAGGTTGTGCTGGGAACCGTCATGCCGGCATTGGTGCAAGGCGACGAATTACGGCTTCGGGAGCTGCTGCTCAACTTGGTCGAGAACGCCGTCAAGTATTCTCATCCGGGCGGGAAGGTCGAGATCGGTCTCGGGACGACTGGGCAAGAGGCCATTCTGTCCGTGACCGATCGGGGTATCGGCATCGCGCCGGGAGATCATGCGAAAATATTCGACCGCTTTTATCGTGCCGACGATGCCCGCGCCCATACCAAGAAAGGCACCGGCCTGGGTCTTGCCATCTGTGCGTTGATCGCCGAAGCCCACAAAGGCCGAATTACCGTGAAAAGCAATGTGGGTCAGGGCTCCACGTTTACGGTCAGACTGCCGCTCGCGCCGACGTCGGCGTAAGGACGCCGTTGGGGGGCGTTCTCGACGGCCTGCTAATCGAACACCACCGTTTTCTTGCCATATACCAACACCCGCCGTTCGATATGACGACGGACGGCACGGGCCAGGACTATTTCCTCCAAATCCCGTCCTTTTCGAACGAGATCGTCGACCGTATCCCGGTGGCCCACGCGGATCACGTCTTGTTCAATGATCGGTCCCTCGTCCAGATCCTGCGTCGCGTAGTGTGCCGTCGCCCCAATTATTTTGACCCCCCGTTCATAGGCCTGCCGATAGGGATTCGCGCCGATGAAGGCGGGGAGGAAAGAATGGTGAATGTTGATCACGGGGCAGCCGATCTGATCGAGAAACTCGGCGCTGAGAATCTGCATGTACCGGGCCATCACGACGAGTTCGACACGCTGCTCCCGCAAGAGCGAGACCACGCGCCGCTCCTGCTCCGGTTTCGTCTCTTTCGTGACGGGGCACACGGCAAAGGGGATCTTGAACAAGTCGGCCCAGCTGGCGCAGGTGTCATGATTGGAAATAATGATGGGAATATCTATGTGCAACTCGTCTCGGCGATGGCGTTGAAGCAAATCCGCCAGACAGTGATCTTGCTTTGAGACCATCATTCCCACCAGGGGGCGTCGGCTGGTTTGATGGACTTCATACCGCATCTCGAATATTTTGGCGATGGGAGCGAAGGCCGCAGGAATCTCCTCGGGCCCGAGCTGCAATCCCTCCGTCGAAAACTCCATCCGCATGAGGAAATGGTTCGTCTCTTCGTCCGTGTGGTGATCGGAGTCGAGAATGTTGCCCCCGAAATCGTGAATGAATCCTGAAACGCGGGCGACGATGCCCTTGCGATCTTTACAGTGGATCAGGAGAACAATGGAGTCTTTTCTCTGTGCAGTCATGCGGTACTCCCCTGTCTGAGATGACTCAACCAATTCTAGCAGAGAGCCAATCCGGCAGAGGGCGCGGGCTTTTCAGGCTCAAAATGTTCTTGAGGGTCCCGTCGTTCATGAGCATGCGAGGAGATGCGCTTCACGGGCCGGGAGAGCTACGTGACGATGTGGCCGACGAGGTCATAGGTGGCGGCATCCGTGATCTCGACCTTTACGAGATCACCCGGGTTGGTCGTGCCGTCGTTGATATAGACGACGCCGTCGATCTCAGGCGCCAGCCCTTCATGGCGGCCTTCCAGCAGCAGCGGAGTTTCCTCCGATGGGCCTTCGACCAGGACCTCCATGACCGAGCCTATGCGAGCCTGCCCCCGCGCGGCGGCGATGCCTTCCTGTATCGCCAGCAGCTCGTTCCGCCGTTCGTCCATGACGGCTCGTTCAATTTTCTCATCGAGCGCAAGCGCCGTCGTATCTTCTTCGTCGGAGTAGAGGAAAACCGCCACTCGGTCGAATTCCCGCTCCGTCACATAGGTCTTCAGCTCGTGGTAGGCCTTCTCTGTTTCACCGGGGAAGCCCACGATGAAGGCGGTGCGAAAGGCGACGCCAGGAATGCGGGTGCGAATGCGGTCCACCAGCTTGTCGATGGCGGCGCGATTTCCTAATCGATGCATGCGCTTCAACATCCGGTCGTTGATGTGTTGGAGCGGCATATCGATGTACTTGGTAATTTTTTCCTCGCCGGCATAGAGATCCAGGAGTTCGTCCGTGACCTGTTGCGGATAGAGATAAAACGGCCTGATCCAGCGAAGGTCTTTCACTTTCACGAGCGAGCGCAGCAGCGTCGTCAATCCGCCTCGAATCCCCAGATCCACACCGTAGTTGATCGTATCCTGGGAGATGAGATTGATTTCTTTCACGCCTTCTGCGGCGAGCCGCTCGGCTTCGGCCACGATCGATTCCACCGGCCGGCTGCGTTGCTTGCCCCGCATGATGGGAATGGCGCAGAAGGCGCAGTTGCGGTTGCAGCCTTCGGCGATTTTCACATAGGCGCTGTGCGCCTTTCCGAGCCGTAGGCGCGGGGCGTCCGCGTCATAGAGATAGGGAGGCTCGCTGATCCAGAGCCGTTGTTGCCGTTTTGTGGGAGCCAGGAGATCTCGGCAGATGGTGGCGATGTTCCCGAATTCTCCGGTGCCCACCACGCCGTCCAGCTCCGGCAGTTCTTTCAGGAGATCGCCTTGATAGCGCTGTGCCAGGCAACCTGCGGCAATGAGTACCCGGCAGGCGCCATTCTTCTTCAGCTTGCCATGTTCGAGGATCGTGTTGATCGATTCTTGCTTGGCTTCTTCGATAAAGCCGCACGTATTGATGATGACGACCTCGGCTTTTTTTGGATTGTCGGTCAGGTGGAATCCATCCTGGACAAGGGTGCCCAGCATCACTTCGGAATCGACCTGGTTTTTAGAGCACCCCAGATTGACGAAGCCGATGGTCGTTTTTTTAGCAGCAGCGGCCTTCTTGGCAAGCGCCATCTTTGGGGTGGCTTTCTTCCGGTCGAGCTGGATCAAAGGCGTAGACATTCAAGCAGTCTACGGGAGGCTTGAAAAGCCTGTCAACGAACGCACGAGAGGACTGTCTTGATATTCTGGAGGCCGTTCCCCTACAGTGCCTCCATGATTCGCACATTTCAAGGCATCAAGCCGACTGTTCCCGCTTCCTGTTTCATCGAGGACACAGGGGTCATCATCGGTGACGTGGTCATGGGCGAGAAGTGCAGTGTCTGGTTCCATGCCGTGATCCGTGGCGATGTGAACTATATCAGGATCGGCAATCGGACAAACATTCAAGACCTCTGCATGTTGCACGTCACACACGATACCCATCCTCTCATCATCGGGAACGAGGTGACGGTCGGACATCACGTGGTCCTCCATGGATGCACCATCAAGGATCGCGTGTTGGTGGGGATGGGCGCCATCATTATGGACGGCGCGGTCATCGGAGAAGATTCGGTGGTTGGTGCCGGAGCTCTGGTCGTAGAAGGCACCGTCGTCCCGCCGAAGAGCCTTATCCTGGGCTCACCAGCCAAGGTCAAGCGGCCGGTCACGGAGAAAGAGCTGGCTTGGATCAAGGAATCCGCCGACAACTACGTGAAGTACGCCGGGCTGTACCTCTGTGATCCTTCAAAAGCCACGACTGGGTTTCGCGTCTAGTCTTTGCACCCCTTCACCCCTACTGCCTTACCCCTTACCGACCCTGATAAGGCAGATGGGATCTCCCACGAGTGCGGTGGGATATTGGCGTCGTTCGACGCGATAGGGGATCTTCTTACGATGGCACCAGTCGGCGATCCAGACGACTTCTTCCGATGAGGTCGTGACCAATCCGGGCAGGCTCAATTTTGGCAGACAGCGATCGACGATCGACCGCACAATCTTGCGCTGCTGTTCAAACTTCCGGGGATTGAAGGTCACAGGATCAACGTTGCCGTAGGAAAGCGGTGAGAGATCGGGAAATCGCTCCGGGTCGTTCAACACGCTGACCATCCAGAGATGATCGCACTTCCCGCTCGCCTCCGCAGCCGTTCTCGCGTGAAACATCACCGGCATACCACGGCACGCACGATTCAGCACGGTGACCTCGGATCGCCGCAGATTATACGGCTGAACGGTGCGGCCCAGTTCCAGCGCTTCGGCCAACAGGACTGGTAGTTCTGCGACACCGGCTCCGACATACAGGCTTCGTCCCCCCGGTTTCAATCGCGCCATTAGCGCTCGAGCCAGCCGAAGCCCCATGGTCTGACAGGGCTGTCGCTTCGCTTGCCAGAACTCGTCGCCCCCTTCGTAGCAGTAGACGGGACCGAGCTTCTGGTAATCGAGCTGGTCAAACACGCGGCGGACAGCTTTGAGGGTCTGAGTGTGAAGTCTGTATTTCATGGGGGACCGCAGTGAAGCCTGGAATGGGATAGGTCATCCAATCGGCGGCGGGCGGCCGTATGCCGCGAGTTCATCGCCTCTGATCGCGGCGACAAACGTTGACGTGTCTAGCGTTGCCGTTTCGCGATCAGCTCACGGACAGCGGGAACCAACTCGGTGGGGACTTCCATAACCGTCTGGGTTCTATCTTCGACCGCAGCCTCGTCCTCGGCAACCGCCTCTTCTTCAGTTTGTGTTTCGTAGTGAGCGAGGACTCGACGGACACGTGCTTCGTCCCAGCCTGGAGGAAACTTGCTTTGTGTGGTCATAATTTCTTTCTTCGCCGCCTCCGGTAGGCCATCAGTGGCTTGCCGATCAACTGATAGGCTGTGATGACAAATATACCATCAGGTTCAGGATCGGGTACATAGATCAGTTTCAGATAGCGACCGGCTCGCGTTTGCCCAATCGCCACTCGAGACCCTTCTCAACCTGGCCGATCTTCCCCCGGCCCTCGCAAGACCTCTTCAACTTCTTCCTCATACACCGCATGACTATACATGTGCGGCAAGCTGGTTTCCGGGTCAATGTAGAACCGGATGGTCATCTGTCACAGTTCTCCTTGGAATGCGCGGTGGAGGATGGACTCAAAGAGATTATCCAGCTGGCGATAGGCGGCTGCTTCCTGGGTTTCCATCGCAAGGATCTCGACGACGCTGGTAGCGAACTGCTGTCCGTGAACGTCAATCACTTTCGCTTGTCAAAATTGGTGGTCACTTTTCTGGCCCTGGAAAACAACTGTTTTGCAAGTGCCGGACTTTGCTCGTGTTCTTCCCTATCCCCTCGTTGTTTTCTTTCTAGTCTGGAGAACAACTGTGAGGGTATGGGCATGCTTGCTACAAGCGTTCTGTGCGCCTACTTCCCCACATGGATTGGTGAAAGAGCGAGACGTTGCGCAGTGTGTTGAAAACCTGGTCCCGTTCCGTAAACCGTTCCAGTGCAGCCGGCCCGCCGAGAGTGTTGAACTGACTGGTTGTGAAGACTGTCATGTCGCCATTGAGAAACCGGCGGCGGTTCCATTTTCATCAAATGAGAATCAACGGATAGCGTCATGACATTCTGATTTCAGAGATGACCATCCTATTCCATCCCTCTATGTTCAGCAGCAACTAAGTCTAGCCAAATCGGCGGGTGAAAGCTACGCAGTCGGCCGACCGGCCAAGTCAACGACAGCCGCCGTCACCGCATCAGCAACAGCCGCCATGAAGTCCAGGTTCAACGTGTCGATGGTATCAGTCGGCCGATGGTAGTGGGGATTGCGGAAGTTAGCCGTGTCGGTCAGCATGACCGCGGGGAACCCGGTTTCCCAGAAAGCGGTGTGGTCGCTTCGTCTCGTGTCCGGCAAGAGTTCGCCGTTGCCTGGAACCACAAGCGGAACGACAGGCATGTGCCGGTTCATGGTGTGGGACAGGGTTGCTGTAAGGGCGGCTGAATTCTGATTCCCGATTACGGCCAGAAAGTTTCCAACCGTCGGGACGGCGATCGGGACGCCGGGCGGAATCTTTTGCGAGCCTTCTTCATCCCGCGCATAGCCGACACATTCCAGTATGATCGCACCATGCAGGGGCTTGCCTGTCTCCGTGAGATGGGCGACATAGGCGCGGCTGCCCAAGAGATCCTCTTCTTCGAGGCAAAACGCGATGAAGTGAACGGGCCGGCTGAGCGAGGTCTGCTTGATTCGCTGCGCCACGTCGAGCAAGACCGCCAATGCGCTTGCATTGTCATCGGCTCCTGGTGAGCCAGGCACGGTGTCATAGTGCGCGGCGACAATCAGAGGTGGAAGCACGGGCTGGTCCTGAACGGAAACGGGATTCGCCACCCCAATCACGTTGCGATAGCTGTCGCCCAACGCCTCGAACTCGTGTGTTGCGGCGTCGAGCCCAATTTTAGAAAACTGCTCACTCAGATAGAGTGCGGTCTGTTGGAGACGGGTCGGTGAGGACAGTGGATGGCGTTCTCCGACCAGGACCTGCAGATGAGTCCTCAGTCGGAATTCAACGGTCATCGGTGGTTATGCGCTTCACGAGCGACGCATCACGGTCTGATTAGGCGACGATCTCGGTTCCGATACCCTTACGGGTGAAGATTTCAAGCAGGATGGCATGGGGGACCCGTCCGTCTATGATATGGGCCTTCCCGACCCCTCCCGCCAAGGCATCAAGGCAGGCATGGACCTTGGGCAACATACCCTCCGTGATGGTTCCTTTCTTCACCATGCGCTGGACATCTTTGCGTGAGACGGTGGAGAGATGGCGGCCATTGGCATCGCGAATGCCTTTAATGTCCGTCATCATCACGAGCTTTTCCGCGCGTACGGCGCCTGCCACGGCGCCTGCGACCAGATCGGCGTTGATGTTGTAGGTATTCCCCTCGCGATCCGTCCCGATCGGCGCGATGACGGGGATGTAGTGATCCTCTTGAAGTTTGTGCAGCAGGCTCGGATCGACCCGCTCGATATCGCCGACGAACCCGAAATCCTCGTCGCCGTCCTCGTCATCCAAGTCGCGCTCCAGACTTTCCGCCCAGGCTTTGGCCGTCAGTGGTTTGCTTAGAATCAGTCCGCCGTCTTTTCCGCTCAGGCCGACCGCGCTGCCGCCGTGCCGGTTGATGAGATCGGTGATTTCCATGTTGATTTGCCCGGCCAAGACCATTTCGACAACTTCCATTGTCGCTTTGTCGGTGACCCGGACCCCGTGGCGGAACTTCGCTTCGATTCCGAGCCGATCCAGCATCTTGTCGATCTGAGGCCCCCCGCCGTGGATGATCACCGGATTGATCCCGACGTATTTCAACAACACCACATCTTGCGCGAACCGTTCTTTTAAG